>CAFBLP010000008.1_pt1 | contig 61117 bp, 52 predicted proteins | sample 7268181 | NCBI WGS metagenome assembly CAFBLP01 (sample SAMEA6814034, study PRJEB35770) | freshwater metagenome | biome: Freshwater; feature: Freshwater reservoir; material: water | place: Czech Republic | collected 2017-05-23 | depth 30m m | reverse complement strand
CCCATCGGTAGCAGGTTCTACGACTGGAAGTACGAGAGCGAGCCCGAGCCGTATATGAACGGCCGGCGCGTGTATCACGCCCGCGGCAAGGTGCTCGGCGGGTCCAGCAGCATCAACGGGATGATCTTCCAGCGCGGTAACGCGATGGATTACCAGCGTTGGGCCAGCGACCCGGGCATGGAGACATGGGACTACGCCCACTGCCTGCCGTACTTCAAGCGCATGGAGACCTGCATGGCCGGCGGCGACGAGTATCGCGGCGCCGGTGGTCCGCTGGTGCTCGAACGCGGTGCGGCCGATTCGTCGCTCTTCGATGCCTTTTTCGAGGCGGTGCAACAGGCTGGGTATCCGCTCACGAACGACGTCAACGGCTATCAGCAGGAAGGCTTCGCCAAGTTCGACCGCAACATCAAGCGCGGCCGTCGACTGAGCGCTGCGCGCGCCTATCTGTATCCGGTGATGAATCGCCCCAACCTGCACGTGATCTGTCGGGCCATGGCCAGTCGCGTTCTGTTCGAGGGCAAGCGTGCCACCGGGGTGGAGTTCACCCGTGGCACCGGGACCAAGGGCAGGGGTACTCCGCAGCGGGTGATGGCCAACGAGGTCATCCTGTGCGGTGGATCCATCAACACGCCACAGTTGTTGCAACTCAGCGGTGTGGGGAATCAGGACGACCTCGGTGCACTCGGTATCCCGGTGGTACACCATCTCCCCGGAGTCGGCGAGCACCTGCAGGATCACCTCGAGGTGTACATCCAGCACTCGTGCAAGCAGCCGGTCACCCAGCAGCCGTCGCTGAAGTTGTGGAAGCGCCCGTGGATCGGGTTCCAGTGGCTGTTCTTCCGCAAGGGTCCGGGGGCGACCAACCACTTCGAGGCGGGTGGTTTCGTGCGCAGCAATGACGATGTGCGATACCCCAACCTGATGTTCCACTTCCTGCCCATCGCCATCCGTTATGACGGGTCGCCCCCGCCCGGCGGCGAGAAACTGGAACACGGCTATCAGGTGCACATCGGGCCGATGTACAGCGACTCGCGCGGTTCGGTGAAGATCACCTCGCGCGATCCACGGGTGAAACCTGCGCTGCGTTTCAACTACCTGTCCACCGATCAGGACCGCCGCGAATGGGTCGAGGCCATCCGGGTGACCCGTCGCATTCTGGGGGCCGACGCGTTTGGCGCCTTCAGCAACGGCGAGATTTCTCCGGGGGCCGATGTGCAGACCGACGAGCAGATCCTCGAATGGGTAGCCAAGGACGCCGAGACCGCTCTGCACCCGTCGTGCACGTGCCGCATGGGCACCGACGAGATGTCAGTGGTCGATCCGTTGACCATGAAGGTGCATGGCGTCGAGGGGCTGAGGGTGTGCGACGCCTCGGCCATGCCCTACGTCACCAACGGCAACATCTATGCCCCGGTGATGATGATGGCCGAGAAGGCCGCCGACCTCATCGTCGGCACGGCACCGCTACCGCCCGAACACGTGCCGTTCTACCGTCACGGCGAGACACCCTTACCGTCGTAGCCGCCCGTGAATGCCCAGCGCATCACAACCGTGCGCTCAGCACTCACGACGGCTGTCGGGTGAGCCAGGTGCGTGCGTCGGCCACCAGGTAGATCGACCCGGTGACGATGATCTGATCCGTGGAATGCGCATCGGCGAGCACCGTGCGTAGTGCATCACCGATGTCGTCGATGGCGCGCACCGTGCAGCCGAGGTGGGCCGCCGCATCGGCCAACTGAGCGGCCGGGCGCGCCCGCGCTGTTGGCGGGGTGCACGTGATCACCTGGTCGAATCGGGCAGCCTCGAGTGCCTCGAGCATCGCTGCGGGGTCGCGTCCAGCGAGCAGGCCGAGTATCAGGGTGCGTCGGCCGTGGCACGGCATGTCGTCGTGCACGGCCCGAGCAAGTGCTCGCGCCGCGTCGGGATTGTGGGCGCCGTCGACCACCACTGTTGGCCGCAGGATCACGGTTTCCAGCCTGGCGGGCATACGCACCGCGGCAAGGCCTGAGCGCACCGCTGTCTCGTGCAGGGGGCGCTGCAGGAACGCGGCGGCGGCGGCGACGGCCAGCGCACAGTTGGCAGCCTGGTGGGCGCCGTGCAGCGGAAGGTCGAGATCGTGCAGGGTCTGCATCGGCGTCCGGATACCGAGATGACGGCCCGCCGCTGTCGGGGCGTCGGCCTCGATCGCTATCTCATCGCCCAGATGCCACACGGTGCCGGGCTGCTGTGCGCTGAAGACCGCCTCGAGACGCGATTCGATCGAACCCAACACCAGGTGTGCGCCGGGCTTGACAATGCCCGCCTTCTCGTCGGCGATGCGCAGTCGCCAGTCGCCTTCGCCGTCGGTGTGGTCGAAACCGATGTTGGTGACCACTGCAACGCGTCCGTCGCCGACGTTGGTGGCATCGAAACGCCCGAGTACGCCAACCTCGATAACGGCGGCCTCGACCTGCTGCTGGGCGAACCACGCAAAGGCGGCGCCCGTCAGCACCTCGAAGGGCATCAGCCGCTCGCCGAGTTGTTCCTCGGCCTCTGCGGCCATGGTGAGCAGATCCGCCAGCGTCTGGTCGTCGATGTCGGTGTCGTCGATCCGGAAGCGCTCGTTGTAACGCGTCAGGTGCGGACTGGAGTACGTGCCGACGCGCAGACCCTCGGCCATGAGCAGCCGCGTGATCATGCGCGAGGTGGACCCCTTGCCGTTCGTGCCGGTGACGTGGATGATCGGCAGCGTCGCCTGAGGGTCACCGAGCAGCGCAGCGAACCGCCGCATTCGATCGAGGGACAGCTCCACGTCGCCCGTTCGAGCCGATCGCGCGGCCCAACTGCTGTAGTCGATATGTCCCTCGACGAAGTCGATGGCGGCGTCGATGTTCACGTGGCGAACCTGGCTACGCGATCGGTCGGTTCAGTCGCGCGCGAACGTCTGCACGTGCTGGAAGCCGAAGCGACCCTTGATACACAGGTTGCCGGAGGTGATGGCGTGGTCGTGCGGCGAGGTGACCTTGACGATCGTGTTGTCCTGGGTGTGCAGGGTGAGGTTGCACCCGACTCCGCAATAGGGGCAAACGGTGGTGGTCTGGCGTTGCTCGGCCTCGTTCCACGTGTTGGCCTGGCGCATGTCGTGTTCTGTCTTGAACATCAGGGCGCCCGTGGGGCAGACCTCGATGCAGTTGCCGCAGTACACGCACGCTGAGTCGGGCAGGCCGACATCGAACTCGGTGCTGATGTGGGCGTCGAAGCCGCGGCCGGCCACGGTGATGGCGAAGGAGTTCTGCCATTGCTCGCCGCAGGCATCGACGCACTTGTAGCAGAGGATGCAGCGCGAGTAATCGCGCACGTACAGGTCGTTGTCCACCTTGACGGGCTGCTGCACGGTGCGCATCGTGTTGGCGTCGCCGAAACGCGCGGGGTCGGCGTCGTACTGCTGCATCCAGCCCTGCACGTTCGGCGCTGCCGAGAGGTCGACCGACGAACCGAGCAGCTCGAGAACCATTCTGCGCGAGTGACGTGTGCGTTCGTTGTCGGTGTTGACCACCATGCCGGGCTCGACCTTGCGAGAGCACGACGGGATGAGCACGCGGTTGCCTTCGACCTCGACCACGCACACGCGGCAGGCGTTGACGGGGTCGAGCGTGTCGCCGTAGCACAGCGTGGGTACGTCGGTTCCGTGAACCTTGCAGGCATCGAGGATGGTGGCACCCTCGGGGACTTTCACCTCGTCGCCGTCGATGGTGATGGTGACGGCGCGACGGGGAAGAGCCACAGGGGTCTCGTGCATCATGGTCATGAGCTCAATCCTTCGAACGCGCCGAGTCGATCGATGGCCGACTCGATGGCGCTCCACGCAGTCTGGCCCAGGCCGCAGATGGATGCATCGCGCATGGCCCTGCCGACGTCGCGCAGCACCTGCATGTCATGAACGTTCTCGGCTGCGGGTCGCTGGCCCAGGGTGATGCGCACGAGCGCCTCCTCCTGTCGCACGGTGCCGACACGACACGGAACGCACTGCCCGCACGACTCGTCACGGAAGAACGCTGCGATACGGCGCAGGAACGTGGGTAGGTCGACGGTGTCATCGAGCAGCATCACCACCCCGGAACCGAGCGTGGTGTTGTGCGCCCGTGCACCTTCGAGGGTGAGCGGGAAGTCGATCTCGTCGGCGCGCACGAACGAGCCGGCGGCACCGCCGAGCAAGACGGCCTGCAAGGTGCGCCCGGCCGGCACGCCTCCGGCGAGCTCGATGAGCTCGCGCAGCGTGGCGCCGTAGGGCACCTCGTACACGCCAGCCGTGGTGACCGAACCGGACACACAGAACACCTTGGTGCCGGTGCTGCCGGGCGTGCCGATGGACGCAAACGCCTGGCCGCCGTGCAGCATGATGGGCAGCACATTGACGAGCGTTTCCACGTTGTTGACGACCGTTGGCTTGCCGAACAAGCCGGCCTCGACCGGGAACGGCGGCTTGCTTCGCGGCTCGCCGCGGTACCCCTCGATGGAGTTGAAGATCGCTGTTTCTTCGCCGCAGATGTAGGCGCCGGCGCCGCGGACGATCTCGATGTCGAACGCGAAGCCGAGGTCCATCACGTTGGCGCCGAGGTAGCCCCGGCTGCGGGCCGATTCGATTGCGTGCTGCAGGTGTTCGAGGGCCCGTGGGTACTCGCCGCGCAGGTACACGAAGCCCTGCTCGCAGCCTGTTGCAAATGCACAGATGGTCATGGCTTCGATCAGCGAGAACGGGTCGCCTTCGATGATGACGCGATCCTTGAACGTGCCCGGTTCGCTCTCGTCAGCGTTGCAGACGAGGTAGTGCGTGCGTACCGGCTGTCCGGCCACCGCCGCCCACTTGCGCCCGGCCGGGAACGCAGCGCCACCGCGTCCCACCAGGTTTGAATCGGTGACTTCGCGGATGACGCCGGACGGGCCCATCGCTGCAGCGGCGCGCAGCGCCTGATAGCCACCGTGCGCGCGATAATCGTCGATGGACGACGGGTCCACCACGCCGACACGCTTCAGCAGCACGAGCGCCGACCTGCCCTCTGGGCTGGAGGCCTGCGGTACCGCGTCGACGACCGGTGCTTCTGCACCCAGACCGCGTGGCCCGACACGCAGCGCAACGGCAACGTCGGTGGCGATTGCCGGCGCGACGACCGCCTCGTGAGCCGGTGCTCCTGCCTCGGTGACCAGCACGGCCGGGCCGCGCTCGCACAGGCCCAGGCACGGGCTTGGTTGCCAGGCGCCGGCGACGCCCGTCTGGTTCGGGGGACCGCACTCGGCCTGCACCGCATCGAGCAATGCACCGGCGCCCAGCGCCTGACACGCCAGGTCGGCGCAGACATGGGCGACGCGCGGTGGGCGCTGTTCCATACTGAACATGGCGTAGAAACTGGCCACGCCGTACGCCTCGGCCGGGGCGACATCGAGCCGTCGGCAGAGCTCGCCGAGTCCGCCATGACTGATGTAGCCGATGCGGTCCTGCAGGGCGTGCAGCGATGGGAGAAGCCGGTGGCGGAGTGCCTCGGCGCGGTGTGCGCCGCCGTGCTCGCGTTCCCATCCCTCGGCGATCAACGATGGGCCGAGCACCGAGTCGAGCGCCTGGACCTCGTCAAGTGTGGGCGTCGCGTCGGGGAAACGAAGGTCCATTGTTACTGGCCTGCGACCGGCAAATGGGTGTCGGCCGGCGCCTGCAGCTTCTCGACGCGAATGGCCGAGGCCTTGAACTCGGCAGTACCTGACTTGGGGTCGTTGGCCTCGATGGTGAGCACGTTGACATCGATCTCGTCGGGGAAATGAAAGGTCATGAACGCAAGCCCCGGTCGTAGGTGCGAATCGAAGCGAACCGGTGCCTTGATGGAGCCACGGCGCGACGACACCAGAACGAGTTCGTGCTCGTCGATGCCCAGGCGCATCGCATCGTCGGGGTTGAGATCAAGCGTCTCGCCCTGACGTAGCGGCGAGGCAATGGCGCCGCTCTGCACGCCGGTGTTGTACGAATCGAGCCGGCGGCCGGTGGTGAGGCGGATCGGGAACTCATCGCTGAGGAGATCGACCGGGCCAGCCCATGGCACTGGGCTGAACGGGGCGAGCCGACCGCGATCGGCAAGGTTCTCGGCCCATAGTCGCCCGTGCAGGAACGAGGGCTCGAACGTGTCGTTGGACGGGCACGGCCACTGGATGCCGCCGTGCTCTTCGAGCCGGCCGTACGACATGCCGGCGTGCATGGGCGAGAGCGAACGCAGTTCGTTCCAGATGGTTTCAGAATCGGGGTAGTCCCATTCGGGATGGCCCATGCGGTGGGCGAGTTCGACGATGATCGCAGTGTCGTCGCGAGCGCCGACGGGTGGATCGATCGCCTTACGGACGCGCTGGACACGGCGCTCGCTATTGGTGACCGTGCCCTCGGTCTCGCACCAGGCTGCGGTGGCAGGCAGCACGACATCGGCGAGCTCGGCGGTCTTGGTCAGGAAGATGTCCTGTACGACCATGTGCTCGAGGCCCTCGAGGATGTGAATGGCGTGGCCGCTGTCGGCCTCGGACTGCGCCGGGTTCTCGCCGATGACATAGAGCGCGCGTATCTCTTTGCGCTCCATGGATTCGAACATCTGCGTGAGGTGCTTGCCGTGGTGTGGCGGGATGGTGCAGTTCCATGCACCCTCAAACTTGTGGCGGGCATCGTCGTCGAGGATGTCCTGGAAGCCGGAGAGCTTGTTGGGGATGGCGCCCATGTCGCCGCCCCCCTGCACGTTGTTCTGGCCGCGTAGGGGGTTGATGCCGGCGCCGTAGCGTCCGACATGACCACAGAGCAGGTTGAGGTTGATCAGCGAGAGCACGTTGTCGACGCCGTTGTGGTGCTCGGTGATGCCGAGCGTCCAGCACATCTGGGCACGGTCGGCGTTGGCGAAGGCGTGGGCGAGCTCGCGGATGGCGTCGGCGGGTACACCGGTCACGGCTTCGGCGCGCTCGAGCGTCCAGGGATCGACTGCAGCGCGGTACTCGTCGAAACCGGTGGTGGAACCCTCGACGAACGCTCGGTGGTACAGGCCGGCGGCGATGATCTCTCGGCCGATGGCGTGTGCGAGCGCGATGTCGGAGCCGACATGCAGGCCGAGCCAACGGTCGGCCCAGCGGGCTGATGCGGTGCGCCGGGGGTCGACAACGAAGAGCTTCGCGCCGTTGCGGATGCCGGTGAGCACATGATGGAAGAAGATGGGGTGAGCGAACCGTGCGTTCGAGCCCCAGAGGACGATGACATCGGTGTCTTCGATTTCACGGTACGAAGACGTGCCGCCACCGGCACCGAACACTGTGGCCAGACCGACCACGCTGGGAGCGTGTCAAGTTCGGTTACAGGAATCGATGTTGTTGGTGCCGAGTACCTGACGGGCGAACTTCTGAGCGAGGAAGTTCATTTCATTGGTGGCTTTCGAGCACGAGAAGATCCCGATGCCGTCTTCGCCGCCCGTGTCGATTGCGTGCTGGAAACCAGCCGCAGCGCGGGTGAGCGCTTCGTCCCAGGTTGCTGGCCGGAGCACGCCGTTGTCACGTACGAGGGGCTGAGTGATGCGCTCGTACGCTGGTCGTGGCGCACCGGTTCTTGGGGTGTGTGTTCTTGACATTGTCACCTCCCTTCGGGAAGAGCGGTTGCGAGGGGAAGAGCTCCGAGCATACGCGCCGCCTCGAGGGTGTTCTCGAGCAGGCAGGCGATGGTCATTGGACCAGTGCCGCCGGGCATGGGCGTGATCGCCCCGGCAACCGACTGCACGCTGTCGAAGTCGACGTCGCCGACGATGCCGCTTTCGGTGCGCGACACGCCGACGTCGATGACGGTGGCTCCGGGCTTGACGAACTCGGCGGTGATCAACCCGGCGATGCCGGCGGCACCGACGACGATGTCGGCCTCACGGCACACGGCGGCCAGGTCGTTGGTGCGCGAGTGGGCGAGCGTGACGGTGGCATCGATGCCCTTGCGTGCCAACAGCACGGCGAGCGGAAGCCCCACCAGTGACGAGCGTCCGATGACAACGGCTCGCATGCCCGCCGTGGCGATGCTGTACCGCTCGAGGAGGCGCAGCACGCCCTTGGGAGTGCAGGGCACGTGCCCGGGACGGCCGCGCATGAGGCGTCCCATGCTGGCTTCAGTGAGGCCGTCGACGTCTTTGTCGGCCGGCACGAGATCGAGCACGGCCTCGGTGTTCAGGTGAGCCGGCAGGGGGATCTGTACGAGGATGCCGTGCACCGTGGGGTCGGCTGCGAGGGCTCGTACGGCGTCTTCGACCTCGGCCTGGGTGGCGGTGGGGGGCAGGCCGACGTGCTTGGAGGTCATGCCCGCCTCGGCGGCCTTTTTGTGCTTCATCCGCACGTAGATCTGGCTCGGCTTGTCGTCGCCGACGAGCACTGTTGCGAGACACACGGTGGGCATGCCGAGGCCCATCGCCTGGATCTCTGATCGCAGCCGGATCACCGTCTCGTCGCGAAGGGCGTTGCCGTTCATGATGATTGCGCCGCCGGGGGTGCGGTCGAATTCGGTGGTCATAGAGGGCCTCAAACTAGTACGGATGGACAGAGTGACCCCATTCCCGGATTTGCATGAGCAACGAGGTCGAGTCTCGACCAATTCGCTCAGACAAACCCGGTGGGGGGGTGGGGGATCGTGAGCTGGTGGTGGGGCTTGGTGTTGTCTCGGCCCCGACGCAGCTGGGTCAGGAAAGGTTGCTGATGACGCCGTTTTCGTCGATGTCGATGTGGTGCGCCGCTGGATCGCCGCCGAGCCCGGGCATCGTGCGCATATCGCCGCAGATGGGGTAGACGAAACCGGCGCCGACCGAGGCGCGAACCTCACGCACCGGCAGGGTCCAGCCCGTGGGGGCGCCCTTCAACGAGGCATCCGACGAGATCGACAGGTGCGTCTTGGCGATACACACTGGCAGGTGGCCGAAGCCATTGCGCTCGTAGTTGGCGAGCTGACGGTTGGCGGCGGCGGAGTATTCGACCTTGGCGGCGCCGTACACCTTGGTGGCAACGGTTTCGATCTTGGTCTTCAGGCTCGCCTCGCTGGGGTAGAGCACCTGGAAGTTGGAGGGTTCGTCTGCGGCTTCGGCCACGGCTTCGGCCAGGGCTGTGGCGCCCTTGCCCCCGTTGGCGAAGTGGGTGCAGACGGCGACGCGAACGCCCATCGACTCGGCGATCTCGATGATGGCCCGATGCTCAGAATCGAAGTCGCCCGGGAAGGCGTTGATGGCGACCACGGGAGTGACACCGTGGATCTTGATGTTCTCGATCTGCTTGCGCAGGTTCGCCCCGCCGATGTGGACCTCTTCAGGGTTCTCCTTCAGCAGGTTCTCGGGCAACGCCTTGCCGGCCACGATCTTGTGGTTGCCGGAGTGGGCCTTGAGCGCACGCACCGTTGCCACGACGACAGCGGCATCGGGGGACAGCCCCGATGCTCGGCACTTGATGTTGAAGAACCGCTCGGCGCCCATGTCGGCGCCGAAGCCGGCCTCGGTGATGAGGTAATCGCCGCCGCGGATGCCGATCTGGTCGGCGATGATGCTGCTGTTGCCGTGGGCGATGTTGCCGAACGGGCCGGCGTGCACGAGCACGGGCGTTCCTTCGAGGGTCTGCATGAGGTTGGGCTTCAGTGCATCGCGCATGATCGCCGCCATGGCGCCGGCGCCGTGGAGGTCTTCGGCGGTCACCGGATCGCCCGAGGGGGTGTACCCCACCACGATGCGGCCGAGGCGCTCGCGCATGTCCTTCAGCGAGGTGCACAGGGCGAAGATCGCCATGACCTCGGATGCGGCGGTGATGTCGAAGCCGGTCTGGCGTGTGACGCCGTCTTCTTTGGTGCCGAGACCAATGATGATGTTGCGCAGGGCGCGCTCGTTGATGTCGAGCACCCGCCGCCACGTGATGTTGTTCATGTCGAGGTTCAGCTCGTTGCCCTGGTGCAGGTGGTTGTCGAGCACGGCCGACAACATGTTGTGCGCCGAGGTCACGGCGTGGAAGTCGCCGGTGAGGTGCAGGTTGAGCAGTTCCATCGGGATGACCTGGCTGTAGCCGCCGCCTGCTGCGCCGCCCTTGATGCCGAACGTGGGCCCCATCGAAGGCTGACGGATGGCGATGACGCTCTTCTTGCCGATGTGTTTGAACGCCTGGCCGAGGCCCACCGTGGTGGTGGTCTTGCCCTCACCCAGCGGTGTGGGGGTGATCGCCGACACGACGATGTACTTCGCTTTGGGCCGGTCGGCGAGTTCGTCGATCGCAGCGAGCTTGATCTTGGCCAGGCTGTCTCCGTAGGGCTCGATCAGGTGTGGACCGATGCCCATCTGGGCGGCGATGCCCAGCAGTGGTTGCAGCGTCGCTGCCTGTGCAATATCAAGATCAGACGGAAAGCCCATGCTGATTCATCCCCTCGTGAGTGATGCGGCGCCAGCTGTAGTGCTGGTACCGGAGTCGTTGTTGGAACCGGTGTTGAGATTGGATTCGGTGGGTCCTGCGCCGTCGAGCACGGCGCGACGCCATTCGGCGGTGTTGGTGACCTGGTTGAACGTGAAAATGTGCAGGGCCGCAATGTCGAGGGTCTCGATATCGCGTGCCATCGGAGCGAGCATGTCCATGGGGTCGTAGCCGCCCGGTGTGGCCAGCTTGCTGACCACTGCCCGATTCTTGCGCAGGTAGCGCAGCGATGCACCGATACCCAGCTTCGCGCCCATGGTGAGCAGCTTGGTGGTGTCGATGACGCCGGGAATGCCGAGGTGGATCGGCAGGTGCATGCCAGCGGCCCGGTTCTGCGAGATCCAACGTGTGACGGCCTTGGTGTCGAAGCACATCTGTGTGGAGACCCAGCCGCTGATCCCGGCGGAGTCGAGCAGCTGCTGCTTGGCCGTGATGGCCTCGGCGAGCGCCGGGAGAGGAATTGTGGCATGGCCGTCGGGGTACCCACCGAAGCCGATGTTGGTGAGGCGGGCATTGGAGTCGAGCAGGGCTGCGATGAGCGCAGCTGCATCGAGGTACGGGCCGCGGGGCTCGGGAGCGTCGCCGCCGATGACGAACACATCGCTCACGCCGTGATCGTTGAACCACGATGCGATGCCGGCCACGTGGTCAGGTCCCTCGACCATCCGGGCAGCGAGGTGGGGGATCACGGTGTGGCCGAGGTCGAGGAGCTGCGCCGCCATGTCGAGGGTGGCCTGAATGTCCTTGGCGGGCGAACAGGTGACCGACACGGTGCAGGCCGGCGGCAGCGCGGGGAATTGCAGGTGCGCCTTGGGTGTGGGAATCAGCTCGAGGTGAGCGTGCTGCACGCGATCGACGATGACGGGGGCAAGCGCCGCGCTGCCAGCGTCAGGACGACGGTCATGTGATCGAAAAATTGCCATGGCGTGTACCGCAGCTCCCCGTACGAATGAGCGTCATTCCTTGAACGCTTGTGCTGGTTACCACCATACAACATCAATCCGCATCGTGGAAGACCCCGGGCGCGTGTTTCTGATCGGCCAGCATGCGCAGGACCCTTGTCGGCTCCGCGTCTGTCCGTGCCCGCGTGCTGCCAGACTGATGCGGTGACGCTGCTCGACGCTGTGGTGGTGGGATCCGGCCCCAACGGACTCGCCGCTGCCATTACCCTCGCCCGGGCCGGCAAGTCGGTGGTGGTGCTCGAGGCCGAAGCCGAACCGGGTGGCGGATTGCGCTCGGCCGAGCTCACCCTGCCCGGATTCGTGCACGACATCTGCTCGGCGATCCACCCGCTGGCCGCTACCTCGCCGTTTTTTCGCTCGATGTCGCTCGCCGAGCGTGGCGTGGACTTGCTCGAGCCCGAGATCGCGCTCGCTCACCCGCTCGATGGCGGGCGGGTGGCCACGCTGCACCGCTCCACCGAGCGCACCGTGGAAAGTCTTGGTACTGATGGGCGTGGCTTTCAGCGGTGGATCGCGCCGCATTCCGCTGCTTGGCACGATCTGGCGCCAGCGCTGCTCGCCCCGTTGTTGCAGGTTCCCCGTCACCCCGTTGCCCTTGCCCGCTTCGGTGCAGGTGCTGTGTGGCCTGCAACGCGCTTCGGTGACCGGGTGTTCAAGTCCGAGCAAGGCCGTGCGCTGTTCGCTGGCTGCGCAGCGCACGCCTGTGTTCCCCTGTCGGCGCCGCTGACGAGTTCGTTCGCCATGGTGCTCATGGCCGCGGCTGGGGCTGTTGGCTGGCCGGTGGTGCGCGGTGGAAGCGCGCGCATGGCCGAGGGGCTCGTCGCCGAGTTGGAAGCTCACGGCGGCCGGATCGAGTATGGGCGGCGCATCACGTCGCTCGCCGAGTTGGTGCCGTCGCGGGTGGTGTTGTTCGACCTCGCCCCGCGACAGGTCGCGGCGATCGCTGGCGATCAGCTCAGCGCTTCGTACCGCCGCCGGCTGAACCGCTTTCGTCTGGGTCCGGGCATCTTCAAGCTCGACTATGCGCTCAGCGGCCCGGTGCCGTGGACGGCCGAGGCGTGCCGGCGGGCGGGCACGTTGCACCTCGGCGGCACGGCGCGCGAGATTGCCGCGAGCGAACACGATGTTGCGCACGGCCGCCACCCTGACCAGCCCTATGTGCTCGTCGCCCAACAGAGTGTTGTCGATCCCACCCGGGCACCGGCGGGCCAGCACACGCTGTGGGCCTACTGTCACGTGCCCTCGGCCAGCACGCAGGACATGACCGAGCGCATCGAGGCCCAGATCGAGCGTTTCGCCCCCGGCTTTCGCGACCTGATCCTGGCGCGTCACGCCGCGGACTCGCGGTGGTACGAAGCGCATGACAACGCCTACATCGGTGGCGATATCACCGGAGGATCGAACGGCGGGCTGCAGTTGGTGTTCCGCCCCACGGTCGGTCGGCCGTACCGTACGTCGAACCCGCGCCTGTTCATGTGCTCGGCGTCCACGCCGCCCGGCGCCGGTGTGCACGGCATGTGCGGGTTTCACGCCGCGAATGCTGCGCTGAGCAGCCGAGCGCTGCGCTGAATCCCCGTCGCGCCGAGCGTGACGTCAGTTGATCTTGGTGGCGCTGAGACGTCGGGCCGCAGCCACCACGGCGGCGGCAATCTGGTCGCGGTTGCTGGCCGTGGGAAAGCGGTAGCTGGGGCCGTGGCAGTGGATTGCTGCAACGACGTGTCCGGCGCTGTTGAACACCGGTGCAGCGATGGAGTTGAGACCGATCTGGAATTCCTCGAGTGTCCAGGCAAACCCTGCCTCGCGAATGCTGGCAAGCCGCTTGCTGAGTTGTGACTTCGTGGTCATGGTGTGTTCGGTGAAGGGGTCGAGGCCCTTGGCCACGGTGGCTGCGATGCGCTGCGGTGTCTCGTGGGCCAGCAGCACCAGCCCCGAGGACACCACATGTAACGGTACGCGCTTGCCGGTCCAATCCTGGATCTGGATCACGGTCTCGGCGCTCACGTGGTCGAGGTACAAGACCTCGTCGCCGTCGATCACCGAGAGACCTGCCGTCTCGCCGACACGTTCGACCAATTCGGCGAGAAAGGGCCGGGCCCTGCCGATGAGCGTGGTGTCGTTGCCCGCAGCAAGGCTGCTGACCATCGGGCCGATGCGGTAGCTGACGCCGTCGTCTTGACGGATCACGGCGTTGAGATGCTCGAGGGTGGACAACAGGCGGGCCACCGTGCTGACGGGCAACGACACGCGTCGGGCGACGTCGGTGATACCGGCCGGCTCCGTGGCAATGGCCAACAGCACCGAAAAGGCGCGCTCGATGGATTGGATTCCTGCGCTGGCGCTGGCCATGGGGTCAATCTACTCCGATGGGCACGAAGGCCCGGTCTGGCGCGACGACGATGCGGTACGCCATGAAGAGCGCCAACATCGAGTGCGCAATCAGCAGGGCCCAGAAGAACCCGGATGTACCGAACATGGTCATCGAGACTGCTGCAAGCAGTGGCCCGAACACGGCGCCGAGGGAATAGGTGCTGAGCAGTGCGCTGCTGGCCGGCACACCCTGTCCGGGCGGCAACCAGTCGTGGGTGTAGGCATTGCCCAACGCGTACAGCGGGGCGCTGAAGCCGCCGAGGGCGAACGCCAACAGGTAGGCGGGAGCGGTGCCCGGTGCAGTGTTCAGCAACACGAGGCACAGCAGCGAGGCCACCACGCACAACACGACCATCACGAGCCGGCGCGAGACGCGGTCGGCGATCACGCCGATGGGGATCTGCAGGAGGACTGCACCGGCGGTGATGGCGCCGACGAAGAGCGCCACCTGTCCGGCGCTCAACCCGGCGCGGGCGGCGTACACGCTGGCCATCATCAGCAGGCACCCCTGCGTGAGGCCCACGAGGAGAAAGCCGATGATGCCCGATGGCACCAGGCGGGCCACCTCGAGCATTGTCAGAGTGCCCGTGCGTTGGTGCCGCTCGCCTCCGCCGACCTTCACGGCGAATAGGGGAACCCATGCCATGCCGGTGATCGCGCCGGCGATGGCAAAGGGCACCCATGACGATGGGTCGACAACCGACAGGATCAGCTGCCCCATCGCCATGCCGGCCGAGGCCACCCCGACGTATGCACCCATGACCTTGCCGCGGATGTCGTTGTGGGAGATGTCGTGCAGCCATGACTCCACGACCAGATAACACCCGGCGATGCAAAAGCCGGTGGCGAAGCGCAGGCCGAGCCAGGCAACAGGATGCACGATGAGCCCATAGGCGGCCGAGCCGAGCCCCATCGCGGTGGTGCAGCACACGAACTGCCAGCGGCGTGAGATGCGCTCGTGGATACGGGTCATGGCCGGGATCCCGGCGACAAAGCCCACGTAGTACATCGCCATCGCGACGCCCATGACCCCGGCGCTGATGCCGGCCCGTTTGGATCGCACGCCCATCAGCGAACTCAGAAGGCCCGATCCCATGAGCGACGTGCCTATGCTCACGACAAGACCTGCGACCGCATATCGAGTCCGTGCCATCGGGCACAACCTTTCCCTGGTGACCTGCGCATGTGGCGTTGCCGGTGACGGTGGAATCCCGGCACAGACGTACCACTCATTGACTGCCCTGTCTCCCACGATATAGTATCTTCCCGTATCGTGGATTGCGCGGCACACGTAAGGGAGACCCCAGATGGCCGATGACGACATCGTTCTCGAGAACCTCAGCGACGACGACCTGACCGCACAGATGCACGACGATCTGTACGACGGCCTTGCGCCGGAGATCATCGAGGGGACCAACATCTTGCTGGGTCGCGGCTGGAGCCCGGATCGGGTGCTCAACGACGCGCTCGTCGAGGGCATGCGCATCGTCGGCATCGACTTCCGCGATGGCATCCTCTTCGTCCCCGAGGTGTTGTTGGCGGCAAACGCGATGAAGGGTGGCATGGAGATCCTGCGCCCGCTACTGGCCGAAACCGGCGCAGAATCAATCGGCAAGGTCGTCATTGGCACCGTCAAGGGCGACATTCACGACATCGGCAAGAACCTGGTGGCGATGATGCTCGAGGGCGCCGGGTTCGAGGTCATCGACCTGGGCATCAACACCGACGCCGACGCCTTCCTCGCTGCGCTCGACGAGCACAAGCCCGACATCCTCGGGATGTCGGCCCTGCTCACCACCACCATGCCCTACATGAAGGTGGTCATCGACACCCTCAAGGAAAAGGGTCGTCGACTCGACCAGATCGTGCTCGTCGGTGGTGCGCCGCTGAACGAGGAGTTCGGCGCAGCCATCGGTGCCGACGCGTACTGTCGCGATGCCGCCGTGGCCGCCGAGACCGCCAAGGCGCTCGTGCTTGCCCGGCGCGCTGCTGCGCGAGCCTCCTGAGGCTTCCGGTCCTCATGGTGCACCAGGCACAGCGACCGCTGGTTGTGGCGTGCGCCGCCCTCACCGCCGACCTGCGTGCTGTCCTGGCAGCCGACGGCCTCGCCGGCGTTGTCGACGTGCACTACCTGCCGGCAAACCTGCACAACACCCCGCAGCGCATCGTTGGTGAACTGCGACCCATCGTGGAGCAGGCGCACGCGGCCGAGCGGCCGGTGTTCGTGGCCTATGCCGATTGCGGCACCGGCGGCCTTCTCGACGCGTTCTTGGCCGAGTACCCCGGCGTCGGTCGCCTTCCGGGAGCACACTGCTACGAGTTCTTCGCCGGTTCGCAGGTGTTTGCTGCCCTGCAGGAGCAAGAGCTCGGCACCTTCTATCTCACCGACTTCCTGGCCAAGCACTTCGACGCACTGGTGTGGAACGGGCTCGGTCTCGACCGCGCCCCGCAACTGCGCGACATGTACTTCGGCCACTACACCCGGCTGGTCCACCTGGCCCAGGCCGACGATGCCGCGGCACATGGCGCAGCGGTGAACGCGGCCGAGCGGCTCGGCCTTGCCTTTGAACACAGGTTCGTCGGTCGTCAGGGCCTGGCGGCGCCGATCAGCGAGTGGTCGCTCACGATCAGAAAGGCTGCTGCCTGATGGCACGTCGAGGATCCGGCAATGAACTGATCATCATCACCTGGCGCGACATCCCCGCTCAGGTCAACGGCGGATCGGGCGAGAGCAAGCACGCCCAGATCCTGCCGCATCGCTTTCACCAGGCCATCGACCGCGCTGCGATGAAGGCCGGCAAGAAGACATCCGGCGAGTACGTGGCCGAGTGGCGCCGCCGTACCATTCCGCTGCCCGCCGACTTCGACGGCGACTTCGCTGGCGCCGCACGCGCCGAGGCTGAGCGCATCGAGAACGAATTCCCCACCGCCCGGCTCAAACTGTGGGTCGAATCCTGCGGATGGGACCCCGACAGACCAGAACAGGAACGAATCTGATGACCGACACCATTCTCAGCTCTGCCACCCGCGAGGTCGTCATCGGCTTCGGGCGCCCGTTCGTGATGATCGGCGAGCGCATCAACCCCACCGGGCGCAAGCTGCTCGCAGCGGAGATGAAGGAAGGCAACTTCGATCGCGTCATCGCCGACGCACTGGCCCAGGTGGAAGCCGGCGCGCAGATGCTCGATGTCAATGCGGGCATCCCGCTGGCCGACGAACCCGCCATCCTCGCCAAGGCGATCCAGTTGGTGCAGGGTGTCACCGACGTGCCGTTGTCCATCGACTCGTCCATCATCGAGGCGCTCGAAGCCGGCCTGTCGGTGTACCAGGGCAAGGCGCTCGTCAACTCGGTCACCGGCGAGGAAGCCAACCTTGAGCGGGTGTTGCCGCTGATCAAGAAGTACGGCGCAGCCGTGGTGGCGATCTCCAACGACGAGACCGGCATCAGCGAGGACCCCAATGTGCGGTTCGAGGTGGCGAAGAAGATCGTGCGTCACGCTGCGGACTACGGCATCCCAGCGTCCGACATCGTGGTCGACCCGCTCGTGATGCCCATTGGCGCCATGGGCACCGCCGGTCAGCAGGTGTTTGCGCTGCTGCGCCGCCTGCGCGACGAGCTCAAGGTCAACACCACCTGCGGCGCCTCCAACATCAGCTTCGGCCTGCCGAACCGCAACGTCATCGGCGGTACGTTCCTGGCGATGGCGATGAGCCACGGTATGACCTCGGCAATCATGAACCCGTTGCACCCCGAGGTGAAGCACGCCATCCAGGCCGCCGACGTGTTGTGCGGCCACGACCTCAACTGCGCCGAGTGGATTCGCCATCACCGCGACCCCGGCAACGTCCAAGCGGGCGAGTCCACCGGACGTCGTGGTGGCCGGCGCGCCCGCGTCGCCGACGGCTCTGCCCCGGCCTGAGCTTCGCGCACCATGCCCAACGTCGTGTTCACGCCATCCGGTCGACAGGGAGAAGTCGAAGCCGGCTGCACCGTGCTCGACGCGGCGCGTCAACTCGGCGTCGACCTCGACTCGGTGTGCGGTGGGCGCGGTATCTGTGGCCGCTGCCAGGTGGTGCCGGCATTCGGCGAATTCGCCAAGCACGCCATCTCCAGCAACGCCGGGCATCTCTCTGCGATTGCTGCCACCGAAACCGCCTATCACGGGCGACGCCCGCTCGAACAGGGTGGGCGCCTCGGATGTGCCGCCCAGATCACCGGTGATCTCGTCATCGATGTGCCGGCAGCCAGCCAGATGCACCGGCCGGTCATCCGTAAGTCGGTCGACCTCACCGGTCTGGTCATCGATCCCGTCGTGCGCCCCTTCTACGTCGAGGTGCTCGCCAACGATCTCGGTGGTGACCGCAGCGATCTGCGGCTGCTCACCGATGCCTTGGGCGAGCAGTGGCAACTGCCCGTGCACACCATTTCGCCAGCGGCGCTGCGACGGCTGCAGCCCGCACTGACCGCGGGCCATCGCACGGTCACGGTGGCGGTGCACAGCAACTCGGTGATCACGGGTATCTGGCCCGGGTTCGTCGAGACCCTCTACGGCGTCGCCATCGATGTCGGCTCCACCACGGTGGCGGGCCACCTGTGCGATCTCGCCACCGGCGAGGTGCTGGCGTCGGCCGGGCTGATGAACCCGCAGATCCGCTTCGGCGAGGACCTGATGAGTCGTGTGTCGTACGTGATGATGCATCCCGGTGGTGACGCCGAGCTCACCGCTGCCATCCGTGGCGCGCTCAACGACCTCATCCACGAACTGTGTGCCAAGGGCGGGATCACCGAGACCGACATCTCCGATCTGGTGCTGGTCGGTAATCCGATCATGCATCACCTGATCCTGGGCATCGACCCCACACCGCTCGGCGGTGCGCCGTTCCCGCTGGCCACCGACCTGCCGGTCGACGGCCGCGCCAGCGACATCGGGGTGGCCTGCCCGTTCTCGTCGCTGCACATCCTGCCCTGCATCGCCGGTCATGTCGGCGCCGACACCGCCGGGGCCGTGCTCGCGGTGGGGCCGCACCGTGGCGAGGAAATGGTGCTGCTCGTCGATGTCGGCACGAACGCCGAACTGGTCCTGGGCAACCGGCACGGTCTCGCTGCTGCGTCCAGCCCAACGGGCCCTGCGTTCGAGGGTGCACAGATCTCGTGTGGACAGCGTGCCACCGCCGGGGCGATCGAACGGGTGCGGATCGACCGCGACACCCTCGAGCCGCGCCTGAAGGTGATTGGCTCCGACCTGTGGAGCGATGAGGCCGGCTTCGCCGAGTCGTTGCCCGAGGTGGGCATCACCGGGGTCTGTGGCTCGGGCATCATCGAGGCGCTCGCAGAACTGTTCCTTGCCGGCGTCATCGATGCCGATGGCACCATCAACGGCGCCGCCGCAGAACGCACACCGCGGGTCATCGCCGACGGGCGCACCTTCCAATATGTGCTCCACCACGGCGATCGCCCGTTGTGTGTCACCCAAAACGACGTACGCGGTATCCAGCTGGCCAAGGGTGCGCTGTACGCCGGGGCGCGCCTCTTGATGGACCGCGCCGGGCTCGAGACCGTCGATGCCGTGAAGCTCGCCGGCGCATTCGGCAGCCACATCGATCCGGTGTATGCGCTGGTGCTCGGCATGATCCCCGACTGCGATCCCTCACAGGTCGTGTCGGTGGGTAACGCCGCCGGCTCCGGTGCCGTGCGCGCGTTGTTATCGGCGGCTGATCGCGCCGAGATCATCGAGGTAGCGCGCACCATCACGAAGGTGGAGACAGCCATCGAACCGCGGTTCCAGGAGCACTTCGTGCAGGCAATGGGTCTGCCGCACTCCACCGACCCGTATCTCCGATTGGGCCAGGTGGTCACGCTGCCGGCCCGTACCGAACCTGCTGGCTCTGTCCGCACGCGTCGTCGCGTGCGGCCAGCGTGACCAGCCAAGCACCACAGGGGGAACCATGACAGATACAACGAGCACTGAGGCACCCGCCAGCGGCCGCGCTGGCAGAAGCGGTGGAGGGCGCGCCAATCGTCAGGCTGCGCGCCTGGCCAGCCATGCTGAAACCGTCCCGTTCCTGACGCGCACCCTTGCCCCGTTCGAGGTGCTCAGCGACGAGAGCATCGAGATCATCGAGCAGAACGCGGACACCATTCTCGAAAAGCTCGGCGTGTGGATACGCGACTACCCCTCGGCGCTCGCGCTGTTCGCCGCAGCAGGCGCCGACGTGGATGGCGACCGCGTGCGGTTCCCGCGCGGCATGTGCCGCAGCATCGTGCAGGCAACGGCACCACGTCAGTACACCCAGCACGGCCGCAACCCGTTGCGTAACGTGGAGATCGGTGGCATGAACACCGTGTTCGCGCCGAACTACGGCTCGCCGTTCGTGCGTGATCTCGACAACGGCCGGCGCTACGCAACGCTGGCCGACTTCCAGAACTTCGTGAAGCTGGCGTACTCGTCGCCCTACATTCACCACTCCGGTGGCACCGTGTGTGAACCCGTCGACATCCCGGTGAACAAGCGCCACCTCGACATGGTGTACTCGCACATCAAGTACAGCGACAAGCCCTTCATGGGCTCGGTGACCGCCGCAAGTCGCGCCCAGGACAGCGTCGATCTGGCCCGCATCGCCTTTGGCGGCGATCTGGCGGACCGCACGGTGATGACCAGCCTCATCAACGCATCGTCGCCGCTCGTGTGGGACGAGACGATGCTCGGCTCGGCCGAGATCTACGCCCGCAACAATCAGGCCTGTATCTTCACCCCGTTCATCCTCGCTGGCGCGATGGCTCCGGTGACCACCGCTGGAGTTGCGGCACAGAGCCTGGCCGAGGCGTTGGTCGGTATGGCGTTTGCCCAGCTCGTCCGCCCGGGCGCTCCCGTGATCCTGGGTTCGTTTGCCTCGTCGATGTCGATGCAGACCGGCGCTCCCACGTTCGGCACCCCCGAGCCGTCGCTGGTGCTCTACGTGATGGCCCATCTGGCGCGTCGTCTCGGCGTGCCGTTCCGTTCGGGCGGGGGACTGACAGCATCGAAGGTCGCCGATGCGCAGGCGGCCTACGAGTCGGCCAACACCATGCAGGCCACCATCCTCGGTGGTGCCAACTTCGTGCTGCATGCGGCTGGGTGGCTCGAAGGTGGGTTGTCGATCGGCTACGAGAAGTTCGTGCTCGACTGCGATCAGCTCGGCATGATGCATACCTTCGTCAAGGGCGTCGACATGTCGCCCAACGGACAGGCGGTGGACGCCATCACCGACCACGAACCCGGTATGCATTTCCTCGGCACTGCGCACACACTCGCCAACTTCGAGACGGCGTTCTATCGTTCGAACACCGCCGACAACGCCAGCTACGAGCAGTGGCTCGAAGAGGGCAGCCTCGATGCGAACCAGCGCGCCAACAAGATCTGGAAGAAGTCCCTGGCGGACTACGAGGCGCCTGCTCTCGACGAGGCCATCGACGCCGAACTCCAGGAGTTCGTCCTGCGCCGCAAGACAGAAATGCCTGATGAAGTCGGCTGAGGCCGTCTTCCGAAAGCGCCCCGATCTGATCTATAGTTACCGCTAGGCGGATTCTTCCCGCAGAACGGTTTGCGATTGCATCGTTTCCCGATGCCCTCATCATCTTCACCCACATGACTACCCCATAGTCTTGACAACAGATTCTCGAAGCAGAATTCCTGAGAGGAACACCCCGTGAGCAGCGACTTCCCAACAACAGCACGCGTTGTCGTCATCGGTGCCGGCATTGTCGGCAACTCCGTCGTCGGCCACCTGGCCGAACTCGGCTGGCGCGACATCGTGCAGATCGACAAGGGCCCGCTGCCGAACCCGGGTGGTTCCACCGGCCATGCGTCCAACTTCATCTTCCCGGTCGATCACAACCGCGAGATGGCCATGCTCAACCTCGACAGTCAGCGCCAGTACGCCGAGATGGGCGTCAACACCGAATGCGGCGGCATCGAGGTGGCGCGTACGCCCGAGCGCATGGAAGAACTGCGCCGGCGCATGGTGTCGGCCAAGAACTGGGGCATCGAATCTCGTCTCGTCACGCCCGAGGAGATCAAGGAGATGGTGCCGTTCATCAACAGCGACATCCTCCTCGGTGGCTTCTACACGCCGTCGGTGTCGGTTGTCGACAGCCTTCGTGCGGGCACCATCTTCCGTGAGCGCGCCCAGGCGCTGGGTGCCCTGCAGACCTTTGCCAATGTCGAGGTCGAGGACATGATCGTGGAGGACGGCGTCATCAAGGCGGTCGTCACCGACCATGGTCGCATCGACGCCGACTACGTGGTGGTGGCCTGTGGTGTGTGGAGCCCACGTATCGCCGCCATGGCCGGTGTGGAGATTCCGCTCACGCCAGCCGTGCACCAGATGATCGACGTCGGACCCATCCCGATCCTCGAGGCCACCAACATGGAGTTGGGCTTCCCGATCATTCGCGACATGGACACCTTCTGCTACGAGCGCCAGAGCGCCGGCTCGATGGAAGTGGGCTCGTACGCCCACCGTCCCATCTTCATGACGGCCGATGAGATCCCCAGCATCAAGGAATCGCGTCTGTCGCCCACCGAGCTGCCCATCACCATGGAGGACTTCGACCCGCAGCTCGAGCAGGCGCTCGAGCTGATGCCCGACATCCTGTCCACCGCCGAGATCAAGTACGCCATCAACGGTCTGCTGTCGCTCACCCCCGATGGTTTCCCGCTCATCGGCGAGATCCCCGGTGTGACCAACCTGTGGGCGTGTGCGGCGATCTGGATCAAGGAAGGCCCAGGCGCTGCGCGCATGCTCGCCGAGTGGATGACCCACGGCCAGCCCGAGATCGACCCGCACCACAGCGACATCGCCCGCTTCTACCCCTACGCCCGCAACGATCACCACGTGCGTGCCCGGTGTGCCGAGCACTTCAACAAGACCTACGGCATCGTGCACCCGCGTGAGCAGTGGGCATCCGAGCGCAACATCCGCACCGCCCCGTACAAGGACCGCACCGACGCCCTCGGCGCGGTGTACTTCCAGGCCGGCGGTTGGGAACGTCCCCACTGGTACGAGTCCAACGCCCCGCTCGTGGCCAAGTACGGTGTCGAGGATCGCCCCCACGAATGGGATGCCCGCTGGTGGTCGCCCATCATCAACGCAGAGCACCTCGCGATGAAGGAAAACGTCGGCATGGTCGACCTCGCCCCGTTCGTGGTCTACGACATCAAGGGCCCCGGCACGATGGAGTACCTGCAGGGTCTCGCCGTGAACAACGTCGATGTCGCCATCGGCAAGTCGGTGTACACCCCGCTGCTCGACGTCAACGGAGGCTTCCGGAGCGACCTCACGATGATGCGCCTCGGCACCGATTTCTACCGGGTCATCACCGGCGCATTCGACGGTCCTCGCGATGCCTTCTGGTTCACCAAGCATCTGCCCGCCGACGGTTCGGTGACCTTCGAGGACAAGACCTCGAGCTTCGTCACGATCGGTCTCTGGGGTCCCAGGTCCCGCGAGGTCATGTCCCGTCTCACGACATCCGATGTCTCCAATGAGGCCTTCCCCTACGGCACCACACAAGAGGTGCTGTTCGGCTCGCTCGCTGTGCGCCTGTTCCGCATCTCGTATGTGGGCGAGCTCGGCTGGGAGATCTATGTGCCCATGGAAAACGCCCGCGCCGTGTGGGACCTCATTGCCGAAGCCGGTCAGGAAAGCGGCATCGTCCCCGTCGGTGGCGGGGTGTACGGCACCACCGGTCGCCTCGAGAAGGGCTACCGCCTGATGGGCGCCGAGCTCGACGGCGAGTACACCCCCGTGGAGGCAGGCCTGGCCCGCCCCAAGGTGAAGTCGGCTGACTTCGTCGGCAAGGCCGCCTACCTCAAGGCCCGCGAGGACGGCCCCGCCGCCATCGTGTGCACGCTCGCGGTCACCGACCATGTGTCAGCCCGCGACGGCATCAAGCGCTACATGACCGGCGGAGAGACCATTCTCACGCTGGCCGGTGATCGCATCGTCGATGCCAAGGGCCGTATCTCCACCGTCACGACCGCGGGTGCCGGGCCGTCGCTCGGCGCGTTCTTGCTGATGGCGTACCTCACGCCCGAGCACGCCGTGGTCGGTAACGAGCTGCTCGTGCACTACATGAACGAGACGTATCCCGTGAAGGTCATCGTCGCCGGGTCCGCCCCTGCGTTCGACCCCACCGACGCGCGGATGAAGGCGTAGTCACGCCATGGCCGAGCTGCGGATCCTGGTCTGCGTGAAGCGGGTGCCCGCTCCGGGCGCGCGCATCACCCTGACCGCAGATCATCAGGGCATCGATGCGAAGAACCTCGGGTTCACCACCAGCCCGCACGAGGAGTGCGCGGTCGAGGAAGCCATCCGTCTCGTCGAGGCGCACGGCGGTTCGGCCACGGTGCTCACGCTTGGTGCCATCGAGGCCGATGAGCAGCTTCGCTATGCGGTGTCGGTTGGCATCAACGCCGCAGTGCATGTCACCCACGCCACCCTGGCCGGCAGCGCAGATTGGGATGCACAGGCAACGGCGCGGGCGCTCACCGAGGCCATCGCCTCAATCGAAGCCACCGACGGTGCGTTCGATCTCATTCTGTTCGGGAACGAGTCCGCCGACTCGGGCGGGTTCCAGGTGGGTGTGCGCGTTGCGCGTTCACTCGGGCGTGCCATCGTCAACGGCATCAAGGGCATCACCATTGCTGATGGGATGGTCACGGCGCAGCGCGAGAGCACCTCGGGCTTCGAGGTGTACCAGCTCGAGCTGCCCGCCGTGCTCGGCGTGAAGGAGGGCCTCAACCTTCCCCGCTATCCAACCCTGCCCGGTCGGTTGAAGAGCAAGAAGGTACAGGTTCCGGTGCTCACGGCCGAGCCGGTGAGCGGTGGGCTCACCATGCTGCGCTTTGACAACGCCGCCGAGCTGGTGGTGCAGACCACGATGCTCGGCACTGGCCCAGAAGCGGCACCGGCGATCGTCGACCTCCTCGAAGAACTGGGTCTGCTGTGACTGGAGATGTTGTGAGTGGCGAGATCCTCGTAGTCCTCGAACACGATCGGGGCGAGACCAGCGACACGTCGTTCCAGGCGTTCGGCCTGGCGCGCGCACTGCTGGCAGCCGGAGTCGGTTCGTCCATCACCGCTGTCGTCATCGGAGCCGAGGCCGACGCCCTGGCTGGCGGGCTTGGCGCGTACGGTGCAGCACGCTCGATCTCGGTGCACCATGGCGAGCTCACCGACTACGCCCCCGAGGCGTGGGGCGATGTCGTCGCCCAACTCATCGCAGCTCGTGCTCCGGCTGCGGTTGTTGCCACCGGTACCGACCGCGGTAACGAGGTGCTCGCCCACGCCAGCGCCATCGTTGATCTGCCCTTCGCCGCCAACGTCACCGACGTGGCGCTGGCCGATGGGCTCTCGCTCACTCGCGTCCGCTGGGGTGGCAGCCTGCTGGAACAGGCCCGGCTGCAGGCGCCGGTGTTCGTGTTGTCCGGTTCGGCGCACACGTTCTCCGGTGAGGTCAGCGGCGACGCAGCCGTGGTCGTCGAGGTCCTCGAGCCCACGCTCGGCGCATCTGCTGCTCGTACCCGTGTGGTCGATCGCGTCACGCTGGCCGCTGGTATCACCCTCACCACGGCCGCCGTGGTGGTCAGTGGCGGGCGCGGAGTCGGCTCGGCCGATGGGTTCGCGCCGTTGGCCGAACTCGCCGAGCTGCTCGGTGGTGCCGTTGGCTGTTCACGCGTGGTCACCAACAACGGTTGGCGTCCGCACAGCGATCAGGTCGGCCAGACCGGCAAGCGCATTGCCCCCGAGCTGTACATCGCCTGCGGTATCTCTGGTGCCATCCAGCACTGGGTGGGGATGATGGCCTCGAAGCATGTGCTGGCCATCAACACCGACAACGAGGCGAACATGGTCGGTAAGGCCGAGTACGCCGTCATCGGTGACCTGCACAAGATCCTGCCGGCGGTCAGCGACGAAATCCGTCGCCGCCGCGCCAACGCCTGATCCCCTCCGCTCGGTTGCTCTGGCAACCGGGCTAGGGGTCAGCTGGTGACAGTGAACGAGGGGTCGACCGCCGGGCGGCCCTCGACCGGCATGGGTGTGACCACGCCGCCGTCGATCGGGATCGGCTGGCCGTAGCGGGGATCGTTGGCGGCGCTGGGCGGCAACAGGGTCTCGACCGTTGGGGTGCAGCCAATGCCGGGCGCCAACGAGAGGTCCTGGCACACGGTTTGGCGGGTGATCCGCCACACGCCGTCAGCGCCGAGGCGGGCCATGCCGTAGCGGTTGTAGAAATTGCTGATCGATGTGAGCACGTCGTAGCGGAACCATGCCTCGGTGGGGCTGGTGAAGACCAGCTCCGCGATCGGCTGGGTGGCCGAGGTTGCGGCGTCGACGTATTGACCGTCGCTCAAGGCCTTCCACGCGTCCTGGATGCCGGTGGGGTCGTCGACGTAGGTGATACGAACGGAGCCGTCGGTGCCGGCAAAGTCGCGTGAGATCCTCCACGACTCGCGCACCGCAGCTTCGGCGGCTGCGGGGTCGGCCGGCTGGGCACCGGCGGCGGGCAGCGCGGGGGGCGGCGGCTCGCAGCCGGTGTGGTAGTCGGTACCGCTGTATTGGGCGGTCAGATCGGCTGCGTCAATGGTCGTGACGGTGCCGTCGCCATGCCCGAGTGTCATCGTGAACGCGTCCTCGATGGGGCCGTTCACGGCCAGCAGGGCAAGGCCATCGGTCGGTGCAGTGGTGTCGGTCAACCCGCTCGCCGTGGTGAAGGTGATCGAGGTGATGTCGTTGCCGACCTGTGCCACGGCGCCGAACACAGGCGACGACTCCACATAGCCGGCGGCAAACGTGGAAATCGCAACGCCGTCCTTGGGTTCGCTGTACCACGGAGCGCCGCTGAGGTTCACCGCCGACGCAGTGACGATGGAGAGCCGAAGTTGACCCGTGGGGAAGCACCATCCGGCGGGCTTCCACCCGTTGTATTGACCGGCATAGGGGTCGGACATCTGGTCGCCGAAGTCCTGGCGATGGGCACGAATGGTGATGCCCGAGGCGGTGGTGCGCTGGGCAACGAGTTGCTGGGGCTCTTCGGCGTAGGCGCCGGGGGAGTACTGGCCGCCGGAGCCAGCAACAGCGGAGCTCATCTTGGAATCGCCGGCCATCGGCGGGGCGCCGGGAGCAGTTGCAGTGCCCGGTGTGGCCGTGCTGTCGTTCGCCGACGGTGCGAGTGGAGCCTGCTCGGCGCCGCTGCGTGTGGACGCTGCGTTCGAGAGTGACGAGCGAGACGCCTTGTAGCCCCCGATGAAGCCGGCGCCACCCGCCGCCACGGCGGCGCACAAGACGAACGCCATGAGCCGTCGCTGCGGACGTTGACGCTCGCCCGCCAGCGCGCTCGGCGGACTGCTGGGCTCGACTTCGGGCCCAGCGTTGCTTTCGTTCACTGACTCGCTCATGGCGTCCCCTTCGGTATGTGCGGGGAGTGTGACGCAAACGGCCCACCGGGAGTTCCCCGATGGGCCGTTCGTCACGGAAACGTCATGTTGGCCCGACGAACGGGCACGTCAGTGTTCAGGCGTTGGCGATGGCCCGCCACACGCGCTCGGCGGTGGTTGGCATATCGATGTGGCGCACACCCAGGTGGCTCAGCGCATCGATGACCGCCGACTGCACGGCGGGCGTGGAGCCGATGGTGCCACTCTCGCCGATGCCCTTGGCTCCCAGTGGGTTCACCGGGGTGGGTGTCTCCATGTGGATGACCTCGAAGCTGGGCAGTTCGGCCGCCGAGATCATTGCGTACTCGGCGAGGTTGGAGGTGACCGGGTTGGCGTCGTCGTCGTAACGGACCTCTTCGAGCAGCGCCTGCGCAGCGCCCTGGGCGATGCCACCGTGGATCTGGCCCTCGAGCAACATCGGGTTGAGCACCCGGCCCGCATCGTCGCACGCAACGTGACGGATATGGCGCACCTGCCCGGTCTCGGTGTCGACTTCGACCACGGCAACGTGTGCGCCGAAGGGGAACGTGGCGCTCGAGGCGCTGAAGGTGGTGCGCTGCTTGAGGCCACCCTCGGCCTTCATCGCCACGGCCAGGTCGGCCCAGGTCTTGGCCATGGCCGGAGTACCGTTCACAGCGAACGAACCAGAATCCTTGTTGAACACGATGTCTGCCTCGTCGGCTTCGAGGAGCCGGGCAGCTAGCTTCGAGGCCTGCTCCACCAGTTCGACCGCTGCCTGGTTCACGGCGGCTCCGCCCTGCTGCAGCGAACGAGAGCCCATGGTGCCGCCGCCGACGGGAACCAGATCGGTGTCGCCCCAGACCAGCTCAATGCGGTCCATAGGGATACCTGTCTGCTCGGAGGTGATCATGGCGAACGCTGTGGCGTGGCCCTGACCGTGCGGTGAGGTGCCGGTGTAGACAATGGCGCGACCGTCATCGAGCACTTCGATCTTGGCGTCGTCGCCCATTGGGGGCACGCCGCCGGTGATCTCCACGTACACGCTGATGCCGATGCCCAACTGCTTGACGGCACCGCTGGCCCGGCGGGCGGCCTGATCGGCGCGCAGTGCCTTGTAGTCAGCAGCGGCGAGGGCCTTGTCGAGGGCGACCTCGAAATCGCCCACGTCGTAGGTCTGGCCGATGGCGGTGGTGTGCGGCTCGAGGAACTTGGGGATCAGGTTGACCCGGCGCACCTCGGCGGCATCCATGCCGATCTCGGCAGCGAACATGTCCATCGCCCGCTCGATTGCGGCGGTCGCCTCGGGGCGGCCAGCGCCGCGGTAGGCAACAACCGGCGTGGTGTTGGTGACCACGCTGGTGGTGCGGCACTCGATGTTGGGGATGGCGTAGACGCCGCTCGACATCGGTCGGGTCATGAACGGGGCGAGGATGGTTCCCATGTCGGCGAATCCGCCGCAGTCCTGCACGGCGTGCAACTGGTAGTGGGACACCCTGCCGTCGCGCGATCCGCCGATGGTGACGTACTGCAGTTGGGCGCGGCCGTGACCGAGCGCCACCATGCTCTCGCTGCGGGTCTCGCGCCAGCACAGCGGCCGCCCGACGCGCTTGCTGAGTTCGCCGAGCAGCAACTCCTCGCTATAGGCGCCGATCTTGGCGCCGAAGCCGCCACCCACATCCGGGGTGATGATGCGCACATCGGCCTCGGTCAGGCCGTTCTGGGCGACGACTGCACTTTTCACGCCCTGAGCGTGCTGGGTGCTGATCCACTGGTAGAGGCGTCCGTCGATCCAGGCGACCGACGAACCGCGCACCTCCATCGGGCACGGCGCCACGCGCTGGTTCAGGTAGCGGCCCTTCACGACCACCTCGCACCCGGCGAAGTAGGCGTCGCCGGTGTTGTCCGGCATGCCGAGCACGGTGGTGTCGAACACCACGTTGCTCCCGGCGCCGGGATAGATGAGGGTGGTCGAGGCCATCGCTGCCTCGACATCGACGAACGCTTCGAGCGGATCGATGTCGACGACGACTGCGCTGATGGCATCTTCGCCCTGGGCGCGGGTCTCGCTGATGATCACGGCGACGCACTCGCCGACCCAGCGCACCTTGTCGCTGGCCAGCAGGGTGCGCGCGACCATTGGGTTGAATGGCGCCGGTGACGGCGCCAGACCGAGATCGGCGGCGGTGTACACGGCGATGACGCCCGGCATGGCCTGGGCCTCGCTGGTGTCGATGGAGACGATGGTGCCGTGTGCGAAGTCGCTGCGCACGTAGGTCACGTGTGCAGCGCCCTGCAGGAGCGGCTCATCGATCATGTCGTCGACGTACGTGCCGCCGACGGTCAAGAACTTTGGATCTTCCTTGCGAAGAACACGGTTGCCGAGAATGCTGCCGCCCACGCGGGACCCCCTGAGTACACAGATGTTGAACTCCCGACATTAGCCATTGCGACGGCTCCGTGTCGCAGCCTGCGGCGAATGCCCGCGAACGGATGTCAGGGTTGGGCGGGGACAGCGCTGACCGATGTCGTGGCGGGCGCGACCGCTGCGCTGATCGGCGTGCTGTTGACGGTGCCGGCGGCCACGGCCTCGGCCTGGCGGATAGCCACGATCGTGGTCACGAGGTCATACGGCCAACCGGCTGGCAGGTTTGTCGATGCCGGGCCCACGGGCAGCACGGTGATGCGTTGCTCGCCCTTTTCGACGTAGTCGATCTCCTCGCGCGCCGCCTCTTTGATGCCTCCGGGTGTCTGCAGTCGATTGACCTCGGTCTGGAGCTGGTTGTTGGCAGCGTCGAGGGTGACGAGTTCGCCGGCGCGCGTGGCCAGCTGATCGCGTTGATGCATCCAGGACTTGATCGGCAGGACGAACAGCGCAGCCCCGATGGCGACGACGATGAGCGTTGCGAAGATCCCCAGCACGACCCGGCTGCGGCGCCGGGTTACGAGTTGTTTACCGCGGGGGATCGGGGTGGTGAGATCGCGCAGTCGACTTGTCGGGCGCGGATGGTCGTCGGGAGGTGCCAGTGGTTGGGTGAACTTCTCGATGCGCTGGCGTGGGCGCTGAGCCGGGCGCGTGTTCGGGCGTGAGGATCCGCCCCGGCTGTCGGGCCTGGGGCGCGGGATGCTGCTGGTGCGGTGTCCCTCGGTCACCTGTTCAGTTTCGCAGCTCCGCCGCGCAAAACGGTGGCACCCCGGGCGACCCCGCCGACACGCGGTGTCAGTGCAGCGGGCCGAGCGCTGCTGCGCCGCGGAAGGCCGCTGTCTCGCCGAGCTGTTCTTCGATGCGCAGCAACTGGTTGTACTTGGCCACCCGGTCGCTGCGCGCCGGTGCACCGGTCTTGATCTGGCCACAGTTGGTGGCAACGGCAAGATCGGCGATGGTGCAGTCCTCGGTCTCGCCGCTGCGGTGGCTCATGACGGCGGTGTATGCGTGACGTCTGGCGAGCTCGACCGTGTCGAGGGTCTCGGTGAGGCTGCCGATCTGGTTGACCTTCACCAGCACGCTGTTGGCCACGTGGCGATCGATGCCCATCTGCAGGCGAGCTGCGTTGGTCACGAACAGGTCGTCGCCGACCAGCTGGATACGTGAACCCAGCGCGCCCGTCAGCGATGCCCAGCCGTCCCAGTCGTCTTCGGCCATGCCGTCCTCGATGGACACGATCGGATACGTGTCCACAAGACGCACCCAGTAGGAAACGAGTTCGTCGGCCGACATGACCTTGCCCTCGCCGGTGAGGTGATAGCGACCGTCGCGGTACAGCTCGCTGACCGCGGGGTCGAGCGCGATGGCGATGTCCTGGCCGGGTGTGTATCCGGCCAGTTCGATGGCCTCGACGAGCATCTTGATGGCGTCCTCGTTGCTTGCCAGGTTGGGGGCGAACCCGCCCTCGTCACCCACGGCGGTGGCGAGGCCGCGATCGTGCAGCACCTTCTTCAGCGTGTGGTAGGTCTCGGTGCCCCACCGCAGCGCCTCGCGGAAGCTCGGCGCGCCGATGGGCATCACCATGAATTCCTGGAGATCGATGTTGTTGTCGGCGTGCACGCCACCGTTGAGCACGTTCATCATGGGTACGGGCAAGACGTGTGCGTTGGGTCCGCCGACATATCGGAACAGCGGCAGGTCCAACTCGTCGGCAGCGGCGCGGGCAACGGCCAGGCTGACCCCGAGGATGGCGTTGGCGCCAAGACGGGCCTTGTTGTCGGTGCCGTCGAGATCGATGAGCGACAGGTCGATGAGTCGCTGATCCAGTCCGTCGAGGCCGTCGAGGGCGTCGGCGATCTCGCCGTTGACGGAACTCACCGCTGCGGTCACGCCCTTACCCATGTAGCGCGTGCCACCGTCGCGTCGCTCCACGGCTTCGTGCTCGCCGGTGGACGCCCCGGAAGGCACAGCAGCGCGGCCGGTTGCGCCTGAGTCGAGCACGACTTCGACCTCGACGGTCGGGTTGCCGCGCGAATCGAGTATCTCCCGGCCGATGACAGCGATGATCTCAGACATGTGCACACGCTAGTGCGATCGCTGCTGCCGCCCCATTTCGGCCGGGTCGTAGGGACGAACGTGATTCAAGTTCAACGGGCATTCTGTCGATAGCAGACGTATGACCAAAGATGCGGGGCCATGGGTCGGTGATGGGGAGTCCCAGCCGGTAGGTCGGTTCCGGGCACGCGTCCCGCTTCCCGAGTTGATGCAGCGTCTGGCAGCGTGTGGTTCGTTGGCGCTCCTCGGGGTGGTGGCGATCGTGTTCGGGTTGCATTTTCAGCACACGTTCTCGATCTATGAACAGGGGAGGCTCCCCGATGCGGTGGCCTACCAGGCAGCTGCCGATCGGCTGCTCGTCATCGGCCAGATCGGTGTGATCGTGGCATTCGTCGCGATGGTGCTGTGGAGCGCCACAGCGGTGCTCAATGCGCGTCGTGTGTTGCGCAGCCTGCGCTCGGCATGGGTAGCGGTCGGTGGCTGGTTGCTCGTTCCGGTGGCTGCGCTCGTGGCCCACGCCTGGATCGACCGGACGCTGCAGTCGGGCATGTTCATTGCCGGGCTCACCTGCCTCATGTTCTTGTACCTGCCCCATGGCACTGTGGCTGGAGCGTCGACCGATCTTGGTGGCAGTACCTACCTGGCCAGGGTCTGGTACCTGCTGGAGGCGCTCGCGGGGATTCTGCTGTGGGCCGCCCTGGCCGGCGTGAAGCGGGGCCTCCCGGCGACCCATCCGCAGGCGGCGATGCAGGAAAAGGCGTTCCTGTGCTTCGTGGCTGGTGTGCTACTGCTCGCTGGCGCCTCAACGTTTTTCGCGACGGCGCGCAGGCTCAGCGGGCTCACCCACCACAAGTGGCAGGGTGCATCAGTGCCGCCGGTCAGCTTTGCCACGTACAGCGGGCCGATTGGTTCGGTCAACGTCGTGCGGCCCGCAGGTTTCGCAGCAAAGCCGATGTTGCCGACGGCGGGCCTGCGCATCGGCGCGTGGGCAGCATTGACCACGGTGAACCTCGCTGCGATCACGGCGACGTTCGTGGATCGCCGCCACGCGATCCTGACCGAGGTGCGGTACGGCTCCGGTCCAGCGCATGTCCTGCTCACGTCGTCGGCCAACACGCTGCGCATCATCATGCTGGCGGGAGTCGCCGCTCACGTGCTGTATGTCCTCTGGGCGCTCGTCGCTGCGGTGAATGCTCGGCGCCGCACCCTGCTGGCTCCGGCCGCATGGGTGATCGCGGCCACGTTCTTGTCGGGTACCACGCTGTTTGCATTCAGCGATCGCGCCAATGAGGCCGTGGGCGTGACCGGGGTGATGGTGGCCGGTGCAGCGACCTTCGTGGGCTTCGTCATCGGCCAACTCCTGCTCGGCCGATCCGTGGTGGCGCTGGGCGGTCGCGGTCGAATCTTTCTGGTCTGGCTGCTGTTCGAGTTCGGCGTGGGTGCGTGCACGGCCTACATCGCCCGGCTGGCGCACGATGATGTGAAGATCCTGTCCGTTGGGGCGTTGCTGGTCGGGTGTTCCATCCTGAGCAGTGTGTGCGCCTGGATCGCGATGACCCGACTCGATGCCATGTGCCGGGCCACGTCGACCGCGACCACCCAGCCGCACTACTGGTTGAGGCCGCGGGCCTTGACTTCGTCCCACAGCTGATCGAGAACGGCCAGGTCGCTGGCGGCCAACACGATGCCACGCTCGGCGGCGAGTTGTTCGACGCCCTCGAAGCGCGTGCGGAACTTGCCAACGGCGTTTCGCAACGCCACCTCGGGGTCTACTCGCAGGTGTCGGGCCACGTTGACGACAGCAAAGAGCAGGTCGCCGATCTCCTCCGCTGTTGCGGCCTGATCGCCGCTGGCGTGGGCATGCAGTACTTCGGCGGTCTCCTCGGCGATCTTGGGCAGCGCCCCGTGCACATCCGGCCAGTCGAACCCGACGCCCGACGCCTTCTTTTGCGCCTTGTAGGCATACGACAACGAGGGGAGCGAGTTGGGAATGCCGTCGAAGATGCTGGTGCGTCCCTTCTCGGCGTGCTTGATGGCTTCCCAATTGGACAACACCTGATCGGTGGACTCGGCCCGCACGTCACCGAAGACATGCGGGTGGCGCCGGATGAGCTTGTCGTGGATGCCCTGGGTGACGTCGGCGATGGTGAAGCGACCCTGCTGCTCGGCGATGGTGGCGTGGAACTCGATCTGGTACAACAGGTCGCCGAGCTCTTCGATCAGCGCCTCATCGGTACCCGGATCGTCGGGGTCGAGCTCCTGGAGGGCATCGACCACCTCGTAGGTCTCTTCCAACAGGTGAGGGATCAGGCTGGCGTGTGTCTGCTCGATATCCCATGGGCACTGCTCGCGCAGGGTGCGGGTGAGCGCATGGAAGCGGGCGTAGTGCTGTGCGACGGCGACGTTGAGGCGTGGCACGTAGATGCTCGTGAGGTGGTCGGCATCCACGACGTGGTCCATCTCTGCCCAGGTGGTGTGGGTGATCAGTTCGTCGGGAGTGCCGAGGCGTTGCAGCACGGTGACGGCAACGGTGTCGTTGGTCGTTCCTGCGGAATCAGCGGCGTCGTCGATGGCCAGCTTGATATCGCTGAGTACCCAGTTGGCGTGGCAGTGCGCGATCAACAGTGGACCGGTGACCCCCGCCGCAGCGGTGGCGAAGTCGTGTCCGTCGATGAGCTGTAGGGCCGACTCGACGGGGTCGATGCCCAGCGCGCTGTAGGCCAGGTCGAGAAAGGAGATGGCCGGCAGCAGGATGCAGTGCACCCGAGGGTCATCGCGGAGTTGGCGGACACTGCGTTCGAGCACCAGCGGCGAACCCGGCACGGCGTAGAGCACCTCGCCGTGCTCGGTCGCTGCGCCAACCAGTGCCTCGGTGATCTGCAGATAGACCGAGTCGAAGGTGTCGGCGGATTCATAGAGATGGTCGAAGGTGACCGCATCTGGCACCAACCCAGCCGACGGGTGGATGGCTGTGCGCAGGAAGCGGTGCCGGGCCTGGGCAATGGCCGCCCGGGTCTGCTCGGTGACGAACTCGGGTCCGCCTGGTCCCAGACCAACCACGACCACCGTGGGCCGGACCGTCATCAGCGCGTTGCGGCGACTTGGCCGGTGACTGCATCCCACATGCCATAGCGGCTGTCGATGGTGATCTTGGACGCCCGGGCAGCCTTTTCGAGGGCTGCCTGCGCATCGGTGCCGAAGGCCTTGGTGAAGGCTGGCTGCAGGGTCTGCGAGTCGAGCACGAACGACTTCAGCCCGGGCGACAGCGTGGCCCACACGGCGGCGGCTTTGCCGGCGAGGATCGCGTCCTCGGCGACTTTGCGATCGGCCGCCGACACGGTGACACCCTTGGAGGCGAGGGCGCTGGTCATGACCGCGTTGCTCACCCATTGGCCGAGGATGCTCCGGGCGGTGGTCCCGGGCATACCGGTTGCGTCGACGGCGGGGATTTGGAAGGTCTCGGGGGTCTGGGCCACACCGGCCAGAATGGCCTCGTACTGCTTCACCGGCAGGGCGTAGCCATTGACCACGGCAGCGTTGCTGTTGCTCGAGAACGTGTTGCAACCCGAGGTGAGGGTGGCGGCGAGGGTCAGTGCGGCAAGAGTGACGGAGAGTCGACGAATCACGACGACGACCCTACCCGCTCGTCGCCGGTGGAATCAGCTCGCGCAGGAAGGTCACCAGGAACGTGGCCGGATCGACGCCTCGTTTGATGGGCACCACGATCTGTTTCAGGTCCTCTTTGATCAAGGCCTCGCGTGACAGACGGCGCAGGCGCATCGCCTCGCTGGTCTTCAGCTCGATGGGTCCGAGGCGGGCCTGATTCGAGCTGATGGTGATATCACGCAGGCCCAGTCGATGGCAGTCGGCGCGCAGGCGGCTGATCATCAACAGCGCTTCGGCCGGCGCAGGGACGGGCCCGTAGCGGTCCTCCCACTCTGTTCGGATGTCCTCGACATCGGCATCGGTGGTGACTGCGGCAAGTCGGCGGTACGCCTCGAGGCGCAGCTCCTCTTTCGGTACGTACTCGGTGGGCAGGTGTGCGTTGGTCGGCACGTCGAGCTTTACCTCCGAGGGTTCCTTTTGCTCTTCGCCCTTCATCTCGCTGACGGCCTCTGTGACCATCTGGCAGTAGAGGTCGTAACCGACTGCGGCGATGTGCCCGCTCTGGGCCTGACCGAGCAGGTTGCCTGCGCCGCGGATCTCCAGGTCACGCATGGCGATCTTGAAGCCGCTCCCAAGGTCGGTGGCCTCGCCGATGGTCTTGAGGCGTTCATACGCCTCCTCGGTGAGGGTCTTGTCGCGTGGGTAGAACAGGTAGGCATAGGCCCGCGAGCCGCTGCGCCCGACGCGACCACGCAGCTGGTGCATCTGGCCCAGGCCGAGCAGATCGGCGCGCTCGACCACCAGCGTGTTGACCGTCGGCATGTCGATGCCGCTCTCGATGATGGTGGTGCACACGAGCACGTCGAAGCGGCCCTCCCAGAAATCGAGCACCACCTGTTCGAGCGTGCCCTCGTCCATCTGGCCGTGGGCAACGGCGACGCGAGCCTCGGGCACCAGCTCGCGCAACCGCTGGGCGCAGGCGTCGATGCTCTGCACGCGGTTGTGTACCCAAAAGACCTGGCCCTCGCGCAGGAGTTCGCGGCGCAGGGCCTCGACAGCGACCCGCTCGTCGTACTCGCCGACAAAGGTGAGAATGGGCTGTCGGTCGGCCGGGGGTGTCTGCAACAACGACAGGTCGCGGATGCCCACCAGGCTCATCTCGAGCGTGCGCGGGATCGGCGTGGCGGTCAAGGTCAGGACATCGACGTTGACCTTGAGCTTCTTCATGGTTTCCTTGTGCTGCACCCCGAAGCGCTGCTCCTCGTCCACCACCAACAGGCCCAGGTCCTTGAACTTCACGCTTTCCTGCAGCAGCCGGTGCGTGCCGATGACGCAGTCGACCTCGCCGCTGGCAAGGCCGTCGATGACCTTCTTGGCCTGGGCGTTGGTGAGAAAGCGGCTCAGTACCTCGACGCGCACCGGGTAGCCGGCGAACCGGTCGGCGAAGGTGTTGCCGTGCTGGGTGGCCAGCAGGGTGGTTGGCGCCATCACGGCCACCTGCTTGCCGTCCTGGATGGCTTTGAACGCGGCGCGGACCGCGACCTCGGTCTTGCCGAAGCCGACGTCGCCGCACACCAGGCGGTCCATCGGGAACGCCCGCTCCATGTCGGCCTTGGTCTCCTCGATCGCCTGACGTTGATCGGGTGTCTCCACGAAGGGGAACGCATCTTCCATCTCGTGTTGCCACGGCGTGTCCTGGCCGAACGCGTAGCCGGCGGCGTTGACGCGCTTCTGGTAGAGCACCACCAATTCCTGGGCGATCTCGCGGACGGCTGACTTGACCTTCGACTTCGCCTTGGCGAAGTCGGCGCCACCGAGGCGATGCAGCACCGGTGCCTCGCCGCCCACGTATTGGCGGATGGCGTCGATCTGATCGCTGGGTATGTAGAGCTTGTCGCCGCCCTTGTAGGCCAAGAGTAGGTAGTCGCGCTCGACGCCGCCGATGCTGCGCGTGACCATGCCCTCGTACTGGCCGACGCCGTGCTGGTAGTGCACCACGTAGTTGCCTGGCTTGAGATCCTCGAAGAAGCCAGCGCTCTCGCGCTTTCGCGGCCGGGGCTGGCGGTGCGTTCGGCGGCGGCCGGTGAGGTCGCCCTCTGCCACGATGGCCACCTTGGCGGACGGGATGGTGAAGCCGCGGTGCAGCGGGGCAACGACCACCTTGCCGCCAGGCCGACCGAGATCGGCGCCCGGTTCGGTGACCACGAAGTCGAGACCGCGCTCACGGAGCAACTGGGCCAGCCGTTTCGCCGAACCCTCACCGTCGGCTGCGACGACGACGCGCCATTTGTCGGCGAGTAGCTCGGTGAGCCGATTCGTGAGGCCCTCGCCGTCGCCGACCACCGGCCCCCATCCGCTGGCATTGACCATCGGCGAATCAGGGTGCTCGGGCGTGACGGTGAGCATCCAGGCACTGACAGTCGAACCGAGCAGCAGGTCTGGATCGGCGTGTAGCCGGGGAAAGGCAACATCGGGGTCGCGGCCCCAGGTGCTGGCGAGGGCCCGGGCGAGGTCGTCTTCTTCGGCCAGCAGTTCCTGCGCACGATCGCGCATGCGGCGCGGTTCGACCAGCACGACCTTGCCGGTTGTGGGGAGCACGTCGGTGAGCAACTGATCGGAGTCGGTGAGCCATGGCAGCCAGCTCTCCATGCCGTCGAACTGGGTGCCTTCGGCCAGACGCTCCCACTGCTCGCGGCCCCACGGCTCGGTGCCGACCAGTGCTGCGGCGCGGGCGCGCACGGCCTCACTGGGTACCAGTTCGCGGGCGGGGAAGATGAGCGCCTCGGTGAGGTCTCCCGTACTGCGTTGATCGTTGACGCTGATCGATGTCAGCCGGTCGACCTCGTCGCCCCATAGGTCGATACGGATCGGAACCTCGGCCGTGGAGGGGAACACGTCGATGATTGCGCCGCGTCGGGCGACCTCGCCGCGGTGCTCGACGATTTCCTCGCGTCGGTAGCCGCCGGCGATCAGCGTCTGCAGTAGCTCGTCGGGGTCGATGATTGCCCCGGGATGCACAACCACCGGTTCGACCCCGACAGCGCCAGGGCCAAGGCGCTGCAGCAGCGACCTGACGCTGGCCACGATGATGGCCGGGCAGCGCTCGACATCGCGCAATCGCCAGAGCACCTCGAGGCGGCGTCCCATGGTCTCCACGCTGGGGCTGACCCGCTCGAACGGCAGGGTCTCCCAGGCGGGGAACAGCATGACCTCGCCATCAGCCATGAACTGCTGCAGGTCATCGAACAGTTGTCCGGCAGCGGTGCCGGTGGGGCAGGCGATGACCAGTGGTCGGCGCGCGCTGAGGTGGGCCAGTGCGGCGATCGCAATGGGCCGAGCTCCCTCGGGCACCGCGATGATCGCGTTGGGCTTGCCGAGCGCCTGGGTGAGCGCCGGTTCGTCACGAAGAAATGGAGGGAGTGACGCAAGATTCATGGACCGCATTGAGGGTATCGGCAAGCCCGCGATCCGCGTTTCAGGAAGCGGGCACCCGCTGGTAGGTGTTCATGAACTCGTCCTGTAGCACGGTTGCCACACCGGCGGTGCTGAACACATCGAGGTCCTCGGTGAGCGTGCGCACGCGGAACGTCCAACCGGCTGGCGGGTTGATGCGGGTGCCGTGGCGGGGCAGGTCGTCGATGCTCTGGGCCGGGTCGACGGCACGTGAGTAGGCCTGCATCACATAGATGATGTTGTCGGGGGTCACCAGTTCGTAGACCTCCGAGCCCTGCCTCCAGCCGAACACGGTCTCGCGCAGGATGGAGCGGTCGGTGTACGGCGTGGGGTCCGGGGGAGTGGAGCCGAAATCGATGACCGCAGCGCGGAACATGCCGAGTTCGCCGAAGGTGGTCTCGGGTGCCTGCTGGCGGATGTTCGAGGTGATGAAGTCGAGCACCCAGTAACGCGGTCCGTTCAACAGTGCCAACAGTGCGCCGCGCTCCTGCGCGATCGCAGTGGCGTCGAGAGCGTCCCATGCCGCTTGCGGGCAATCGTTCATGCCCAGCGTGTTCCACACCTCGGCGGTGAACGTGCCGTTGTCGGCGCTCAGCAGCAGCACCTCGCCGTAACGCACATCGCGCAGCCCGTCCTTGACAGGGGCGTCGACGAGCGAGTTCGCATTCGAAGTATCAGGTGTCGTGGTCTGCGCCATGGTGGGCCCCTCAGGTATTGTCAGCATGTTTGACAATAGTGGCGGGCGTCTTGCCCGTCAAAGCCGACGTGGTGAATCGACGGCCGCCGGTCAGGCGTCGTGCAACGGCTTGGCGAGGCGCAACGTGGCCAGCGTGGACGGCTCTGACAGACCGGCAAGAGCGATCTCGAAGTCGGGGAGTTCGTACACCTCGCCGTCGTCGGTGATCATGATGAAGCGATCGAACCTGGCCAGGAACGTGCGGTCGTGACTGACCGCGATGACCGTGCCCTCGAACCCATCGAGGGCACGCTCGAGCGCCTCTGACGATTCGATGTCGAGGTTGTCGGTGGGTTCGTCGAGCAGCAACACGTTGTGTCCGGCCAGCTCGAGACCGAGGATCTCGAGCCGGGCCTTCTGGCCGCCCGACAGAGTTTGGAACTCCTGGCGGGCGTTGTTGACCAGGCCGTAGCGAGCCAGCGCGGCCATCGACTTCTGTTCGTCGGTCAGACGGTCGCGGACGATGTCGATGCAGTCGCGGCCGCGGAACTCGGGCCGGTCGTTGATCTGGTTGAACATGCCCACCGACGTGCGCGGCCCGAACGTGATGGTTCCGCTGAGTTCGGTGGTGATGCCGTTCAGCGCGTTGAGGAGGTGGGTCTTGCCCGTGCCGTTGGGCCCGATGAGCCCGACGCGTTCGCCGAAGTGGACCTCGTCGTTGAAGGGCAAGAAGAGGTCCTTCACGAACACGTCCTCGAACTTCACGACGCGGCGGGCCGAATCGGCGCCACGGAACTGCACGTAGATCTGCTGGTCGGGCACCGGTGGCGGGGGAGGACCGGCCTTGACGAACTTCTCCCAGCGCGTCTCGGCGCCGTTGGCCTTGGTGGCGTTCTTGAAGTTCTGCGCAGCTCGCTGCTTCATGATCTTCATGTGGTGGAACAGGCGGCGTTCCTCGTCGTTCCAACGCTTCAGGTCGTCGCCCAGCAGTTCCTGTCGCTTCTGCCGGGCGTCGGGGAAGGTGGCGTACGAGCCACCGTGCACCCAGCAACCCGAACCCTCGACAGCGATGATCTTGGTGGCGACGCGCTCGAGCAGCGTTCGGTCGTGACTGACCATCAGGATCGTGGAGCGGCACTCGCGGATCTGATCCTCGAGCCAGGCGCGTGTGGGGATGTCGAGATAGTTGTCGGGTTCGTCGAGGAACAACACGTCGGCGCCCGAGTTCAGCAGCAGGTCGAGCACCAGGCGCTTGCGCTCGCCGCCCGAGAGCTGCCCGACGAGGCGAGTGGTGAAATCGACAATGGGTGTCTTGACGCTGCGCTGCGCCGCGGCCGCCCACTGGTTCTCCAGTTCGTAGCCACCGAGGTCGCCCCAGTCCGACAGGGCCTCGGCGTAGCCCATGCCGTCGTCGGTGCCAGCGACCAGTGCCCGCTCGGCGGCCGCTAACCGCCGGCCTGCGTTGCGTAACGCCGTGGGAGCCACCTCGATCAACATGTCGCGCAGCGAGGCCTCTGGCAGCGCCATGCCCACGTCCTGGGTCATCTGTAGGAACGTGCCACCGACCGTGAAGTCGCCGCCATCGGAGTCGATCTGGCCGGTGAGGATGCGCAAGATGGTGCTCTTACCCACGCCGTTGGGGCCAACGAGCGCCGCGTGCTCGCCCGGCGAGACGCCAAAGCTGACATCGAAGAACAGCTGGTCGGCACCCGGGGGTGCGTACTCCAATTCAGACACCACGATGCTGCTCATGAGGCTCCGAGTCTCGCTGCGTCACAGCGGACTTCCTCACCCGTCGGAACAATGACCTGTGCTTGACGTGGCTGAGCTGCGCCGTCACAATCGGTGTGCTTGTCAGCCATCATCGAACGTCCCAACCAGAAACGGCGATCCATCGGTCGACCGTTCCAGTTGGTGTGGTGGTCGGTGGTGGTGTCGAGCACAGGCGACGGCATGTTCGTCACGGCGTTCCCGCTGCTTGCGGCCACCTTGACCGGTGACCCGTTCCTGATCGCCGGTGTCACCATCGCATCCCGGCTCCCGTGGTTGATGTTCTCGATGCTCACCGGAGCGATGGCCGACCGGATGGATCGCCGGCGGCTGATGGTCGGTGCAGATCTCGCCCGTTTCGTGATCGTTGCGGCCTTGGGCGTGGCCATAGCAATGGACGTCGAGCACATCTGGATGCTCTATTCCTGCGCCTTTGCGCTGGGTACGCTGGAGACGCTGCACACCAACGCTGCGCAGGCGTTGCTCGTGTCAATCGTGGAAAAGCGCGACCTCATGGAGGCCAATGCCCGCTTTGGCAGTGCCCAGGTGGCGGCGGTGCAGTTCGCCGGGCCACCATTGGGCGCCAGCCTGTTCAGCGTCGCTGCGTCCATTCCCTTCCTCGCCGATGCAGCATCGTTCGCCGGGTCTGCTGCGCTGATTGCCGCGCTTGCTGATGACCACGGCGTGGAGGCGCCGACCACACGGCTCCGCGACGATGTACGCGAAGGCTTTCTCTTCGTGTTGGGTCACCCGGCGCTCCGCCGGCTCGCAGCGATTCTCGCAGTGATCAACTTCTTCTACTTCTCGTCGATCGCGCTGCTGGTGCTGTACACCGACCAGATCCTGCACAGCGGCAAGATCACCTATACCGCCCTGTTCATCGGCGCAGCCACCGGTACGGTCGCCAGCCGCTGGTTCGTCAGCCGGCTGACCGAGCGGTTCGGCGTCGTACGCACGATTGCCGTGTCGTTCTGGATGTGGGCAACGGCAATGGTCGGTCTGGCGATCACATCGTCACCCGTGGTCGCGGTCGCCATGTTCGGGGTGCTGGGGGTGGGGACAGGATTTTGGCTGGTGCTCAACACCACGGTCCGTCAGGAGCTGACCCCGGGTCGGCTGTTGGGCAGGATGAACGCCGCATACCGCACCATTTCCTGGGGTGTCGTCCCGTTCGGCGCCGGCTTCGGTGGACTCTTCGCTCGGGCATTCGGTCTGCGTGCACCGTTCATCGTTGCGGGTGTGGCCCTGGCCCTCGTTGCCGCACTCGCCATGCCGCTACTCAAGCCGATCGCAGCGGCGGTGGATCCATCGTCCCGATGACGACATCGATCAGGCCGCCGATGGTGTCGATCTCGTGGTCGATGCGATCGGTGTCGGCGGCCGCATGGCCGTGCGGGTTGTACCAGCAGGTGGCGATGCCGTAGTTCGTCCCGCCACGGATGTCGGAGGTGAGGCTGTCGCCGACCATCAGCGCCGATGACCGCGCCGGCGCGCCGAGCTGATCGAAGGCGATGTCGAAGATGGCGGTCGAGGGCTTCGAGACCCCGACCTCGGATGAGATGATCACGGCGTCGAAATAGCCGGCAAGTCCCAACCGCGCGACCCTGGCCCGCTGCACGTCGCCGAGGCCGTTGGTCACCAACGCCATCTGGATGCGTCCGCCAAGCGCATCGAGCACCGCGATCACCCCCGGATACAGCTCTCCGTTCTGGCCGAGTCCGATGACGAAGGCGCCGGCCAGTGCCAGTGGGTCGACGTGCAGCCCGGTGGTCGCGACCAGCCGCTCGAAACGTGCGGTCCGCACGAAGTCGGGTGTGACCTCATCGCGTTCGACCGCCAACCACAGCGCACGGTTGATCTGAATGTAGGCGGGGAGATAGCGACTCGGGTCAGACACGCCGTTCGTGCCGAGGGCGTGCTCGAACGCCAGGACCTCGGACGCATCGGAGTCGAGCAACGTGTGGTCGAGATCCAGCAACAGGGTCGTGTACCTCGCATGCTTCACCCCAACAGTGTGCTGTTTCCGTACGCCGTTCCACGTCATCACCGGTGTGCATGCGCCCGGATCCAGATACCGTCGCCTTGCGTCAGTTGGACGCCCACCCAACGAGTCAGTCCCATGTCCGCACACACCACGCTGCACGCCCAATCGCTCTCGCTGTCGATGGGTCGAGCAACCATCCTCGACGAAGTTGATCTCACGGTGGCACCCGGTTGGTGCGTGGGTCTGGTCGGGCCCAATGGTGTCGGCAAGTCCACGTTGCTGCGTGTGCTCAGTCGCGACCTGGTCCCCGAAGGCGGTTCGGTCACCACGTCGCCGCCCAACGCGGTGGTGGGTCATCTCCCCCAGGAACCCGAGCGGCGCGATGGCGAGACCGTTGTCGAGTTCCTTGCCCGTCGTACCGGGGTGTCGGCTGCCAACACCGAACTGGACTCGGCAACCGCTGATCTGGCGGCGGGGGTCGTCGCTGCCGACGATCGCTACTCCGATGCACTCGATGCTTGGCTGGCGCTCGGCGCCGCCGATTTCGATGCGCGCATCGGTGAGGTGTGGGCCGAACTCGGGCTCACCGAGCGGCTGTTGTCGCAGCCGATGACAGCGCTGTCGGGTGGCGAGGCCGCCCGGGCGGGCCTGGCGGCGCTGCTTCTGGCCCGGTTCGATGTGTTCTTGTTGGACGAGCCCACCAACGATCTCGACCTAGATGGCCTTGCCCGGCTCGAAGCGTGGGTGACATCCCGCCAGGCGGGTGTGGTGGTGATCAGTCACGACCGCGAGTTCCTGCGCCGCACCGTGACCCACGTGGCCGAACTCGATCAGTTCACGCATCGACTTTCGCTCTACGCCGGCGGCTGGGATGCGTTCTTGACCGAGCGCGACCTGGCTGCACAGCATGCCCGCGAGCGATTCGAGGAGTACGCCGACAAAAAGGCCGTGTTGCAGGGTCGCGCCCAACGAGAACGCGAATGGGCCACACAGGGCCTGAGCAAGGCCAACAAGCAGCCCTCGGACGGCGACAAGCACGTCAAGAACTTCAAGGTCAACCAGACCGAGCAGTTGGCCGGCAAGGCAGCACGTACCGAAAGGGCGATGGAGCGCCTCGAGGTCATCGACGAACCGCGTGAGGCATGGCAGCTTCGGCTCAGCTTCGGAGAGGCCCCTCGCAGCGGTGCGGTGGTGGCGCGCCTCGCCGGGGCCACGGCGCAACGCGGCACCTTCACGCTGGGTCCGATTGATCTGGCGATTGCCGCAGGCGAGCGCATTGCCATCGTCGGTCGCAATGGCAGCGGCAAGACCACGCTGTTACAGATGCTCCTGGGTCGTCTTGCTGCATCGTCGGGCGAGGCATACCTCGGGCCGAGCGTGGTGGTGGGCGAGCTCGAACAGGGCCGCCTTCAGTTGTCCGACACCGAGACGTTGCTCGAGGCCTTCATGCACGCCACGGCAATGACAGTGCCCGAGGCGCGCACGCTGCTGGCCAAGTTCGGCATCGGTGCCACCGAGGTGAACCGGTCGACGGCATCGCTGTCACCGGGCGAGCGCACGCGTGCCGTGCTGGCGTTGTTGATGGCCAGGGGCACCAACTGTCTGGTGCTCGACGAACCGACGAACCACCTGGATCTGGCGGCCATCGAGCAGTTGGAGATCGCTCTCGATTCGTTCACCGGCACGGTGCTGCTGGTGACCCACGACCGCACCCTGCTCTCCAGCGTGCGCCTCACCCGCACCATCGAGGTTGCCGCTGGACGGGTGATTGCCGACCGTGTGGGTGCCTAGCGCGAGTTGAACTGGCGCATCGCAGCGTCGGGGCCCTCGCCCACGATCACCTCTACGGCATCGGCCGCGATCTGCACGGCGACATCGAGTTCTTCGCGCTCGGCCTTGCCGAGGCGGGACAACACATGCTGCGCACCGTGCTCTTTCGATGCCGGCTTGCCGATACCAATGCGCACGCGCAGGTAGTCCTGCGTCTTGAGGTGCTGGGTGATGCTGCGCAGACCGTTGTTGCCGGCCAGGCCACCACCCACCTTCACCCGCACTTGGGCGGGCGGCAGGTCGAGTTCGTCGTGGACCACGATGATCTGCGCCGGGTCCGCGACGCCGTAGCGCCTGGTGAGAGCGCCCACCGATTGGCCGGACAGGTTCATGTAGGTGAGTGGAAAGGCGAGCACACAGCGGTGTTTGGCGATGGTGACCTCGGCGATCATCGCCTTGTCGCGGCCTGCCTTCAGCGCGACGTCACACCGCTTGGCGAGCAGTGCGATCACTTCTTCACCCACGTTGTGGCGCGTGCGCGCGTATTCCTTGCCCGGGTTGCCCAGACCGATGATCAAGAAGTCGAACGGTGTGCCGCGCCGTTCTGATCGCGCATCGCGACCGAACAGTGCCACGGCAGGCGATTACTCGGCTGCGGGAGAGGCGGCCGGCGTGGCTGCGCCCGGGGCCTCGGCCTGGCTGCCATGAATGGCAGTGACGATGGCCATCTCGGGGTCGCCCAATGCGGTGACGCCCTTGGGCATGACCAGCGATGAGAGGCGGATGACGTCGCCGGGCTGCATGTTGCTGACATCGACGATGAACTCGTTGGGCATGTTGCCCGGGGTGCACTCGACATCGATGGTGTCCACCGAGGGGTCCACGAGGCCACCCTCGTTCAGGACGGCCTTGGCCTCGCCGGTGATGTGCAGGGGCACCGACACCGTGAGCATCTCGCTCATGTTGACCTGCAGGAAGTCGACATGGCTGACGTTGCGCTTCACCGGGTGACGCTGCACGTCTTTGATCACGGCCGGGTACACCTTGCCATCGACCTCGAGCTGCAGCACGGTGTTGAAGCCGGCCGGGCCGCTGAGGGCGACGCGCAGGTCGCGCCGGGCGACGGCAACGCTGACCGGAGTCATGCCCTGGCCGTACAGCACGCCGGGGATCTGATCAGTGGCGCGCAAGCGGCGCGATGCGGGCGAGCCGATTTCGCGGCCGGTGGAAGCAACAAGGGTGGTCTGCGACATGGTGAGTTCCTCCGCCCGGGGGCGATGAGAGGTGATGCTGTTCTATTACAGAACGGAAAACGATGCTACCGGCGGAGACGGCCTGTTTGCCACCCTCGGATCGGCTTTGCTTGTGCGGGTCGGGATGACCTGGCCGTGACCTAGGCCTGGTTCTCGCCGTTGAAGATCTCGCTGACGCTGGTGTCGTCGAACACCGCCGACAATGCCTCGCCGATGATCGGGGCGATGGACAGCACTTCGAGCTGCGGGAGTTGCTCGATCGTGGGCATCGGCAAGGTGTTGGTCAACACGATGCGCTTGAACGGGGAATTGCGCAGGCGCTCGATGGCCGGACCGGACAACACGCCGTGGGTGGCCATCGCCCACACCTCGGACGCCCCGCGTGACAGCAGCAGCTCGGCGGCCGACACCACGGTGCCGCCGGTGTCGATCATGTCGTCGGTGATGATGCAGACTCGGCCATCGACCTCGCCGATGACCTCCTTGGCCTCGGCAACGTTCATGGTGCCCTTCGGGCGACGCTTGTTGATGAAGGCGACGTCGGCGTCCATGTCGGTGAGGTGCTGGGCGAAACGTTCGGCCACCTTCACCCGGCCTGCATCTGGCGAGACGATGACCATGCCGTTCTGTGCGTGGGTACGGACGTACTTCTCGAGCACCGGCATGGCGGTGAGGTGGTCGACCGGGCCGTCGAAGAAGCCCTGGATCTGGCCGCTGTGCAGATCGATGGAGACCATGCGCTTGGCGCCGGCGGCGCGGAAGAGATCGGCGATGAGCCGGGCAGTGATGGGCTCGCGGCCTTCTGCCTTGCGGTCCTGACGGGCGTAGCCGTAGAACGGGCACACGGCGGTGATGCGTTTGGCCGACGCCCGGTTGGCGGCGTCGATCATGATCAGCTGCTCCATGATGGAGTCGTTGATGCTGCGGCCGTTGCACCCGAAGTGGGTCTGCATGATGAACACGTCCGAGCCGCGGACGCTGTCGGCAAAGCGCGGGCGGATCTCACCGTTGGCGAACTCGACCACGTTGGCGTCGCCCAGCGGGATGCCGAGGTGGGCGGCAACTTCTTGCGCCAGGGCCGGGTGTGTACGGCCGGTGAACAACGAGAGGCGCTTGGTGGTGACCTTCTCCATGTCCTGTGCCAGCGACGGATGCGAACGACCCGTGTACACCGACAAACGCTGGGTGGTGACCTTCTCCATTACGTCCTTACCGGCCTTTCGGTGTCATTCGACGGGTGCAGTGTAGAAGGCGCCGGTGCTCTGACCTGCAGCCACAGCGCTTCCGGTCGGTAAATGCGCGTATGGACCAACATGTGCCCCGGCGCCGACAACGGCGTCGCGTCCCACAGAGTTCTCAACGGTGCAGTCCTGGTTGATCACGCAGCCGACGAGACGCGTGTCGGGGCCGATCTCGCAGCCGTCGCCCACAACTGTTTTGCCCTGCAGGATCGTGCCGGGATACAGCGTGACATCGCGGCCGAGTTGCACGGTCACATCGATGAACGTCTGGCGGGGATCGAGCATGGTGACCCCGTTCAGCAGCCAGCGCCGGTTGGTGCGGGCGCGTAGCTCGCGCTCGGCCAATGCCAGCTGCCACCGGTCGTTCACCCCGGCCGTCTCGCCGGGCGGTGCCAGGACGGCGCCGACGCGGTGGCCCATGCCGGCGAGCGCGCCGATGACATCGGTGAGGTAGTACTCGCCCTGGGAGTTGTCGGGCGACAGGTGGCGTAGCGCCGGCCCGAGCAGGTCGCGGCGGAACGCATAGATGCTCGTGTTCACCTCGTTGGTGGCCAGTTCGTCGGCCGAGGCATCGCGCTGTTCGACGATACGCAGCACGCGACCGTCGCCCGATTTCGATGGCGCGCGGATGACGCGGCCGTATCCGCTCGGGTCGTCCATCTGCGATGTCAGCAATGTCGCCGCGTAGCCGTTGGCCACATGGGTGGCAACGAGGTTGTCGATGGTGTCGGGCTGCAGCAGGGGCGTATCGCCGGGCAGCACGATGACGGTGGAATCGTCGTCGAGGTCGTCACCCGGGAAGATGGACAGGCCAACCAGGGCTGCATCACCGGTACCGCGCTGTACCTGCTGCTCGACGAAGGTCACGTTGGCCCATGTGGGGGCTTCCTCGCGCACCGTCTTGGTGACCCGATCGGCGCCATGGCCGACCACGACCACCGTGCGGTCGACCTTGAGCGATTCGAGCGAGTGGATGACATGCATGACCATGCCCCGTCCGCAGATGAGGTGTAGCGGTTTCGGTCGCGTGGAACGCATCCGTGTGCCTTCGCCGGCGGCGAGCACGATTGCAGAAACGGACATGACCATGTTCTAGCGCATGCATGCTCGCGCGCGTCCAACGACTGTTGGCATCCCCACAGCGTTTGAACGAGCGAACAGGGCGAGCATCGACGAATTCGCTCGGCCAGACCGCGAGGATCGGGCGTTGGGCGGGGTACCTCGTGCGCCCATGGCCGATCCGTCAGAGCTCCGGGGAGAGGACTCGAACCCCTATACACGGGATCAAAACCCGTTGTCCTACCATTGAACGACCCCGGAAAGGGTTCGCCATACGGTATCGGGCGAGTCCCGCCCGTAGCGACGATATTCGCTCGTGCGTCAGGAAAAACACCCCATATCCGGTTGGGTTCGCGGGTCGGAGTTGGTCACGGTCATCTCTGCCGCTAGCGTTTCCAAGCCATGGGTTCGTTGATCAAGAAGCGCCGTAAGCGCATGCGTAAGAAGAAGCACAAGAAGATGCTGCGGCGTACTCGTCACCAGCGTCGTAAATAGCTCTCACGCAACCTGTCCGCGGATGGCCCTGGTCGTCCACGTTCGTTCGGCCGCTCACCTGTGTGGGCGGCCGTTTTGCGTTCCGGCAGGTGCTGGACCGGCTCAGCGAGCGCTGGCGGTGAACACGATCCTGGCATCGGGCAGCGCATCGACGAGCTCGCGTTGGTGCCCGACCACGAACCATGTGGCCCCACTGCCCGCAAGAGTCGGTGCACGGCCCACCGCTTCGTGGATGCGGTCACGCCAGCGGCGCAGGCGGGGTTCCACCACCAACGCAGCCGGTTCGAGATCGTTGGGGCCATCGGCGACCGGTCCGCCGAGGTCGTCCCATGCCCGGTACACCGCCGGTGTCGAGCACGACAACGGCGCAATGATCAGGGTGAAGTCGCGCTCGATCGGCGCCAGCGGATCGATGATCTCGCCGATGCCTGTGACGCGGGCATGTCCGCCGACCATGCAGAACGGTACGTCGGCGCCCAGTCGCGAGGCACCAACCAGATCCGTGTAACCCGCCCAGCGCAACACCGCTGCGGCATCGGCCGACCCGCCGCCCAGACCGCCACCGTGGGGGATGTGCTTGTCCACGTGAATGCCGGCGTTGCGCTGGCAGAGGCGTAGCGCCCTGGCCACCAGGTTGGTGGCATCCACCGGCATGCCGTCGCTGAACGGTCCGCTGGCCGACAGGCCGACGCCGGCTGGATCGATGCGGAGTTGATCGGCCAGGTCGAGCGTGACCATCTCGGCATCAATGAGGTGATACCCGTCGGATCGCACCCCGGTGATCCGCAGCGTGAGGGTGAGCTTGGCGTTGGCCGGCACGGTGGCAATCACGATGTCGCCCCCAACACCCGGGCGAGGCGCCCCCAGGCGTGCACGTCGAGTTCCTCTGCCCGGGCGGTCGGCGCAATGCCGGCCCGCTCGAACTGCTCGATGGCGACCATGCCGGCCAACGCGCCGCGCAGCATCTTGCGACGGTGGGCGAATCCGGCTTTGACGAGCGTGAACAGTGCATCGGGGCTGACATCGCCGACGGCGGGTTCGGGGCGGCGGGTGATCTCGACCAGCGCACTTTCCACCTTCGGCTGTGGAACGAACACCGTGGCAGGCACGTAGCCGACGATGCGTGCGGTTGCCCAATAGGCAACTTTCACGCTGATGGCGCCGTACGCAGGGGTACGGGCATGGGCAACCATCCGCTCGGCCACCTCGCGCTGCACCATCACGAGCATTCGGTGGATTCCCGGCACGGTGTCGAGCAGATCCATCACCAACGGGGTGCCCACGTTGTACGGCAGGTTGGCCACCAGCACCCAGTGGTCGCAACCCTCCAAAAGGTCGGGCCACGAGAGTTCCTGTGCGTCGCCCTCGACCACGGTGACGCGCTCGTGGGCAGCAACGACGCTGCGCAACACGGGAACGATGCCGTGGTCGATCTCGATCGCCGTGATCGTGGCGCCGGTCTCGGCCAGCGCAACGGTCAGCGAGCCGAGGCCGGCGCCGATCTCCACGACATGATCGCTGGCATCTACCTTGGCCAGACGGGCAATGCGCCGCACGGTGTTGGGGTCGCCGACGAAGTTCTGCCCGAACTCGCGTCGAGGGGCCAACCCGTGTTCGGTCAGCAGTTCATTGATCTCGCGACGCGACAGCGTCATGTGCTGGCGCTTACCACGTGATGCGGACCGGTAGGGGAGCGTCGATGAGGGCACCGATCTGGGCGTATTGCTCGGCAGACAACACGATGACCACACTCGGGGGCACCGGCGCCGGGGCGTTGTTGATGCACGTGACGACATGGCCGTTGTCGCGATTGGTCACGGTGATGCTGGCGCCGAAGGGCACGGCAGGGGCCGAGCAGGTGTTGATGGTGAGCCCGACGGCGTTCTTGAACGAGGCGCCGCCCTCCAAGAATGCACTGCGGTTCACCGCTGGTACCACGATCTGGATCACCGAGTGCCGGGGTGGCGTGGTGGGCCCATCAATGAAGATCGGGCCGTTAGTACCGAACGGGTCATCTGCGGTGTCGCTGCTGGCCCTGTTCTCGCCGGCGGGGGTCGGCAGGCCGACGGCCTGGGCGCCGGACGCGCCGGTACCCCGTGATGGTCCGCCTTGGCTGAACAGCCAGATCGCGGGCAGAGCAACCAGCGTGGCGATCGTGGCCAGGAACAATCGGCGACGGTCAGTAGCGTCGAGGTTCAGCGCATCTCCTGGGACGGGCGGGGCTGACGACGTCCGCCAGCAGGCTTGAGGCTACGGAGCAAGGCGCGGGAACGCAAGGCACGCTGCGGCTGTGGTGGCCTCGGCGATGCTCTGGGGAGTGTCGCTGCGGAGCTCGGCGATGTGCGCGCCGATGAAGCCGACAAAGCCAGGTTGGTTCGGTTTGCCCCGGTGCGGGACCGGAGCCAGGTACGGGCTGTCGGTCTCGATCAGCATCCGTTCGAGGGGGCACAGGCGGGCGGCGGCCTGCAGATCGACAGCTGTCTTGAACGTGACGATGCCCGAGAAACTGAGGAACCCTCCCAGGTCAAGGCATGTCTGGGCCTCGGCCGGGCCACCGGTGAAGCAGTGGAAGATGGTCTGCTTGGGCAGGCCCTCTGTGGTGAGCACCTCGAAGGTGTCGGCCCACGCATCGCGGGTGTGGATCACCAGAGGCAACTCCAGTTGGTGGGCGAGCCGGATCTGGTGCACGAAGGCCTCGCGCTGGGTGCCGCGCGGGGAATGGTCGTAGAAGTAATCGAGGCCGCACTCACCCACCGCCACCACCTTGGGGTGATCGAACAGCATGGTGATGGTGTCGACGCCATTGACTGCATCGTGCGGATGCAGTCCAACCGTGGCCCAGACGCCATCGAACGCTTCGGCGACAGCGATGGCCGCCGCCGATGTCTGGAAGTCGCAGCCAACGGTGATCATGGTGGTGACCCCGGCGGCGCGGGCAGCGGCCACCGCTGCTGCGGTGCCACCGGGAATGCGTTCATCATGGAGATGGCAGTGGTTGTCGGTCCAGTTCATGATCTGTGCGACGCGGCGCCGGGTTCAGGCCGGGATCTGGCGGCGCGGGAACAGCGGTTCGCCCTTGACGACCGTGAGGCCGCCCGGGTACCCGCCCCACGCGGCGGCTGCCGGGATGCGCTGATCGCTGACCTGGCCGGGCATGCCGATGCGCTCCCAGACCGCCTGGCAGGTGTCGGGCATGGCGGGTGACGCCAACACGGCAACGATGCGCAGTGCCTCGAGCGCATCACCCATGACGCGATCGAGATCGGGGCCGGGTTCGGCCTTCCACGGTTCGTTGGCCTCGAGGTAGGCGTTGCTGGCGCGGATCAGCGACCACGTGGCCTCTAAGGCCCTGCTCGGTTGCAGGGCATCCCATGCCGCTGCGGTGTCGGTCCACGCCGACGCTGCCGCCACGGCCAACGGGCCATCGGTGCCGGGTGCGGGGCCGATGCCGTCGCATTTCTTGGCGACCACCGTGGCGACACGGCTGAGCAGGTTGCCGAGGTTGTTGGCCAGATCGCTGTTGTACCGCGTGAGCAGGCCCTCGTAGGTGAAGTCGCCATCGTGGCCGAACGCGGTCTCGGCAAGCACGTAGTAGCGGAAACCGTCGACGCCGATGTCGTCCACCAGGTCGAGTGGGTTCACCACGTTGCCGGAGGTCTTGCTCATCTTCTCGCCGCCCGACAGCAGCCAGCCACCAATGCCCCAACCCTTGGGCAGCTCGAGCCCGGCAGACATGAGCATGGCCGGCCAATACACGCAGTGGTGGCGGATGATGTCCTTGCCAATGAGGTGGTAATCGACCGGCCACCACTCGTTGAAGCGCTCGTCGTCGCTGCCGTAGCCAACTGCCGAGAGGTAGTTGGTGAGAGCGTCGAACCACACGTAGGCAACGTGCTTGGGGTTCCAGGGCAGGGGCACGCCCCAGGTGAGGCTGGTGCGGCTGACGGAGAAGTCGCGCAGGCCACCACGGATGAGGCCGAGCGCCTCGTTGGCGCGGAACTCGGGGGTCATCGCACCCGGATGCGCGGCGTACCACTCGAGCAGGCGGTCCTGGAACCGCGAGAGGCGGAAGAAGTAGTTCTCCTCCTCGAAGTACTCCACGGGGCGTTTGTGGATGGGGCACAGCTCGTCGACGAGTTCATCGTCGGTGTAGTACTCCTCGCACGCCACGCAGTACTTGCCGCTGTAGACGTCGAGCTCGATGTCGCCGGCGTCGTAGCAGGCCTGCAGCAGCTTGGCGACGCCCGCGTAATGGCGCGGCTCGGTGGTGCGGATGAAGTCGTCGTTGCTGATGTTCAGCTTCGCCCACGCCTGCTGGAACAGGGGCGCGATGCCATCAGCGAATTCGATCGGTGTCTTCCCTGCGGCCTCTGCGGCCTGCTGGATCTTCAGGCCGTGCTCATCGGTACCGGTGAGGAAGTGCACGTTGTCGCCCATCAGGCGGTGCCACCGGGCGAGCGCATCGCCGATGATGGTGGTGTACGCGTGCCCCAGATGGGGTTGCGCGTTCACGTAGTAGATCGGTGTCGTGAGCGAGAAGTTGGCCACGTCAACAGGCTAGGGGAGCAGCTGTGTTGATACGTGCTGGTATTCGGCCGGCGGGTTGCCATGATGTGGTGTGCCCTTCGAATTCGACACAGCAACACAGTTGTCCCCAACCGCGACACCCGGGACCTTCGATGGTGCGATTCACCCGGGATGGGACATCAACGGCAACGCCAACGGCGGCTACCTGATGGCGCTCGCCGCACGGGCGATGCGTGACGAGTCCGGCCGTCCCGATCCCATCTCGGTGACGGCGCATTATCTGGCCCCGGGTCCCGCTGGCCCGGTGACGGTGCAGGCCGCAACGGTCAAGACCGGCCGCCAACTGGTCACGATGACAGGGTCAATGCGTCAGGGCGGCCGCGAGCTGTTGCGTCTGCTCGGCAGCTTCGGTGATGTCGCCGCGATGAGCGGTGGGTATCAGCACACCACGCTCGTGGCTCCCGACCTGCCCCCTCGTGAGCAGTGCATCCAGCACTCATCGGCCCGAGCCACGGTCACTGTGGCATTGGCCGACCGGCTGCACATCTGGTTCCGCCCCGAACAGGTGCCGTTCGCTCCCGGCCCGAAGTCGAACATCGCGGTCATCGAGGGTTGGGCCGAGCTGGCCGATGGCCGCCCCTTCGACATGCTGTCGCTGTTGCTCGTGGCCGACGGTTTCCCTCCGCCGGTGTTCCACCTCGACATGCCCGCCGGCTGGGTTCCCACCATCGAATTGACGGTGCACCTGCGTGGTGTCCCGGCGCCCGGACCGGTGCGCTGCCGGTTCCATTCCGAGATCGTGCAGAACGGCTTCCTTCAGGAAGACGGCGTGGTGTGGGACAGCAACGGCCAACTCGTGGCACAGAGCCGTCAGCTGGCGCTGTTGCCCCGCAGCTGAGCGCCGATCGACAGGGCGATGTCGTAGACGCGGTTCTTGGGCACGTCGAGCAACTGCGCGACCGATGCCACCGCTGACTTCCTGCTGGCGCCGGCGCCGAGCGAGGTATCGAGCGCAGCGCGGATGTCGTCATCGGTGGCGCCCGGTGGCAGCTCGGCGCCATCGAGCACAATCACGTATTCGCCCTGTGGTTCGCGTTCGGCCACCCGTGCCACGGCTTCGCCGAGCGTGCCGCGCCACACCTCCTCGTGCAGTTTGGTGAGCTCGCGGGCCAGCACCACGCGTCGGTCGGGTCCGCAGATCGAGTGCAGCTCGGCCAGCGTGCGGGCCAGTCGGTGTGGCGCCTCGTACAACACGACGGTGCGACGTTCGGCGGTGGCCTCGCGCAGGCGCTGCGCGCGTTCCGTTCCGCTGCGCGGCAGGAATCCCTCGAACACGTAGCGATGGCTGGGCAGCCCGGAGATCACCAGCGCCATCACCTCGGCCGACGGTCCGGGAACGGCCGACACGGTGTGGTGGTGCTCGATCGCGGCGCGTACCAGCCGCTCGCCCGGGTCGCTGATGCCGGGCATGCCCGCATCGGTCACCACGGCCACGGTCTGCCCGGCGGCGAGAAGGTTCAATACCTCGTCGACGCGGGCGGTCTCGGTGTGCTCGTTGGCAATGGCCATGCGCACGCCGTGGATACCGAAGTGCGACAGCAGGCCCCCGGTACGGCGGGTGTCCTCGCAGCAGATCAGGGCGCACCCCTGTAGCGCCTCGATCGCGCGTGGCGAGAGGTCGCCGAGGTTGCCGATCGGTGTGGCAACGAGCAGCAGGGTACCCACCGTCAGTGTGTCGGATTCGGGTCGGTGTGGCGGATCTCGATCGGGTCGCCGAGATGGAGTCCCCAGCGTTCGAAGGCGCCGGCCTCGGCCTCGATGACCAGTCGCGATTTCATCACGGGCACGCCGATGCGGTGGCGGTGCATGGTGACGGTCTTGATCACCAAGTTCTGGTCGTTGACATAGGCGACATCGATGGGAAAGCGCATGCCGATGGTGTGCACCCAGCGACAGCGGGGGATGGCCAGGGCGCCCTCGATGCCGGTACGGCCCAACAGTCCCTTGGCCCGGGCGCGATGGTCGTCAGCAACGTCAATGGAAGCGAATACCCGAGCCTCGCTCATCAGCCACGCCATGTTCATAGCCTGCCACGCCGGGGACGGTTTGAGACACGCGTTCAGCGGACGGTGCGGAAGAACGCGCGCACGTCGTCCACGAAGAGGTCGGGCTCCTCCATCGCAGCGAAGTGGCCACCTCGATCGAACCGGGTGTATCGGGTGACGTTGTAGAGATTGCGTGCCCAACCCTCGGGCATGCGGATGATCTCGCCGGGGAATACTGCGCACCCCGTAGGCACCTCGACGCGGTCGAATGGCGGGAACCGACCGCTCTTTTGCGACTCGAAGTACAGCCGGGTGCTGGAGTTGATGGTCTCGGTGATCCAGTAGATGGTGAGGTTGGCCAGCAGTTGATCGCGTGTCACGGCTGTCTCCAGGTTGCCATCGGGATGGTGGCTCCAGTGATGGAACTTCTCGATGATCCACCCAGCCAACCCGGCCGGCGAGTCGGACAGCCCATACCCCAGGGTCTGAGGGTTCTTGCCCTGGATCTGTTGATAAGCGGTGCCGTTCTCCATGAAGGCCCCGGTGCTGGCCATGTCGGCCTGTTCCGTCTCGTTCAACGGCTCGGCGCCGGGGATACCGAGAACCATGTTGACGTGCAGGCCAGCCATGTGTTCAGCGTCGACAACAGCCAACTGGGACGAGATCATCGAACCCCAGTCGCCGCCCTGCGCGCCATAGCGCTGGTAGCCGAGGCGGGCCATCAGTACCTTCCAGGCCTCGGCAACGCGGCGGACATCCCAGCCGAGCTCTGATGTCGGTCCGCTGAAGCCATAGCCGGGGATCGACGGGGCGACAATGTGGAACGCATCTGCCGGATCGCCGCCGTGGCTGCGCGGATCGCGTAGCGGTTCGATGACATCGAGGAACTCGGCCACCGACCCGGGCCAGCCGTGGGTGATGATGAGTGGCAGCGCGTCGGGCTCGGGCGAGGGGGCGTGGATGGCGTGCACGCGTTGGTTGTCGATGGTGGTGACCAACTGCGGCCACGCATTGAAGCGGGCCTCGACCGCACGCCAGTCGAATGTCTTCCACGACTCGCAGAGATCCCTCAGGTAGGCCAGGTCGGTGCCGTAGCGCCAATCGTTGCCCGGTATCTCGTCGGGCCAACGCGTGTTGGCGAGTCGGGCGCGCAGGTCGTCGAGTGCGGCCTGCGGGGTGTTGATCGTGAACGGGGTGACGTCAGCGGACATGCACGTATTGTTGCCGATACGAGGCACCTGCATGGCGCTGGGCGGCACGGCGTTCGACTTCGCCAGGGCGGGTCGGGCGGCCCGATCAGGCCGGGGTGGCCACCGCGGCGGAGACCTGGTGAGATGTTGCCGACCAGCCGCGGCCGGCGCAGGCCAACGAGGCTGCCACCAGGATGGTCATCGCTACTGCGCACACCGTGTAGGCCGTGGCCCGGCCGGCGTGTTGGTACAGCGCCCCAGCGGTGATGGCGGCGACGCCTCCCACGAGCGTCTGCACCCCGCCCATCAGGCCCTGCGCCCCAGCCTGGCGATCTATCGGAGCGACCATCCCGACGGCCACACCAGCACTGGCGACCGTCATGCCGTCTTGGATCGCGTGGAATATCGACACACAGAACATGGCGATACCCGAAGGTAACTGACCGTAGGTGAACATGAACCCGGCGCCGAACATGAGTCCGATCGAGCCCAGCCGGAACGGGCCGATGCGCTGGGCCAACCGGCCACCGAACGAACCGAGCAGCATCAACGGGACGGCGAACAACGTGATGCCGAGGTTTGCAATCACTTCGTTGGTGTGCAGGTCGCTGAGCACCAGCACCCACAGCGCGTCGAACGTGCCGAACATCAAGTACGCGGCGGAACCCAACAAGATGGTGCCCAGATATGGCCGGGACCGCAGGAGGTCGAATGCAAAGCGGGTCTGCGGGTGGTTTGCGGCAGCGCTTTCGTTCACCTTGACCCGGATGATGACCGGAAGGCATGCGACCGTGGCGACGGCGATCACCAGGAAGGGCGCGGCGATACCGAATGGACCAACCAGGACGGCCGACACCGCCGGGCCGACAGCGAAGCCGGCCACATCGGCGGCGAGCAACCGGCCGATGTTGTTGCCGAGGTTGTCGGGGTCGGCGAGGATGACGATGCGCCGGATCGCTGGCAGGGCCATACCTGCGCCGATGCCCATGATCACGCGGGCGAGCATCAGCACGACCACGTTCGTGCCGAAGGCCATCGCCACGAGCCCGCCCACGTTGAACAGCATGCCCAGGTAGACCAGCTGGCGGGCATGCCCGCGATCGGCGAGCGGGGCAATGAAGACCTGGGCGAAGAACGATGAGAAGAAGCCCGCCGCGACCACCAAGCCGAGGGCGCTGGCAGCGATGCCGTAGGCATCGCGGAAGTCGTCCAGCATGGTGAACATCACGCCGTAGCCGCTTGAGAACAACGCCGAGAGCACACCGAAGGTGAGGACGAGCCGACGGTGTTGCACGACCGGTGAGTCTACCGGCGGTCCACGCCCGACCCCGGGCGGTGTGCGCCGGCCGGTCATGTCGTCACCTTGCTGGCTGGCGCTGCGCGACGGTTGCAGCGAATCCACAGGACGCTGCGCCCGCGAACGACTGATCAGGCGATCGAGCCAGGTCCCGGTTCAATCGGATGTTCAGGTGGCCGGTTGCTGGCGGGTCGGGCATCAAGGATCGCCTTGCCGATGACGGCCGTCAGGATGATGGTCCCGCCCAGGACTGTGCTGGCCTTTGGTCGTTCGTGCAGCACGATGAACACCCAGATCGGCACGGCCACCGTCTCGCTCTGGGCGAAGATCGTCATCGCCACCGCAGGTACGGAACGTGCGGCAAGGTTGAACAACATGGTGCCGGCCACGATGAACACGCCGCCGTGCAGCAGGGCGTAGGCCGTGTCGCGTGCCGGTGGCATCAGTGTTTTACCGCTCGCGAAGGTGACGATGCCACACACCAGGATCATCATCGCTGCGTAGCCGGGCAGCGCCGGTGACCAGTCGCGGTTCTGGTCGGATCGGACACACACCGTGTAGATCGCAAAACCCACCGATGATGCGATCGCGGCCAGGTTGCCGGTCATGTTGCCAGCGTCCACATCGGATACCACCATCACGCTCAGCCCCACGAGCGCCACGCCGATGGCGCCGACCGTGATGCGCGTCAGCCGCTCGCCCAGGAAGATGCGCGCCAGCACCACGGCCACGAGCGGCGTGATGGACGCCAGGAAGGCGGCATTGGCGGCCGTGGTGTTCTTCAGCGCGTAGACAAAACCGATCGAGGCAACGAACAGCGACGCGCAGCCGAGCAGCATCAGGCGTCCCGACGTATATGCCCGCGGCAACATCCAGCCGTTGCCAAGGATTCGACTCGTGAGCTCGATCACGACGATGACCCCGATAGAGCGCCAGATCAGGTACTGGTAGGCGTCGGCGTGGGTCGAGCTCTTCGCCGTGACGGCGCCGAAGCTCCACGTGATGCCCGCAGCGAACGCCATCAACGACGCGGCCAGGGGCACGCGCGTGGACAGGGGAGCGGGGGTCGTCGTGGCCACGAAAGGCAATCCTACGGGCACCCTGAGGGCAGACCGCAGGTTCGTCGGCTGTGCTGCTCTACGCTCGCTCGAATGCCGCCCATCACAGCGTCGACAAGGGAGAACCCGATGACCATGCCAGTGCTTCTCGTGATCGTCGGTAGCACGCGTCCCGGTCGTGTCGGTCTACCCATCGCCCGCTGGTTCGAAGAGGTGGCCGTGGCGCACGGCGAGTTCGATGTGGCGTTCGCTGACCTCGCCGAGGTGGCGCTGCCGCTGTTCGACGAGCCGAACCACCCGATGCTCGCCCAGTATGAGCACGCGCACACGAAACGCTGGAGCGCCATCGTGGCCCAAGCTGACGCCATCGTGTTCGTGGTCCCCGAGTACAACCATGGCTACAACGCGGCCACGAAGAACGCCATTGACTCCCTGTACCGGGAGTGGAACCACAAAGCGGTGGGGTTCGTGAGCTACGGCGGGGCGTCATCGGGTATGCGGGCCGTGGAGCAGCTCAAGCCAATTGCGGCATGCGTCAAGATGGTGCCCGTCGGCGAGGTGAACGTGTCGTTGTTCAATGTTCCCGTCGTCGATGGCCAGCTGCAGAACACTGACGGCATCGCCTTTGCGGCCAAGGCACTGCTCGGTGAGCTGCTGCGCTGGAACATGCAACTGCGTGCCCTGCGGGCGTGAACAGCGCCGGTGGCGCTACACGTTGAAGCGGAACGTCGGAGTGCAGTCGATTCGTAGCCCCTGACCTGCGACGCTGCAGTTCAGTCGCGCAGAGGAGTTCGCAGAAAGTACGCAACTCGTTGGCGTGGGGGCGCCCCGCAGCCATGCTGTACGGCGTGACCTCGCCGCTGCCACCTGAACTGATGTCGGCGATGGAGCTGGTAAACACGCGCCCGTCGACGGTGGAGTACGAGGGTGACGCCGTAGTTCTCGAGGTCGGTGATCCGATGGTGCATGCCGTGCGCGGCGAGTCGATGGTTGCCGAGTGTGGAGATGCGGCTCGACGTCTGCTTCCCACCGGTTGGCGCTGGCCTGCGGAGCATCCGATACATCTCGCCAGGTGTCCGAAGTGTCTCGTGCTCCATCCACTCCTGGGTGTCGACGGCGTGGACGCCGAATGACTCGACACGTCGGTGACGTGCCGGTCGCGGAACGTGTCCTTGGTATCGAGGGTTTGGTCTCGCCTGTGGTACTCGATCGGCTCCTTGGCGATCGTGCCACGCCAGCCGACGGAGAGACGCGCTGGTTCTTTGTGTCGTTTGCCTATGCCGACCTACCGCTGGGGTCGGCGTTCGACTGTTGGCGGGGGCCCGGCGAGGAGGCGCCAGCGGTTCTTGCCGCCGTAGTCGTCGAGAGGGTCACCCAGCAGTACGGCGTCGACCTCGACCACATACCCCACGGCTGGAAGACGATCGTTCTACTGCGATTTGTTGGTGGTGTTCCTGACTTCATCGATTCGTTGGACATTCTCGAGGACTGGTCGTATATGCCCGGCTTGATGCTCGGCTCGTCCGTGGACAATGCTCCGGAAGCCCAAGGCACATAGAGCTTTGTCGAGAATGACAGGCTGAGCAGATGACATCGGGCGAGACATGGACGCTTCGACGCGATCGTGAGGTTCTCGGCACGATCGAGATCCGAGGCGGAGACTTCCCGTGGCTTTCCGGCGAGTGGGTCCCGACAGTCTGGTTCGACGATGTACGGGCCCTCTTCGAACGGGAACTCGAACTCGTCGAAGGCCCTGAGTTCGACGGCAAGATCGACGACTGGGAGGACGCCTACCGCGAGATCTGGCGCCAGGGTGTGCGCCTCCATCGCCCAGAGGGAACTGCCGTTCCCGAATTCTTGCTGCACATACGTGGCGACGAGGCGTGGTTCAGGTGGTCTGACGAAGCATTCGAATCGGGTGGCGTTGCCGACTCGTGAAGACGATTCGGCGCGGTAGCGGCGAGGACGATCTAATTATGGATCATATGATCTG
>CAFBLP010000007.1_pt1 | contig 61340 bp, 41 predicted proteins | sample 7268181 | NCBI WGS metagenome assembly CAFBLP01 (sample SAMEA6814034, study PRJEB35770) | freshwater metagenome | biome: Freshwater; feature: Freshwater reservoir; material: water | place: Czech Republic | collected 2017-05-23 | depth 30m m | reverse complement strand
TTGTGCGGCACCGACTTGTCCGTGGTGCGGAAGTAGACCGGCACCCGGAGTTGGCTGAGGTTCACGAGATCGCTCGCGTCGACGGCCGCCGTGACGGTCTTGTTGCCGCCGCTCCATGCGAACAGCGGATGGTTGAACGACCCGAACAGGTTGATGTCCTGGATCCGGCCGGAGCGGATCGGGCCCACGGGGTCGCTGTCCTGGCTCTGGAACACCATGGCGAACCGGGTGAGCCGATCGTTGACGATCTCCTCGAACACGAGGTCAGCCTCATTGAAACCGGTTTGCGGGCGGGCACCCGGCGCGTTGTCGATCTTGACCACCAGCGTGGGGCGTGCTGCGATGGCCGGGTCCGTCACGGGTAATCCGGTGAGCGGGTACACCGGCGGGGCGACCTCGGTGGTGGTGGTGGCCGGCGCCTCGGTGGTGGGCGGCACCATGGTGGTGGGGATCGGGGGCGAGGTGACGATCGACAGCGCAACGGTGCCGGGCGTGGTCGCCGTTGTCGGGGCGTTGGCCGTGGTGTCGTTACCGCTACACGCCACGAGCGCGAGGCCGAGCAGGGCGACCGCGACCCCCAACGGTGGGCGAGCGGAGCGTGAGCGTGAATGTGCGTACATGCGGAGGCAGGTTTCCAATCAAGGCATCGATGCGGCGGTCTGGCGAACGGCAGTCTGCCAAACCGACGAGCCCGGGTGGGTCATCCGCCCGCCGCCAGTCGGCACGAAACGGGCACCACATCCCGCAAAGTAAGGTCAGTGCTAAAACTTGGTAAGAAAGGCCCGTCCAGCTTTCCCACGTCCAGCGACACCAAGAGCGTTCCGAAGATGTCACTGACCGATACCTACCAATCGGCGGCCCCTTCGGTCGTCGAGCCCGCCGTCATCCACCGTGAGATCACCAGCGCCGTGTATCGAGCCGCCAGCACCGTTGGCCTGCTCGGCATCGCATTGATCCATGTCCTCGATCTGCCCGGGAAATGGTCTGAGGCCCGCTACCTCGGCATCGGCTACGTCCTCGTCATTGCTGCCGCGCTGGCACTCGCTGAGATCAACGCAACACGGCACGACCCGCGTGCGCTGCTGGCCGCTGCCGGTCTGGCCGCTCTGGTCGTGTTCGGCTTCGTGGTCAACCGCACCGTGGGCATGCCCAATGCCAGCGAAGACATCGGCAACTGGAGCGAGCCGCTCGGTCTGGCATCGCTGTTCGTCGAGCTCGTCACCCTCTGGGTCTGCCTGCGCGCCTGGTGGGCCAACCACACCCGCTGGTAGGACGACCGACTGGTGCGGAACCAGCGCGGCGTATCGACTGCGACCTCGGCATCTGGTGCTGGCACGCACCGATCACGGTTTCGGGCCGGTGCCGCCAGCGTTCAGGTGGTGCAGGAACCAGTCTCGAGACAGCTCTGCCGCCTTGGCGAGGGTGCCGGGTTCCTCGAACAGGTGCGTGGCGCCTGACACCACGGCGAGGTGGTTCTCGCACCGCAGCATCGCTTGGGCGCTGCGGTTCAGGTCGAGCACGGCGTCGTCCTCGCTGCCCACGATGAGCAGCGTTGGCACAGAGACACGGGACAGACGGGGCCCGGCCAGATCGGGTCGGCCGCCACGGGACACGACGGCCGCAACGTCGATACCCTCGAGCGTGGCCGCCCAGAGCGCAGCCGCCGCGCCGGTACTGGCTCCGAAATAGCCGAACGGCAGCTGGCGAGCCCGGGGCTGCGCATGCAGCCAGATGGTGGCGTCGGCGAGTCGCTGGGCGAGCAGTTCGATGTCGAACACGTTGCGCCGGTCCGTCTCCTCGTCGAGGGTGAGAAGATCAAAGAGCAGGGTCCCGATGCCTGCCCGGTTCAATACGTCAGCCACGAACCGGTTGCGCGGGCTGAGCCGGCTGCTGCCGCTCCCGTGGGCGAAGACCGCAACGCCGATGGCCTGCTCGGGCACGCTCAGTTGCCCGGCGAGCCACACCGGCCCTGCATGCACCGAGACCTCGCGATCGATCCCCATGAGGTCGTCCATCGCAGCACCGGACACGGCCCTCGCTCGCCCCGGCGCCGATGGGCCAAGCTCGCAGGCCGCTGCACGTTCGAGGCAACCAACGACCTCGTCATCGGTGGTTTGCGAGAAATCCGCATACCACTGCCCGACAGCGAAGAAGTTCTCGGGGGTCTCGAGGCAGACCAACTCGTCGGCATCGGCGGCGAGCTGTGTCGTCCAGTCGGTGGGCGCCACCGGCACGGCAACCACCACGCGCCCGGCCCCCAGCGCACGCGCCACCCGGCACGCGGCCTTGGCCGTTGAGCCCGTGGCGATGCCATCGTCGATGATCAAGGCAACGCGTCCCTCCAACGGCACCCGGGGCCGCCCGCGCCGGAAGCGGTCGGCGCGCCGGACAAGTTCAACCCGCTCGCGCTGCTCGACCGCATCAATGTCCGCATCGCTCACGTTGGCGATCCGCACGACATCGGGGTTGAGCACCCGAACGCCCCCTTCGCCGATGGCGCCCATTCCCAGCTCTTGTTGGAAGGGCACGCCAAGCTTGCGCACCACGATCACGTCCAGCGGCGCACCGAGTTCGAGCGCTACTTCGAACGCCACCAGCACACCACCACGCGGAAGGCCGAGCACGACCACGTCCTGACCCCGGAAACGGTGCAAACGCTGCGCCAGCCGCCGGCCCGCATCGACACGATTCGAGAACAACATGCGTCACCTCAGCGGTCAGCGTGCGGACCCGGCACCGGCACGGCCCGCACACCGTCAGAGTGAACCACCGCCGTCGATGCCGCAAGGGCCGAACGTCACTGCCCCCACACCGGGGTTCGGGCCGATGCATCGGCCGCACTGTCGGCAGCGGCACCGAGAGAGACCATCGCGTGGGCAATTCGTGGTAATTTATTGTGTTTGCCCATCTACGTCAGGACCACGTATGTTCAATACTCCACGACGACTGCTTGCTGCAGTGCTCGGCCTCGGTTTGCTGGCTGCCGGTTGCGGCCTGGTTCCAGCCGAACTCAAGGGCCACGGCGACTACTCGTCTCCGATTCAACCAAGGGCCAAGGCCGAGATCAGGATCGACACAAAGTCTGTCTGCAAGTTGCCTCACTCAAATTGCAGTGGCATGGACTTCAACATGTATCAACTCGGCGGCAGCCTGCAGGATCGCGGCACCAACACGGCATGGCCGCGTGGCGTCAAACTGTCCTTCGACGGCTTCCTCCAACCGGGCATGCCCAGCCTGGCCATTGGTGGATCCGTACCGACCAGCTGCGGACCAAACGCACCGACGCAGAACCCACAATCGACTCCAACATGCTGGGTGGGCATTCTCACCTATCGCTCCATGGATACGGCGTATTACCCGAACAATCCCATCGCGCAGAGTGATTGCGCATTTTTGAACGGTGCACCGCTGGCAAGCCTCAACGGGGCCGCAAGCCTGAAGTCTGCACTCGGCCGTGCAGCCAAGGATCCAATGTCCGGCATTGCCCTTGTCCTACTGGCCGACTCCAACCAGAACGGTCGTCCCGATGGCAACGGTGACATGTTGTTCTTCACCACGCTGTGCGGCCCCTACACCGGCATGACCCCGACAGCGGGCGTGCTCGACGGCCAGACCCCGTACAGCTACGCAACCTGCACGATTTCTGGCGGCGTGATGCCCAGCGTCACCAACATCGGCGAGATCACTGGCGGCAACTTTGGAGCCGGGAATGACTGCGTCGTGCCACTGCGACACAGCGACTTCACGATCAAGGAACTGCCGGTCCCGCCCACGACCACCACGACCACCACGACACCTCCGAGCACCACCGTCAGTTGATCGTGACCTGAGATCCAGGGCCGCTCACCAGCGGCACAAACGAAATACCAACCGAGAAATGCCGGTGCACGTTGATCGTGCGCCGGCATTTCTGCATGTTGTTCAGGCAACCGGCCTCGGCAGGTCTCCGGTGAACGTCACGTCATCGGCGATCTTCACCAGCTTCACGTTCAACCGTTGCGACGCTTCGCGCAGCAGCGCGAATGCCTGTTCGTCGGTGACATGGCGCTGAGCCATCAGAATGCCCTTCGCCCGCCCGATGAGGTCGCGGCTGTCAGCTTTCAGTTCCAGGTTCGCCTCACGACGCGACCGTGCGATCGCCACGGCGGCATGCGTGGCAAAGATGGCGCCGAGCGCCAGGCCCTTGTCGTCGAAGGCATCACGCTGCGTGGAATACACATTCAACGATCCAATGGTGTCCTCGTGGACGAAGAGCCGCAGGGACATGATGCTGCTGACGCCGGCCTCGTTGTGGGCTCGTCTGGCAAACTCTGGCCACCGCGTATCCGACTCCAGGTCGCTGATCAGCACGACCTCATGGTTGCGGAGCGCATCGAGGCACGGCCCCTGATCAGTCAGCTCCTGCAACCGATCCACCAGCAGGGCCAGTTCGCCGCTCGAGGCGGGCGATTCGATCTTGCGGCCTTTGATGATGGTCACGCCGACGGATTCAGCGTTCTTCAGGTTTGCCTGGGCGAGTTGCACGATGCGGTTCAGCGTCGACTGCACATCGCGCTGGTCCAGAAGTGTGCGAGACACCTCGGCGAACATCTGTGCAAGTTCCATCTCACCCGAGTTGCTGCGTGGCATACCAGCAATCTACGCCCTCCCGGCCACGCCGTACGCCCCACCGGGCGTCGGTTGCACTATTCGGTAGGAGGAGCGCTGCGGTCGGCAATGGCCCAGGCGGCCGGCAGCATCGCACCGGCCAGGACCAGCTTGACGAAATCTCCGATCAAGAATGGTGTGACACCGGATGAGATGGCGTTCTGATCGCCGATTATCTCGGGGTTCACATCGCCAGTTGCGATGGGGTAGTTGTACTTGAGCGCCAACCAGCCGGCGCCGCAGACGTAGACGATGACCGAACCAAAGGCCATGGCCGCCCAGCAGCTGAGCACGTTGCGGTCTTGGCGACGCTCGGCCAGATAGCCGATGAGCGCTGCGGCAACAATGAAGCCGATGAAGTAGCCGAAGGTGCCGCCGGTGCCGTTGGTCCAGCCGCCCTTGCCGCCCGCGTAGAACGGCAGGCCGATGAGGCCGAGCAGGAAATACACCAGTTGCGATGCAGCTCCCAGCCGCCAGCCGAGCGCGCCGCCCGCAAGCAGTACGCCCAATGTCTGGCCGGTGATCGGCACCGGGGTGAAGCCGAGATGGATCCTGAACTGAGCAAGTGCGGCGGTGAGCAGTGCGAAGCCCAGCACCAACGCTGCAGTGCGAACAACCGCCTGGGTGCGCTCGCTCGGAGGAGCCCACAGCCGGCCGGCGAGCACGGTGGTGTTGGTGGTGGTGGTGGCGACTGACATGGCTTCCCGCTTCCTACGTCACTGAAGAATTCACCATGATAAGCAGAGTCGCACCAGACGGACCAACCCTCGTGGCGCCTGACCAGCACCAGCGCGTCGCAGCATCTAGTGTTCGAACGCGGTCCGTGACCGTTGCGACGGCCGTTCTGGCCAGCGCGGGCGTGGCGAAAGTGGGCGAACGTGGCTGAGATGGTCGTCGAGGTCGAGGGTCTGTGGAAGACCTTCGGTGATGTGAGTGCCGTCGAGGACCTCAGCTTCAGCATCGAGCGAGGTCAGGTGTACGGCCTGTTGGGGCCCAACGGCGCAGGGAAGACAACAACGTTGCGTGTCCTGATGGGCCTCGAACGACCAAGCCGGGGGTCCACGCGACTGTTCGGCAGCACGGTCACGCCCAGCTGTAGTGAGCTGTTGCACGTCGGGGCGATGGTGGAGCAGGCAGCGTTCGTGCCACACCTGTCGGGCATGCGCAACCTGCGCCTGTGGTGGGAGGCCGGCGGGGCGCACATGCGCGACGCCGACCTCGATGGGGCATTGGCCATCGCAGGCCTCGGTGATGCTGTCCACCGTACAGTGAAGACGTATTCACAGGGCATGAAACAGCGCCTCGGGTTCGCCCGGCTGCTGTTGGGCAGGCCCGAACTGCTCGTGCTCGACGAGCCGACCAACGGTCTCGACCCCGGTGAGATCCGCGAGATCCGCGAACTCATCGGCCGGCTCACCAGCCACGGCGCGACCGTGTTGTTGTCCAGCCATCACCTCAGCGAGGTCGAGCAGACCTGCAGCCATGTGTTGGTCATGAACCACGGCCGGCTGATCACCAGCGGCACCGTGAGCGAATTGATCGGCGCGACCAAGTCGATCTATGTCGAGGTCGATGCCAACGAGCGCCAGCGGGCGTTACAGCTGTTGAGCACGCTCCCCCAGGTGACGGCAGTGCAGACCCAGGGCGATGGGCTGGTGATGGAGATGTGCGACGGCCGACGATCCGACGTGTCGGCTGCGCTGATCGCCGCTGGTGTTCATCTGCAGACGATCATGCCCACCCAGGGGCTCGAGGATGCCTTCCTCGATCTGCTTGCCGCCGGCGACGCCGACGATGCCCAACGTCAGCACCAGGGATCGGCGGTGTCGTCATGATCGCCCTGATCCGCACCGAGTTCATCAAGGCGGCGCGGCGCACCCGTACGGCGATCATCGCCCTGCTGCTCATCGGGCTCCCCACCCTCATCGTGGTTGCCATCAACGCCCGCGGCGACCGCCCCGACCGGGGCGACCGGGGCGACGGTCTGTTCCGTCTGGCGTCGCAGAGCGGCCTGCTCGTACCCGCCGCTGTTCTCAGCGCAACGAGCGGGTTCCTGCTCATCGTGATCGCCGGCACTTTTGCCGGCGATGCTGTGGCCAGTGATTCCAGCTGGGGCAACCTGCGCTACCTGCTGATGCGCCCTGTCCCTCGCGGGCGGCTGCTGGTCGCCAAGGCCTTCGTCTCGGGCGTCCTCATCTGGGCGGCCACCATCCTGGTCACGCTGGCAGCGCTGGTCGCTGGCGTCATCTTGTTCGGTGTGCACAGCGCAACGGTGCCCGGGATCGGCGGCGTTGCGGGCGGCTTCGAGCTCAGCACCGGCGCCCTCCTGCTGCGTGTCGTCGTCGCCACCGCATACGTTGCGTTCGGCTTCAGCGCACTACTCGCCATCGGCACCCTGTTCTCCACGCTCACTGACACCGCTGCCAGTGCGATCGGCGCGACCGTCGGCGTGTACATCGTGTCGGAGATCCTCGACAGCATCAGCCAGCTGGGCGTTGCCCGTTACGCGTTCCCCACCCACTACCTCGGCGCGTGGGAGACCATGTTCACGCAGAACACGTATTCAGCTGACATGGTCGCAGGCATCGTGGTGCAGTTCGCCTACTTCGTGGTGTTCGGCACGGCGGCGGTCCTGTGGTTCCAGCGCAAGGACATCCGCTCGTAGGCGTCGTCGGTGCGGGACCGCGCCCCAGTACCCGAGCGCGTCGGTCTCAGCGCTGAGGCCCTCGGGCGAACGCCGTGATGTCGCGTGCGGTGTCGTGGCTGATGTCGGGGCACGCAATCGGGAAGATCTCGGTGCCGTGCATGGTGCCCATCATCTGTCGGCAGCGGGCATTCACACCGTTGGCGATCAGCAAACGATAGAAGGCGATTCCCTCGTCGCGCAGCGGATCGCATTCGTTCACATTGATCACCGTGGGCGGCAGACCGCGCACGTCATCATCAGTGGCCATGCCCGGCCATGCGAGCGGGTTTCGGTCGTTGAACGCCTCGATGCCGTAGGCCATCGCGCCGCGGTTGCTGTGCAGATCGAGCAGGATGCCGTTGTTCTCGGTGGACGACGGGTTCGAGGCCAGTGGCCACTCACCGGCGATATAGGGACACAGCGCGTACAGGCCCGTGATCAGCGAGAGGTCGCCGTCCAGCTTCAGCTGCAGTCCCACGGCGAGCGTGAGGTTGCCGCCGCCGCTCTCGCCGGCGACGATGACGCGGTTGGTGTCGATGTTCAGCGCAGCAGCGTTGGCATGCACCCACTTCAGGCCGGAAACACAATCGTTCAGCCCGGCAGGGAATGGCGCAACCTCGGGCACTGACGACGGCATGAGCGCGTTGCGGAAATCGACCATGGCCACGGCGACGCCGTAGCTGGCGAGGATCTTGCCCCAGGCGCGATAGTTACCATCGAAACACGACAATGACTGCATGCCGCCGCCATGGATGTAATAGACGCAGGCAAGCGTCTCGTCGGTGTCGGGGCGGATGAACTGGATGTTGATCTGGTTGCCATCGGGCTGCGAGGTGACGCGCTCGGTGTGGATACGCAAGCCGGCCGAGGGGGCGATCGATTCCACGTCGCACATGTCCATCGCTGCGGCGTACATCGCCATCGTCTGGACCTGTGCCTCGCTACGCGCGTCGTCGAGTAGCTCCTCGCGGCTGTTCACGTCGCTCGCGCTGATCGTTGGCATCATCGACAGGATCGCCTTGATCCGTGGGTCCAAGCGGGGGTCTGCTGCGATATCGCGGGCCATGACGTCGTCCTTCGGTTGTGGGCGCCTGCAGGCGCGACACGTCGAGTGTCGCAGCGTCAACGGTACGGATCCAAGTTCCACCTGTGATTCCTGCGCGCAGCACTGCGGAGTCGACCACCATCACGAACTCATGTCCGTTGCAACATGGTTGCTGAACATTGACACGTACCGAGGGTGGTCATAGTTTAGTTCGTGTGATATTCGGCAGGGTTGGGTGGCGGTCCAACAAAGTGGTCGTCATCACCTCGATCGAGTCCGCGGCGCTACTGGGCATCGTCTCCGCGTGTGCGATCGCCGTTGGGCTCACCCCTTCGATCATCTTCGACCAGACGCTCTATCTCGACAACAAGCGCGGTCTCACTGCGCTCGCGGTGGTCTCAACCGTCGACGCGTTCTCTCGACTGGCCATCACGCAGGCCGGAACGAAGCAACACGGCATCAGGCGTCCTCGTACCCGTTCGCTGCGCAGGCTGTTCGCTACCGCCAGCGCGCAGATCCGTGCCGTCGACCTCGATGCCACCACGCAGTACCGCTACATCGGCTGAGCGCTCCGACCCGTTGCAGGCGAGATGTCGTGCGTCAGTTCGTCTCGAGTTGATAGGTGTTTTGCAGGTCGTCCTGGATCACCGTGGCAACACCGTCGACGGCGGGCACATCGAGGTCTGCTGTCAAGGTACGACTGGCGTAGGACCAGCCCTCGGGCAGGGCGAGCTTCGGCCCGATCGACGCCAGGTTGTCGATGGTCAGCGTTGCGTCCTTGATGAGCGCATATGACTGCATGACGTACACATGCCCGGCAGCGTCGGTGATCTCGAACACCGAGGAGCCGGACCGATAGTGGAACACCGTCACGCGTGGCACCGACCGGATGACATAGGCGCTCTGGGCGGGGAACGAGGTGCCGAACTGCAGGGTGGTACCGAGGAACATCTCGAGGCTGCCAAAGGTCTTGCGGGCCGCCGTGTCGCGGATGGCCGTGGTGACCGTGTCGAGGGTCCAGTATCTCGGCCCATTCTTCAACACGACCAGGCCACCCTCGGCGGCCGCTGTCGTGGCGGCATCGATGGCATCCCAGTCGGCCTGTGGGCAGTCACTGAAGCCCGTCGTGTTCCACACCTCGGCAATGAAGTCGGTCGACGGCTTCTTCACGATCACCAGCTCGCAATAGCGCTTGTTGCGTAGACCGTCGGGATAGAGCGCCGTTGTCTGCTCGGTGGCTGCCGTCACCGTGGCGGGGGGTTCGGTGGCCATCGGCTCCGAAACGAGTGTGGTGGTATCGGCCACCGTGCCGACGACCTGTGTGCCGATCGAATCCTCGGCTTCATTGGGCGAGGTGCAGCCGGCGACGACGACGACGGCCAGGCTGGCGACGACGAGCACTCCCACGACCTTGCCGACGTGATCCCTCCACGAGCCGGTCATCTTGTGTCTGTTCATATGACAAAAGATTGTAGCGGGTCGCATCCAACCGGGCCGCAGTCGAAATCCAGCTGGCCCAGCCGCTGACCGGACGAGCGACACACCACACCGCTAGGTGCGGATCACCGGCACTGGACTGTCGATCTGCACGGTGCCGTCGGCATGAGCCTCGACGGTGATCGGGCCGTACGGGGTGGGCACCGTAGCGCGCGCCCACTCGAGCCCACCGAGTGCAGGAACCACTCGAACGGAGGCGTAGCCCGGCTCGGCGGGGGTGATACCGAGGGTGTGCACGATGAGGTCACGGGTGGGCGTCGACGACCATCCATGGCATCGGGTTCCACCCACCCAGCACTCCGGCCAGGTGGTCTCGCCGGCTTCGAGGAAGACGTTCCAGTCGCGGCATAACCCGGCGATGAGATCGGCGCGACCGGCCCGAGCCAGGCCGTCGTGCAGTACGTATCGAAAGAAGGGTTCGGCCTCGACCATCTGTTGCTCGACGTCCCACGTGGGTGGCGGGTATCCCATCGTGAGGTGGACGAAACCAGTGGATCCACCATCGACCGTGACCGAGTCCATCACCCAGGAATGACGAAGCAAACGCTGGCTGTCCGTCAACGCGTCGACGACACGCGCAACACGGTGCGCTGGCACCAGACCCGCCGCCAGCGCTGCAGCACCGCCGTGCTGGGCCGCTGCCCGTTGGGGTATGCCACCCACGATGTGGTCGATGTACACGCCCCGCTGTTCGTCCCAGAAGGCATCGAAGCCCGCAGCGACAGCGGCTCGGCGCTGTAGGGCCCACGCCGCAGTGCCCTCGTTGCCCAACCATGCCGCCATCTCCGCAAGGTCTTCGAGCGCCCGCGCCCACAACGCGTTCAGCGTGGAGGAACAACCGTTGGAGTAGACGCTGGACCAATCGATCAGCACCCACCCCGACACCTGGTGCAACAGGCCATCGGGCTGCAGGTATGACTCGAACCAACGCAACGTGCGCTCGGCCACAGGGAGCAGTTCGGCAACGAGCTCGCGGTCTGCGGTGTAGCGGTACAGGTTGTGAACGGATCGCACCCAGTGCAGCGACCAGTCGGGAACGAACATGCGGTCATCGGCAGCGAAGTCCGACGCCGGGGCCATCGCCAACATGCCGTCTGTCCGTGGTGCTGCTGCGAGCTGGGGGTGCCAGCGGGCCATCGCCCAATCGGGGTTCGTGACCAGATCGACCATCTGGTGCACCACGGAGTCGCCCGTCCAGGCGCGTTGCTCGCGCGTCGGGCAATCGACATAGGCATCGAGCGCGCACAGATCGACCGTTCGCAGGCCAACCCGGTGGATGTGCTCCAGCACGGGATCCGAACATGTGAATGCTGCGCCGTCAGGCCGCGGACGATGGCGGTCCCGGATGGACAACGCCAACGCTGGGTCGGTTTCGCCCGAGGGAGAACGCACGGCCGCATGCAGATGGCGGGTGCCGATGATGTCCAGCGATTCGAACTGAGCGTGCGCCTGGCCCGAGCAGACATAGCGGACGCCGGCATGCTGACCCAACATGACCAGGTGCCCGGCAGCGTCGAGGTGCTCGGCAGCAGCAATGTCGATGATGGTGCCAGCGGCAGCGCCGCGGACGTCGAGTTGCAGCGTGCCCGCAGCGATACACCCGAGATCGAACGAGTACAGCGCGATACCTGATGGGTCGTCGCCGTCCGGCATGCGCAACGACAGCTCGTCGCCGAGCACCTGCTTCACGGGATCATCAACGGGGTCACTGCCGATCAACGCATGACGACCCGTCAACCGAGCGGCATGCACGGCACCGCCCGGAAACGCCGTGCGCACCGGCGGCCGCAACATGCCGAAGGGCTCACTGGGCGGGTGCGGATCACCGTGGGCGCCCGTATTGAACGGCTCGATCTCGACGGCCGCACGCCAGCCAGCATCATCGAACGACGACAGGTCCCACCCCCACGGGTGCTCACGCGCATCGAAGGACTCCAGCGGCAGGCAGGCGACATCGCCGGGCATGGACACCGGCGACCAGGCTGCGCCCCGATGACATCGCCACGAACGATCACTGATGATCCAGTCGTCGCCGATCGATGCCTCGAAGACGACGGCGCCGGCCCCCAGGGTGTAGCTCGGCGGGGCCGGCATCCACCACGAGGTGGCCGTACCGAAGTGGCGCGCGGTGATCGCCAGCACGTTGCTGCCCACCTGCAGATGAGGAGCGAGATCGACGACGTCGTAGTGCGCACTGCGCGGATCGGACCGAACCGGGCCACGAGCAACCTCGACGCCGTTGACGCTCAGCACGTAGCGGCCATCGACCCATATCCGACTGGGCACCGACGACGGAACGGATCGCAACTCGAACGATCGCCGCAGCAACGCAACCGTGTCGATCGGACGCGCCAGCACCGGGCGAGTGGCTGTTTCGGCTGCGATCCGCGGACGCTCGTGCCAGATCCAGCGAGCCCGCCAGCGGCCCTCGAACGGCTCGGGATGACGCAGGTACATGGAGGCAAAGCCTAGGCGACCTGCATTGGTGCCCCGGGTGAGCAGCCGTCGCGAATGGTTCGGCAGCAGCGCACTCGTTCCACCCGTGTAGCGTGCAACCATTGTCTCTTGAACGAACGGCCCCAGGCTCCAGCGTGGCCAACAGCGACGACGTCACAGACGCACTCGTCGCCGCCGGAGGCAGCCGTGTCATTGACTGTGTCTCCCTGAACGTGCGCTCATCCACGGTGACGGCAATGTCCACCTGCACCCATCCCGCCGGCGAGATCCCCCAACAGGCGCGGGCTGCGGGGCGGCCGTGAACCTGCACCGTCTGGTCTCCGCCAACCGCCGCACCGAACTGCGTCACCTGATGAGCCGGCAGCATCAGGTCGTGTTGGTCGCTGCCGGCACCGGCGTTGCCACCGGGCTGTTCGTGGCCCTGCTCGACTGGCTTGTCGTACGCCAGATCTTCGAACACGTCGTGCGATTGCGCCCCTGGCTGCTCGCTCCGCTTCCCGGGCTCGGGCTCCTCGGCGCACTCGCAGCGCGACGCTATATCGGGCGAGGGGCCTCAGCGGCGACGGCCGACGAGTATCTCCACGCATTTCACGATCCCCAGCACGATCTCCCTTGGCGGCCGTTCGTGGCCCGCATGGTCGCCGCCATTGCTTCGGTGGGCACGGGTGCACCGATGGGTCTCGAGGGTCCGAGCCTGTACGCGGGCGCCACGTTTGGGTTGAAACTGCAACGCCGCGCGCCCCGCTTGTTCGGCATAGCAGATCGGCGAGTGTTGATGGTGGCCGGAGCGGCCGCCGCAGTCGCCGCAATCTTCAAGGCGCCTGCAACGGGGGCGGTGTTTGCGCTCGAGGTCCCCTACCAGAACGACCTCGCCCGGCGCATGCTGCTCCCCGCGCTCGTGGCCAGCGCCACCGGTTACCTCACGTTCGTCTCGATCAACGGCACATCGGCGTTGTTCCCCGTTGACGGAACGCCGGCCTATGCCATCCGCGAACTGCTCGGCGCGATCGCCGTCGGCATCGTGGCCGGCATCGGGGCACGTACCTTCGCGCGCATGCTGCGCTATGCGAAGCAACTCGCAGCCGGGCCCAGGCCCCTACTGACCACGTTGATCGCGGGCGGTTCGCTGGCCGCGATGTTCGCGCTCGGCCGGATCCTGACCGGTGAGTCGTTGCTCCTTGGCGCCGGGTACCAAGTCGTTACATGGGCATCAAATCCCGGGCGGTCGATCTGGATCTTGCTCGCCATTCTTGGCCTGCGATGCCTCGCCACCTCTGCAGCAGTTGCCGGCGGTGGCGCCGGCGGCCTGTTCATCCCATTGGTCGTGGGCGGAGCCCTCACCGGCTCGGTGATCAGCGGTCTGGTGATCCACGGTGATCTCACGCTGTTCATCGTGATCGGCGTGGCGGCGTTTCTGGGTGCCGGGTATCGCGTGCCACTGGCCGCCGTGATGTTCGTCGCCGAGACCACCGGCCGACCGTCGTTCATCGTGCCAGGGCTGCTCGCTGCAGTGGCCGCAGAGTTGATGATGGGATCGTCGTCGGTGACGAAGTACCAGCAACAGGCCGAGGCGCGTGTCGTCGATGAGACCAGCGGTGACTGACCAACCGACCGGACCGAGTTCCTCGCGGCGAGATCACAACACAGAACAACGCATCGAACCAGCACCCTCGGGCGGCTGGATCCGTCGGCTCTGGCCCTTCCTTGCCGTACACAAACGCGATGTCATCGTGGCCCTTGGCGCCGCCATGATCGGTCAGGCCGCCAACGGGATCGGGCCGATCGTGCAGAAGGTGCTGGTCGATGGGGCGATCGTGCACCACCACCGTTCTGTTGCACCTTGGCTCATCCTCCTCCTGGTGTTGTCACTGCTCACCTTCGGCCTGGCGTTCGTGCGGCGCTGGTTCGGTGGCCGTGTCAGCCTGGCCGTCCAGCACGGGCTTCGGACCGCGATCTTCGACAGGTTGATGCGTCTCGACTTCGCCGGGCACGACCGGCTGCGCACCGGACAACTGGTCTCGCGCGCATCGAGCGATCTCGGGTTGATCCAACAACTGTTGGCCTTCCTGCCCATCATGCTCGGCAACATCGTGCTGTTGGTGTTGTCGCTGACCGTGATGCTCGTGCTCTCGCCCATGCTGACGTTGGTGATGGTGATCGCGCTGCCGTTGATGGCAATGATTGCGTTACAGCTCCGGGCCACGGTGTTCCCTGCCACCTGGGAGGCGCAGCAACGCGCCGGCGAGGTGGCGGGTGTGGTGGACGAAGCGGTCACCGGGGTTCGGATCGTGAAGGGCTTCGGCGCCGAGGACCGCGAGATCCAACGGCTCGCCGCTGCGGCCACCGGGTTGTACCGATCCCGGGTGCGCCTGGTCAGACTGCAGGCTCGCGCCACCTCTGCGCTCGCAGCGGTGCCGGCGTTCGCGCAGGTTGCAGTGTTGGCCCTGGGCGGCTGGTTGGCCATGCGCGGGCATGTCAGCCTGGGCACCTTCTTGGCGTTCTCCACCTATCTGGTGCAGTTGGTGGCCCCCATCCGCATGATGGCCATCATCGTTGCGGCCCTGCAGCAGGCCCGCGCCGGGGCCACCCGGGTGCTGGAGATCCTCGATGTGAATGCCGACATCACCGATCGGCCCGATGCGCTCGACTTGCAGAACGTGCGGGGCGATGTCGTGTTCGACAACGTCAGCTTCGGCTACACCCGCACCGAACCGGTGGTGCATGGATTTCATCTCCACGTGCAGCCCGGCGAGGTCGTCGCGCTGGTCGGCGCAAGCGGCTCGGGCAAGTCCACCGTCACTGCCCTCCTGCCCCGGTTCTATGACGTCGGTGAAGGTGCCATCCGGATCGACGGCACCGATGTACGCGAGGTCACGCTCACCTCGTTGCGCTCCACCGTTGGCGTGGTGTTCGAGGAAGCGTTTCTGTTCTCGGACTCCGTACGCGACAACATCGCCTACGGGCGTCCCGATGCTTCCGATGATCAGGTACGCACCGCAGCGCGCATCGCCGGGGCCGAAGGGTTCATCGAAGCCCTCCCACAGGGCTTTGCCACCATCGTCGGTGAGCGTGGCCTCACCCTGTCGGGTGGACAGCGCCAACGTATCGCGCTAGCACGCGCCATCGTCAGCGATCCACGCATCCTCGTCCTCGATGACGCCACTTCTGCTGTCGACACCACCACCGAGGAGGCAATCCACGCTGCGCTCCGGTCGGTGATGCGCGGACGGACCACCATCCTGGTTGCCCATCGCGCCTCCACCGTTCGCCTTGCGGACCGCGTCGTGGTGCTCGATGGCGGGCATGTCATCGACGAGGGCACCCATGCCGAATTGCTGACCCGCAGCGCCCGATACCGTGCGTTGCTCGGCGACGAAGCGGGAGAACTGACCGACGACGAGGTACTGCCCGCAGGACGCACCACGCCCGCCGCATGGCCCGAACACGCCCGCACGGGATCCGTCGTTGCCCAGTTCGATCTCCGTGGGTCTCGGCCCGCCACAGGAGCACCGGGCGGAGGCAACTTCGGGGCCAACCTCGCCGCCACGCCCGAGCTGCTCGCCGCAGTCGACCGGCTGCCACCGGCCAACGACGATCCCCGCATCGACGTTGTCGCAGCGGCAGCCGAGCCACCCGAGCCGTTCCGTGTCCTGCGCTTCGTACGGCCGTGGCGGCGCTGGCTCGGCTTTGGACTGGCGCTGGTGGCAACGGATGCGTTCCTCACCGTGTTGGGCCCGGTACTGGTTCGCCATGCGATCGAGCGCGGCGTCACGCCACGCGAGACGGGCGTGCTGTGGGCCACCTCGATCGCGTTCGCCGTCGTCACGGGGCTCGACTGGATGGTCACCTGGGCCGGCTCGGTCGTGACCGGCCGCACCGCCGAGCGGATGTTGCTGGTGCTGCGCATCCGGATCTTCAGCCACCTACAACGACTCTCGCTCGACTACTACGACCGCGAGCTCGACGGTCGCATCATGACCCGCATGACGACCGATGTCGACGCCCTCTCGCAGTTGATCCAGAGCGGACTCGTCACCGCTGTCGTGGGTCTGGCCACATGCGTCGGGGTTGCTGTGTTCCTGGTCCTGCTCTCGCCGTTGCTGGCGCTTGCCGCAGCATCGGTCCTGCCGCTGTTGATCGGGGCCACATGGTGGTACCAGCACTGGTCGTCGCTTGCGTACCGGTCGGCGCGCGACGCCATCGCAAACGTCAACGCCAACCTGCAGGAGAACCTGTCCGGGGTCCGTGTGACCCAGGCGTACGGACGGCAGGGCCGCAATACCGGGGCCTTCCGCACGGCAAGCAGCACCTACCTTGTTGCTCGGCTGAAGGCCCAGCGGCTGCTGTCCATCTACTTTCCCAGCATCGGATTGTTGTCCGATCTCGGAGGCATCGCCGTGCTCGCTGCGGGTGCAGCACTGGTCAGCCACGGCCGCGCCACCCCGGCGGTGGTGATTGCCTTCCTGCTCTACCTCAACTTGTTCTTCTCCCCCATCCAGCAGTTGTCACAGGTGTTCGACACGTGGCAGCAAGCCAGCGCCAGCACCGCAAAGATCACCGAGTTGCTGACCACGCCTTCGTCGACACCGCCGCCTGAGCACCCGGCGCCCGTGGGTCGGCTCCGCGGCCTGATCGAACTTCGCAATGTCCACCTCACCTATGCGGGTTCAGATGCCGAGGCATTGCGCGGCCTCGACCTGGTGGTCCGCCCCGGAGAGTCGGTGGCGCTGGTCGGAGAAACCGGCGCCGGTAAGTCATCCGTGGTCAAGCTCCTCGCCCGCTTTCACGACCCCACGTCGGGATCTGTCACGGTGGATGGCATCGACCTGCGTGCGGTCGATCTCACCGCCTACCGCCAGCAGTTGGGCGTGGTGCCGCAGGAACCCTTCCTGTTCAGCGGTTCACTGCGCGACAACATCGCCTATGGCCGGCCCGATGCCACCGATTCCGAGGTCGAATCCGCGGCCCGGGCAGTAGGCGCTCACCCCTTCATCGCGTCGCTGTCCGACGGCTATCTCACCCAGTTGAGCGAGCGTGGGCGTTCGCTGTCCGCCGGCCAACGTCAGCTGATTGCGCTCGCCCGCGCCGAGCTGGTCGACCCGGCGATCCTGTTACTCGACGAAGCCACGGCGAACCTCGATCTCGATGCCGAGGCCAAGGTACGCGCGGCGATGTCGGCCGTCTCCAGATCGCGCACCACCGTGCTCGTGGCCCACCGGCTGCCAACGGCCCGCGGCGCTGACCGCATCGTGGTCATGGCAGACGGGCGGGTGGTCGAACAGGGTGACCACGACACATTGCTGAAGGTGGGCGGCCGCTACGCCCAGATGTGGCGCGCACATCATGACCATGAGGAGGCCAGCACCAGCTCGGAGAGCTGATGGTGGACGAGCCGGCTGTCCAGGTTGGAAATGGGCGGCCGGCCAGTGGCTACCCTTGGGTCGTGATGCAGCAGGGCCCCACTGATCCGGCCGGACAAGGGTTTCGGCACCTGCCCGACCCCGAAGCGCCGCTGATCAGACAGTGGGATGCCACCGTGATCGACCGTTTCCTCGAACGGGCACGAGCGTGCCCAGATGACATTGCCATCGAGTCCCCCGACGGCGCCATCACCTATCGGCAGCTGCATTCCCGGGCGGTAGCGATCGCACGGGAGCTCATCGAGGCGGGTGCCACGCCTGGCGCTGCAGTGGCCATCTCCGGCGAGCGGTCCGCAGGCGTGGCCATCGCGATGCTCGCCACTCTGATGGCCGGACTGGTCATGGTGCCGCTGCCCGTCGACCTGCCAGAAGCTGCCTGTTGCGAACGCATCGATGCCACCAACGCCACCTTCTCGATCTCCATCGGTGAACCGCGCCCGTTCCTGACGTCAACCGTCCTGCTCGATGCGTACGGCCGCATCTCACCCGATCAGGGCGCCGCTCCCATTGGCGATGCAGACCGGGCGTTTCCCGAGCCCGATGATCGTGCCTACGTGTTCTTCACCTCGGGTTCATCTGGCGTGGCGCGCAGTGTCGTCGGCCTGCACGGCAGCCTGTGCCAGTTCATCGATTGGCAGCGTGCCGAGTTCGGGATCGGCAGCACCGACCGGGTGCCGATGCTCACATCCATCGGATTCGACGTCATCTTGCGCAACGTGTTCCTACCGTGGGCGGCGGGCGGGTGTCTGGTCGTCCCACCCGCCGATCTCCAGGCCGACGACGTGTTGACATGGCTTGCAGCACAACGGGTGACCGTCGTGCACCTCACGCCATCACTGGCCGAATTGTGGACGTCGACGCCTGCTACTGCGGCGCCGCCAACCTCGCTGCGATGGTCGTTCTTCTCTGGCGAGCAACTCCTCGGCTCCACGGTGCAGCGCTGGCGCGACCGGGTCTCGCCGCCCGGTGGCGTGGTGAACCTGTACGGCCCAACCGAGACGTGCATGATCCGCTCGTTCCACATCGTCCCCGATGTGACCGATCCCGGAACGCTGTCGGTCGGCTACCCGATACCGGGCAGCCAGTTACTGGTGGTCAACGCCTCCGGGCAGCAACTCGGTCCCGGCCAGCACGGCGAGATCGTCGTCCGAACGGTGCACGGCACAGCGGGATATGGCAACGACCGTGCGGCTTGGGCGGACCGGGCCACCGTCGGCCCAGCAGCCGGCGAGGTGCGCTTCCGCACGGGCGATTGGGGCAACTATCTCGCCGACGGCACCGTGGTGGTGCGGGGTCGATTGGACGACGTGGTGGCGGTGAACGGCGCCAGGGTCGACCCGGCCGATGTCGCCGCCCGCCTACGTCGCCTCCCCGGGATTGCCGCTGCGGGCGTGGTGACCGTCGAGGAGTCCGATGGCCGCAATGGGCTGCTCGCGGCGATCGTGCCAGCTATCGCTGGTCTCACCGCCACGGAGGTTCGCGCAGCCCTGGGCGAACTGGTGCCAGCCGGAGCCGTCCCCCGCCAGATCGTGTTCGTCCAGCGCCTGCCGCTGAGCGCCAACGGCAAGCTCGACGGGTCTGCGCTGCAGCAGCGCTCAACCGCGCCGGCACGGGTGGACCACGTGGCATCAGATGGCATCGAGGCGGCCGTCGTGCGGATCTGGAAAGCGCTGTTCCCCGAGCACGCAGTGGACGCGGACACCAACTTCTTCGACATCGGTGGCCACTCGTTGATGGCGTTGCGCCTGATCCATCGGATCAAGACCGAGTTTGCGGTGGCGCTACCGCTGCGGACCGTGTTCTCCGCCGATACGCCCGCAGCCATCGCACAGGTGATCAGCGAATCCATTACCGGCAGAACCCAGCCTCTGACGCCGCTCCACGAGATGCTGCCGCCAGCACCTGCCGCGCACTCTGTCAGCGGCGGTGAGCAACGGGTTCCCGCATCGAGGACACAGCTGCCGTATCTGGACCTCCACGACATCGATCCGGCGCTCTCGTCGTCGGTGATCGGACCGATGCGTGTGCTCCTCGGCCCGCTCGATCTCGAGGTGCTGCAGTCAGCCTTCGATTTCGTGGTCCAGCGTCATTCGGTGTTGCGGGCATGGTTCGATGCCGAGGCCCGCGAACAGGTCATCGCAGCGCATGCCCATCTGCCCATCCACGTCGTGCATCGCGACGACCGCTCCCTCGATATGACAGAACTGCACCAGTTCCTGATCGATGCCGCAGCCCGCGATATCGAACACTGGCCGCTGATCCGGCCCGTGCTCGTGCGGCTGGCTCCAGAGCAATACCTGTTCGCGCTCGTCGCACAACACGTCGTTGTCGACGGCCGATCCAACGACATCCTGATCGACGAGCTCCGCACGGCATACGAAGCATTGATCACGGGCCAGACACCAGCACTGGCGCCCATTCGTTCCGGGGCGCAGGAGGTCGTCGACCACGAGCAGCAACTGCTCGCCGACGGGGTGCTCGGTGCAGAGCTTGCCTACTGGCGCCAGATCCTGGCACCCCCGGTGCAGGCGCTCGACCTGCCGACCGATCGACCGCGTGGGACCGCAGCTGACACCGACGGCCAGCTGGTGCGCCTGCGGATCCGACCCACGACCCGCGCATGCATCGAGGCAGCCGTCGCAGAGTACGGCGCGAGCACCTTTCGCGTGCTCACCGCGCTGTGGGCCGCATATCTCGCAGGGCTCGTCCCCGATGTCACCGAAGTGCCGCTGACTACGCCATCGACAGTGCGCGAGGTCCCCGATGCTGCCTCGATGACCGGCATGTTCGTGTCGCTGCTGCCGCTGCGCATCCGTCTGGCGCAGCACGCCACCGTTGCCGACGCAATTCGCGCGACGTCCACCACCGTCACCGGTGCCGGGCGGCACCGCCACGTGACCTTTCATCAGATTCGGGCGGATCTTTCGTTCGACTGGGATCGCGGTCGAGCCCGGCCGTTCGAGGTGGGTACGAACCTGCTCGGTTGGCGCGAACGCGACGAGGGCGACCGCCACGGGCTGCGGTGGCGATGGGCACCCGATCTGCTCGAACAGTTTCGAGAGACGCTGGAGTTGCGCTGCTTCGTCTCGGATCATCGCGACCTGACGATGGTGTTGCGCTACGACGCCGAGTTGCTCGACCATCACCGCGCCGAGACGATGCTGACCGACTTCGCGCGGTTCGTCGACCTTGCGCTGGACGACCCCGATCGACCGATCGTCGCAGTCGCGCATGACCTCGCGCGGCACGCACCGATGCACGTGCATCATCGGATCAGCGCTCACTCAGCAGTTGCTCCGACCCGACCCGCCGTGGTCGATGGAGACCAGATCGTGGAGTACGCCACGCTCGACGCACGGACCAATGCGCTCGCCAACGCCCTTCGCGCCGCAGACGTCGCACCCGGCTCACTCGTCGGCGTCTTGATGGGCCGCGGCGCCGACCTCGTGGCCACGCTGTTGGCCATCCACCGCATCGGGGCCGGGTATGTCCCCCTTTCGTTGGATGCGCCACCTGCCCGTATCGAACTCCTGTTGGCAGACACGCAACCGGTCGCCATCGTGGCCGATCGGGCATGCATGTTCGCTACGAACGACATCGTTGTGGTCCGCACCGATGAAGCCGGAACGACCTTTGCGGCGGCCGATCCGCGCGTCGACGTGGCCGACGATGTGGTCGCCTACGTGATGCACACGTCGGGATCAACCGGCCGGCCCAAGGGCGTGGCCATCTCCCACGGCGCACTCGACGCCTTCGTGAATGCCGCCGTCGAACGGTACGGCATCAGGCCGGGCGACCGAGTGCTCCAGGCCCACAACATTGCCTTCGACACCTCGGTGGAGGAGATCTTCGTCACCCTCGCTGCTGGCGCCACCCTGGTGATCGGGCGTGAGGAGGACGTGTTCGTCGGGGCCGAGCAGCTGGCAGCCTTCGTCGAGCGCCACGGCATCACGGTGCTGGATCTGCCCACCAGCTTCTGGCATGCCCTTGTACGCGATCTCGAGGAGTCGGGCCTTCAGCTGCCGGAGTCAATCCACCACGTCATCGTCGGCGGGCAGGCCATCGACCCCGCCGTCATCCGCCGCTGGCACCGGATTGTGCGCCCCGGGATCCAGCTCACCAACGGGTACGGGCCCACCGAGTTCACGGTCGTCGCCACCACCTCCGATCTGGCGCTGCACAATCTCCGCGATGGCGCACCAACACCCATCGGCAAGCCACTTGCCGGGGTCGTCATTCGAGTTGTCGATGGCAACGATGCAGCCGTTGCTCATGGTGAGCGTGGCGAGCTGCTGCTCTCGGGCGCGCAGCTGGCCCGCGGCTACCTGGGCGCTCCCGACCTGACCGCCGAGGGCTTCGCCGAGATCGACGGACGGCGGTGGTACCGCACAGGCGACATGGTGTGCGAGCGTCCCGACGGCGTGCTCGAGTTCCACGGGCGAGTCGATGATCAGGTGAAGATCCGCGGATTCCGGATCGAGCCGGCAGAGATCGAGGCAGCGCTGCTCGGGCTGCCTGGCGTTCGTGAGGCCGTGGTCGTCGCCACCCCCACCGGTCCCGGTGACGACCCGATCCTGGTGGCCCACCTCCTGGTCCGCGAGGGAACGCCGAGCAGCACTCGCCAGATCCGTGCCGCACTCGGTCTGGTGCTGCCACCGCACCTGCTTCCCACCGACGTGGTCGTGCACGACGAGCTGGCCCGAACACCGGGTGGCAAACCCGACCGGACCCGGTTGCGTTCCGAATACCGGCCACGCGTCGACAGCGTTGCCCAGCCGCAGCCCCAACTGGTGGCCGTCCCTTCGGGTCGGCCGATGCGCCTCTGGCTGACGCAGGCACCATTGTCGTACGCCCAGGAAGCGTTTTGGTTGCTCCATCAGCTCGACGACGCAGACGCATATCAGATTCGCCTGTCGCTGCGTCTCGCTGGGCAACTCGACGCTGCTGCGCTCGGTTCAGCGCTGACCCGCCTGGTGAGCCGACATGAGATCCTGCGCACCCGGTACCGAACATACGACGATGGTTCGCCGTATCAGATCATCGATTCTGCGGCGCCCATCCCCCTCGCCACCCACGACATGCGCTCTGCGACCGCCAGCGTCGCCAACGATCTCCAGATCGCACTGCGCCAACCCTTCGCGCTGGCCGAGGAGTGGCCCATCCGGGCCGCGCTGATGCGTATCGCTGATGCAGAGCATCGGCTGGTGCTCGTGTTGCATCACATCGCGTGCGACGCAGAGTCAGCCCAAATCCTGTTGCGCGATCTGGCTGCGGCCTACAGCCATGCTGTTGGTAGTGGCCCACCGCTGCCGGCCTGCGAGTTCCAGTTCGCCGACCATGCCGTGTGGGAGCGGGCACAGGCCGCCGGCGGCGACACCGGTCTCGATGCAGACCTTCGCTTTTGGGTCGAACAACTCGAAGGACTCCCCGAACCTGCGCAGCTGCCGCAAGCTGGCGACACTGCCTCGAGCCAGACCGATGTCGCCTTCATGCGCGTCGTCGTGCCAGCAGAGGTGGTCGACAGATTGCGCATCGCGGCGGCTGCCCTGCGGGTCACCCCGGTGGCGTTGGTGTTCACATCCATCGGCATCGCCATCGGACGCATCATGGCCTCGAACGATTACGTGCTCGGGCTTCCCGCAACCATCCGTTCGTTCGGCGTCGATACCGATCTGGTCGGGCCGATGATCAACACCCTGCCGTTTCGGTTCCGCTCGAACCCCGACGACGACGTGCAGAGCACGGTCAGGCGAATCTTCGGCGAGATGGCCCATGCCATGGAGCACCGCCGCACTCCGTTCAGCACGATCGTGGCCGCAACCCACGCCCACCGGCAGGCGTTCACCTCGCCGCTGCTGGACATCATCGCCAACGTGTTCGACACCGCCGAGAACGAGGGCACCCCCGTTGCGTTCCCCGGACTCGACCCAGTGATGTTCGATCGTGATGACATCGCCACCCCAACCAGCGCAAAGTGTGACCTCGCCATCACCGCTCGTATCGCCCGCGACCTCATGGTGTCGGTGGAGTACCGCTCGGGCCACGATCAGGGCGCGGTACACGGCTGGGTCGCAATGATCGCGAACATCCTCGAGCAGATGACACGCAACACCGGGGCAAGTATCACCTCGCTGTCATCTGTCGAGCCCGTCACCGAACAGTGGCTCCGTGATCAGCTCAACGACACCTCCCGGCCAATCCCGGATGGTTCAACCGTCGATGGTCTCGTACGCGACCGCATCACCGCCGATCCCAGGCGCCTTGCGGTGATCGACGGCACGGCCCGGTACACCTATTCCGAGCTCGACGAGCGCACACTGGCGCTTCAGGCCCGGCTGATCGACGCCGGCGTACAACCCGGCGATGGTGTGCTGCTGTTGCTCGACCGGTCATTCGATCTCGTGGTCGCCATGCTCGCCTGCCTCCGTCTCGGCGCCGCCTACATTCCCATCGAGCCTTCTCAGCCCGCCCATCGATATGCGCTCGTGCTGGCCGACTCGGGCGCTACAGCGGCCATCCGTCGCTCCGCGGACGACGACACTCAGCTCTCGATCGAAGCGCTGCCGGAACGGCCACCGCACAAGAATCCCCTTCCAAGGGGTCATGGCGCCGACAAGCCCGCAGCAGTGATGTACACGTCGGGCTCCACCGGCAAACCCAAGGGTGTGGTTGTGCCGCACCGCGCCATCGTGCGCCTGGTGCAGGGAGCCGACTACCTACAGCTCGGGCGCGACGATGTGGTTGCATTTGCATCGAACCCCGCCTTCGACGCTGCAACCTGGGAGGTCTGGGGGGCGCTCACCAACGGGGCCACCCTGGTGGTGCTCGGTCCCGATCAGGTCGCTTCTCCGCACCGATTGGCCGCAGCCGTTCGTACACACGGCGTCACGGCGATGTTCTTGACAACAGCGCTGTTCAACCTCATCGCTCGCGAACAACCCGATGCACTGGCCCCGGTCCACACAATTCTGTTCGGGGGCGAGGCGAGCGACCCATCGGCGACACGCCGGGTCCTGGCGACTCGAACCGGCGGACAGTTGCTGCACATGTACGGCCCAACCGAGTGCACCACGTTCGCGCTGTGGCATCGCGTCCTGCAGGTCGCCGATGACGCGAGCACCATTCCAATCGGCCTCCCCATCGCCAACACCACCGCTCACGTACTCGGCCCTGATGGCCATCTGGTGCCGCTCGGAGTTGCCGGCGAGTTGTATCTCGGTGGTGACGGGCTGGCCATCGGGTACCTCGGCGACGACGAACTCACCGCTCGACGCTTCGTCACCGATCACCTACGACCAGGCCCAGGGGCGCGTCTGTATCGCACGGGCGATCTCGTTCGCCGTGTTGCGGATGGTCGGATCGAGTTCGTCGGGCGCGTCGATCGACAGGTGAAGGTTCGCGGTTTCCGTATCCAGCCCGAAGAAGTTGAAGCTGCGCTGATGGCACTCCCCGCCATCAGCGCTGCCGTCGTCGAGGCCGACCGGGGTCCTGACGGTACGACGCTGACCGCCTTCGTCGAAGCACGCGGCATCAGCGAACGCGAAGTCCGTCGACAGCTCGGGGACCGGCTCAGCGCCAACATGATTCCCTCGAACATCGTCGTAGTCGAACGCCTCCCACTCACTGCGAACGGCAAGCTCGACCGCGCTGCTCTGGGGGCAACGATGCAGCCGGCGAAGGCCACCACGACTGCTGCGCATGCCCAGTTGTCGGGTGTCGTGGTCGACATCTGGGCACGCAGGCTCGGCGACGGCGCTGGCGACCCCGATGTGTCCTTCTTCGATCTCGGTGGGCACTCGATGCTGGCGGTCCGGCTGCTCACTGCCATCCGCAAGGAACTGGGCATCGATCTGGCGTTGTCCGTGATCTTCGAGCATCAGACCCTGCGCCAGCTGTGCGCCGAGGTGGATCGCCATCGCAACCCTGCCACCGTGAGCGGGCCGAGGGATCTGTTCGTGACGCTACGCACCGGCTCAGAGCCGCCGCTGTATCTGGTACATCCGGGTGGCGGGCACGTGTTCGACTACGTACACCTCGGGGCGCACCTCCCCGAGGGTCGGGCACTGATCGGCATCACGGCCAAGGGCCTCGATGGTCAGCAGCGGTGGGACCGCTCGGTCGAGGAGATGGCCGTCCGATACGTCGCAGCGATCGCCACCAGGTCCGGCTCGGCACCGGTGCTCGTCGGCGGTTACTCCTCGGGCGGAGCGGTCGCGTACGAAATGGCGCGGCGGCTCCTCCTTGCCGGGCATCCGGTCGAGGGGCTCATCCTGATCGACCCCTCGCTACCGACGGACAAGAGCGTCAACTGGCACAACATCGTCACCGCCACACGTTCCACGGCGGGTGCCAGCAAGAGCGTCATCGAGCTCGGCAGGGGCATCGCCGAGCGCGGCGTGCGGAGCCTCCGGTTCCGGATCCAGGCTGTCGGTGGGCGCAGGTGGAGGCTCATGCGCTTCCACCTGTATCGCCGGCTCGGCCGAACTACCCCAGAAGCCATGGCATCAGCGATGAATCTCGAACATCACTATGCGATCGTTCCGCTGTACAAGCCGACTCCGCTTCCCACACCCGTGCGAACGCTGCTCGTGCTCGCCGCAACCGACCGCACCGACGAACTCCACTCAAGCGTTGCGACGAGCTGGGAGCAACTCATCGGGACAGCCCCTACCACGGTGGTCGTCGAGGGAAGGCACACCGGTACCGAATCGTTGCTCAAGGAACCACGCGTGGCGGCAGTCGCCGACGGCGTGCAGCGTTTCATGGCGGGTCGGATATGACGGCCGACATGGCGTGGGCCGTCGCCCCACGGCTGCCGGCGGCACTTGCAGGTTTCGCAGCCGCCGACGGCTGCGACGTCTTCGCCCTCGCCCTCGATGCCGAACCGACGACACACGCGTGGGCAATCCTGTCCGACGATGAGCAACAACGGGCGCAGCGCTTTCGTTCTGCAGGCGACCGTTGGACCTTCGTGCACACCCGCTGCGCGTTGCGCCAGTTGCTCGGACAGCGCCTGGGTGTTGCCTCCGAAGATGTGCGTTTCGATGTCGTCGGCCGCGGTAAGCCCGTCCTCGCTCAACGGTGGGCCAGCACCGGGCTTCGGTTCAGCGTGGCCCACACTGCGGGGCTCGCGGTCATTGCGCTGTCGAACGGCGAGGTCGGGGTTGACATCGAGCGGGTGGCCCCCGAGTCATGGGACCGAGACATGGCAGCGTTGGTGCTGTCGCCGGCTGAACTCGAATGGGTCGACGCGCAGGCCGACATCCATACTGCCTTCTTCACATGCTGGACCCGAAAGGAGGCCTGGGTGAAGATGGGCGACCTCGGTATCGATGACGGACTCGCCGTCATCACGCTCACCCCGACCCCTGCGGCGGCGATTGCCGCGGAGATCCACAGCGGCTCACCGTGGCCGGACATCATCGTGGCGTGTGCCACCGGTTGCTCTTGAATCCTCGGCAATGACGACGTGAGGCTACGTCGACAGCAGGCGGCGCACGATCCCCACGGCGAAGTCGGGCATACCGGGAGCGTCGCCCATACGCGACAACTCGGCGCGCATCAGGTCGCGACGGTGATCATCGAAACGCTGGAACTGCATCAGGTCGCCAACCAGGCGAATCACCAGGCCTGCATTGATCGGCATCAACACAGTGACCTCGTCGACGAACATGCGGTACCCGGCACCGGACGCGTCATGGAACACGCTGCGGTTGCGGGTGGCGAAGGGGAACCAGAGAGCCATCACCCGGCCGCGATCTGTGCGGTCATACAACGGTCCGGCTGCGAGTTGCCGCACCCGTTCGATGGTGTCGGCTCGGCGCGAACCCGACTGGGCGCGTAGCCATCGATCGACCAACTTGGGCGCGTGTTGCCAGCGCGCGTAGGTGCTGTCGAGCATCTCGCCCAGCGGAACCGTATCGAGATGGGCCAACTGGGTGAGTGCCCGGACCGCGCGGGTGGCGTTGGGCGAGCTCAATTCCTGGTAGCCAGCGCGCAGCGCATCGTCGCTGCCCGTGGCGAGCAACGGGGACAGCGTTGGTTCCACCAGCATGCGCGCCGCGATGTCGGCGGGTGACGTGCCGGACGGGTCGTCGGCAAACCGCGCAAGCAGACCGAGCAGTGGGTCGTGTAGCGCCGCACCCAGTTCCGATCGGAGCAGACCGAGCCCGCGGCTCACACCATCGAGATCGATATGGGGTTCGCGATCACCGAGCATGAACTCGTCGGGCAATGCCAACAGTTGAGCCACCAGCGCCGGGTCCTGATCGCGGCTGATCACCGCACGCAGCCCGTCGCCGAGCACGCTGACCACCTCGCGGGCATCGGCATCGCGTCCACCACGGTAGGCATCGATCGCCCGGATCATCAGCTCCTCCGATGCCCACCACCGGGTGAACGCATCGGAGTCGTTGACCATCAACCCGACGAGATGATCGGCGGGTAACGTCATCGTCAGATCGACGGGTGACGAGTAGCCGCGTAGCGCTGACACCACGATCGGCTGCGACGATTGCACCGTCAGGCTCTGCTGCCGTCCCGAGACAACCATGATGTGCGTCGAAGCCGGGCTGCCCGCCACATCGGCCAAGGTGGGCTCGCCAGCGGCTGTGTGGAAGCCGAGGAGCACCGGCATCGAGACCGGTGGGTCATCGACGAGCGAATCGGTGCGGTGGACATCGATCGTTGTGGTCCCGTCGTCGGCGGGCCTGACGGTGATCTCCACTGATGGCCGACCGGCCAGCGTGAACCATCGCGCGATGCCCGCGATGGCGTCGGCGTGTTGCGGAGCGAGCTCTGTTGCAACGGAAATAAAGTCGTCGACGCCGGCGGCACCAAGGTCGTGACGGCGCACGAACTCGTCGAACACCCGCTGCCACAGTGCAGCACCGAGCACGACGCGGATCATACTGAACACCTCGGCACCTTTCAGGTACGTGGTGCGGGTGTAGAGCTGATGCGGGTCCTTCACTTCGCCACGCACCACCGGCGCACCGATGGTGAGTTCCTCGGGAAACTGCAGGCGGCGCAGATCGAGCACGTCGAGCACCCGGGCCACGGGCCCGAACAGGTGGGCGCGCACATCGTTCTGCGCGGTCAGCACGGTGAGCCCTTCCTTGAGCGCGAGCTGGCCCCAGCTGCGCACGGTGACACGGTTGCCGCGCGTGTGATGCCCATATTCGTGGGCCACATTGGCGATGATGCCCAACAGATCGTCATCGACGAACCCGCGAGTGTCCACCACCAGTATCGGCGAGTCGAAGAACATCAGACCGTGGTATTCGGTGGCGTCGGGATAGCCGGGAATGGCTACGAAGGTAAGCACGTCGAGATCGTGCTCGACACCGCCGTGGGCCTCGTCGAAGGCCATCACCTGAGCCATCGTGCGCAGCGCGAAGTCGGCACCGGCGATCTGGTCGGGTGGCGCAGCGATACGAAGCTCGATGGCCCGACCCGAACGCGTTGTGTACGGTGCGGACACTGTCTGCAGCACACCGGCCACCACGGCGAACAGGTACGAGGGCTTCGACACCGGATCGACGAACCGGGACCAGTGACGGCCGTCCTCGAGCACACCGGTCTCGACGAGATCGCCGTTGCAGAGCATGGTGGGATAACGCACCGGATCACCGATCAGGGTGACGTCGTAGGTTGCGCGGTTCCCGGGCCTGTCGATGAAGTAGGTGATCCTGCGGAACCCCTCGGGTTCGCAGTTCGTGCTGAGCAGGTCCGGCCGGCGGGTGAAGCCCTCATCGTTCGCTCCTCCCGTCGCAGCAGCGACCCGATACCGGAGCACGTGCTCGTCGCCTGCTCCGAGGTGGATGCGGATGCCCTGCTCGACGTGTTCCACCGCCATCAGGTCGACAACGCGACCATCGAGTTCCATTGCGAGTAGCTCCAACGCGCTGCCGTGCAACGTGACCGCGTGCTCGGGCAGCGTCTCACCGGTGCCGGGGACCCGGCGCAGATGCGACTCGGTGTCGATCACCACCCGCGCGTCGTCCAGTTCGATGCGCATCACGACATGGTGCAGGTGCCACTCGGCGATGACCCCAGCGGTGTTGTCGACCGCGGTCATCTGCGGGCCATGAAGTCCTGCACGAGCTGCAGCACCGTGTCGACTTCGCCGATGGTGTTGTAGTGCGTGGGTCCGATACGCACCACACCACCCTGATCCTGCAGGCCCAGCCATTCGATGACGGGGAGCGCATACGAGTGGCCATTCCACACGTACACGCCGTGGGTGTCGAGGAAGGTCGCGAGATCGGCGGGCACCAGGCCTGGAGCCGTGATGGACACGGTGGGAACTCGACGTTTCATCGAAGAGGGGTCGGTGATGCCCCGGACCTGCACCCCCGGAATGCTCTGGAGCCCGGCAATGAGCCGTCCGCTGAGCTGGTGCTCGTAGTCCACCATGGCGCCCATCGCACCGTGGATCTCGCGGGTCCGCTGACGTAGTCCGGCCGTTGACGGCTGGTGCGCAACGGCCATCGTGGTGCCGATCCACTGCAGGTACTCGGTGGCGCCGATGACACCCGCCTGCCCTTCGAGTGATTGGGTGCCGGTCTCGAATTTGCCCGGCGTCTGATCGGCCACGACGCTCAGCTTGTAGGCCTTCAGTGCTGACAGCAGATCCTCGCGGCCCCACAGCACGCCCTGATGCGGCCCGTAGAACTTGTAGGCGGACGCCACCAGGAAGTCGCAGCCGAGGTCCTGGACGTCGATGGCTCCATGGGGAGCGAACTGCACAGCATCGATGTAGGTGAGCGCTCCAACGGCCCGCAGGCGACGACACATCTCCTTCACGTCGTTGATGGTGCCGAGGATGTTGCTGCTGTAGTTGAGCGCTGCGAAACGGGTGCGTTCGGTGATCAACGAGTCGAGTTCGTCGAGATCGAACTCGTAGGTCTCCCGATTGAACGGCAGGGTCTTCACCACAAGGCCGCGTTCGGCCGCCATGATGCGCCACGGCGTGTTGTTGCCGTCGTGTTCCATGTGCGTGCAGATGATCTCGTCGCCCGGATTGAACAACGGCCCGAGCACGCGGGTCATCATGAACGTGAGGGTGGTCATGTTGGCGCCGAAGACGACCTCGCGCTCGGAGGCCGCGTTGTAGAAGTCGGCCATTGCGACATGGGCCTGATACGAGAGCTCGGTTGCCTCGCGTGAGGTTCGGAAATTGCCCGACATGTTCGCGTTGCACTGCACCATCGCATCGGTTGTGCGCGTCAACACCTGCTGGGGCACCTGGGTGCCGGCCGGATTGTCGAAGTAGACCCGTGGGCGGCCATCGTGGGTCAGCGAGAGAGCTGGGAACTGGGCCCGGATGGAATCGAGGTCGAGGGTCATCGTGTCTCCGGAGTGGTTATGGGGAGGTATCGGTTTCGGTCGAGGTACCAACGTCGGGGGAAGGCTGAGCTGATCCCCGCCATGGTCCTCTTGTACAGTGTGCAATAGTAGCGCAGAGACGAGCCGCGGGAGGTCCCGGAATGAATCCAGATTCGAACACTGCCACAGACCGTCAGCATGCGGTGGCGATCGGCCTGCTGCCGATCATGCGCATCGTCGGTCAGCCGTTGCGATGGACCGTCGACGAACGTCTCGCCCACTACGTGTGCCCCGGGGTTGCCATCGCGGCGATGCGCAGTGGTCGTATCGATTGGGCAGCGGGATACGGGCGGCGTGTTGTCAACGGTGCCGCCGCCTGCGACGCCGACACCGTGTTCATGGTTGCGTCGTGCAGTAAGCCCGTGGCCGCGATGGTCGTGCTGCAACAGGTCGAGCGCGGGCTGCTCGACCTCGATGCGGATGTCAACACCTACCTGCGCCGGTGGCAGGTACCATCGAACGAGTTCAGCACGGCGACACCCGTGACCCTGCGACACATTCTGAGCCACTCCGCCGGGCTCACCGTGAACGGCTTCGGCGTCGTACCGCGCGATGGCCGCCCGGTTGCCACCGAGCTGGATCTGCTCGAGGGCCGCCCGCCATCCGACCAGCCGCCAGTGATCGTCGACAAACACTACGACGGCACCGATCGCTACTCGGGCGGCGGCTACGTGATCGCGCAACTGGTGGTGGAGGACGTGCTGCAGCGCTCGTTCGACAGCGTGGCCGACGAGATGATCTTCACCCCACTGGGCATGTCGCGCACCACGTACACCCAACCGCTCCCCGGGCGCCTGCACGACAACGTCGCCTCGGGCCACGGTGATGACGGGCGCGAGCAGGCAGGGGGCTGGATGATCTCCAGCGAGAAGGCGGCCGGCGGGTTGTTCAGCACCGCCCGCGACTACGCAGCGTTCCTGCTGGCATGCCGGGCGGCGTATCACGGCGAGGCGGGCGCCATTCTGGGCCGTTCGTTGGCCGTACAGATGATGACCCGCCACGACAAGGGCGTCTTCGGGCTGGGCATTCGCGTGCTCGGCGACGGGCCGAGCCGCTACATCAACCACGGCGGCAGCAACGACGGGTACCAGAGCGAAACGAACTGCTTCCTCGACAGCGGCGATGGCGGTGTCGTGTTGACCAACGCCACCTCGGGGCTGTTCCTGTGGAAGGAGGTGCTCAACGGTATGGCCGACGTGTACGACTGGCCCGACTACATGCCCGAGCCAAAGGTGCTGAGAACAATGAGCGCCGTCGAGATGAGCAACCTTGCCGGGTCGTACCGCATCGTCAGTGGCATCGAGCTGCCAGTGATCAACGTGTGGGCCGACAATGGTCGCCTGTACAGCGAGATCCCCGGCCTGCGCTTCGGTGTCCAGGAAACATTCTGCGATGCCGATGGCGTGCTGTTCAACCAGGCCGGCCCCTATGAGACCACGGTGACATTCGGTGACGACGGGCGGGCGACGGAACTGCGTGTGTTCGAGGGTGCCAACCAGATCATGCGAGCCGTGCGCACCGACTGACCCAGCCCGGGCTAGGCGGACGCTGTCTTCGCTGCCTTCTTCGCTGGGGCTGTCTTCTTCGCTGGGGTCTTCGCTGACTTCGCCGGGGTCTTGTTCGGGGCAGACGCGCGCAACCGGGCATCGAGACCATCGAGCAGTAGGTCGATCAGGAACTCGAACGAGGCGTCGAGCGGGGCCTTGGCGCCATCGGTCCAGCGCACCGACAAGGCCCGGTCGGCAAGCGCATCGAAGTGCCGGGTGATGTTGGGGAAGCTGGCCGGGTCGAGCGAACGAAGTTCGGCCTCGGCTTCCAGCATCGAGGCGGCCTCCGGGTCGGGGATGAGCGCAAGTTCGAGCACCACAAACCCCTGCACTGCCCCGACCAGCGAGTTGTAGGCGTGCACCAGATCGTCGCCTAGGCCCAGCTCGGCCAGACGCCCCACCACGGCATCGGGCAGGACCAGCGAAGCAATGTTGCGGGCCCGTTCGACAATGACCAACCGGGCCACATTGGGGTGCTGATGGGCTCGGGCCCGGTAGCGCCTCGCCAGTTCGTGGCACCACTCGCGCCAGTCGGCGATCTCTTCCGGGATCTGCACCGCCGACGCCCAGCTCGCCTCGACCAACCCGAGCAGGCGCGCCCGATCACCGACATGCCAATACAGCGTTGCCGGGAACACACCGAGATCGGCGGCCACCGCGCGCATGCTGAACGCATCGCCGCCGCGCTCGTCGATCAGGCGGAAGGCCGCATCGATAATGGCTTCCTGGGTGATGGGCACCTCGGCGCGGACACCGCGTTTGCGTCCTTGTCGAGACGTACTCATATCGCTCCCCCGCCCCGCTGTTGGTGTCCTTGGATGTAATCACCGATCAGTGTGATGGCCAACACGGTGAGGAACATGGCCCCTGCCGGTACCAGCACCGGATACAGGCTCCTGTCGACCTTGGCCTTGCCGGCCGCCATCATCGCACCCCACGTGGGGCTGGGCGGAGCAACGGACAAGTTGAGATACGCAAGGCCACCCTCGGCGATCATCGCGCCCGCCACGGCGACCATTGCCATCGACAGCAGCGCCGGCATGACGTTGGGCATGAGCTCGCGAAAGATGATCCGGCGCGGGGTTGCCCCCAGCGCCTCGGCAGCGGTGACGAACTCACGGTTCGCCGTGCTGAGCGTGAGCGCGCGCACGATCCGCACGGTGGGGCCCAGGTACAGCAGGGCAATGGCCATCACCACGGTTGCCACGCCGCGGGAATTGCTGAACGCCACGATCGACACGGCGAGGAGCAGCGACGGGAAGGCCAGCAGCACATCGGCGAAGAACAGCGTGATCGACTCGAACCGCTTGCGGTAGAAGCCGGCCATCAGCCCGAGCATGCCGCCCACCACCGTGGAGAGCAGCACGGCCGACAGGCCCACCACCAGCGAGACGCGTGCGCCATAGATGGTCCGAGAGAGCAGGTCGCGGCCGAGCTCGTCGGTGCCGAGCCAGTTCCGTGATGTGGGCACCGACAGCGGGATGCCAGCTCGCGTATCGGACGGGTCGTAGAGCGGCAGCACGCCGGCAAGTACCGCCGCCAGCGAGACGAGTCCGATCCAGATGATCGAACTCCAGACGGCGACGCCGAACCGACGTCGTTCGACCCCCTCGATGATGGGCGTGGAGTCGGCGGCATGACGCGCTGTGGCTCCGTGGTTCATGCGATCCGGATCCTGGGGTCGAGCACGCGGTGGAGCACATCGACGAACATGTTCACCACGACGAAGCCCACCGTCAGCACCACCACGGCGCCCTGGAGGGCGATGAAGTCACGGTTGTTGATGGCGTCGATGGTGAACCGACCGAGCCCGGGCAGGGCGAAGATGTACTCCACCAGCACGGTGCCGCCGATCATGCGCCCCATCGTGACGCCAGCCAGCGTGACGAGGCCGAGCGACGACGGACGCAGTGCGTGGCGGCGCACGATCTGTGAGTTGGTGAGCCCCTTGGCGCGTGCCGTCCAGATGTAGTTCTCGTCGAGCGTGGTGATGAGATCGGCGCGGAGCACGCGCGAGTACATCGCCACCTGTTCGAGCGCGAGCGCGATCGATGGCAGCAGCAATGACTTCACGTTGCCGAACGGACTGTCACTGAACGGTACGAAACCCGCCGTGGCGAACCACCCCAGTTTCACCGAGAACACGGTGAACAGGGCAAGCGCCACCAGGAACCCCGGCGTGGCCAGCATCGCCAACTGTGCCCCGTTGAACAGCCGGTCGAACCACGATCCGGGACGGATCGCCGACAGCACCGCCATCGGTACCGCCAGCGCCAGGGCGAGGAACTGCGACAGCAACACCAACTCCAAGGTGACCCCGACGCGCTGCCCGAGCGCCTCCACCACCGGCTGGCGGGTGCGATACGAACGACCGAGATCGCCCTGCACCGCGTCGGCCAGCCAGTGCCCGTAACGAATCGGCAGCGCCTGATCGAGGTGCAGATCGTGCCGGGCCTGGAGCCGATCCGCCTGCGAAGCGTTGGCGCCGAGCACCGAATCGACGGTGTCGCCCGGCAACAGGCTGACCATCGAGAAGGTCGCGAACGACACGGCAAGCAGGATCCCGACCAGTCGGAATATCCGGAGCAGGAACATCCTTGCCATGGTGAGTTGTTGGGTCAGCCCCGACGGACTATGACTCGACCCAGACGTTGTTGAGGAAGAAACGAGCCGACGTCAGCGGACGGCCGGGCGTTCCATCAGGCAGCACGAACGTGTCGATACCGTGCACCTTTGTCGGGGTGATCACGCCGAACTGGTTTGTGTAGAGCCACAGGAACGGCATGTTGTCGGTGAGGATCTGCTGCACCTTGGCGTATTCGGCCTTGCGGGCAGCCGGGTCGGACAGCGCCCGACCGGCATCCATCGCTGCGTCGATCTCGGGGCTGGTGAACCCGGTGATGTTGACCCCACCCGAGTGCAGGTAGCCGTAGTCGTTGTCGGGATCGTCGCCGCCGATGCCACCCCAACCGGTGACCTGATAGCTGCCGCCGAAGACCGATGCGATGTTGTCGCCCTGCGCCTTGGACACGATGTTCACGTCAATGCCCGCATCCTTCCACATCGACTGGAACAGCTGCATGTAGGTGACGATGAAGGGATCCTGGTTACCGGAGTAATCGAACGAGATGGGGCCCTTCTCCGCTTCGTACTCGGCGACCAACTTCTTGGCCTCGACGAGGTCGTAGGTGGGGTACTTGGTGTCGACGTACCAGAAGGAGTCATCAGCCCACGGCCCGTGGATTGCCTGCTTCACGCCCACGCCGTCGAGGAAGGTGATGACCCGATCGATGTCGATCGACAACGCCAGCGCCTTGCGGACGCGGATGTCGTCGAGTGGCGCCTTCTTGGTGTTGAGCAGCACCACCTCGGGCGAAGCGGGCGGAGCCATCGTGACATGCATGTCGCCCTTGTCGGCAGCCGCTTTGTACCCGGCGACCTCGCTGGCCGACGCCGTGTAGTACACCTGCGTATCACCGGCATCGAACGCGCCCTTGCGCACGGTCGAATCGCCGAGTGGCCGGAAGGTCACCGAATCAAGGTAGGCGGGATGCTGCCAGTAGTTGTCGTTGCGGGTGACGGTCAGGTGATCGTCAGGAGTCCATTCCGAGAACACGAACGGGCCAGTGCCCACCGGGTGACGGCCACCTTCTGGATCGGCCAACATCTTCGGTGAGGCCATGTACCCGACCTGGCCGGTGAAGCCACCGACGAGCGTGTTGGGGAACGATCCCCATGGAGCGCTCATCGTGATGGCCAACGTCAGATCGTCGACGATCTGCATCGACTGCACCAACTTCACGGTCGACTTGAACACCGAGCTGTCGAGGGCCGCCTGGAAGTTGGCCTGCACGGCCGCTGCGTCGAGCTTCGTGCCATCGTGGAAGACAACGCCGGATCGCACCTTGATGGTCCACACGGTGGCATCGGTATTGGCGGTGATCGACTCGGCGAGGTACGGCACCACGCTGCCGTCGGCCGCGTAGGTGGCCAGGGTGTCGAAGATCGCCCGGGCCACGTTGTGGCCGCTGTCGGCCCAGGTGTCGACGGCCGGGTTGAAGCCGGTGGATTCGGCGTCGAGGCCGATGGTGATCGAGCCACCCTTCACCGGTTCGACCGGAGCGTCGGTGCCGGTGGTTGTTGGCGCCGTGGTGGCGCCCGTGGTGTCAACGGTGCCTGTGGGCTTCTGCGTTGCCGGCGTCGTGGAAGCGCTGTTGGGATCGTTCCCGCCGCACGCCGACAGTGCAAGGCCAAGAACTGCGACCCCTGAAATGAAACGACTGCTGAAACTGTGTGTCCGGCTCCGCATGACAACCCCCTGCTCGTACCTTGGGAAAGTATTGCACACCGTACAACGCCTTGTACAGCGTACTAGTGGACTATTCCCGCAGGTCCACAGCCATACGACGCGCGCCGAGCTCGGCGAGCACCTCGTCATCGACGGTGACCCCAAGGCCGGCGCCCGCTGGAACTGCGAGGGTGGACCCACGCAGCACGAACGATTCGGTGATATCGCGACGCCAATACCGCTCGCTGGCCGAGATGTCAGCTGGGTACACGAAACCGGGCAGCGAGGCCAACGCCACGTTGGCGGCGCGGCCGACGCCGGTCTCCAGCATCCCGCCACACCACACCGGCACAGTGCGGGCATGGCACAGGTCGTGGATCCGACGCGCCTCCAACAGCCCACCGACGCGGCCGACCTTGATGTTGACGATGGAACACGCCCCCATGTCGAGCGCCATCGCGGTGTGCACCACAGACAGGATCGATTCGTCGAGGCACAGTGCAGTGGCGCATCGCGTTGCCAACTGCGCATGCAACGCCAACTCCTCGGGCGCGAACGGCTGCTCGATCATCAGCAGCCCGAACTCGTCGAGCGACGCCAGCATGTCCATTGCATCAGCCCGGTAGCCGGCATTGGCATCGACCTGCAGTGCAAGGTGCGGGAACGCAGCGCGCACGGCGCGCAGTGGCAGCACGTCCCAGCCGGACATGATCTTCAACTTCACCCGCTGATACCCATCGGCCACATATCCGGCCACCTGCTCGACGAGCTGGTCGATGGTCGGCGTGATACCGACCGACACACCGACATCGATGGCCTCGCGCGTTCCCCCGAGATACGTCGCCAACGACACGCCGGCGGCACGGAGTTCGGCGTCGAGGACCGCCATCTCAAGACCGGCCTTCGCCGCGCGGTAGCCCTTCACCTGCTGCATGGCGGCGCCCACATCGGCGCCACGCAGGTCGGTCATCGATGCAACAGCCGGCACGAGCCAGCGCTGCAGCACGAGCAGCGCCGACTCGGTGAACTCTTCGTTGTAGAAAGGCTCGGCATGCGCAGCGCACTCACCCCAGCCCTCACCGACGTCGGTGATCACATGCACCAACAGGACATCGCGGGCTTCCTGCACGCCGAACGAGGTGCGGAACGGGCGCACGAGCGGCATCGCCACCCGAACCAACTCAACGCTCTGCAACCTCATCGCTCTGCTCCGGTACCGGCACCGCGATCGACCACGTAGCCGACACCCGAGTCGAGCCGACAGAGCCCGACCACCCTGGCACCGGTGGTCGTCGCCGCTGTAAGCGCTGACCCGACATCGCGTCGATACCTGTCGGCGGCGCCGACGTCGTCAACACGAAGTTGGTGATAGGCGGGGGGCACGCTGATAGCCGTCCTGTCATCGGGCTCGACCCAGAATCCGCCAACGGGCGCGTCGAGTCGCCACGACACCTCCACCCGGTCGGTGACATCGCCCGTGTTGAAGGCATCGCGGCGCACGCCGTAGCAGGCCGGCAGGAAATCGACGACGCGTGCCCCGAGGTGCACGAGATTGAACGTGGCGTTGGTTGCTATCAGCGGGTCGAAGGTCCAACGCATCTCGGTGATCCCGTGCTGAAGACATTGCGCGCGTTGCGCGAGCTTCAGCGCCATGCCGATACCGGAGCTGCGTCCGTCGGAGCGCACGCCAACCTGGTGCGAATGCAGGTGGAGCCCGTCGTGCCAACCGACCCAGCCGAGCGCAAAACCGATGGGCTCGTCGTTGCGTCGGGCGATCAGCAGGCAGGCGCCACCGAGCGCCATGCCGCGCAGCACGTTGGCAGGCGGTACGACCTCGGGCCCCCAGACCGACTCCATCGTGGCGCGCAGTACGCCGATCTCGGCCGGCGTCTCGATGAGATCAATCGTCACCCCTGCCGATGCTGCTGCAATGCGCGCGTCGTCCGCCGCCGCCGCCGCCGCGTGTGCCGTGGTCATGCCCGCCCCGCAGGTGTCATGCCCGCCTCGGAGACTCGGTCTGGGCCTGCAGGATGTCGGCCACCACCGCAGTGACGCGGCGCACGGTGGGTAGGTGCAGGAACTCGTCGGGCCCATGCGCGTTCGATTCGGGACCGAGCACGCCGACCAGCAGGAACTGTGCATCGGGCAACGGCGCTCCGAGCATGCCCATGAACGGGATGGTGCCACCGACTCCGCACGACGCAACGGGCGTGCCGAAGTGACGCCGACTGGCAGCGTCGGTTGCAGCCGAGAGCCACGGCGCGAACTCCGGTGCCTCCCAACCCGGCCCGCGCGCTCCGCTGGTCATGCGCACCGATGCCCCGAACGGTGGGTCAGCCTCGAGCACCGCCTGCAGTTCGTCACCGACCGCGTCCACATCGGCGGTCGGCGGCAGGCGCAGCGACAGCTTCACCGACAGGCGCGAACGGAACACGTTGCCGGCATCGGCCACGCGAGGGATGCCATCGATACCGATGACCTCGAGCGCGGGACGCCAGCTCTCGTTCAGTAGTTCACCCTTGGCATCGGGTGCCATCGGCTGCACACCGGGCAATGGGCGAAACGTCGTGGACAACGGCGGGAACGCGTCGGCTGCCACCGCAGCCTCATCGATGCGGTGCTGCGGGATGACCACGTTGGCGCTGGGCAGCAGCACCTCGCCGGTATGCACGTCCTCGATGCGATCGAGCAGTTGGCGCAGGATACGGAACGACGATGGCAGCACGCCACTGGCACGACCGCTGTGGGGATCGTCGGCACACACCTCGATGTCCAAGACGCCGCCGCAGACACCACGGGTCGATGTCGTGGTCCACAGGCGGTCGTAGCTCTCGCAGAACGAGTCGAGCGTGACGACCAGTTCGGCATTGCCGATGCGCGGCAGCAAGTGTTCGAGATGTGTGGAGAGGTGCACGCTCGAGCTCTCCTCGCTGGCTTCGATCAGCAACACGAGGCGTGAGTGGTGGCCACCGGATTCGTGGATGGATGCAATGGCAATCAGCGCAGCGAACACCGAGTAACCGTCGTCGGCTCCGCCGCGGCCATACAGCCGATCGCCGGCGAGCACCGGCTTCCACGGCCCGAGCCCGGCCGACCATGGCTCCATCTCGGGCTGCTTGTCCATGTGCCCGTACAGCAGCACGGTGCGGTCGGCCAGATCGGGGCGGGTCGCTGCGATTTCGATGAACAGCACCGGCGTCAGCCCGACGGGTGCGATCAGCTCAACGGTCATCCCGGGTACTGCCTGGGCGCGCGCCCATTCCTCGAGCAGTTGCGCCGCACGCATGAGATGACCGTTGGCTTCCCATTCGGTGTCGAACATGGGCGAGCGTGCGGGAATGGAGATGTACTCCATCAACGTGGGTAGGGCTGCTGCCCATGCCTGATCGACGAACGTGGTCATGGTGACTCCTCTGTAGGCGTGAACGCCATCAACTCGAACCCGTCGACGAGCACGGCAATGCGATTGACGCGACCGTCGTGCTGTTCGACCCGCAGCGTGGCGCCTGTCTCCTCGTCGAGAAAGGTGGTGTCCGACAGTGGCAGCATTCGTCGACGACCGTATGGGGCCGGGCTGAACAGTTCGCCGTCGGCAAAGTCCAACTTCAGCGGTCGGTCGAACGGGCCGACATACCGGCCGGTGTACGAGCCCAGCACGCCGGGATCCACATCGGCCAGCTCGATGGGCGGCGCACCGATCTCTCCCCAGCCGTACTCGGCAGCGACGGCACGGCGGAACTCTCCGCACAGGGTGGTACCGCCATCGCCGTTGGTCAGGATCGCCGCGCCGGTGGGCAGTTCCACGAGCCCGTCGACGTGGCTGCAGAAGCCCTCGTTGCGACCACTGTGCAGGAACCGTCGCAGCGGACCCGCCCCGGCAAGCTCCGGGCCGAGACCGAACCCACCCGGCGGCACCGGGGTGATCATCAGCATCGCCGTCGCCTGGGAGATCGGGCCGGTACGTTCGCCGCGCAGGACCTGCTGCACCCCGATGACCCAGCGGGCCAGATCGGTGGCGGTGGTCCACAACCCGGCGGCCTGCAGTTCGGGGTAGTCATGGTGCCCACCGTCCAGTGCGACACCCGACGGATCGTGGGCGTGGGCGGCACGGCCCGCACGGTGCGGGGCGATCGACCGCTCATAGGCGCTGTCGAGCATGCCGAATGGTCGCAGCACGAGGTCCTGCATCAGCTCGCCGAAGTCGCGCCCGGTCACGTCGCAGATCAGTTGCTGCACGATGGTGGTGCCGCCGCCGGAGTACTGCCCCACGGTGCCGGGAACGGCGAACGATTCGACGGCAGGGGTGTTGGCCCCGCCCGTGCCGGAGAGCACCTCGACGACCGAGGGCAGTGCAGCGCCAGCCGGGTAACCGGGGAAGCCGGGCACGGTGGTGCCAGCAGTGTGGCTGAGCAGGTGGCGCAGCGTGACCGGCTGATCGGCGGTGAACGGGCTGTCGGGCAGGCGCCAGCTGCGCAGGTGCCGGTTGACATCGTCATCGAGCCCGACCACGCCGCGCTCGACCAACGCGAGGACCGCCACCGCTGCCACGGCCTTGCTGATCGATGCTGCCTGGAACAACGTGTCGGCCTGCACGGCGCTGCCGCCGGCCATCACCTGGCCGTAGCCGGCCGCCCACGCCACTTCACCGTCGTCGACCACGGCCACGGCCACGCCCGGCACGCTGTAGCGCGCCATGCGCTCGGGCATCGAGAACCGATCGACCGCGCGACCGGCGATCTGCAGTGCAGCGGTGAGCCCGTGCTCGACCCGGTGTTGGCGGGTTGAGCCGCTCACGACACGGCTCCGTTGTCGATCAGGCCGCTGGCGCAGATGGCAACGGTGGCGCTGCGCATCAGTGCATCGGGGCGACGGTCCGCCTGGTTGATGGTGCCGGTGATGGTCAGCCCACTGGCCGGGTGGCAGTGCATCAGCACGCCCCAGTGGCCGCGGTGGCCGCGCAGCACCAAGCCTTCGCTGTCGCGTGCGTCCACGCCGAGCCCGTAGCCGAGGTATCCGGGCGAGTGCAGCTCGGGGTCGAGGGTGCGGAACCGGTAGTCGAGCATCTCGTCGATCAGCGGTGGTTGCACCACCCTGCCGGCCACCAGCGCCTGCGCAAAGGCGGCCAGGTCATCGACATCGGAGACCAGCCCGCCACCGGCCCAATCGGCCGAGCCGTGTATGGCGGCGGCATCGAATGCGCCCTCGTGGACATGGGCAATAGCGCTGCCCCGGTGCGGCTCGAAGCCCTCGAGATAGGTGGCGTCAAGACCGAGCGGGTCGAGGATGCGGCGACGGTACGCCTGATGCAGCGGCCGGCCGTCGAGCGCTTCGATGATGACGCCCAGCAGCACGTACCCGGTGTCGCTGTATGCGTAGCCGTACCCCTCACCCGGGGGGAAGTGCGGCGCGCCCCACGCGATGGCGCCTTCGAGCATCTCGCGGGGGGTCCACACGTGGCCGGGATCAGCGAAGATGGCGGCGCCGAAACTGGGCGACATCGCATAGTCGTACAGGCCACTGGCATGGGTGAGCAGTTGGCGGATGGTGATGCGCTCGCCGTGGGAGACGCCATCGAGCACATGCAGCCGGGGCACGAGATCGGCGTACTCGGCCGGAAGGTGCTGGGTCATCAGGTCATCGAGGGCCAGACGACCCTCGCCGACCAGCTGCACCACCACGGCTGCGGTGAACGGCTTGGTGATGCTGGCGATGCGGAACGGTGTGGACACCAGCGCCGGCTCACCGCCTCTGCTCAGCCCGCCGGCGACATGGCGCCAGACCAGGCCGCGTGACGGCAGCTCGACGCGCAGAATGCACGCTGCACCCTCGACCGCGGCCTCGGCGTCGACGGCGGCCTGCAAGACCCGGCCGATCTCGCCGACGACGGCAGCGCTGTCGTCGTTGCTGTGCGTTGCGGTTTCGTTCATGGTGCGGTGCTCCGATCATGGGCGTCATAGCTGAGCGAGAACTGATGCAGGAACAGTGTGGCCGCGGCGCGGTCCGCGCAGGTGCCGAGCGCGGCCATGACGGCCAGACGCGCCTTTTGCGCGCTGAGCCCACCCGCGCCGACAGCGCCGAGCATGGTCAGGCCGTCCTCCACACGGGTGCCTGTGAAGGGCCGCGATGCAAGCACCACCAACGTGCCGGCTGCACCTGCCGCGTGGATCGGGCCCCACAGTTGCTGGGGCACATTGAGGTCACCGAATGCCTCCAGCACAATGCCCCGCCGACCCTCGGCGAGGCGGGCGAACTCTGCGCCGCCGATACCGGGGTAACTGGTCAGCAGCGGCACGTCGTCGGCCAGCGCCGTTGCTTTCGGGCGTTCGATGGCAGGATCCCGGAACCCGGGGTGCCCATCGACGACCGATCCGATGGGCCCGAACGGCGCCGACGTGAAGGCGTCGACCGAGTTCGCGTTTACCTTCGTCACCACGTCGGCGGCGTGCAACACACCCTCGAGGCAGACCATCACCTCGCGTCCCACGGCCGAACGATCCGACGCTGTGGCGATGGCATCGCGAATGTTCTGTGGCCCATCGGGCTGAGCGTGCGAATGCACCCGCATGGAACCCGTGAACACCACCGGTGGGCGTGCGCCGTCAACGCCCAGCAACAGCGCCGCCACGAATGCCGTCAGCTCCATGGTGTCAGTCCCGTGGGTGATGACCACACCGTCGGCGCCGTCGGCGAGCGCTCGCTGGATGCGCTCGACGATGCGCACCATGTCGTGCACGGTGAGGTTCGAGCTGGGTCCGGTGGCGACATCATCAACGGTCACGTCACAACCGTGCGGCCCGGCCTCGCTGACGAGTTGCGCGCCGGCGATGTTGGTCCATTCAACACCGTCGAAGTGCGACGCGATGGTGCCGCCGGTGGCGATGACGTGCACGGTCATCGGGTGCCACCGCGGTGGACGATGACGGTCGGCTCCCACTGCTCGATCGGATCGAGCGGCCACGCCGGGCGAGGCAGGTGCTGCCATGCAATGGTGTCGAGCTCGACGGTGGCCACGCCCGGGGCGCTGACCTCGATGATCTGATCGGGGCTGAACAGATGGTCGAACCCGGCGCGGAAGTGACCACGCGACTTCACCACCACGACCCGTGCGGTCTCGGGGTGCAACCCGACATGGCGCAGGGTGTCGTCGTCGGCGCACTGCACCGGGTGCGACGACACGCCGATGGCGATCCCGCCGAGATCGAGCGCGCATGATCTGCCGGGATGGCGGGTGCTGCCGGCGTACACACCACGCGTCGGCACCAGGACGGTCTGCACCAGTGCGGTCACACGCGCCCGGCAACGCAACGGTCGCGCCAGCGGTCGGGTGCTCCCGTGGTTGAACTCGATATCGATGGTGCCGTCAATCCCAGCCTCGAACGCCTCGGTCACCACATCAGGATCGCAGTGCAGACCCATCACCACACCATCCACCCCGGCGCTCAGCAGTGCGTCGAGCACAAACGTGCTGTTGCCCGGCGCGCCGCCGCCGGGGTTGTCGGCCACGTCGGCCATGATCACCGGGGTCCGCTCGCCCCGACTCGCCCGCCCGGCCTCGACCACGGCAGAGACGAGCGGTGTGGCGTGCATCCGATAGCGGCCGCGTAGAGTCCACAGCTGGGTGCACAGTTCGCCGACCACACGCGCCGCTGCCGGTTCATCGCCGCGCAGCGCAGTGACCACCACGGACGTGCCGCAGTGTTCGGTGTCGCCCAACGAGAAGCCGCCGAACACCGACACGTTGCGGATCGGCCCGACCGCCAACACCTGCCCGCGGTGCACGACCTGTCCGAGCGGTTCGTCGGGGGCCGTGAGCTGGGCGATCTGGGGCAGCAACATCGGCAGCGAGCACCAGGCAATGCACGTGCGCTCGCCGTCGAGCATGCGGTGCATGTGCTCGGCCGCCTCGACCAGACGGTCCTGGATATCGACGTGCGGGTTGGTGCGGTACCCCACGATGACATCGCACGCATCGGCCATGGCTGCGGACATGTTGGCGTGGAAGTCGAGCACGACCACCAGCGGCACCTCGGCGCCGATCACACTGCGCACGGCGTTCAGGAACGTGCCGTCGGTATCGCGGTCATCGGTGCTGGAACCAGCGCCATGGCCGAGAACGACCACGCCATCCAACGAGCCCGCAACGCGTATGGCTGCGACGACCTGCGCCACCACCGTACGGAAGTCATCGCCATCGAGCGGTCCACTGGCGCCGAACTCCCACATGGGCAGCTCGACGATCTCCACATCGCCGAGCTCGTGAAGGCGCGTCAGCAGTGCTCCCGCCTCCCACGACGCGGCCAGCCCACCCTCCAGCTGCGACGCCTCCAGCCCATGGCCGAGGGTGATGGGGTCAGCGAGCGCGTTCACCTCGTGTGCGTAACCGGTGACGCCGACCCGCACCCGACGCCCGGTCGGTGTCATCCAGCACCCTGGCCGGCGGCGATCAGGCGCATGCCGTCGCGCACGCGATCGAGCATGAAGTCGATGTCGTCCTCGGTCATCGCCGTGGACAACAGCATCATCCCGTGAGGAATGATCTGCACGCCATGGTTCAACAGGTGGCGGTGCAGGCCGTAGATCATCTCGGCCTCGCGCCGGCGGAGCGGCAACTCGCGGTAGTTGCTGAACGGGGTGTCGTTGAAGATCAGGGCAACCATCGAGGCGCATCCGTGCACGGCGCCGGGCAGACCAGTGTCGTGCAGCGCGGCGCGCAGGCCGTCACGTGCACGATCACCCAGCGCGTTGAGCCGATCGAACGCTGCCGGCGTCATCTGTTCCATACACGCAAGGCCCGCTGCCATGGTCATCGGGTTGGCATTGTAGGTGCCACCGTGCTCCACCCGCAGCGGCGGCTTGGTCTGGTCGAACACGGCCATGATCTCGGCCGATCCTCCGGTGGCACCAACGGGCAGACCACCACCGATGATCTTGCCGAGGGCGGTGAGGTCGGGCGTGATGCCCACTACCCCCTGCGCCCCGTGGTAGCCCATGCGGAACGAGAACACCTCGTCGAAGACCAGCACGATGCCGTGTTGCGCCGTGACCTCGCGCAGCATCTCCAGATACTGAGGGGTCGCCTGCACGAAGCCCATACGCGACACCACGGGATCGATGATGACCGCAGCGAGTTCGTGGGCGTGACGCTCGATCAGCGCTCGGCTGGCGGCTACGTCGTTGTACGGCAGCACCACGGTGTCGTGCACGACGGCGTCGGTGAGACCCTCGGTGGCGGGCACCGATGCCGGCTCAGCGGCGTCTCCCCACAACTTCGGTGATGGTGCCACGCTGATCTCGATGGAGTCGACGTTGCCGTGATAAGCGCCCTCGGCCTTGGCCACCTTGTCGCGCCCGGTGTAGGCCTTGGCCGCGCGCAGTGCCATCAGCACACCCTCAGAGCCGGAGTTGGAGAAGCGGATCTGCTCAATCCCGGGCACCCGGCCCACCAGCAGTTCGGCGAGTTCGATCTCCACCTCGGTGGGCATGCCGACGGCGAGGAGGCGCTGGGCCTGCTCGGCGATGGCGGCAAGCACCTTCGCGTTGCCGTGGCCGTGGATCAGCGACGACCAGTTGTTGATGAAGTCGATGCGTTGCACGCCGTCGACGTCGGTGACCCGACAACCGTCGCCGCGCACTGCGTACAGCGGGTACGGCTCGAACATCACACCGACTCGGCTGTTTCCGCCCGGCATCACCGTGCGGCCACGCTCGAACAGGTTGGCAGAGACTGACTGGGGATCGGGATACACGGCGTTCTCCTGGCTCGGGACATCTGGTTTGGCTAGATCTGGGTTGGTGACATCTGGATTGGTGACATCTGGGCGGGACTGGCTCATTGTTCGGCCAGGCGTTGACGGAGCAGCTTCTTGTCGACCTTTTCCAAGGTGACCCGGGGGAACTCATCGACGATGATCACGTCGCGGGGCACCTTGAACTCGGCGAGTTGGGCACGACACGCTTCGATGACCCGTTCGGCCAGGCCGTCCACCGGGCCGAAGGGAATCACGAAGACAACGGGTACCTCGTCGAGCATGCGATCCTTGCGACCCACCACGGCCGACTCCTTCACGCCCATCACACCGGCGATGACCCGCTCGACCTCTGCGGCTGACACGTTCTCGGCTCCGACGCGCAGCATGTCCTTGCCGCGGTTGTCGAAGCGGATGTGTCCGTCGTCGAACGGGGTCACCAGATCGCCCGTGTCGAACCAGCCATCGTCGTCGAACGCCGCTGCGGTGGCTTCGGGGTTGCCGAGGTATTCGAGGAACAACGACACACCGGGAATGCCCCGGATCTTCAGCCAACCGCTTTCGCCGGCGGCCACCGGTGCCCCGGCGTCGTCGACGACCTTGATCTCGTAACCACCCACTGGCACACCCATTGCCATCGGTCGGTTGGGCTTGCCGATCTCGGCCATGATGCACAACGTGATCGTCTCGGTCATGCCGAACCAGCCGAGCGTGGGGATGCCCCAGGTCTTGCGCACCACGCCCACCTCGGATGCACCGAGGCCCCAGAAGCGAAGGCGGTGCGCTGCTGGCATCGGCTGCTCGATGAGCGCCCAGATCATGAACGGGATCGACGATGTCCACGTGCATCCATTGCGAACGACAGCGTCCCAGTAGCGGCTCGCCGAGAAGCGCGGTTGCAGCACGATGGTGCCACCTGACCACAGCGTGCTGAGCATCGAATACGACAGCGCGTTGGTGTGGAAGAACGGCAGGAAGATCAGCGTGACGTCATCGGGTCCCAGTTCCAGCAGGGTCGCCCCGGTCTTGGCGCCCCACAGCGCGTTGGCGTGCGTCCACACCACGCCCTTGGGCCGGGCGGTGGTTCCCGATGTGTACTGCACGCTGTTCGGGGCGAGCGCGTCGCTGCGCGCGGCCGCTCCGTCTCCAGCGTTGTCGAGCAGCGAGGCGAACAGCACCGCATCATTTGGCATGTTCGCCGGGTCGGGTGCTGCACCAAGATCAGTCTCGGTGCACACCAGCACGCGCAGGTCCACACCCGACGTAGCGATCGTCGCGGCGAGTGCCGGCTGGGTGACGACCACCGCTGCACCGCAGTGCTCGATGTAGTACGCCATCTCGCTGGCGGTGGAGCGGGTATTGGTGGTGACGGCCACCGCACCCAGGTGCGAACAGGCGAACCACGTCATGAGGAACTCTGGACAGTTGCCGAGGTGGATGACCACCGAGTCGCCGCGGCCCACACCGTGCGCCGCCAGACCCGCAGCCACGCGGGACACGTCGGCGGCGAACTGTTGATACGTCCATGAGGCAAATGCCCCTTCGAACGGCTCCCACACCAGGAACGGATGCGCTGCTCGCGCGGTCGTCTGCGCGGCGAGCAACCATGACACATCGCGACCAGTGAACGGATGTGTCGGCGTCGGGCGGATGCTCGTCGGTGCCACCATGTTGTGTCCCCTTCCCACGTGGTCGTGCGCTATCTTGTACAGCGTACAATACCGTTCCGGAGGGACCGCATGCCACTGCACGAGTCAGCCATCGGGCATCAGATGGATCCCATCACCACCTCGTTCGACGAGCGCTGGGTCATGGCGTATGCAGCGGGCGTGCCCGATGAACGAGACGAGCTGTTTGCCACCGACGCCGAATTGCTGGTGCATCCACTGTTCCCCGTTGCGCCCGAGTGGCAGCTCCTCACGGCAAACCGCACCCTGCCCACGGGTATGACGGTTGGCGAGGCGCGTCAGGGCATTCATGTCGGCCACGACCTGATCCTGCACCGGCCCATCCGAGTCGGCGAGACGCTGACGATCAGCGCCGCCATCACCTCGGTCGGCCGCCGCACCGCCGGCGCCACGCAGGACACCCTGTTCGTTGCCACCGACGCTACGGGCCAGGCCGTCTGGCAGACGCGGTTCTCATCGCTGTTCCTCGGGGTGCAGCTCGAAGGTGCTCCGACCAGCACCGACATCGGCTGGCCCGCACTGCCCGACATGCCCGTGCCGGCCGACGGGACAACCGCCCCCGAACCGCTCGCCACCAGGCAGTCGTTCGTGCGCCCGATCGACGCCCACGTCTACAGCGAATGTGCACGGATCTGGAACCCAATCCACACCGACGTTGTCGCCGCCCGAGCCGCCGGGCTCGCCGCACCGATCCTGCACGGCACCGCAACGCTTGCCCGGGCGGTCTCCATCGCCACTGACCTCGCCGGCGTTCCGTTGGGTGCCGTGCGCAGGATCTCCGGCCAACTCGGCGCGATGGTTGCGTTGGGCTCCACCATCGAAATCCGGCTGCTCGGCTTCGATGGTTCGACCCTGCACTTCGACGTGGTCGAACAGTCCGGCCGCCGAGCCATCTCGAACGGCGTCATCGCCACCAACGCGTGACGCCCACAGACCGCCGCATCTACGGCTGAGCATCGACTGTCAGCAAGCGCACAGCCCGTATGGTGTGCGTCGTTCCAGCTTGGGACGCAACGAACGTCGTATCAACTTCAGAACCAACCGAAGGGCACCCCATGACCAATCTTCCCCCACCACCGCCTCCACCGCCGCCTGCGGCCGCCGTCATCCAGACCGGTGTCAACAACGCGAACATGGTCAGTCCGTGGGCCCGGCTCGGAGCGCACCTGCTCGAAGGGCTCCTCATGACCTTCACCCTGGGCATCGGATGGATCATCTGGGCGTCGATGACGGCGGGCACCGGGCAGACCCCGGCGAAGAAGCTCCTGAACCAGCGCGTCGTCGATGCCAACACCTTGCTGCCCGTAAGCATGGGCAAGATGTTCTGGGTGCGCGGACTCGTAGCAGGACTGGTTGCCAGCATCGCATTCCCGATCACCCTCGGCATTCTGTTGTTCATGCCGTTCTGGGACAAGCGCAATCAGAACCTGTGGGACAAGGTGTCCAACACCCTGGTCGTCAACGCCTGATCGAATGAGCACCGACGCTGGAGCGTCAGCCCCGGGCGCGGGGCTGACGCGCCAGCCCGTCGGTCGTCACCAGCAGCCGGTCACCCGCAGACACACCGCACACGTCGTGCAACGTCTTCAGGACCATCTCGGGGATCTGACTCAAGCCCATCTCCATGGCGGAGCGAGAGGTTCCCTCAGACTCGATCGCCCAACGACCCTCACCGATCGCGATGAACTTCACGATGCTCTGTGGGCGATCGACCGGATGCACGGTCAGCACTGCCGGCTGCTGGGCGATCACATGGAACGTGGCGCCGGCCAACGCCGTGACCGTCGCCTCCAGCGATGTCACCGTCAGCACGTCGCTGCGAACGATTCCAGCCCGGCTCGCCAAGAGCAAGATGGAGGCGCGGTCATAGACCACGCGCTGTTCCTCGGCCGAGGGGAGACCGAGGACCAGCGCCACGCTGCGCCGGGCACACGGGGTCGCCAATCGAACCAGTCGTTCCCACAGCACCGTGATCCGTTGCGCGTAGCGGGCCGCTGCCTTCCACTGCCCGCTCATCACGTCCAACCCTCCCTCGAACACGGCGGCTCGCAGGAGCAACGGCACCAGCGCTGCCGCCTCAACGGCTTCCGCCTCGATTCGATCGACCAGCACGGCCGCCCGATCGATCATCTTGCGGTATCGGGCGAGCTCTGCCTTCGTGGCGCCGAAATCACCCATGCAATCGACCTGCTCGATGAGGACCTCGACGTAGTTGCCGACGATATCGGCGCTGCACAGGGACCCGTACACGTACTCGACGAACGAGGTCACATAGCTCGCATCCATCGCCTGGCTCTCGAGTTCGTCCATAGCGCACACGTTTGACGACAGGAAGTATTCGCTCTCGGATTGGACCATCTGACCTCCACAGGCGACGCCGGAGTTGGCGTTCGTTGCACCTATGACTGAACGCACGCAGAGGCCCTGCGCGTGACCACGGCTACATGCCCGAGTGCACCCCTTCGGGCATGCCAGCCACATGGGCGAGGCCGGGCGAGCCGATCAGGGTCAGCGAGGACACGGCACGGCTGGCGCCGACGTACAACAGGGTGCGGTCGGGTTCGCCCGATGCGTCGACCAGAATCACGGCGGTACGTTCGAGCCCCTTGGCGCGGTGCACGGTTTCACACAGCACACCTTCTTCGCAGCGATCCTCCCAACGCACGAGTTGGTAGCCATCGGGTGGATCAGCGATCAGATCGTCACGAACAGACGCGTGCATGGTGAGCACCGCTATCTGGCACAGCGGCACGCCGTGAGCCTCGGTGAGCCTGGCGATGGTGTCGCGCACGCGCTTGCGCACTTCTTTGCGCCCGCCCGCGGTGATGTGCGACACAGGCATGCGCCCGGGTGCGTTCGGCATCGGTTCGGGCCCACCGAGACGACGCACCAGGTCGGCGATGGAACGCGAGTTGCGCAGGTTGTGTACCAGCGGCATTTCGATCATGCCGTTCGGCGGCCGCCACGGCTTCACGTAGATGGCCTGCGCCGGATCTGCGGTGACCAGCAACCGACGGGCTCCGGCCGGGTCGAGCAGTAGCTCCAGCGATTCCATCCAATGCGGGCGAATGTCCTGGCCCTCATCGATGATGATCGTGTCGAAGGGCGTGCCCACCTTGTCGGCGTGGAACGCCAACGCCTCGGTGGGTACATGCTCCCAATACTCAGCAGTGGGGCTGGCGCCCACACGGAAACCCTGTGGTTCGAGCAGGCGCACGGCGATGTCGTGATATGTGCCGACCATCGCCGAGGTGCCATCGAGCGAACGTTGCAGCTGTTCGGCGATGGGTTTGTTGAAGCACACCACCAGCGTGCGTTCGCCGCGGGCAACGGCCCGTCGCGCCCAATCGACGGCGAGCCAGGTCTTACCGGTTCCCGCGCCACCGGTGACGAGCACCCGGCGGTTCACGTCGAGCTCGCGCACGGCGGCCAAATGGATGAAGGTGGCGTGATCGAGGTGGCGCGCCGTCGTTTGCATCGTGTCGCCCTCGCCCCCATCGAGAACGATGTCGGGTCGCAGGGCGCTGAGGAAACGCGCGAGGCGTTCGAGCGGGATCGGGCCGTTCTCGTGCTGCAGCCGGGCGATCGCCGCTGCGGGTCCGGCGAGCTGCGGCTTGGCGAAGATGATCTCGTTCGGGGCGTCGGGCCCCAGACCGTTGACCGGGACCGAGCCGACATCGGGCAACGCCACGACATGGCACATGAACAGGCCGTTGAGCTCGATGCCGATGCGACGCATCCGTTTGACGAGGCAGTGCTTGGCGGCGACGACCTGGGCCATGGGGGTCTTGCGCAACGCAACGCCGTTCTGCACCCAGGTGCCGCCGTTCACCGCGATGACGCCACCCTTCACCTCTACCGCGATCACGCCATGGGTGGGCGAGACCAGCACGATGTCGATCTCGCGGTCCTCGCGATCGACATAGATCGGCACGTTGGGAACGACCGACCACGAGTCGTCAAGGCCATCGACGAACGCGGCGCACACGCGCCGTTCGGAGTGTTCGAGACCGTTGAGATCGAAGTCTGCGGGGAGGAGTTTCGCCACCCGGCCAGTCTTCACCCCAAGGGCGCAGCACGTCGTGATGGACGGGCCGCAGCCCGGTGATGTCACGCGGCCGAGCCAGTCGTGCGTTTCTGTACTCAGCGGGGCATGTCTGCCCCCACCCGCACCAAGGAGCCGCACATGATCCCCTCCCTCAGATTCGATCGCACCGTCGTCGCTGTCCGCGTTGGCGAGGTCGTCAACGTGTTGATCGAGCTCGCTGCTCCCGTCGCCCCACCGGTTGAGCGGCCCCCGCTCGACGTGGTCGTGGTGCTCGACCGATCGGGCTCGATGTCGGGCGGACCGCTGTCCGCTGTCACCGCCGCGACGGCACAGTTGCTGCGATTGGCCGGGCCTGACGACCGCATCGGCGTGGTCGCCTTCGACGACGACGTCAAGCTCGTGCTCCCTCTCGCCCGGCACGATGCCGTCACTGCGGGGCGGACCGTGCGGGCCATCTGTGCGGGCGGCTCCACGAACCTGTCGGGTGGTTGGCTGAAGGGGCTCGAGATGCTCCTTGGCGCACCACGGCCCGATGCGCTGCGGCGCATCGTGCTGCTCACCGACGGTCATGCCAACGTCGGCATCACCGACCCCGGCGAGTTGGTGCCGTTGATCAGCAGCGGCCGCAAGCAGGGCATCACCACATCGTGCATCGGGTTCGACGACGGCTACGACGAGAAGCTCCTCGCCGCGCTCGCCGATGCCGGCATGGGCAACGATTACTGGTGCGCCGGGAAGGACCAGGCGGCGCAGGTGTTCACCGACGAGTTCGCGGGCCTTGCATCGGTCGTGGCGCAGAACGTCTCGGTCGAGATCACACCCACGGCCTCGGTTGCCGTCGTGAACGTGCTCAACGACTTCCCCATCACGGCGCTGCCCAACGACAGCCTGCAGGTGGCGCTCGGCGATGCCTTCGGCGGTGAGACACGTCGCCTGATCGCGTCGTTCCACCTGCGGCCCACACCGGCCGAAGGTCCGATCAATGTCGCCACGGTCACCATTCGCTGGGCGTCGACCCTGGGGCCGGTGACACTGCACACCCTCACGGTGCCGATCGTGGTTGCCGCAGGCGACGGCAATGCCATCGACCCCGCAGCAGACCCGGGTGTGACCGAGGAGGTGTTGGTGCTCGAAGCGGCACGCAGCCGACGCGAGGCCCGCGAGGCCGCCGAGAGCGGTGACCTCGACAGGGCGTCGCTGCTGCTGCAGAACTGCGCCGACCTGCTCGAACTCTCGGGGGCCGACGGGCACGAGATCGAAGAACTCCGCAACGACGCACGCAGCGCTGGGCGGGGCGACTGGTCGGCCGCCGATTCGAAGAAGCAGTTCTCGCGCGGTCGCTCGATGCAACGCGGCCGACGCAGCAACTACGAGGCCCCCATCGAACCCGAGGACACTCCGCCGGTCTGAGCACCCCGGCATCAACCGGCGGGCGCACACCGGCTGTCAGCGAGCATCTACTCTCTGTCCTCATGACCACCGGGCGTTCCCACAGCTTCTCCCCGAACGGCGCAGACACCGTCACGGCACCCAATGGTGCACGGGCGCATCGCGACCATGTGAGCCATTCACAGCTGCTGGCCCGCACGTTCGCCACCGTCAGGCCCGGGGTGTGGTCGCTCACCGGCAACGGGTTGTCGAACCAGACCTTCATCGAGGCACCCGAGGGCATCATCGCCATCGACACCGGCGAATCGATCGAGGAGATGACCGAGGCGTTGAACGAACTACGCCGGCATACCGACCGACCCATCGCCGCCGTGCTCTACACGCATTTCCACTATGTGTCGGGCACGGCGGCCGTGCTCGACGGGGCCCATCTCGAGCCGTTGCCCATCTGGGCGCACGAACGGGTTGCCGTCAACCGCGCCCGCGCTGGCGCCGAGATCGCTCCGGCCTACGGACGCGGTCTGGCCGAACAGTTCGCCACCAGCCTGCCCACCGAGGGCCCCGATGCCCTGGTCAACGTGGGCCTGGGGCACTTCTACCGCAACCCGGCGCACGCACCGTTCCGCTACGGCCATATTCCCGCCACGAACACGTTCTCCGGCGACACGGTCATCACCGTCGCCGGCCTCACCATCGAGGTCACCCACGCCCCATCCGATGCGGACGACTCGGTCACCTACTGGTTCCCGTCGCTCGGCGTGTGCGTCAACAACCTGGTCTGGCCAACGCTGTTCAACATCTTCGCGATCCGCGGCGAGGAATACCGCGACCCGCGCGTGCTGCTGCGCGGCCTCGATCACCTGTTGTCGCTTGGCGCCGACCACCTCGTGGCCGCCCACGGTCCGGTCATCTCCGGTGCGGCCGACATCACCGCCCGCGTGACCAGGTATCGCGATTCGATCCAGTACCTGTGGGACCAGACGGTGCGCCACATCAACATGGGCGCAACCAGCCGAGAGTTGGCCCACCTGGTCACCCTGCCCGAGTTCTTCGACAACGATTACCTGACGTCTGAGTTCTACGGCGTCGCCGAGCACCACACCCGCCAGATCCAGACCGGGCTGTTCGGGTGGTTCGACGGCGACGAAGCCAACCTGTTTCCGGTCGAGCCGGGCGAGCGCTGCAATCGCCTCATCGCCGGGTTCGGTGGTCGCGACAACGTGTACGCGCAGGCATCGGCAGCGGTCGCCGGCGACGACCTTCGTTGGGCGGTGGAGTTGGCCAGCTGGCTCGTGCGCAGCGACGGCGCCACCGACGGCGACCGGGCGTTACTGGCCGGCGCGCTGCGCCTGATCGCACAGCGCACGCCCGCAGCCAACATTCGCAACTGGTGCCTCGCCCGTGCCCGCGGCCTGGACGGTTCCGAGGACCGGTCGCGGTTCTACATCCATCGCCTGAACAAACGACAGCTCGCCGCAGCCGCACCAACCGATGCGGTGTACCTGTTGCGTGTGCTGCTCAAACCCACACGCGCGATCGGTATCAACACCCATGTGGCGTGGAGCTTCGACGACGGCACCACGTGCGGGTTGCATCTCCGCAACTGCATCGCCTGCCCCACCGACGGACACGGCGCCGACATCACGGTGTCGTGCACCCGGGCCGCATGGGCCGATGTCGTCACGAGCAGCACCACGCTGAGCGACGCACTCGCAGCTGGCGACCTACAGGTCAGCGGCGACACGCGTGCGCTCGTTGCGGCGCTCGACAGCTTCGATGTCGCCGGCCTGCGCGCACCCGGTTCGCAGGCCCGGGCATGAGCCTGCCCAAGCCGACACCGCCCTTCGCCGGATCCGCCGAACGCCTGATCGGCGACTCCACGCCATCTCGGCTCGTCCCATCAACGGCCGTAGATGGCGCCCCGAACATCTTGCTGGTGCTACTCGACGATGTCGGGTTCGGTTCGTTCGGCACCTTCGCCGGACCGGTGCACACCCCCGGCCTCGACGCCGTCGCAGCACGCGGTTTGCGCTACAACCAGTTCCACACCACGGCGCTGTGTTCCCCCACGCGGGCAGCAATGCTCACCGGGCGCAATCACCATTCCGTGCACATGGGTGGCATCACAGAGATCGCCAACTCGTTCCCCGGTTACGACAGCGCCATCCCGCCTGAGGCGGCAACCGTGGCCCAGGTGCTGCGCATGTCGGGGTACAGCACCGCCTGTTTCGGCAAGTGGCACCTGACCCCATCGTGGGAGCAGGGTCCCGCCGGGCCGTTCGACCGCTGGCCCACCGGGATGGGCTTCGATCGCTTCTACGGCATCATCGGTGCCGAATCCTCGCAGTGGGAACCGCCCGTCTACGACCAGACCACGCCGGTCTCGCCACATCTCGGCCGGCCCGACTACCACCTCACCGAGGACCTCGCCGATCAGGCCATCACCTGGATCCAACGCCAGAAGGCGTCCCAGCCGAACCGTCCGTTCTTCTGCTATTTCTCCACCCCTGCGGTCCACGCCCCACATCACGTCGATCCCGAGTGGAGCAACAGGTACCGCGGCGCCTTCGACTGCGGTTGGGACGAGCTGCGCCAACAGGTCTACGAGCGCCAACTCGCACTCGGCATCATCCCACCGGGCACTGCGCTCACCGAACGCCCCGAGCAGATCCCGGCATGGGACGATTACCCCGAGCGGTACCGGCCGGTGGCGGCGCGGTTGATGGAGGTGTTCGCCGGCTTCCTCGAACACACCGACGCACAGATCAAGCGTGTCATCGACGCCATCGATGCGCTGGGCCTGGGCGACGACACGGTGGTCATCTACATCACCGGCGACAACGGTGCGTCGGCCGAGGGAACCGTGCATGGTGCATGGAGCGCACCGTCGTTCCAGAACGGCGTACCCGAGGACCCCGAATGGTTGCTCGACCACATTGACGACTTCGGCACCGACCGCTGCGAGAACCACTTCAACGTCGGCTGGGCGTGGGCGCTCGATTCACCCTTCCAGTGGATGAAGCAGGTCGCCTCGCACTTCGGCGGCACGCGCAACGCAATGGCCATCTCGTGGCCGGCCCGCATCACCGATGCCGGTGGGCTCCGTGAACAGTTCCACCATGTGGTCGACATCGCTCCGACCATCTACGAGATCGCCGGTATTTCCGCGCCGTCAACGGTGAACGGCATCGCACAGATGCCCACTCACGGCACCTCGATGACATACACCTTCGATCATCCCGACGAGGCCAGCCACCGCACCACGCAGTACTTCGAGATCCTCGGCAACCGGGCGATCTACCACGAGGGGTGGATGGCATCGTGCTTCCACGGCCGCCTCCCATGGATCCGCTTGCAGGGCCTCGATTTCGACGGACCTCAGGAACAGTGGGAGCTGTACGACATCACCACCGACTTCTCCCAGGCTCACGATCTGGCGGCAACGCACCCCGACAAGCTCGCCGAGCTACAGGACGTGTTCCACCGCGAGGCGATGGCCCATGGGGTGTACCCGTTACGCGACGCCGGGTCGCCACGCCACGACGAGTTCTCCGTACCGCACGCGCTCGATGGCATCGACTCGATGACCTACACCACCGCGCACACGCGCATGCCCGAGTCGTCGGTGTTGAACCTGAAGAACTGCTCGTGGCGCATCACTGCCCAGATCATCGTGCCCGATGGCGGCGCGCACGGGGTGATCGCCTGTCAGGGCGGCAACATGGCTGGCTGGTCGCTGTATCTCGACACCGACACCCGTGCCACGTACCACTACAACTGGTTCGGTCACGAGCACTCATCGGTGGCCGACCCGTCACCGCTCGGCCCCGGCACACACACGGTGGTGGTGGAGTTCGCCTACGACGGCGGCATCGGCGCCGGCGGCAACATTGCGGTCGTTGTCGACGACACCACGGTGGCCACCGGCCGGATCGCCCGGACCGTGCCGCTCGTGTACTCGATGAGCGGCGAGACCTTCGACGTGGGCATCGATACCGGGTCGCCCGTCGGCCCCTACCCACACCAGTTCGAATGTTCGGCGGGCATCGTCGGCGTCACCCTGGAACGACTGGACAGCCCATCGGCGGCAACCCGGGCGGCAATGCGCGAGGGACAGTTTCAAGCAGGGCTGCGCGCGCAGTGACGCGGCCCGCCATCACGATGGGCTGAGCCGTCGGCGCGGCGGACTGCACACCGTCCAACAGCGTCGTCTACCGTGACCTGCATGACGAAGACAGTGATGATCACCGGGGCCGGATCGGGATTCGGCAAGCAGGCCAGCATTGCGTTAGCGGCACGAGGGCACCATGTCATCGCGACCACCGAGACCGACGCGCAGGCCCAGGCATTGCGCAGCGAGGCCCCGCAGCTCACCGTCGAGCGCGTCGACATCACCACCGACGACGTCAACAAGGTTGCGGCGTGGGACATCGACGTGTTGATCAACAATGCCGGCGCCGGCCAGACCGGCCCAATGGCCGACGTGCCCATCGATCGGGTCCGGCGGCTCTTCGACGTGAACGTGTTCGGAACGCTCGCCGTGACCCAGCAGGTACTGAAGGGCATGGTCGCCAAGGGCAGTGGCCGAGTCATCATCATGTCGTCCATCGCAGGCGTCATGGCCGGCCCCACGTTCGGCCCGTATGCCATGACCAAGCATGCGCTCGAGGCGATGGGCAAGGCCATGCGTGCCGAGCTTGCCCCGCTCGGAATCGACGTGACCTTGATCAACCCCGGCCCCTATCAGACGGGGTTCAACGACCGGATGGCTGATTCGATGTGGGAGTGGTTCGGCGATGCCTCACTGAACGCACCGGTCGCACCGGTGTTCAAGATGATCGGCCAGATGATCACCGGCGCACAGCTCGACCCGGCCGAGGTGGCCCAACGCCTGGTCGAACTGGTCGAAGCCGACACCACCACCGAGAACAACTTCGTGCCGGCCGACATCGCCGCACAGCTCACCAACCGTCTCAACAGCTGAGCCCCTCCACCCGTTCGACGCGGGCCCACGCATTCGCCTGACCCCGCTCCCCGGCCGACGTCTGGCAATACTGGACAGATGTCGCACATCGAACCGAACGAAGCCGCCCTGGCCGCAATGCGCGGGGCCGACCCCGATCAACCCATCGTGATGCTCAACCTGCTCCGGTTCCGCGAGTGGGCCCTCGAGGGGTGCGGTGTCGACGGCCTCACCGGTCGACAGGCCTTCCAGCGCTACGGCGAGCTGAACCATGCCGACGACGTCCGGTACGGCAGCGAGCCGATCTGGATGGGGCCGGCACATCGCACGATCATCGGCGACGAGGAATGGGACGTGGCGATTCTGGTCCGGTACCCCAGCCGTCAACATTTCATCGACAAACTCGACGATCCCGCCTACCGCGAGATCACCAAGGTGCGTACGGCAGCGCTGCAGGACAGCCGTCTTGTCGAGTTGACGCAACTCCTCCCGGCGGGCTGAGCAACCACCGGGCACCGCCGTGGGCGACCGGCGCCCGCTCGGGTACCTGCGCTACGGTTTACACGAGGCCCATCCCCCGGGCCGTCATGGGCGGGTGTCGATGCCCCGCCGATGAGCACGAGCGAGCGCCGAGTAGCCCAATGACCACGATGAACCGTCCCGGACCAACGAACCCGCTGGAGGCTGCTGACACCTCCGCACCGCAGCAGGCGGTGTCGCGTCGGCGACTGCTGGCTCTTGCGGGGGGCGCTGCGCTGCTGGGTGCGTGCAGCTCCTCGGCGAAGAAGCCGGCCGGCACGGTTGCCGACACCGCGGTGGGCAGTTCGGCGCCGACAACGAGCGCGGCATCGACGACCACACCCGCCCCCACCACCGTTGCGGCGGCACCGGTGCCAGTGGAACCCTTGACCGGCCGGGCCCTGGCCGATCCGGCGCTGCTGTCCAGGGCGGCGCTCGTGGTCAAGGTCAGCAACGATCCCGGCGCCCGCCCGCAGACCGGCCTCAACGACCCCGACATCATCTTCGAGGCGTGGGGCGCAGGGCCCACCCGCTTCGCAACGATCTGGCACAGCCGCGACCTCGACTTCGTCGGGCCGATCCGATCGTGCCGCGAGCAGGACGTCAATCTGGTCGGCGAGTTCAACCGTGCGGTGTTCGCGTGTTCTGGCGGCAACCCGGGCAACCTTGCGCTGCTGCGTTCATCAGATCTGTTGTTGGTCACCGAGGGTCAGGGTCCCGGATGGGAACTCGACCCCAACCGCAGTCGCCCGCACAAGACGCACGCCAACACGGCACTGCTCCGCTCCAACGCGGGTCCGGACCGCACCGCACCAGCGCAGCAGTTCCACTACCGCCCCGTCGGGCAGGCCTCGGTTGCGGGCGACCCGATGACGGGCTTCGATCTGCAGATCCAACAGGTCTTCGTGCAGTGGCGCTACGACACGGCCTCTGGAACGTACCTGAGGGCGCAGGACCGCCATCCGCACATGCTCAGCGACGGCAACCAAGTGTCCACCGACAATGTGGTCATCGTCTGGCTCGACTACGACCCCAGCCATACCGACAATCGTTCGCCGGATGGAATCACCACGGGATCGAACCCGGCGCTCGTCTTCACCGGTGGCCGGCTGATCCTTGGCACCTGGACACGTAACGACCGGCTCGAACCATTTGCGCTCAACGATGCCGCCGGAGCGCCCATTCTGTTGACACCCGGGCGCACGTTCATCGAGTTGCCCAACAGCGGCAAGGGCTCGTTCCGGGGGAACGACTCGTTCACCCCCGTGGCCTGAAGCCATCGTTGCGACGCAGCGTCGAAACGCTCAGGTGCCGCAGAACGTTCGGTACGGGGCGCCCTCGGCGGGAGCCGGCGATGCGTAAGCATGCAGACCGGGGCGTTCGTCGAACGGGCGGGCAAGCACCTCGACCAGCCGGTCGAAGGGGACGACGTCTCCGTTGCTGGCAGCCACGAGCGCAGCCTCCACCAGGTGATTGCGTGGGATGTAGAGCGGGTTGACACGGTCCATCGCGTCGGCAATCGTGGCGGCGTCACGCGCATCAGCGGCACGGGCAGTCGCCCATCGTTGGGACCAGGCGTCGAACGCCTGCGGCTCGGCGAACAGGCCGCGAGTCGGCCCGGCATCGCCGCGCACCACATGGGCCAGCGAGCGAAAGAACGTGGTGTAGTCGATTGCTTGCATCTGCAACAAGGCAAGCAGGTCATCGAGCAGTGTTGCATCGGCCGGTGACCCCAACAGCCCGAGCTTGGCGTGCATGCCGGTGGTCCAGTGCTCGGCGAAACGGTCGGTGAACGACTGCAGCACCTCGGTTACCAGCGGTACGGCATCGTCGGTGTTCGCTGCGAACAACGCCAGCATGGTCTCTGCCAGGCGGGCCAGGTTCCATTGGGCGATACCCGGTTGGTTGCCGTATGCGTAGCGGCCGCCGTGGTCGATCGAGCTGAACACGGTGGTGGGGTTGTAGCGGTCCATGAACGCACACGGCCCGTAATCGATGGTCTCTCCCGAGA
>CAFBLP010000006.1_pt1 | contig 62202 bp, 56 predicted proteins | sample 7268181 | NCBI WGS metagenome assembly CAFBLP01 (sample SAMEA6814034, study PRJEB35770) | freshwater metagenome | biome: Freshwater; feature: Freshwater reservoir; material: water | place: Czech Republic | collected 2017-05-23 | depth 30m m | reverse complement strand
CTGATGTCGTTGACCACGACGGACGCGCCCTGGGCGGCGAGGAGTTCGGCGTGGCAGCGGCCGACGCCCTGCCCGGCTCCGGTGACGATCGCGACCTTGCCGTCCAGTACGCCCATGTCCATGCTCCTTGTCAGTGCGCTCTGGCGGACCATTTCCGACAGATCGTTTCTGATGACCCGTCAGATTCTATGCTCACGACGATGCTCATCTCACTTGGCCTGCCAACCGATCGCCTCCCGGCATGTCCCGAGCTGGCAACGGCCGCCGCCATCACGCAGGTGAGCCAACGCGCCGAGGCCGCCGGGTACGACGCCGTGTTCGTGACCGATCACCCGTTCCCATCGGCCAAGTGGCTCGGACGCGGTGGTCATCATTCGCTCGACCCGTTCGTGGCGCTGTCCTTCGCCGCAGCGGCAACCACGCGCATCCGGCTGCAGACCAACCTGTTGATCCTCGCCTACCGCAATCCGTTCATCGCCGCGCACGGCCTGGCCACGCTCGATGCACTCAGCGCAGGTCGGCTCATCGTGGGTGTGGGTGCCGGGTACCTCGAGCCCGAGTTCACCGCGCTCGGTGTTGCGTTCGACCAGCGCGGCGCCCGTACCGACGAGGCGCTGACTGCGATCACGGCGGCATGGCGGGGTACGCCCATGTCGTTCGAGGGCAGCACTTTCACCGCAACCGACAACGTGTTGGCCCCCGTACCGGCACAGCACCCACGTCCACCGCTGCTGATCGGCGGCAACTCCACCGCCGCCATCCGGCGCGCCGTCACCCTCGCCGACGGCTGGGTGCCCATGCCCAGTCCGGCCAGCGCATCGCGCATGCTCAGCACACCGGGTATCGAGACGCTCGACGATCTCGCCGGCCGCATCGCCATCGCATCGCGAATTGCCGCCGAGACGGGCCGTACTGCCCCGATGCAGATCTGGTTCACGCCATGGGGGTTGTCGGGTTTCGACCTCACCGTCTGGGACCCGGCACAGCTGCGCGACGAACTGGCGGCGTTGGCGGCATTGGGCGTTGCCGGGATCACCGTCACGCTGCCGGGCACCACGATCGACACATTCAACCGCTCGCTCGACACCTTCGCCGAGCACATCGTCGGCGCCTGAACCGGCAACACCCGAGATCACCTCGACCGGCCACGGGGACGGCGAACGGAGAATCTGATACGGTGTCAGAATCCAATAACTGCAACGGTCTGCACGATTTTCAGTCAGGAAACCCAACGCTATGAGCGAGCGCGAGATCCCCAAAATCATCAGTGTCGACGACCATGTCGTCGAGCCGACGCACCTGTTCGACCGCTGGCTTCCCGAGAAGTTCCGCAAGCACCCTGATGCCCCGCGCGTCGAGCGGCGCGGTATCGGCTCGATGACCTATATGGGCGGCACCAAGTACGACATCCAGTGGGACGAGAGCGCACCCAAGAGCGACTGCTGGTTCTACGGCGACCTCGTCGCCCCACACAAGCGCCACGTGGCCGCCGTCGGCTTCGCCCGCGACGACATGACGTTGTCGCCCATCACCTACGACGAGATGCGCCCCGGTTGCTACGACCCCAAGGCCCGCCTCGCCGACATGGACATCGATGGCGTCGAGGCATCACTGTGCTTCCCCACGATGCCCCGCTTCTGTGGCCAGACATTCTCCGAGGCCAAGGACAAGGATCTCGCCGCTGCGTGCGTCACGGCGTACAACGACTGGATGGTCGAGGAGTGGTGCGGTGATTCGGGCGGGCGGCTCATCCCGCTGCCCATCGTTCCGTTGTGGGACGTGGACGCCGCTGCCAGGGAGATTCACCGCAACGCGGCGCGCGGCGTCACCGCCGTTGCCTTCAGCGAGATCCCTGCCAAGCTGGGTCTGCCCAGCATCCACAGCGGGTACTGGGAGCCCTTCTTCCAGGCCTGCGCCGACACCGACACCGTGATCTGCATGCACATCGGATCGTCCTCGCAGATGCCCGCCACCTCGGGCGATGCCCCCCCGGCGGTTGCCGCCACGCTCAGCTTCGGCAACGCGATGAGCTCGCTCAGCGACTTCTTGTTCAGCGGCATCCTGGTGCGTCACCCAGGCCTGCGCCTGGCCTACAGCGAGGGCCAGATCGGCTGGATCCCCTACATCCTCGAACGTGCCGATGATGTCTGGATGGAGCACCGCGCCTGGGGCGGCGTGCGCGAACTGGTCCCCGAGCCACCGAGCACCTACTGGTTCCGCCAGATCTTCGGTTGCTTCTACCGCGACCGTCATGGGCTCGAGAGCCTGCATCGCATCGGTGTCGACAACGTCACGTTCGAGACCGATTACCCGCACACCGACTCCACCTGGCCCGACTCGAAGAAGATCTTCAGCGAACAGATCGTCGACCTCGACGACGAGATCATGTACAAGGTGGCCCGCGGCAACGCCATTCGCATGCTGCGCCTCGACCTGCCGCGCTGACGCGACCGCCTCGAGACCGTTGGACCCCACTGTGACGGCTCCATCCCGATGACAGCTCCACCACGCCCCACGGCACTGGTCACCGGGGCCAGCAGAGGCATCGGTAAGGGCATTGCCATTGCACTGGCCATGGCCGGCTACGACGTGGCCATCACTGCGCGCACTGTGAACGAGGGCGACGCCGAGGCCATCGCCCCCGACAGCGGCGTGATCCTGCCGGGCAGCCTGGCCACCACTGCTGCTGCCATCACCGATCTGGGCGTCCGCGCCGTCTCGGTCCGGCTGGACCTGCTCGATCTGCAGACCATCGACGACGCGGTCGACCGGGCCATCGAACAACTCGGCGGCCGGCTGGACGTGTTGGTCAACAACGCCATCTACGTGGGGCCGGGCAACGATCGGTTGTTCGCTGAGTGCGACCCGGCCAACATCATCAAACGGGTGACCGGAAACATCACCGCACAGTTGCTCATCACCCGACGGGCACTACAGCACATGCTGCCCAACGGTGGTGGCACCGTGGTGGGCATCACCTCCGGCGCCGGGCAGGTCACACCGCGGTCGCCGGTGGGCCAGGGTGGCTGGCCGCTGGTGTACGCAGTGACCAAGGGCGGCTTCCACCGCATTGCCGACATGCTCGTGGTCGAGTACGGGGCGCAGGGCATCCGCGCCTTCAACGTGAACCCGGGCTTCGTGGCGACCGAACGCGTCCTTGCCGCCGGTGCCGAACTGGATTTCGTCGCCAGACACGGCGTGTCGCCCGAGGTCATCGGCGCCGCCGTGGCACACCTCATCGACGACCCAGCGGTGGTCAACGGCAGCTATGTTCAGGCAATCGACACCGCACGCACGATGGGACTGCTGCCATGACCTACATCATCGGACCCACCAACGTGGATGTGCTGCTGCCCGATCCGGCCCAGGAAGAGGTGCGCTACACGGTCATCTCCGTCGACGATCATCTGGTCGAGCCGCCGGGTATGTTCGACGGCCGGCTGCCCGCCACGCTGCAGTCAGCGGCTCCACGGCTGATCGAGACCGAGCAGGGTCACCAGGTCTGGGAGTTCGACGGCCGCCGATTCAGCCAGGTGGGGCTGAACGCCGTCGCCGGGCGGCGGCGCGAACTGCACAGCCTGGAGCCCGCCCGGTTCGAGGACATGCGCAAAGGTTGCTGGGACGTCGATGCCCGTATTGCCGACATGGACCTGTGTGGGGTGTGGGCCTCGATGAACTTCCCGTCGCAGATCACCGGCTTCTGCGGTCGGGTGTTCAGCACCGCCAGCGACCCCGCTGTGGGGCTGGCCGTGACCCGGGCCTGGAACGACTGGCTGTACGAGGAGTGGTACCTGCCCCACCCCGACCGCATCATCCCGATGGGCATCACGTACCTGGCCGATGCCGAACTCGGTGCTGCCGAGATCCGTCGCAACGCAGCGCGCGGCTTCACCAGCGTCACCCTGCCCGAACGCCCCCACGCCATCGGCTTCCCCAGCATCTTCACCGGCTGGTGGGATCCCATCATCGAGGCGTGTATCGAGACCGACACGGTCATCAGCCTGCACGTTGGTTCGTCGGGAACCTACCCGCCGCCCGAGGGCGCGCCAGCGGTGCAATTGGGAGCCACGCTGTTCGGTCAGCTGTCGCTGGCCGCATGCACTGAATGGTTGTGGAGCGGCTATCCGCTGAAGCACCCCGACCTGAAGATCGCGATGAGCGAAGGCGGCATCGGCTGGGTGCCCATGCTCATCGACCGGCTCGACATCATGGGCACGCGCAACGGCTACGCCGGCGACTGGCCGATGCGCCCATCCGATGTGCTCCGCCGCAACTTCTGGTTCTGCACCTTCGACGACCCCTCCACCATCGACCTGCGCCACATCATCGGCGTCGATCACATCATGGTCGAGGTCGACTATCCACACGGCGACAGCATCTGGCCGCACGTCCAGCGCACCATCGCCGACACGTGGGGGCACATCCCCAACGACGAGGTCCGGCGGATGTGCAGCCTGAACGCCGCCGCCCTGTACCGGCATCCCCTGCCCGCTGCTGTTCTCCCGGCGGGCCGCTAGCCCCTACTGTGCTGGAGTGACCTCGACTGTTGCATCCCTGCTCCGGGCGCGAGCCGACGATGACCACGCCGGCTACCACTTCGAGGAGTCGGTCTGGTCCTGGCGCGATGTGGTGCGCGAGAGTGCCACCCGCGCCGAGTTGTTGCGGCGCACCCGCCAACCCGGGCCGTTCCACATCGGGGTACTGCTTGAGAACATTCCCGAGTACCTGTTCCTTGCGGGAGGCGCGGCCTTCGCCGGGGCAACCATCGTGGGCATCAATCCCACCCGTCGCGGCGACGAACTGGGCCGGGACATCCGCCACACCGACTGCCAGCTGATCATCACCGATGCCCAGCACGAGCCGCTGCTGGCCGGGCTCGACCTCGGCCCGGCCAACGGACGCATCCTGCGCACCGACAGCTCCGACTACCTGCAGCGCATCAAGGACATCGGCGCCGTCGCCCTTCCGGCCGAGGACCCGGCCCCCGACACCACCTTGTTCTTGCTGTTCACCAGCGGTTCCACCAGTGCGCCCAAGGCGGTGATCTGCAGCACCGAACGCATGGCCAGTGCCGGCGAGCGCGCCGCAGCCGGCTACGGCGTCACGCGCGACGACGTGAGCTACTGCGCGATGCCACTGTTCCACGGCAACGCCCTGATGGCGTGCTGGGCCCCATCGCTCGCCGTCGGCGCCACGATCGTCGTGCGCCGCAAGTTCTCGGCCAGCGGCTTCCTCGACGACGTACGCGATTTCGGCTGCACCTATTTCACGTATGTGGGCCGCACGATCGCCTACCTCCTCGCCCAACCGCGTACCGACCACGACCGCCACCACCGGCTGCGTCTCGGCTTCGGCACCGAGGCCAGCGCGCAAGACCGCCAACGCTTCCTCGAGCGATTCGGCTGCCCACTGGTGGAGGGCTACGGCTCCAGCGAGAGCGTGGTGGTGATCATGCGCACCCCGGACACGCCCCCAAATGCCCTCGGTCGTCCCCGGCTCGACGGTGGCGCCGACATCGCCGTGGTCAACCCGCAGACACAGCAACCATGCCCGTTCGCCGTGTTCGACGAGCACGCAGCGATACTCAACGCCGAACAGGCCATCGGCGAGATCGTCAATCGTTCGGGCGGGGGCATCTTCGAGGGTTACTACAACAACAACGAGGCCACGTCAGATCGGCTGCGCAACGGCTGGTACTGGACGGGCGACCTGGCCTATGTCGATGCCGAGGGCTTCTATTACTTTGCCGGGCGCAGCAGCGACTGGTTACGGGTGGACAGCGAGAACTTCGCTGCCGCACCAGTGGAAAACATCCTGCACCGCTTCCCCGGGGTCGTGATGGTGGCGGTGTACGCCGTTGCCGATCCGCGCACCGGCGACCAGGTAATGGCTGCGATCGAAATGGCACCGGACGCCTCGTTCGACCCCGTTGCCTTCGCCGAGTTCCTCGGCGAACAACGCGACCTCGGCACCAAGTGGGCGCCCCGCTTCGTGCGCCTGCTCCGCGACATGCCCCTCACTGCCAACAACAAGCTCAACAAACAGCCACTGCGCACCCGGGGGTGGGCAACACGCGACCCGGTGTGGTGGCAGCCCGAGCGGGGCGACGCCTATCGACTGTTCACCCGCGACGACGCTGTGGAACTGGCCGCATCGTTCGCCGAACACGGCCGCAGCGAGTTCCTGCCACGCTGATCAGCAAGGTTTCTCTCACCCACACAGCACCTCCACACGGAGCACTCACACGGAGCGAGTCATGAACCAGCCACTCACCTACCCAGAGGGCGCCCCGTTCCCGGGCACCATCGGCACCACCCTGTCCGACAGCGTCCAGGCGTGGCCGGTGGGGCCCCGGCCCGCTCCCGGCGCACCCAACATCGTGCTGATCGTGCTCGACGATGTCGGGTTCGCCCAGCTCGGCTGTTTCGGCAGCGACATCAACACACCGCACATCGATCGTTTGGCCGCCGAAGGGCTGCGCTATCGCAGCTTTCACACCACCGCAATGTGTTCGCCCACGCGTGCGTGCCTGCTCACCGGGCGCAACCACCACACGTGCGCGATGGGCGGCATCACCGATCTCGCGATGGGCTTCCCCGGCTTCAACGGGCGTATTCCCAAAGCGTGCGGCTTCGTCAGCGAGGTGCTGCGCCAACAGGGCTACGCCACGTACGCGGTCGGCAAGTGGCACCTCGCCCCGTCGGAAGAGTTGCACGCCGGAGCGCCTCGCGAACGCTGGCCACTCGGTCAGGGCTTCGAGCGCTACTACGGGTTCATCGGGGCCGAGACGAACCAGTTCGCCCCCGATCTCACCATCGACAACACATTGCAGCACGCCGTCGAACGCCGCGAGGGCTATCACCTGTCCGAGGACCTCGTCGACCACAGCATCGACATGATCCGCGACCTGCGCGTCGGCGAACCCACCAAGCCGTTCTTCATGTACCTTGCGTTCGGGGCCTGCCATTCACCCCATCAGGCACCACGCCGGTACATCGACGCCTACCGCGGCCAGTTCGACGAGGGCTGGGATGCGTGGCGGGCACAGACCCATGAGCGTCAACTGGAAATGGGCATCGTCCCGCCGAGCACCGAGCTGTCCGAACGGCCCGAGTGGGTGCAGGACTGGGCCACGATGTCGGCCGACGAACGCGGCCTCTCCGCCCGGTTCATGGAGGTCTTCGCCGGGTTCCTCACCCACACCGATGATCAGATCGGGCGTTTGGTCCAGGCGCTACAAGCGCGCGGCGAGCTGGACAACACCTTGATCATGCTCTGCAGCGACAACGGTGCGAGCGCCGAGGGCGGGCCGCACGGCACCTTCAACGAGAACTTCATGTTCAACGGACTTCCCCACGACTTGGCCGGCACGGTCGCCCGCCAAGACCAGCTCGGTGGCCCCGACAGCCATGGCCACTACCCGTGGGGTTGGGCCCTCGCCGGCAACACTCCGTTCAAGCGGTGGAAGCGCGAGACGCACGAGGGCGGCGTCGGCGATCCGTTGGTCGTGCACTGGCCCAGCGGCATCGAGCCCATCCACACCGGCGGCGTGCGCAGCGCGTACGCGCATGCAGTCGACATTGGCGCAACCATCCTCGATGCCGCCGGCACCGCCATGCCCAGCGCCCTCAACGGCATCACCCAGGAACCCCTCGCCGGGCGCAGCCTGCTGCCCACGTTCAACGATGCGCACCAGCCCGGGCGTCCCACGCAGTATTACGAACAGTTCGCCTGCCGCGCCCTGTACCACGAGGGATGGAAGGCGGTGACCTTCCATCCAATGATGCGCTACCTACCCACCGACGACCTGACCCTGTCGTTCGACGACGACCGGTGGGAGCTCTACCACGTGATCGACGACCCCTCCGAGACGCACGACCTGGCCGACCGCGAGCCCCAGCGCCTCGAGCAGCTGAAGGCCCTGTGGTTCGCCGAGGCACACCGCTACGGCGCACTGCCGCTGCACGCCCGCCGCAGCATCGCGTTCGAGCGTCCGGTGGGACCCATTGCCGAGCGACTGGAACTGTCGCAGGGCAGCGCACCGCTGCCCGAGGCGAACGCACCGCGCCTGCACCGACGACACACCACGTTCATCGCCGACATCTCGCTGTCGGAGGGCGACGAAGGGGCGCTCATCGCCCATGGCGGGCGCTTCGGCGGCAACAGCCTCTACGTACAGGCGGGTCGACTGTGCTTCACGTACAACTTCCTCGGGCTCGACGAGACCACCGTGTCGGCGGCAGTGCCTCCGGGTCGCCACGTCGTTGCCGCCGACCTGCAGCCGCTCGACAAGGGCGCCGCAACGCTCACGCTGAGCATCGATGGCGTCGAGGTGGCGCAGGGCCGGTTGGAACGCACGGTGCCGGTGCGCTTCACCCTGGCCGGTGAAGGCATCTGCTGCGGGTTCGACGATGGCACCCCGGTGTCGTCCACCTATCCCAGTGGCTTCTGGTTCCCCGGCATCATCCACCGCGCCGTCATCGACGTCTCTGGCGTTGCCGTCATCGACATCGCCGGCGAGTTCCAAGCTGCGTGGCAGGCCCAGTAGACCACCGCATCGGTGGTCTCGGTATCACTCGCCGATGAGATGGCCGCGGCCGGCAGCAACCATGTGCTCGCGCAGTGAGCTGGCATCGTCACCGGAAAATCGCTCGTACCGCAGGGCCTTGCCCGGACGCCACCAGATCTCGTCATCAACACGCCATTGTTCCTTCACGAGCTCGCGCTTGAGGATCTTGTTGGTCTGCGTCATCGGGAAGTCACGGACGATCCGCACGAAGGTGGGTGCCCATTTCGAGCCCATGTCGGCCTGCTGGGTCAGGAATGTTGCAAATGCATCAGGAGCGAATACGAGACCGTCGTTGAGCTGCAGCGCGCACATCACGCGATCACCCACCTCGACATCGGGTACGCCGTAGGCGGCAGTCAGCACCACGCCCGGATAGCGCATGAGGATGCGTTCGATCGGTGCTCCAGAGAAGTTCTCGCCATCAACACGGATCCAGTCGGCGCTGCGGCCGGCGAAGTAGAAGAACCCCTCCACGTCGCGGTAGGCGAGATCACCTGTCCAGTAGGCGCCATTGCGCAGGCGCTCTGCGTTGGCCTCGGGGTTGTTCCAGTATCCCTCGAACGTGCCACGTGTGCCGTTGACGATCTCGCCGATGCATTCGTCGGCGTTGAGCAGACGACCGTTCTCGTCGAACTCGGCGCGCGGGCACTCCTGGCCGGTGTCGGCATTGAGCACGCGGATGGTGGGCGCCCCGACGCCGAGTGCACCCGCCGGCATGCCGGGCACGCGGATGATCGAAGCTCCGGTCTCGGTCTGGCCATAGCCGTCGCTGAGCGTGCAACCGAAGCGTTGCTGGAAACGCACGAGGTCGGCCTCGGCTGCTTCGTTGCCGTACCCCCGCCGCAGCGTGTTGTCGGCATCGTCGGGCTGCTCGGGCGTGGCCAGGACGTAGGCAAGCGGCTTGCCGACGTAGTTGAAGTAGGTGGCGCCATACCGGCGCACATCGGGCAAGAACCCACTGGCGCTGAACGTGCGCCGGAGCGCAACGGCAGCCCCGGCCACAACACTGGGGGCCCAAGCCGTGAACAGCGCGTTACTGTGGAACAGCGGCATGGAAATGTAGGTGATGTCATCGTGCGACAGGCTGGTGAGGCCCATCATCGCCCCGGCCACGTTGTGCAGGCGGCCGTGCGAGGTGATGACGGCCTTCGGTGCCCCGCTGGTGCCGCTGGTGAACAGCAACAGGTACTGCGTCTCGGGCGGGTACGAAGCAGCCGTTGGCGTTACACCGCGGTGCGATGCCAATGCCTGCGCATACCCATCGTGGTCAATGACCAGAACACGACCGTTGGCGGCGCCGAGGTCGAGGCCATCGAGCAGATGCACCTGGCTGGACTCGGTGACGATCAGCTGACATTCGGTGTAGGTGATGTCGCGCGCCAGTTCGGCCCCACGTCGTGTCGGGTTGATGCCCACCACGGTGGCGCCGAGTAGTGCAGCAGCCCCGAGCCACATGGTGAAGTCGGGCACGTTCTCCAGCAACACGCCGATGTGCGGGGCGCCCGGCACCTGCATCTGCTGGAACAACGCGGCTCGGGCCGCGCACTCGGCCACCCATTCGCGATAGGTCCACCGCTGGTCCTCGAACAGGACGGCAGGGTTGTCGTCGTCGGCGCGGGCGAGAACATGATCGGCAAACGTGGGCACGGTTTCTGATGTTACGTCAGAAACCGTTACGCGATGGAGGCGACGACCGGGTGCTCCGGCAACGCGGTTTGCTATTCCCGCGGTGGGACAGCACGATGTGCGGGTGCCTCACGATGTCTTCGGTGCCTGCCCGCTCGACTGCCCCGATGCCTGCAGCTGGGTGGTCACGGTGGACGATCACGGCCGGGCGGTGAAACTGCGCGGCAACGCCGACCACCCCCACACCCGTGGGGGCCTGTGCGTGAAGGTCAACCCGTACCTGGAGTTCAGTAGCGACCCGTCTCGCCTGCTGCACCCCATGCGCCGAACTGGCCCGAAGGGTTCCGGCCAGTTCGAGCCCATCACGTGGGACGAGGCACTGGGCGCGATCGCCGAGCGGCTGCATGACATCCTCGCCGAGCACGGTGGCGACTCGATCTGGCCCTTCGACGGCACCGGCAGCGTGGGCTATCTACAAGGGTGCGGCGCCCCACACCGCTTCTGGAGCGCCATCGGCGCCGCACGACATCACACCAGCATCTGCTCGATCTCGGGGCACCTCGGAATGAGCTACACCTCCGGCTCGGCGGCCGGCATGGACCCCGAGGACGTGGTGCACTCGAAGCTGATCGTGCTCTGGGGCTCGAACACGCTCACGTCGAATCAGCACCTGTGGCCGTTCATCGAGACGGCACGCGCCGATGGCGCCTACGTGGTCGTCATCGACCCGGTGCGTCATCGCACGGCCGAACGCGCCGATGAACACATTGCCCCCCGTGTCGGCACCGACGCAGCGCTGGCCCTGGGGCTGTGCCATGTGATCGCACAGCAGGGCACCGACACCCGGTTCCTCGCCGAGCGCACATCGGGTTGGGCAGCGTTCGAGGATTCGCTCGCCGACTACACCCCCGAGCGGGTGGCCCAGATCTGCGACGTTCCCGCCGAGGCGATCATCGCCCTCGGCACGCGCATGGCCGTATCGCAGCCGATGGCGATCAAGCTCGGGCAGGGCATGCAACGTCACCGTCACGGCGGCCAGACCGCACGCGTGATCTCCTGCATCCCAGCGCTCACCGGGGACTATGCGCGGCGCGGCGGTGGTCTGGTGTACAGCACCTCCGATGCGTACATGCTCAACGGCTACAAGCTGTCGCGACCCGACCTTCGCCGCACCCAGCCCCAAACACTGGTGATGACCCGCCTCGGACGCGAGCTGCAACGAGCCGACGCCAACGTCAAGGCCCTGTTCGTGATGGGCGCCAATCCAATGGTGTCGAACCCCGACCAGACCCTGGTGCGTGCGCAGTTGACTCGCGACGACGTGTTCACCGTGGTGTTCGACGCCTACCGTACCGACACCGCCGAGTACGCCGACATCATCCTGCCGAGCACGTTGCAGACAGAGCACACCGAGATCATGGAGTCGTTCGGCCACCTGTACCTGAACTGGAACGAACCCGCCGTCGCTCCCCCCGGCGAGTGCCTCAGCAAGACCGAGTTCATGCGCCGCCTCGCCGCAGCGATGGGCCTCACCGAGCCAGCGCTGTTCGCCACCGATCTCGAGCTGGCCGCCGATCTGCTCGATGCGCCGCTGTGGCGCGATGCCGGCATCGGCGTCGATCAGTTACGTACCGCCGGTTGGCTCCGCATCCCCGGCACCATCGACTACGCGCCGTTCGCCGAGCGGTTCGCCACACCGTCGGGGCGGTTCGAGTTCGTCTCGGCGCGCGCCGAGCGCGACGGTCACGGACTGTTGCCGAACTACCGTCCCCCAAGCGAGGCCGCCGATGACGAACCGGGCACGTTCGCGCTCGTGTCGCCTGCCGGGCAGTTCTTTGTGAATTCCGTCTTTGCCGGTATCGATCGAAACATCGAACGCGCCGGCGAGCCGTCCATCACAGTGTGTGCGGCCGACGCCGCCGAACAGTCGCTCGTGCACGGCGAACTCGTCTCGGTGGGCAATGACCGTGGCTCGTTTGTCGCCCGTCTGAACATTGGCACCGCCGCTCGCTCCGGCATCGCCGTCACCACCAAAGGCGCATGGACGAAGGTGTTCAGCGATGGCCAATCAGTGAACGTCACCGTGCCAGAGCGCGACAGCGATATGGGCGCAGGCGCGGTGTATCACGACAACCGGGTCAGCATCCGGCCCTACCAGCCGCGGAACTGAACGTCGCGGCGTTCGATGAACGCCTGCACTCCCTCGTTGAAGTCGTCTGTGCGGCTGGCGAGTTCCTGCGCCCACGCCTCGTCCTCGAATGCCGCCTTGCGGTCGCTGTCGAGCGAACGGTTGAGCAACCACTTCGCCAACGACACCGCTTTGGTGGGGCCGTTGGCCAGGCGGGTCGCCCACTCGGTGGCTGCCGCATCGAGTTCGCCCGCTGGCACGACCTTGTTGATCAACCCGATGCGCTCGGCATCGGGGGCGGCGAGATCGTCGCCGAGGAAGATCAGTTCCTTGGCCTTGGCCAGGCCGATCATGCGCGGCAACAGGTAGGCGCCGCCACCGTCGGGGGTGATGCCGCGGCGCACGAACACCTCGATGAAGCGCACCGTGTCGGCGGCAATGATGAGATCGCACGCCAGCGCGATGTGCGCACCGATTCCTGCAGCGGTGCCGTTGACTGCGGCGATGACAGGCTTCTCGCAATCGAGGATGCTCGACACCAGCCGCTGCGCGCCACGCTTGATGTTGCGACCGACGTCGCCCATCGTGCGCTCGGGCGCACCCTCGGGACGCGGTGCCTCGGGGATACGCGAGACGCGGAGATCGGCTCCCGTGCAGAAGTGCTTGCCGTTCGCGGTGAGCACGACAACGCGCACGTTGAGGTCGCCGCTGGCGGCCTCGAACAGCTCGATCAGGCGGTTGCGCTGATCGGGGGTGAGGGCGTTCGCTGCGTCGGGGCGGTTGAGCGTGATGCGGGCAATGCCCGCCTCGCAGCTGTACAGAATGTCGTCGTTGATGGTGGTGTCGGGGTTGGTCATGGCGGGGGTCCTTCAGCGAGCAGTGACGGTTGCAGTATCGCGGCCGCTGCGCAACACGGTGCCAGGGGTGGCCCCGGTGGGCTGACAATCCTCGATGATGGACACCCCGTTCACATAGACGCGGGCGACGCCCTGCGAGCCAGCGGTCAACCGGGACGAGTTGCCGGGCAGGTCGGTGACCAGCGCAGCGCCGTCGCTGTCGACGGTGGCGGGGTCGAACACGAAGATGTCGGCGATGGCGCCCTCGCGCAACACACCACGGTCGCGCAGCCCGAACAGTGCTGCTGGCGCAGAGGTCATCAACTGGACGGCGCGTTCGACGCTGATGAGCCGGCGCCCACGGATGCAGTCGGCCAGAAAGCGCGTGGGGTAGGGAGCGCCGCACATGCGATCGAGATGCGCTCCGGCGTCGCTGCCGCCGATCATCGCGCGGGGGTCGTTCCACAACTCGGCGCGCATGCGCCATGACTCGGCGTCGTCGTCCTGCGGGGTGGGCCACAGCACGGTACGGCAGTCATCGGCGCACACAATGTCGAGCAGCGTGCCGAAGTTGCTGCGCCCACGCTCGGCTGCGATGTCTTTCACCGTGCGGCCCTTGAGGCCGGCGTTCTCTGGCGCGTACGTGTCGCCGAGCACGTACTCGCCCCAGTCGGCAAGACGGCGGAACACACCAGCGGCCGGCGACTGCGACAGTTCGAGCAGCAGCACACGTGTGTCGGGATTGTTCAGCCGGGCAACGCGCTCGGCCACGGGTACACCGAGCACCTGCTGCCAGCCGGGGATCAGCCACAGCCCGCAGAACGAGCCGAAGCTCATGTTCATCGGCACCTGCACGGGCATGGTGAGCGCAACGACACGACCGCCGAGTTGGCTGGCACGGTCGCTGGCCATGATCTGGCGGGGCACGCGCTCGGGCACACGGGAATCCACCGTGAGCACGTTCCAGTTCATCGGTCGGTTGGCAGCGGCGCTCATCCGGCCGAGCAGCTCGATCTCGTCGTCGGCGAACATGTCGAGACAGCCCGGCACGATGCCCTCCAGCGTGGTGCCCTCGTGCAGCCCGGTCTCCTCGCAGAGCGCAATCAACTCGTCGGGTGTGGCCCAGCGACTGGCCACGGGTTCGCCCTCGCCGTCGCTGTGCGAGGTGCTGTTGGTGAACGAAAAGCCCAGTGCTCCCGCCTGAATAGCCGCGCGCAGCTCGGTGCGCATTGCGTCGACCTGCGCCGGGTCGGCAGCGTTGCCCACCGCGTCGCCGCCCATCACATACCGCCGAATGGCGCAGTGCCCGACCAGGAACCCGGCGTTGACCGAGATGTTGCCATCCATTCGGTCGAGGTATTCAGCGAAGGTCTCCCAGCTCCAGTCGGTGCCGTTCTCGAGCGCCGCCAACGGCATGCCCTCGACCTTGGCCATCATCTTGCGCAGGTAGTCGGCGTCGCCGGGCAGCAGTGGAGCGAGGGTGAACCCGCAGTTGCCGCCGATGACGGTGGTGACACCGTGATTGCTGGATGGGCTGGCCGTGGGGTCCCACAACAACTGCGCGTCGTAATGGGTATGTGGGTCGATCACGCCAGGGCTCACGACCAGGCCTGCGGCGTCGAAGACCTCGCGCGCGTCGGCCTGGATGGCGCCGATGGCCACGATGCGACCGTCGCTGACACCGACATCGGCCACCACGCCGGCGGCACCGGTGCCATCGATGACCGTGCCACCCTTGATGATGAGATCGAGCATTGTCCTGCTCTCCATTGGAGCTCCCCATTAGAATCTGACGAACCGTCAGATTCTAGACTGACAGCGGCCCCACACGGGCCACACAAGGGGGACGCGCAAGATGTCGAAGCACTATCGGATGTTGATCGGCGGCGAGTGGGTCGACGGCGCCAACGGCACGTACAGCATCGTCAATCCAGCCACCGAGCAAGTCGTCGGTGAAGCCCCCGAGGCATCGGTCGATCAAGCCCTGGCTGCAGCCCGCGCCGCTCAGGAGGCCTTCCCCAAATGGGCTGCCACTCCCCCTGCCGAGCGCGCCCGGCTGCTCGCCGCCGTCAGCGACAAACTGCGCGAACGCGCCGGCGACCTGGTGCCGTTGATCATCAGCGAGACCGGTGCCACCGCCACCGTTGGCTCGCGTATGCAGGTGCCCGTGGCCATCGAACGCTTCGAGCGCTACTCCCGTGGCGCAATGAAGGACCTCAACATCGCGCTGGCGCCGTCGCCCACCCAGGCCACTCCCCTGGCCCCGGGCGGACTCATCGGCGCGGTCGTCAACCGCCAACCCGTGGGCGTGGTGGCGTGCATCTCGCCGTACAACTTCCCGCTCGTGAACATGGTCGGCAAGATCGCTCCGGCGCTGGCCGTTGGCTGCACCGTGGTGATGAAGCCCGCCCCGCAGGATCCACTGGCCGTCATCGAGCTCGCCGAGATCATGCACGAAGTCGGCTTCCCTGCCGGGGTGATCAACGTGATCACCAGCTCGCGTCCCGAGCCGTCGGTTGCGTTGACCGAGACCCGCGATGTCGACATGGTCAGCTTCACCGGTTCCACCGGCGTGGGCGAGCGCATCTTCGAAGCGGGGGGCCGCACGATGAAGCGCCTGCTCCTGGAGCTCGGCGGGAAGGGCGCCGGCCTGGTGCTGTCCGACGCCAACCTCGATGTCGCCGTCGGCGCCATCGCCAGCGTGTGGTCCTTCCACAGCGGCCAGATCTGCACGGCGCCCACCAGGGCCATCGTGCACAGCAGCCGTTACGACGAGCTCGTGTCACGGCTGGCTGCCTATGCGCCGAACCTCAAGGTGGGCGACCCCACTGCGGCCGACACCCTGGTAGGTCCCGTCATCTCAGCGGCTCAGCGCGACCGCATCGAGTCCTACATCGCCATCGGCGCCAGCGAGGGCGCAGAAATCGTGGTCGATGGTCGCCGCCCGTCACACATGGAGCGCGGCTTCTACGTGGCTCCCACGCTGCTGGCGGGCTGCCGTCAGGGCATGACCCCTGTGCAGGAGGAGATCTTCGGACCCGTGGTGGTGGTCGTGCCGTTCGAAGACGACGACGAGGGTATTGCCATCGCCAACAGCACCGACTTCGGCCTGTACGACTACGTGTTCAGCACCGACAGCGACCGCGCCTACCGCACGGCCAAGCGACTGCGCAGCGGCAACGTGGGCATCAACACCGCCCAGCGCAACCACGACGCGCCCTTCGGTGGGTTCAAGATGAGCGGCGTCGGTCGCGATGGTGGCGACTTCGGCATGATCGCCTACACCGAGATGCAGACCATCGTCTGGCCGGGTTGACCGGGCGCAGCTGACCTGGCTGGGCTGACCGGGGCTGTCAGACTCGGTTCAGCCGGCGGCCAACGCTGCGTACGCCGTCATCAACAGCCCGCCAGCGCGCATGTCGCCCGTGGTGCCCTCGCCCATGCGGTTCATCACGTAGGCAAACGTCATGCGCGCATCGAGATCGTTGACCACCAGTGATCCGCCCCAGCCGCCCCAGAAACAGGTCCGGGGGTTCGGACTGATTGGAAGTTCGGGGCAGTTGAGGCCATACCCGACGCCGAGCCTGAAGACCCCGGGCAGCACGAGGTCCTGTCCATAGGTCTGCTCGTCGAAGATGCGGGCGACACCGGCCTCGGAGAGCAGACGAACGCCGTTGGCCTGTCCTGCGTGGCTCACGATCGATTGCACGGTGGCGACCGAGCGGGCGTTGCCGTGGCCGCCGGCAGCGGGGATCTCGGCGCGTCGCCATGGAATGGTGCTCGACGCTGACGCGTCCAGCTTCGGATACCGCATGGTACGAACAGCAATGGAATCGGCCGTGGCGTTCGGATCGGTGATACCACCCTGTGGGGCAATCACGTGGGCCACGCGGGCGTCGGCAGTAGCCGGCGTACCGATGAAGAAGTCGGCACCGAGCGGACCAGCAATCTCATCGGCGAAGAACGAACCAACGGTTGCTCCGCTCGCACGGCGCACCACCTCACCCACCAGGTATCCCTGCGTGATGGCGTGATAGCCGCTCTGCGTGCCAGCCTCCCACCACGGCGCCTGGGCGGCGAGCATCGATGTGCATTTCTCCCAGTCGTACAGGTCGTCGGGCATCATGGGCTCCTGCCAACCCGCCAGCCCGGCGGAATGGCTGAGCAGATGGCGCACGAGCACGCCCTGCTTGCCGTTGGCAGCGAACTCGGGCCAATAACGCGCCACGGGTGCGTCAACATCGATCTCGCCCCGGTCCGCCAGCACCAGCGCGCTCAGGGCAGCCATGGTCTTGGTGGTGCTCCACACGTTGATGATCGTGTCGCGTTCCCACGGCTTCTCGATGCCGCCATCGAAGGTGGCCGTGCCACCCCACAGATCGATCACGACCTCGTCGTCGATGATCAGCGCAACGGATGCACCAACGTCGTCGCCGGAGGCAAAGTTCTGCTCGAACAACGCCTTCACTGCTGCAAAACGATCCTGACAGATTCCCTCAACGCCCACGGCGGCCTCCCTCATTCGGTTCCGAAATCTAACCAGCCGAACGGCACCGTCAACGCATGGGCAAGACGATGTCCTCGGCGAACTGATCGATGTAGGTCTGGTAGGCAGAGGCGACGTCGTTGAGATTGCGGCGATCACCGGCGCTCACGTTGCCCATCGCCCACGGCATGCACATGGTGCCGGTGATGCCGAGTTCTTCCTCAGCGCGGCGGTAGATGTCGATGGACGGCATCTCATAGAGGCCGCAGATGATCTCGAAGCCGGAGGTGTCACGATCCTCGGCGGCGAGGAGTTCCCTGAGGCGGCCGACGTAGTGCGCTGCCTCGTCCCACGGATAGGCATTGCCGATCCAGCCATCGGCGTACTTCGCCGCACGCTTGAGCGCTGCTTCGGTGTGACCACCGGTGTAGATGGGCACTGGCGCCGGCGGGTGCGGCTCGAGGGTGAGCGCCGGAATGTCGAAGTACTGGCCGTGCCATTCCACCCAGCCGCCCTTCCACAGCTCGCGTAGGGCAGGGATCATCTCGTTGAGGCGCTTGCCGCGGGTGGCGAAGTCCTGACCCTGCAGGTCGAACTCCTCCTTCATCCACCCAGCGCCGACACCCAACGCAACGCGCCCGTCGCTGAGCACGGCTGCCGTAGCAACTTCCTTGGCCACCTGCAGGATGGGGCGATGCCCGGCGATGTAGATGTTGGTCGTGAAGTGCAGCTGCGAGGTCACACTGCTCATCGCCCCGATGAGCACCCACGGGTCGGGCCATGCGGTCTCGGGTGCCCAGATGGGACGGCCGTCGGGGTACGGCGAGTACGGATACTTGCTCTGCAGATCCTTGGGATATGCAAGGTGGTCGCTGATCATCAGCCCGTGGTACCCGGCCCGATCGAGCAACGTTGCGATGTGCACCAGCTCGGTGGTGTTCATGAACGCCGTCGCGCACCAGAACTTCATCGAGTGGCCCGCGTCATGCCCAAACCCACCGTGGCCACGATGTCTCGTTGGATCTCGTTCACGCCACCACCGAAGGTGTTGATCTGGGCCATGCGGCCGGCCTGCTCGACCTCACCGTGCAGCACTGCGCCGGGCGAACCGTCGCGCAGGTGGCCGTACGGCCCCAGAATGCCGAGCAACAGCTTGTACACCTCGACGCCGCGCTCGGTGCCGAACACCTTCACCGACGACGACGCTTGCGGAGTGAGCGTGCCATCGTTGACCGAGCGCACGAGCTTCCAATTCATCAGCTTCAGCGCTTCGAGAATGGCCTTGCACTTCGCGAAGTCGGCCTGCACCCAGGGCAGGTCGAGCATGCGCTCGTTGTGCGGGCCGCCGCTGGCCTCGGTCGAGGCCCACGCCACGACATCTTCGTACAAGCGGTGGGTCAGCGCGGTGAGCGCTGCCAGGCCGACCCGCTCGTGGTTGAGCTGCGTGGTGATGAGCTGCCAACCACGGTTGATCTCGCTGACCACGTTGCCCTTGGGCACCCGCACGTCGGTGTAGTACGTGGCGGTGGTGACATTGCCTCCCACCGTCACGATGGGGGTCCACGAAAAGCCGGGAGAGTTGGTCGGCACGATGATGATCGAGATGCCCTTGTGCTTGGGGGCGTCCGGATCGGTGCGGCATGCCAGCCACACGTAATCGGCCTGGTTGGCGCCGCTGGTGTAGACCTTGTTGCCGTTGATGACCCACTCGTCGCCGTCGAGCACGGCCGATGTGCGCAACGATGCCAGGTCGGTGCCGGCTTCGGGCTCGGTGTAGCCGATGGCGAAGTTGAGATCGCCGGCCAGGATGCCGGGCAGGAAGGCGTCCTTTTGCTCCTGTGTGCCGTACGCGATGAGCGTGGGCCCGACCGTGTTGATGGTGACAAAGGGGAACGGGGCATGGGCCCGCTGCACTTCGTCGAACAGGATGAACTGATCGGTCGGTGGCCGGCCCTGGCCGCCGTATTCCTTCGGCCAGCCCAGGCCGAGCCAGCCATCAGTACCCATCTGGCGCACGATGCGCCGGAACTCAGGGTTGCCTTCGCCACTGTCACCCATGCCTTCGCGCACTTCGCGCGGGAGCAGTTGGGCAAAGTACTCGCGAAGTTCTTTGCGGAGTGTTTCTTGTTCGGGAGTTTCGGCGAGGTGCATGCGAAACCCGAGAATAGTCGATGCTACGTTTCAATCTGACGTTGTGTCAGAAACTTTGTGCGACATGGTTTCGATGAGGTTCTCGGGCGCGTTCGGTGCTCGCTACAGGGGTTGAGGAGAGTTCACGTGTCGGGATACCTACAGGACAAGGTCGTTGCCATCACCGGATCGGGACGCGGCATCGGCCGCTCGATCGCATTGCTCGCCGCATCACAGGGCGCTCGCATCGTGGTGGCCGACTTCGGCGTCAGCATGGACGGCAACGAGCCCAGCTCCGAGATCGCCGACAGCGTGGTCGCTGAGATCAAGGCAGCGGGCGGCGAGGCCATCGCCGTGGCCAGCGACGTGGGCACCATGTCCGGCGGTGAGAGCATCGTCACGGCCGCCATGGACACCTGGGGCCGCATCGACGGCGCCGTATGCGTGGCCGGCATCCTGCGCGAGCGCATGTTGTTCAACATGAGCGAAGAGGAGTTCGACGATGTCATCCGCGTGCATCTCAAGGGCACCTTCACCGTGTACCGGGCAGCTGCTGCGGTCATGCGCAAGCAGCCCGAGGGCGGCAGCCTGATCGGCTTCACCAGCGGCGTGTGGGCGCTCGGTTCGGTGGCGCAGGCCAACTACTCGGCTGCCAAGGGCGGCATCGTCAGCCTGTCGTATTCGGCAGCGGTCGGCCTCGAACGCTACGGCGTGCGGGCCAACGTCATCGCCCCGGTGGCCCGCACGCGCATGAGCGCGAATGTGCCCATGCAATTGGCAGAGAACGGCGAGCCCGAGGACATCGCGCCCATGGCCGTCTACCTGCTCAGCGACAAGAGCAAGCACATCACCGGACAGGTGTACTCGGTGGTCGGCAACAAGATCGCTGTGTGGAGCCAACCCAAAGAGGTGCGCGCGATGTACAACGACACGCGTTGGACGCCAGAGCTGATCGAAGAGCGCCTGCCGGCCACCGTGAAGTTCGAGCGGCTGCCGTTCCTCGACATGGTCGAGGAGATGAAGCGCGCCGCCGCGGCCAGAGAAACACCGAACTGATGGTGGCGTCGCTCAGCGACGAAGAGTTCCGTCAGAGCGCTCGACAGTGGCTTGCCGAACACGTGGTCGGCGAGTACGCAGCGCTACGAGGCCGCGGTGGGCCCGGCGACGAGGAGGTCGGCTTCGACCTGCGCGTCGAATGGGAACGTGAACTCGGTGCAGCGGGGTGGATCGGACTGGGTTGGCCGCTGAGCCACGGTGGGAGCGGCGCCACGGTCAGCCAACAGATCATCTGGGCCGAGGAATACACCCGCTCTCAGGCCCCCGCCCGCGTGAACCACATGGGCGAGAACCTGCTCGGCCCAACACTGATCGAATACGGCACGCCGGCGCAGTGCGCCCAGTTCCTCCCTGGCATCCTCGACGGCACGCAGCGTTGGTGCCAGGGCTACAGCGAACCCAACGCCGGTAGCGATCTGGCCAACGTGCAGACCAAGGCCGTGCTGGACGACACAACGGGCACACCCGAATGGGTACTGAACGGACAGAAGGTCTGGACCTCGCTCGCACACGTGAGCCACTGGTGTTTCGTGGTGGCTCGAACCGAGGCCGGATCTGCCCGCCACAGGGGGCTCTCGTTCCTGCTGGTACCGATGGAGCAGCCCGGCGTGGAGACCCGCATCATCCGCCAGCCCACCGGTGGCGGCGAGTTCAACGAGACCTTTTTCACCGATGCCCGCACTCCCGTCGACATGATCGTGGGCGCTCCCGGTGACGGGTGGCGGGTCGCGATGGGACTGCTCGGCTTCGAGCGCGGCATCTCCACGCTCGCCCAGCAGGTGGGTTTCGAACGCGAGCTGCAGGGCACCATCGAACTTGCCCGGGCGTTCGGTCGGGCCGACGACCCCGTGATGCGTCAGCGCCTGATGCGGGCGCATACCGGCCTGCAGTTGCTGCGGTGGAACGCGTTGCGGTCGATGGGTTCGGGCGTTCCCGGCCCCGAAGCCAGCATCAGCAAGCTGTTCTGGGGCAGCTGGCACCGCGACCTCGGTGAGTTGATGATGGACATCATGGGAGCCGCCGGGCTGGTCGGCGAGGGCTTCCCCTACGAGCTGTCGCTCGAGCAGAAGCTGTTCCTGTTCACCCGCAGCGACACCATCTACGGTGGCAGCAACGAGATCCAGCGCAACGTGCTGGGCGAGCGCGTGCTCGGCCTGCCCAAAGAACCCGCCTGACACCGATTGGAACTGCCTTGACTGCTCCTGATTACGTACCCGCCCACGGTCTGCTCGTGGGCAAGACGGTGCTCATCACCGCCGCTGCGGGCACCGGCATCGGCTTTGCCACTGCCAAGCGTTGCATCGAAGAAGGTGCCACGGTGGTCATCAGCGACAAGCACGAGCGCCGCTGTGCCGAATCGGCCGAGGAACTGGGCGTACCCGGCATCCCCTGCGACGTGACCGACGAAGACTCCGTGCAGGCGCTCATCGCCGGCGCTGCCGAGCACCTCGGCGGCGGCATCGACGTGCTCATCAACAATGCCGGCATGGGCGGCACGGCCGAGTTGCACGAGATGACCGATACGCAGTGGAGCCTGGTGCTCGATGTCACCCTCAACGGTACCTTCCGCTGCATGCGTGCCGGGTTGAACCACATGTACCCACGCGGCAGGGGCGTCATCATCAACAATGCCTCGGTGCTCGGCTGGCGGGCGCAGGCCGGACAGGCGCACTATGCGGCGGCGAAGGCGGGGGTGATGGCGCTCACCCGGTGTGCGGCAATCGAAGCCGGCCAGCGCGGCGTGCGCATCAACGCCGTGGCCCCCAGCCTGGCCATGCACCCGTTCCTGGCCAAGGTCACCAGCGACGAACTGCTCGACGAACTCACCCAACGCGAGGCCTTCGGCCGCTACGCCGAACCGTGGGAGATCTCCAACGTGATGGTATTCCTGGCCAGTGACTACAGCAGCTACATGACCGGCGAAGTCGTGTCGGTCAGCTCGCAACGGGCCTGACGCAGATGACCGCATCGACCCGTCGTCACGAACCGCTCACCGAGGCGGTGCTCGCCGACGGCTTCTTCGCCGGCGAGATCGTGGAAGAACCATGGCAGCACCTCGCCCAACTGCGCGCCGCCGGCCCGGTGTCGTGGAACGAGGGCGGCGGGTATTGGGTGGCGAGCCATCACCGAGAGGTGCAGCAGGCATCGGTGGATCCGACGCGCTTCTGCAGCGGGCAGGGCATCCTCACCTTCGAGATCGGCCACACGTATCCATCGCCACCCACGATGATGCACACCGACCCACCCGACCACACCCGCTATCGAGCGTTGGTGGCGCCGGCGTTCCGTCCATCAGCGATGAAGGCACTGCACCCACATCTGGTCGGGCACGCGCGCCGTCTGCTCGATTCGCTCGGCGACACCATCGACATCGTGCACGACTTCACCGTGCCGTTCCCGTTGCTGGTCATCTGCGAACTGCTCGGCGTCCCGGCCGACGAATGGGAGAAGTTCTACCTGTGGAGCGAGGTGTCGGTGCCCGGTGCGTCGGACCACACGCCCGAGCAACGACTCGCGATCCAGGGCGAGATGATCGGCTACCTGCTCGGTGTCGTTGCGCAGAAGAAGATGCATCCGGGCGACGACGTGTTCTCGTTGCTGGCCGCTGCGGGGCTCACCGATTTCGAGATCGCGATGTTCGCCGTGCAGTTGCTCACCGCTGGCAACGAAACCGTGCGCAACACGATGTCATCGGGCATCATCGAACTCGCCCGCGATCCCGATCAGTGGCAACGCCTCCGCGCTGATCGGTCGCTCATCCCGCTTGCGGCGGAGGAGATGTTGCGCTGGTCGAGCTCGGTGATCTACTTCATGCGCACGGCGGTCGAAGACACCGATCTCGGCGGCACCACGATCGCGGCGGGCGACCACGTGGTGCTGCTGTACGCCAGCGCCAACCGCGACGAAGCCGTATTCGGCCCCACTGCGGCGCAGTTCGACATCGCCCGCTCCCCCAACCCACATCTGGCCTTCGGTTTCGGCGCGCACTACTGCATCGGCGCCTCGCTCGCCCGCCAAGAGATCGGTGTCGTATTGAACGAGATGCTCGACCGTTACTCGAGCATCGAGCTCGTCGGCGACGTGCAGCGCACACGTAGCAGCATCATCGCCGGCATACAGAAGGCGACGCTGGCCCTGACGCCGTCGTGACTCGCCCTTCGAGTCGGTGAATCATCACGCCTTGGGGATCGCGCGAACCTGGAGGTGCTTGATGCCGTTGATGAAGTTGGAACGCAGACGATCGGCAGGAGCCACCTGCTCGAAGTGATCCACCAGGTGGAGCAGTTCCTCGAACATGATGCGCATCTCGAGACGAGCCAGGCTGACTCCGAGGCAGTGGTGCGGGCCGCCGCCGCCGAAGGCCAGGTGCGGATTCGGTGAACGCGTGATGTCGAAGGTCATTGGGTTCTCGAACACGGTCTCGTCACGGTTGGCCGACATGTAGTTGAGCATGACCGCAGCGCCCGCTGGAATGGTGACACCGTGCAGTTCGATATCGTTCGTTGCGGTGCGACGGAACTGCATGACCGGCGTGGCCCAGCGCAGGATTTCCTCGATGGCGCTATCGAGCAGTGCCTCGGGATCGTTCTGCAGCTTGGTCCACTGATCGGGGAATTCGAGAAACGCGTTCATGCCGTGTGCGAGTGCGTTGCGGGTGGTCTCATTGCCGGCAACCGCGAGCAACAAGATGAACAGGTCGAACTCGTGCTCGCTGAGCTGCTGATCGCCCTCGGCCGACAACAACGTGGTGATGATGTCCTGACGGGGCTCCAACTTGCGTGCCGCGGCGAGATCGTTGGCGTACATGTACAGCTCGGTCATCGCTGCCTGGGCGAGATCGGGCGTGCCGCCGTACTCCGGATCGGAGTTACCGATCATGGTGTTCGACCACACGAACACCTTGTTGCGATCCTCAACGGGCAATCCCATCAGCTCGGCAATGGCCACGAGCGGCAGTTCAGCGGCAATCTCGGTGACGAAATCGAAGCTGTCCTTGGCCATGGCGTTAGCGATGATGGTGCGAGTGACATCGCGGTAGTGACCGTCCATCGAGCGGATCACCTTCGGGGTGAACCCACGGGCCACGAGCGTGCGCAACCGCGTGTGCTCGGGCGGGTCGAGATCGATGATCATGCGGGCCATCTCGAGGTCGGGGCGATCCTCGACCATGATGGCGCCCTTCAACCCGCTGGAGAAGTTCTCCCACTGGCGGTTGGCGCGCACCACGTCGGCGTGGCGGCTGATGACCCAGTAGCCCTCGACCGGCTGGTCATCCTCGGACTGGGGGTGCAGATACACGGGGGCCTCGTGACGCAACCGCGTGAACTGGTCGTGGGGGATGCCATGCACGAATGCATCGTGGCTGCCAATGTTGATCTCGTCAGCGAGGCTCATCGTGTTCTCCGGTTTCGTTCAAGACGGTTTCGTTCAAGTCGTAGAGGTGTTGCAGCGCCCCGATGGGGCGACTGTAGTGAAACGGCCGCTGCAATGTTGGCCACGAGCTATCGGTCCGTACTCAGGATGAGGCCGCTGGTGGGCACACCGGTGCCAGCGGTGACCAGCACGTTCTCCACGTTGGCAACCGGGTTCACCGACGTGCCACGGATCTGGCGCACCCCTTCGGCAATGCCGTTCATGCCGTGGATGTAGGCCTCGCCGAGTTGGCCGCCGTGGGTGTTGATGGGCAGGCGCCCACCGAGCTCGATGGCGCCGCCACGGATGAAGTCCTTGCCCTCGCCACGCCCGCAGAACCCGAACTCCTCGAGCTGCATCAGCACGTACGGCGTGAAATGGTCGTAGAGCACCGCCGTCTGGATATCGGCGGGCGTGAGCCCGGACCCGGCCCACAGCTGACGGGCCACGACACCCATTTCCGGGAGTTGGGCGATGTCGTCGCGGTAGAAGCTGGTCATGACGTGTTGGTCGACTCCGGTGCCCTGGGCTACAGCAGCGATGACCGCCGGAACGTGTTGCAGATCGCGGGCCCGTTCGACGCTGGTGACGATCAGCGCCTGGCCACCATCGGTCTCCTGGCAGCAGTCGAGCAGGTGCAGCGGCTCGGCGATCCAGCGGCTGGCCTGGTGCTGCTCGAGGGTGATGGGTTCGTTGTAGAACCACGCCCTGGGGTTGTTGGCGGCGTGCTTGCGATCGGCAACGGCAACGCGACCGAAGTCCTCGCTGGTGGCACCGTATTCGTGCATGTAGCGACGAGCGACCATCGCCACCCAGGCGGCAGGGGTGAGCAGGCCCATCGGCGAATACCAGCTGAACTGGGCACGCTCGGCGGTGGGCGCCGTGGGGATGTCCTGCACACCGGCGCCGAAGCGGCGCCCGGATCGTTCGTTGAAGGCGCGGTAGCACACGACCACGTCAGCGGCCCCGGACGCGACAGCCATCGCTGCCTGGTGCACAGTGCCGGCAGCAGCACCGCCGCCGTAGTGCACGCGACCGAAGAAGGTGAGCTCGTTCATCCCCGTGTGGCGGGCGATCTCGATTTCAGGGTTGTTCTCGGGCCCGAAGCACGCAAAGCCATCGACCTCGCTGGGGGCGATGCCTGCGTCGTCAAGCGCTGCAACCACGGCCTCACAAGCCAAGCTCATCTCGCTCCGGCCGGAATCCTTCGAGAACTCGGTGGCGCCGATACCGACAACCGCAGAGGTACCGCCAAGCCGGTTCGAGTGGCTCATGACGCTGTGCCATCTGCTGACGCGCCGCCGGCCAGACCGACCGTGACAGTACCGGTGACATGGTTGCCGAGACCATTGGCCCCGACCACCGCGATCTCCACCTCGCCGGCATCCTTGCGCGTAACGGTGCCGGTGAGGGTCATCGTGTCCCCCGCATAGTTGGGAACGCCGAGACGGATCGCCACCCGCTTGATGACAGCGTCAGGGCCGGCCCAATCGGTGACGTAGCGACCGATGAGGCCATTGGTCGTGAGGATGTTCATGAAGATGTCCTTCGACCCCTTCTCCTGCGCCAGGCCTGGGTCGTGATGTACATCCTGGTAGTCACGGCTGGCAAGAGCCGTGGCAACGATGAGGCTGCGCGTCAACGGCAGCGGCAGCGGTGCGAGCTGATCACCGACGTTCACCTCGGTGTAGAGCAGGCTCCTCGATGTCGAGGTCATCGGCCCTCCCTGGCAATCAGCTCACCGAGACGGGCGAGCTGCGTGCTGCCTGCGCCGAGTGTGGTCTCGTTCTGCACACCCCACAGGAAGTAACGGTGTATCGGGTAATCGATGTCTGAGCCCATGCCCCCATGCAGGTGCTGGCACAGGTGCACCACCTTCTGGCCGGCCTCGCTGGCCCAGTACTTGGCGATGAGTACCTCTTGGCGCGACGGCAGCCCGTGGACGAGTCGCCATGCCGCTTGCAACATGGTGACCCGCATGGGTTCGGTCAGGATGAACGCATCGGCGGCCTGATGACCGACCGCCTGGAATGTGCTGAGCGGCTTGCCGAACTGCGCGCGTCCGCTCGTGTATGCCGCGGTCTGCTCGATCGCTGCCGAACACACGCCGAGCTGCAGCGCGCACAACCCCACCAGCGCCCGCTCGAGCATGAAGTGCAACTGCTCCTCGCCATCGCCGGACTCGCCACCGAGGCGATCGTCGGCGGACACCACCGTGTCGATGACCAGGTGGGCGTGCGGCTGATGGTTGGTTGCCTTCACGGGTTGCACCTGCACACCGGCGTCGGCCGGGTTCACCAGGAACACACCGATGCGGCCGTCGTCCTGACGGGCCGGCACCAACACGCGTGCAGCGAATTGCGCCGACGGCACCGTGGGCTTCACGCCCTGCAGATGCCAGCCATGCTCGCTGCGAAGCGCCGTGACCGTGGGGCGCAGTGCATCGTCGGCACCACGTTCGTTGAGCGCCGCGCTGAGCACGACGTTGCCGGCGCACACGCCGGGCAGCCACTCCGTACGTTGTGCCGGGGTGCCGAACTCGGCAATCGGCAGAGCACCCAGAGCGAGCGTTGCCCACACCGGCACCGGGGCAACACGGCGCCCCTGCTGCTCGAGCAGCATGCACAGCTCGACCAGGCCGAAGCCGCTGCCGCCGACATCTTCCGGCAGGCACAGACCGAGCAGGTTCGCGTTGGCGAGTTCGTGCCAGAGCTCACGGTCGAACCCGTCGCCCGCACGTTCGACGTGCTTGACGCGCTCGACCGGGGCATGGCCCTCGAAGATCTGCTTGGCGAGGTCGCTGACGACGTTCTGTTCGTCGCTGAGATCGAAGTTCACGAGTTGACCACCTTGAAGAAGGGCAACGACAGTTCGTCGTCGCAGCGCTGCACCACAAGCTCGACGGGTGCACCGATCTGGAGCTGCTCCGGGGTGGTGTCGATGGAGTTGGCCACCACACGCACTCCCTCTTCGAGATCGACCAGCAGCACCTGATTGGGGTATTCGAGGCTGGGGATCTGCGGATAGTGCACGACGACAAAGCTGTGGATCGTGCCCCTGCCCGAAGCCTGCAGTGTGTCCCACAACAGCGAGCGGCAGTGACGGCACATGGGTCCGGAGGGGTGACGCAACGTGGCGCACTGCGTGCATCGCTGGATCAGCAGTTTGCCCTGCTGCAGGCCCTCGAACCAGAACAACTGGTCGTGCGTCAGCGACGGGCGCGGCCGGAGGGGCCGCGGCGCCGGGGCCGGCTTCTTCGCAGCGGGGCGGAACTTGAGGATGCGGAACAACATCGATCCGACCCGTTCGCCGGACGCGTCGTAGTAGTCCTGGCGGGTCGTGATGAAGTGTCCAGTGCCGAGACCCGTGGTCTTTTCCTCGGACACCGAGTCGATGACCGTACGCATGGTGAGCCGGTCGCCCGGGCGCAGGTAACGGTCGTAGGTCTGCTCGCAGTTGGTGGCCACCACCGACGTGAAGCCCTTCGACTCGACCAACGCGGTCAGCTGAGCGTACGGGTTCGTGTCGCTCTCGTCGCGGCCCTCACCGAACGGGCGCATCACCCACGCCTGCAGCATCGTGGGCGGAGCCACCAGGCCACCGTGAACCGAGGCCGCAGCTGCGGTTTCGTCGAGGTACACCGGGTTGGTGTCGCCCATGGCCTGGCACCAATGGCGGACCATTGGCACGTTGACATCGTCGGGGGCCACGGCCACGACACCGATTTCCTTGCCGGCATACGACTGCAACTGCGCGGTGTACGCCGCTGCGACTGCGTCTGCTGGTGCGTCTGCTGGTGCGCTCATCGTCCACTTCCTCGGGTCTCGCGCCACGGCAGATCGCGGTCGAGCGCCGGCTCGCGGGGCAACCCCAACGCTCGCTCGCCGATCACATTGCCCTGGATCTCATCGGTGCCGCCGCCCAGGCGGACCGCATATTGGCCGCAGAACGTCTGCTGCCACAGGCCGTCGTCCAACGCCGAGTCGCCCCACAGCACGCCATCGGCGCCCTGAATGCTGAGGGCGAGGGCCGTGGTGGCCGCCCAATGGCGGGCGTAGAACAGCTTCATCGTGCTGGCCACCACGCCGGGCATCTCGCCACGGCTGATCGAGGTGCGCATGCGGTAGCCCATGTACTGCAACACCGCCGCCCGGGAATGCGCCTTGGCAATGCCCTGGCGCACGATCGGGTCGTTGGTGCGACCGAAATGACGGGCCATCGCGATGAGTTCCTGCATGCTCCATGCAGTGTTCCCGCCACCGATGAGCGCCCGCTCGTTTGAGAGCGTGGTGTGCGCGATTTTCCAACCGCCGTTGACGTCGCCGACAACGTTGGCCACGGGAATGCGCACGTCGGTGAGGAACACCTCGTTGAAGTGAGCGACGCCGGTGATCTGGCGCAGCGGACGAACCTCGATACCGGGCGAACGCATGTCGAGGATGAAGTACGTGATGCCGGCATGCTTGGGTGCATCCGGATCGGTGCGTGCCAGCAGGATCGCATACACGCTGTGCTGGGCACCCGAGGTCCACACCTTCTGGCCGTTGATCACCCATTCGTCACCGTCGAGCACGGCACGGGTGCCGATGTTGGCCAAGTCGCTGCCTGCCTCGGGCTCGCTGAACAGCTGGCACCAAATGTCGTCGCCGCGCAGCATCGCATCGAGATGTCCGCGCTGGTCGTCGGTGCCGTGCATCATCAACGTCGGCGCCACCATCCCGTGCGCCACAGCGAACGCCCCGACTGCTACATCGAACTTGTTCTGCTCCTCAGCGAAGATCGCAGCCTGCCACGGCGTGCCACCACGGCCACCGAACCGCTTGGGCCATGTGAGCCCGGCCCAACCACCGTCGTACAACACCCGTTGCCACTCCTGGCATGCACGGGCATGGACATCCTGCTCGACATCCGTCGAGGCCTGCTTGTGTCGTTTGGCTGGATCGCGGCGTTGAGCATTCGCCTCGAGCCAGGCACGTGCCTCCGCCCGAAATGCTGCTTCCTCCGGGGAGTCGCCGATGTCCATCGGTCAACTCACCGCAACGGGAGGGAGAATGCCGAGCTGAGCCTCGCGCTGACGGGTGGTGGAGTGCACCGGGTCCTTATCGAACTCGGGCAGCACGTACTTGCCAAAGGTCTCGTAGGCCTCGGTGGCGTCCTCCAACGACACATCGGTCGCGAAGGTGCCGAAGGCGAGTTGGTCGGCGCCGATGGCCTCGTAACGCTTGAGCGACTCAATCGCCTCGTCGGGCGAACCGACAGCGACGATGCCCTTCTTGATCGCGTACTCAAGCTGACCAGCCGTTGGCGGCGCAGGAATATCGGGCCACTTGGGTTGACCATCAGAGATGGGGAAGCTGTCGAGGTATTTCAGCAACAACGCCGTGTGGTAGTTGCCACGGTTGTTCAGTGATACCTGACGGGCACGGGCGCCGTCTTCGAGCACCATCATGTCGGTGGTGACCATGATGTTGTTGTTGACGTAGCCGCCGATGGGTTCGGCCTTCTCGATGTTCTTCTTGTAGATCTCGATCAGCGGAGCCAGCGACTCGGGGGTGCCGAGCGTGAAGCACAGCACACCGAGCCCGAGCCGGGCGGCCTTCTCGAACGTGCCGGGCGAGCCCGCTGCCACCCAGATCGGGGGGTGGGGGTTGATGTACGGCTTGGGCAGTACGTTCCGCCGCGGCATCGTGAAGAACTTGCCGTCGAATGGTCCGTACTCGCCCACGCCCATCATCTTGATGATCTCGGGCAAGGTCTCGTCGTACATCTGGCGGGTGACATCCATGTTCTCGATGTTGAAACCCAACACCTCCGTGGACGACGAGCCACGACCGGTACCCCATTCGAAACGACCCTGGCTGAGCTGATCGAGCATCGCCACCTTCTCGGCCACGCGCGACGGCGGCGACACGTTGGGCGTGATGTTGATGATGCCCGAGCCGATATGGATGTTCTTCGTCCGCGCCAGGGCGTAGGCCATGAACGCCTCGCTGGCGGACAGGTGCGAGTACTCGTCGAGGAAGTGGTGCTCACTCACCCAGGCGTACTTGAACCCAACTCGATCGGCCACCTCGATGATGGCCAACTCCTCGCGCAGCACCTCCTGCTCGGTGCGCTCAGCCCTGCGATGCTCCGGGTGGTACATCTGATTGAACAGCCCGAATTCCATGACTACCCCCACGTAGGCGCAAGCATGCGCGCGACCAACAAATCGTAACCTAATGCACAGCATTAGCCAAACGGCCGCCGTGGCCGGCAGGTGTGGACGCGAGCTCGTGAATGCTCAGCGCCTCACAACCATACGCACAGCACCCAGGGTGGCGCAGCGGCAGGCAAGACGCCCACCGGCAGGTCAGCCGAGCGCGCCGGAGGCACGCAGCTGTTCCAGGCGCTGCTGGTCGTAGCCCAGCACACGCTGCAGGACCTGATCGGTGTGCTGGCCAACCGTTGGCGCCTCGCTGGGCACGGGTAGTTCTTCGCCCGCGATGTGCAGCGGGAACAGCAACTGCTCGCAGCCGGTCTGATCCATGGTGGTCCACGCGAACCGATCGACGAACTGCGGATCGCCGATCACCGTCTGGGGCGTGTTCACCGGAGCGATGGTGGTGTTGTGCTCGCCGGCGAACTGCAGCCACTCGGCCGAAGTGCGCGTGCGGAAGATGGCACGCAGCTCGGTCTGCAGAGCGATGTTGCCGCGCGCATGGTCGGCGTACTTGCTGCCGGGGTACAACTCGAACAGGTCCTCACGACCCACGCCGAGGCAGAAGTTCTTCCAGAAGGACTGCTCGCTGGCCATCAACAACACATGCCCATCCGCCGATTCGTAGAACTGGTAGCGCACGCCCTCCCACATCCCGCCCAGGCCAGGCTTGCGCCGCTGGTAGTCGTCGCTCGCGTTGCCGGTGACCACATCGGCGGGCTGCTCGTAGGCCTTCCAGCTCTCGATGCGGTACCAATCGAAATATGCCGCCGCATCGCTCTGGGCAATCTCCATATAGGCGCCCTCGCCAGTGGTGCGCGCCCGCACCAGCGCGGCGAGCACGGCCATCGCCCCAAACGCCGGACCGGCAGTGATGCCGATGTTGGTCTGGTCGGGTGTGCGGCAGAAGCCGTCGGCATCGACGACCGGGTTGATCTGCCCGGCCCACGAATCGAACGCCACGCCGTGCGCCGGCAGGTCGCGATACGGCCCGGTTGCGCCGTACCCGCTGATGCTGCAGAACACAATGGCCGGGTTGATCTCACGGAGGCGTTGATGGGTGAACCCGCGCTTGTCGAGGAACCCCGGACGCATCGCCTCGATGATCACATCGGACTTCGCGATGAGCTCGCTCAGCACGACGTCGGCCTCCGGCGTCTTCAGATCGAGCACCAGCGATTCCTTACCGCGGTTGATGTGCAGATGCATCAACGACGTGCCCTCCACGATGGGCCAGGTCATCTGGCGCACGTAGTCGCCCGACGGCGCCTCGATCTTGATCACCTCGGCGCCGAAGTCGACGAGGTGTCCGGCCAGCGCAGCGGGCCCCAGCAACGAAAGGTCGAGCACCCGCACGCCCGCAAGCAAACCTTCACCAGACATCGGGGCTCCAGACACGATCGACTCCTGAACTCAGGACACGCCGGGAAGGCGCGTCAACACATCATGTTCGAACAGGCGCAGCCCACGCCAAGCCAGATCCGGAGGAATCCCACCAAGCAGGGGATGCAGCAACACAAAGGCCCACGGCCCGGCTTCGGCAATCTCGGCCAGAAGCATGTCGGGCGTGAGCACCCGGTACATGCCACGCGCACGGATCGTGTCGACGTCGACCGCCGGTTCGTACATGCCATCGAGTCCGGCATCGGCCATCCACCGCCCGTAGGCATTGGTCTCGTGGAGGAAGTACTCCCCCACGTCGTCCCATCCGCGCTCGATGTCGTCAGAGAGGTAGAAGTTGGCAATGCCCGCACCCGCATACGGCCCCGGGTCAGGGTGGCCCAACGCCAGTCGTTCGTCGCGGTAGTGCGTCCACACCTCGGGCAGCGACGGCACAAAACCATCGGCACGCTGCGCTGCTCGCCGCGCCGCCGCAGCGGTGCTGCCACCGAGCGACAGGGCTGGGCCGCCGGGCCGCTCGGGCGCAGGCGTGACCCGCACTGAGCGCCCATCGTGCTCGAACGGCGCTCCGGTCCAGGCAGCGCGCAACGTCTCGATCGCATTCGTCGTGCGCCGGGCGCGCTCGCTCATCGGCACATCGAACATGGCGAACTCATCGGCGACGTATCCATTGGCCAGCACGAGATCCAGACGCCCGCCGCTGATCAGGTCGACGACTGCTGCGTCCTCGGCAAGATGCAGGGGGTCGTGCAGCGGGGCGACCACAGCCGACACCATGATGCGCAGCGACCGTGTGCGCGCTGCCATCGCTGCCGCCATCACCAATGGGCTCGGCAGATAACCATCGGCACTGCCGTGGTGCTCGGAGAGCACGAGCAGCACGAACCCCAAGTCGTCCGCCCACTGCGCCATGTCGAGACCCGCCGCATAGCGCTGCGTCATCGAGGTCCCGGCAAATGCCGGGTTGCGGAAGTCGAATCGAAGGCCATAGAACGGCATGACAGCTACCTTTCTGACACTGGGCCACAGTAGGTCGATGACCAGACCACGGCGCTGCCCGGGTGCTGGCAAGATAGACGACGTGACCAACGAGCAACCACCCGAGACCACCCGGGCCTGCTGCTCCCCCGACGAGGCGACGGGCAAGACACCCGCCAGCACGGGTTGGCGTCAGCGCCGTGACCGCTTCGTCGCGTTGCGCGCAGTGAGTCTGCCCACCTCGATCGTGCAGCGCTTCTTCCGTATCGAGGGCATCCGCAAGGCCATGCTGATGGCGTTCAACCTGTTCATCTCGACCATTCCGTTGATCATCATCGCGTTTGCGTATCTGTCACGGCTGCGGCGGCGTATCTCGCTCAGCCAGGTCTTCATCGAGCAGTTCCATCTGCACGGCCAGACCGCATCGGTGATCTCGCAGGCATTTCCCTCTACCTACAACATCATCAAGGTGGCCTCGATCATTGCGATCGTGTCGTTCGCGCTTGGCGGCTTCGACGTGGCCTCGGTGTTCCAGAGCACCTTTGCCGACGCGTGGGGCGTGCCCCGGCTGCGCGGCTGGCGTGGTCCGGCGCGCGGAGCAGTCTGGTTCGTCACGGTCTTTGCCACGTTCGGGCTGAGCCAGATACTGCAGCGCATTCCGGCCAAGAACGGGCCGGCGTTCTACCTGGTGACCGTTCCCATCGTGATGGTGATGAACTACCTGTTCTGGTTGATCACACCACGACTACTGCTCGACAAACCCCTCGCCTGGCGCGACCTCCGCCCGGGAGCGCTGCTGGGAATGCTCGCCAGCACCGCCCTGTGGGCGTTGTCCCAGATCATTCTTCCCGGTTGGTTCACCTGGTACGGCACGGGCTTCGGCGGCGTCGGAATCGCGCTAGCGCTGCTCAGCTGGACCTACGTGGTGAGCATCGTGTGGGTGGTCATCGTGGTCACCTCGGCGATCATGTGGGAGCGATCGGCGCCCATCGACGATGTCGTTGCCCTGATCGATCCCTACACCGTCGGCACATGAGGTCCTAGCGGCGCATTCGCGGCAGGCCCAGGTGGCGTTCGGCGATGTTGTTTCGGTTGATCTCGCTGGTGCCGCCGTAGATGGTGGTGACCGGCGAGTGCCGGGCGTCGTATTCGATCCAGCCATGGGCGGCTGCGCCTGGCTGCAACAACTGGAGCAGGCCCTCGGCCCCCGCCATCTCCTGGAACCACCGGGATGCCTTCTGGTAGGACTCGCTGGCGAAGAGCTTGGTCATCGAACCCTCGAGGCCCGGTAGTCCTCCCGACGCTGCGATCCACGCCGATCGTTGGGTGAGTAACGCTGCCACATGGTTGTCGATGGCGACGCGCGCCAACTTCTCGCGCACCGCCGGCTCGGTGATCCGCCCCGACTCCTGCGCCCATGCCGCCGTGTGGCGCAGCAGCGGCACGCCAGGATTCGTGCCACCCATGACGCCACGCTCGAACGACAGCGCAACACCCATGACCCGCCAACCACCGTTGACCTCGCCGAGCACGCAGTCGTCGCCGACGCGCACATCGTCGTAGAACGTGGCGTTGGTGCGCTCGGTCGCCATGGTGTGCACGGGATCGACACGCACGCCGGGCGTGTCCATCGGGATCAGGAACATCGTCAGCCCCTGATGCCGGGGCAACGAGGCATCGGTGCGCGCCAGCAGAATGACCCAGCGCGCCTCGTGGGCCATCGTGGTCCACATCTTGGCCCCGTTGATCACCCATTCGCTGCCATCACGCTCGGCACGAGTGGTGAGCGCCGAGAGGTCGCTGCCGGCGTCGGGTTCGCTGTAGCCCAGACAGATCAATGCCCCGCCCGAGGTGACGGCCGGGATGACAGCCGCCTTCTGTGCGTCGGTGCCGACGTGTTGCACGACGCCTGCGATCATCACCGCCATGGCCAGGGCGTCCAATGGCGCACCGGCCTTTTCCATTTCGTTGAACAAGACCCACAGCTCGATGGGGTCGCCGGCGCCGAGGCCGGGCACCGCACGTTCGATCAGGCCGTCGGCAGCAAGCGCCCGGTTGAGCGCCGGGTTGTTGAACGTGCCCGATGTGTGCTGATGATGCTCGGTCTGTGGCGTGTGGTGCGCAGCGATGATGGATCGCACCCGCTCGCGGTACGCCAACACTGCAGGGGCAAGGGTGAAGTCCATGTCAGCTCCCGGCGGCCCGGCGAGCCGGCGCGTCATCGGGCCACAACCGATCGGCCAGCGCCAGGTATTCCGTTGTCGGGTCACCCAGCACCAGCGCCCAGCCACGCGCCCGTCGGTAGTAGAGCTGAATGTCGTACTCCTCGGCAAAGCCGTAGCCGCCATGGAAGTGCAGGCTGCGCGCTGTGGAATCGGCGGCAATGTCGGCGCTGAACACGAACGCCATCGATGCCAGTGCGTGGGCATCGGTGATGTCGTTGTTGGCCACGTCGCAGATGCCACCCCCGCCAGCGTCGAGCGCTGCAGCTGCCTGATGGGTGAGCAGTCGGGCACCGTCGATACGACCGGGGAGATCGGCGAGGGCATGTTGCACGGCCTGAAAGGCGCCGATCGGTACGCCGAACTGCTGGCGCTGTTGCACGTACTCGACGCCCATCTCCAGCGCCGCCGCGGCGAGACCCACGAGCATCGCCGCAGTGAGCACCTTCCACTCGGCGCAGGCCCTGTCGAAGTCACGACGGGTTCCAAGAATGCTGAGCTCACCGAGTCGCGCACTGCGGTCCGCCAACGGTGCGCTGGCGTGGTTGCGCGGCCCAGCCATCGGCGGGGGCGAGACCAGGGCGACGAACTCGTCGCGGTCCATGCCCACGATCACGTCGGCAACGGCGCCGGCCGGCACGACGGACCACACACCATGTTCGTTGGCCGGCCGCGGCGAAAACCCGGCGATCGATTCGCCGCTGAACAACGACGACCATCCGAGCACCCGTGACGCCACAGCGTGCTCGGCAAACGGCACCGGAGCCACCGACCGGCCCGCCATCTCGCCGATCACGCAGAGATCTGACAGCGACGCGTCGCTGCCCCAGACCTCCATCGTGGCCAATGCGGCCCAGAGCTCGGCATCGAAACCGAGCGGCTCGGCCCGGCGCACGACCATCGGGGCCGATTCTCGTCGGAAGAACTGTTCGAATGCCTCGAGCAGCACCCGTTGGTCGGGGGAAAGGGCCAGTTCCACGACCGCTACGGCACCAGCACGGCTTTGCCGACGACCCGGCGTTGCTGCTGATCCGCCAGGGCCTGGGCCGCATGGTCGAAGGGGTAGCTCACCGGCTCGACGGGGTGCACCTTGCCGGCTTCGATCATGGCAATGAGCTGCTTCACCAATGCCTGGTTGGCGGCCGGATTGCGACCGACCCACGCTCCCCAGTCCACTCCCGTGACCCGTCGATTGCGTAACAGGACCTGGTTCGCCGGCAGTTTCGGTATCTCACCGGATGCGAATCCGATCACGATGTACTGGCCGTCCTCGCGCAGGGCGCGAAGGCATTCCTCGCCCATGCGACCACCCACCGGGTCGTACACCGCATCCACGCCATCGCCGCTGATCTCCTTCGCCCGCGCCTTCACGTCCTCTGTCGAGGAATCGATAACTGCCACGGCACCACGGCTGAGAGCCATGTCGCGCTTGTCCTGCGACGATGCCACAGCGATCACCTGCAATCCGAGCGCCCGCCCGACATCGACCGCTGCCAAGCCGACACCACCCCCAGCGCCCAGGACCAGCAGCCACTGGCCGGGCTGCAGGTTGGCACGATGCACGAGAGCGAAATAGGCGGTCATGTAGCTCTGCATGAAGGTGGCGGCCTGACCATCGCTGAGCATTGCCGGCACGACCAGCACGCGGTCTGCGGGGTAGACCATCTCGGTCGCGAAACCACCGAAGCCGCTCGTGATCAACACCCGGTCGCCCAGCGTCGGGCTGGTGACCCCTTCACCCAGTTCGGTGACCACCCCGACGGTCTCGCCGCCGGCCACGAACGGCAGCGGCGGCTTGATCTGGTACAGGCCCTGCACGATGAGCGCATCGACGAAGTTGACCCCGGCCGCCGTGACGCGAACGCGTACCTGGCCGGGAGCCAACGCTGGCGATGGACGCTCCTCGATGACCAGTTGGTCGAGCGGGGCGAATTGCTGACAGACAACGGCGCGCATGCGGGCGAACCTAGTACGCGCCGACGGGAGCCCGCAGAATCAGTCGCCGCGACAGTCGGGACACAACCCATTGACCAGGATCGGTGGGTTCCACTGCAATCCACATCTCCCGGCACACAGCACCATGGGGGTGACCTTCGGCTTCACGGGCACGACGAGCTTCGGCTTGCGGGTCGAAGGCGTCGTGGACCGCTGGCGCGCTGGGCGCTCCGGCGCCCACGTGGCGCGCGCCACAGTGGTCAGCTCTGTCGAATCGAGTTGCTTCCACCACCACTCGCGGTTGTAGAGCTCGATGAGGGCAACCGGCTGGTCGATCGCCTTCGACTGCTCGACCATCCAGCGGGCATCACGGTCGAGCCAGCCCAGCCAGGTGACGGGGCGCGTGTGGCGGTAACCGTCGATCGCAGGATTCGGGTCGTACAGGTACTCGCCGGCCACCAGCGAGAGCCAGACCTCATGGCGCTTTGGATTCGGCGTCACCACGATGTCGCCCTGCTTGACCTCGTTCAGGAATGATTTGAGCTCTGTGCCCATGGTCGCCGCAACTGCATCAGCGGGTTCGCCAGGCGTCTGGTCGAGTGGCACAACGAGTTCCGCCAAGGCGTCGCCGAATTCGTCGTCGCGCAGTGCGATGATGCCGGCCTGTCGCATTGGATCGATGTATTCGGCTTCGACACCCGCCCGGATCAGCCACACATGTTGCATGTGTTCACCGTATCGGCGAGCGTGTCCAAGCGGGGTGGGCCGGGCGCGGCCGGTCGTCACACCTCGGTGTAGGGCCAGTCAGCGGGCACGCTGGATGTCCATGCGGGCTGCCGCTTCTCGGCGAACGCCCGCCCTCCCTCGATGGCATCGGGACGCCCCATCAGCACGATGTGTGCATCGCGTTCCATGGTGTCGACCCCCTCGGGGCCCTCGGCCAGCCCGCGCCACATGATGCGTTTGCTCATCGCCGCCGACAGCGGGGACACGTTGACGGCAATGTCGGTGGCCCAGGCCATCGCCACCGCCAGCACAGTGTCGGCAACAACGGCCTCGTTGGCGAGGCCCCACAACGCCGCCTGCGCCCCGGTGATGGCGCGCCCGGCGATGAGTAGTTCTGCGGCGCGGGCGGTGCCCACGAGCCGCGGCAACACCCAGTGCGACTGTGCGTCGGGGACAACTCCCCGACGGGTCTGCAGCACGGCAAGGCGGGCGTCGGTGGCAACGATGCGTAGGTCGGCCTGCAGGGCGAGCGACAACCCGATGCCGATGGCTGCGCCGTTGATGGCGGCGATGACCGGTTTGCGGACCTCCCACGCACGCGGACGCACGGGCGAGGACTTGAAGCCGTCATCGTCGCTGACGGCGCCGAAGGGCGAGCGTCCGGGCGAAAGGTCAGCTCCAGCGCAGAACGCCGACCCCGCTCCGGTGAGCACCACCACCCGCACGTCGTTGTCGGCATCGCAGGCGGCGTATGCGCCGCAGAGCGCAGCAATCATCTCACCGTTGACGGCGTTGCGTTTCTCCGGGCGGTTCAGGGTGATGACTGCCACACCGTCGGCAACGGCGATCTGCACCGGATCAGCTCTCATCGGTCGCCTGCCATGAACGGTGTCAGCCTCGCATCCGGCTACGCCATTCGGCCGGATCCAGGCCGAGGTCGATGAATCGTTGCCGGGCGAACAACGGCGGCGGGATAGGAACGCCCTGTTTGATCTGCTCGACGAACTCGCCGTTCTCGTCCCACACATGACAGGTGTTGAGGTTCATCCCCCACTGCGCCTGCTTCTCCTCATCGCTCATCTCGTCGATGGTCTTGCGAGGAACGAACGCCACGTTGCCGGTCTGTTTGGACTGGCTCGCCCGCATGCTCCAGATGCTCTGCACCGCGACGGGCGCCATGGCCTGCAGCAGTGCCGTCGTGTGCGTGCACCCGCGTGGACCCCCGAACAGCTCGCGCACGCGATGCGTGAACCCACGCGCGATCGAGAGGCCGATGAGCTTGTCATAGTGATCGGTGATCAGCGGGCACGTGTCGTTGGGGTGTGTCTCGAAGTGCACCGTGACGCCAACGATCTCGAGCGCGGGAAACGCAATCTCGAGATCGACCTGCATGTGGTGGATGGTCAGCGGCTGGACATCTTCTTCGATGTACAGATGCGGCGGCTTCTGGTCGCGCACTGCCCCGCGGATGAGCAGGTTGGGGTCCTTGCGGAACGCCCGCACCCGATATTCACGATCGTGCAGGACCTCGAGCTCGGGGTCGGGAGGAAGGATGTCGTCGCGATTGAACGTGCTCACGAAACCGGTGTATCAGCGAGCATCCGCCCAAGACGAACCAGAGACGGCATCGTGCTGCCCATGGTCAGTTCGATCTGCTTGCCCCACAGAAAACAGCGGTGCAACGGATAATCACGGTCGACGCCGACCCCGCCGTGCAGGTGTTGTGCAGCGTGGAGCACTTGCAAACCCCCGTCGCTGGCCCAGAACTTGGCGCTCGCAACCTGCGCCGATGCGGGCAGGCCCTCGCTGAGGCGCCACGCAGCCTGCCATGCGGTCAGCCGCACGGCCTCGGTGTTGATGTAGCTGTCTCCGGCGCGCTGGCTCACGGCCTGGAACGTGGCGATGGCACGTTCGAACTGCACCCGCTCCTTCGCATAGGCAGCCGTGAGTGCGAGCGCACGCTGGCACACCCCCGACATCAGCAGGCACTGTGCGGTGGTCGCGACATCGAGCAACCATGCACAGCCAGCGGCATCGGCCAGTTTCGTGGCCGGGCTGTTGCTGAACGTGACCCGCGCATCGGGGATGCCCGAGGTGGTGTTCTGGCGCTCGATCGTGACGCCCACGGCATCAGCGGCCACGACGTACAGACCATCGGTGGCCGACACCACGAACGCAGATGCGGCGGTGCCAGCGGGCACACAGATCTTCTCGCCGCTCAACAGACCACCGGTGACGGTGGACGATGGTTCGTATGGCGAACCCACGGCCTCCTGGAGCGCAATGGTGACGATGCGTTCGCCGCCTGCCACGCCCTCGAGCTGATCGAGGGCGCCAAAATGGCCGAGGGCCACGCCGGCGATCATCACTGCGTATGCGGGTACCGGCGCGGTGGCCCGGCCGACCTCCTCGAGCACCACGGCGATCTCGAGCGCACCCAGGCCACCGCCGCCGACGGACTCGGGCATGCCGATCCCGACAATGCCGGCATCGGCCAGCGTGCGCCACAGAGCCATGTCGAGACCGTGCTCGCTGGCAGCGGCCGCCTTCTGCGACTCGTTGGTGACCTGATCGGTGAGAATGCGATTGGTCAGCTCGCGTATCTCGTCTTGTTCTGTGGAAAGCCTGAAGTCCATCACTTACCTGCCCTGGGGAAACCGAGTCCGAACATCGAGATGAGATCGCGTTGCGTCTCGTTGGTGCCACCGCCGAAGGTGAGGATGAGCATGCCCCGATACGACCCTTCGAGTCGTGATCGCAGGATGGCTCCGGGGGCATCGGCCTTGAGGTACCCCACCGGGCCCATGACCTCGAACAACAGGCGGAATGCCTCCTGGTAGAACTCGGTGCCGAACACCTTCACCGATGACGCATCGGCGACCTCGAGGCTTCCCTGCGTGGCCGTCCAAGCGACCTTCCAGTTGATGAGGCGCAGGTATTCCAGCTTGGCATGAACCTTGGCGAGGTTGATCTGCACCCACTCCTGATCGATGATGCGGCGACCATCGGGCAGCAGTGTCTGCTGGGCCCATTCGCGCACCTCGGTGTATGCACGATCGCACACACCGGTAGAGCACAGCGTGACGCGCTCGTGGTTGAGCTGATTGGTGATCAGCCGCCAGCCACCGTTTTCTTCGCCGACGAGGTTCTTGGCTGACACACGAACGTTGTCGAAGAAGACGGCGTTGATGTCGTGTTCGCCGATGAGGCTGAGCGGCTGGATCGTGATGCCGGGCGTGTCGAGCGGGAGGATCAGGATGCTGATGCCCTTGTGCTTGGCAACCTCGGGATTGGTACGCACTGCGAGCCAGCAGTAGTCGGCACCATTGGCCAGGCTGGTCCACATCTTCTGACCGTTGATGATGTATTCGTCGCCGTCGCGTACAGCACGGGTATGCAGGCTGGCCAGGTCGGTGCCCGCATTTGGCTCGCTGTAGCCAATGCAGAAGTGCAGGTCGCCGGCGAGGATCTTCGGGAGGAAGAACGCGCGCTGTTCGTCGGTGCCGAACTGCATGATGGTGGGGCCGACCGTGTTGATGCTGAGCATCGGCACCGGTGCACCCGAGCGCATGGATTCGTCGAAGAAGATGAACTGCTCGATCGGGCTCTTGCCCTGGCCGCCGTACTCCTTCGGCCAACCGATGCCCGCCCAGCCATCGGCACACATCTGTTTCCAGACGCTGCGCGTCTTGGCCGAGATGCCGTGCCCCTGTGACAGTTCAGCCACGGTGTGCGGATCGAGCAATGTGTCGTAGTAGGCCCGCAGTTCAGCGCGTAGCGCCTCCTGCTCGGGCGTGTACCCCAGTTCCATCCGGGGGAACCTAGCCGGTTTCTGACGGAGTGTCAGATACGGAGACGATCACGTCTGCTGCGCATGTCAGTATTGGCAGATGGGTCCATTGAACGGGTTACGGGTCATCGAGCTGGCGGGGCAGGGTCCCGGACCGTATTGCGGGATGATGCTCGCCGACCTCGGCTGCGATGTCGTCGTGATCGATCGCCCATCGGATGCAGCCAAGGTCGACACCACCAAGGCGGCCACGAACCTGTTCATGCGCGGCAAGCGATCGATCGCGCTCGACCTCAAGATGGCCGACGATGTCGCCCTGTTGCTGTCGTTGCTCGACGACGCAGACGTGTTCATCGATCCGTTCCGGCCGGGCGTGTGCGAGCGCCTCGGCGTTGGGCCCGACGTGGTGTGCGCGCGCAATCCACGCATCATCTACGGGCGGATGACCGGGTTCGGGCAGGACGGCCCGCTCGCCCAGGCCGCCGGGCACGACATCGACTACATCGCCCTCTCCGGCGCCTTGTGGCTGCTGGGGCGCGAGGGCGACAAGCCGACGCCACCGATCAATCTGCTCGGCGATTTTGCCGGGGGCGGTCTGATGCTTGCGCTGGGGATCGCGTCCGCAGCGTACGAGCGCTCGGTGTCAGGCGTCGGTCAGGTCATCGATGCCGCAATGGTCGATGGTGCGGCGTTGGTGGCGGCACCATTCTTCCCCGCAACCTCGTCGGGTTTCTGGGGGCCCCGCGGCACGAACCACATCGACACCGGCGCCCACTTCTACGAGGTCTACGAATGTGCCGACGGCAACTACGTGGCGCTCGGCGCCATCGAGCCGCAGTTCTACGCGGAGTTGCTGTCGAGGCTGGAGTTGTCGCCCGCCGAGTTCCCGCAGTGGGACCGCACGCAGTGGCCGGCGCTGAAACAGCGCCTGGCCGACGTCTTCATGAACCGCACGCGCGCCGAATGGTGCGAACTCCTCGAAGGCACTGAGGCCTGCTTCGCCCCCGTGTTGTCACCGAGCGAAGCGGCGCAGCATCCCCACAACGTGGCCCGCGGTACGTTCGTGCAACTCAACGGCGTCACCCTGCCCGGCCCGGCACCACGCTTCAGCCGCACCGTGTCGAAGGCCGGCACGCAGAGCCATATCGGGGCGTTCACCGATCAGGCGCGCAGCGGAAACCTCTGGTCATGAACCGGCCGGGCACGGCCTGCCCGCTCAGGTTCGTGCGTACGCGATGCGCTCGGCGCGCTTGTTGAACAGCCAGCCAATGGGAGTACGCACCACGACGTCGTCGTACCAACCAGCGGCCTCGATGTAGGTGGGCTTGCCCTCAGCGGCAGGAATACGCATGACCGTGCTGTACTGCGAACCGACGGCCGCCATATCGGGGCCGTCGAAGCAGATCTGCACGTTGGCCATGCGGTGGATGCGCATGTCGAACATGGCCATGGTCGGCCCCAGCCAGGCAGCGGCCTCGGCCGCCGTGCCCTCTACCCCGCCAGCGGTGGTGTAGTCGAGATGGGCATCCTCGGTGAAACAGCCCGTCCATGTCTCCCAGTCGGCGCGGTTCAGCGCCTCGCTATACCGAACGAGCAGGTCGTTGATCTCGCTGCGGTCAATGAGTTCGTTGATGTCCATCAGCGCAACGTATCCGATCACGTCGTACTTCGTAGGCCCCGCGCCGGTTCGGTTACGGTGCAGTCCGTGGGGACCACCCGGGTGACAATCGATGGCAACAGCGCACTGGCTGCACAACTGCGTGCAGCCGACATGTACAGCGACTGTCCGGCAACGGTGGTCGTTCCCACGTTCTTCGCAGGGGCCATCGCGTTCGTCGACCTGACCGACGCCGACTTCGACGCCGCATGGGAGCAGCCGATGCGCCAGACCATCGTGGCCTTCCAAACGGCCCACCGCAGCGGCCATACACGGCTCATCGCCGTGGTACCGACGATTGGCATGTCGGGCGCTCCGCAGCTCGCCCACGCAGCGGCCACCGCTGAGGCCATCCGCGTGATGGTCAAATCGGCCGCACGCCAGTGGGGCGCCGACGGGGTCACGGTCAACTGCATCGCCATCGCCCCCGAGTTGTTCGGCATCGATGCCGACGCCGTCGGAGCCGTGTCCATCGCACCGCCCGCCCTTGCGTCGCGCGGGTCGGTGCTCGATGACATCGTCCCGCTCATCAGGCTCACCACCAGCACCGACGCCCACCACATCACGGGCGCCACGCTTACTGCCGATGGCGGCATCTGGATGACATCATGACAACGGTCCCCGTCTACGCCGAGACCCCTGGCCGACTGCACGGCCGCACAGCCATCATCACCGGCGCCGGCCAGGGCGTCGGCGAGGGCATCGCCCGGCGTCTTGCCGCCGAGGGAGCCAACGTGGTCATCGCCGCACGTCGCGCCGAAACGGGCGAGCCCGTCGCCGAATCCATCCAGGCGATCGGTGGCTCTGCGGTATGCATCGAGACCGACATCACCAGCCGAGCCTCGGTGTTCACCTGCGTCACGCGTGCGGTGCACATGTTCGGAGGGTTGCACATCATGGTGCACAACGCCTTCCGAGGCGGCATGCCACATCGTCTCGAGGAAGCCGACCTCGATCGCCACTGGAGGCACATGTCCCAGACCGGCGTCTGGGCGGTGCTCTACACCGGACAGGCGGCATGGCCGCACCTGCAGAAGGCAGGCCGTCATGGGCGGTTCATCATCGTCACGTCACCCAGCGGCGTCGAGGGCAGCGCCAACATCCCGCTGTACTCACCCGTGAAGGCCGCCGAGCGCGCCATCGCCAAGAGCCTCGCCCGCGAATGGGGCCCCTCCGGCGTCACCGTGAACTGCGTCGCGCCCGTTGCCGCATCGCCGGCTCTCCTCGGGGCCTTCGAGCGATCCCCGGCGCTGCAGACCGCACTCGAAGCCCGCACACCGCTCGGCCGGGTCGGCGACCCCGAAGCTGACATCGGCTCGGTGGCACTGTTCCTGGCCAGCGACGACTCGGCGTACGTGACCGGCCAGACCATCGTGTGCGACGGTGGATCCTTCCTCGGCCTGTAACACCGGCCCGGCACACCCTGAAGCGACCCCGATGCAACAAGATGGAGTACGACAATGATCCAACTGGTCACCATGCTGAAGCGTAAGCCCGGCACAACCCATGACGAGTTCCTGCAGCACTGGCACGATGTACACGGCCCGCTCATCCGCCGCCTGTCGTGCGCTCAGTACGTACGCCGCTACGAGCAGCACGCGTCGGTGTGGCCGCCCGCCGGATCAAACATGCCCGAACCTGCCTACGACGGTGTCACCATCCAGTGGTTCGACAGCTCCGAGGCCTTCTACGCGCACATCATGGAGCCCGACCAGGCAGAGATGATGGCCGATGTCGCCACCTTTCTCGACACTGATCAGCTGCATTGGACCATCTGCGAGGAACCCACCATCGTCATCGGCGATGGTGCACCGCCGATCGGTGGCTGAATGACCGAGACCACCACGAATGTGGTCATCATCGCTGGCGCCACGCTGGTGCATGCCGGTATGGCAGGCGTGCTGCGCGATCTCGTCGACCGCACCGATATCGGCGTGTTCAACTCGTGGGCGGCCAAGGGCCTGTTCCCCTGGAACCACCCCGCACATCTCGGCACCATCGGCCTGCAGGCGGACGACATCAAACTCGCTGCACTTGCAACATTTGACGATGTGGTTCTGTGCGGCATCAGCGACGACGAGCTGCCCAGGCAATCGCTCACAGCCGCTGGAGTGCGCTGGCGCGATGTCGCCCCCGGCGAACTCGGAGCCGAGCCATTCACGGTACGTTCCGCACCCACGCCACGGCCGCCGCTGTTCGATCTGCTGGCCGGGGCCTGCGCCCCGATGTACACCGACGACTCGTTGCCCTGCAATCCGGCACGCGCCGCCGCCGATCTCGGCACCCACCTGCCGGCCGGTGCGGTGGTGTGTGGCGAGGCATCGCGCAGCGGTTTCTGGTTGGGCCGCACCTATCCCACGCGAGAGCTCGGCAGCATCCTGCTGCCCACACGTCGCACACCCGGCTTCGCAGCGACACAGGCAGCCATCGCCCGGCGCACCGGGCGGTTCAGCGTGGCGGTGCTCGACGCCATCGATGAGCCCACGCACCACGTGATGCAACGAGCAAAGGACCTCATCATCGAGGTGTGGTCCGAACAAGGCCCGGCAACGACCCCGACAGACCGCATCCGCACTCTGCACCAGGCCCACGCAGCTGGCGGCGTGCACGTGATCGAAATCGGTGTGCGCCTCGACGAGATCGATGTTCTCGTCGCTGTCGCCGGTGCGCCACTATGGCATCCATGAACTCGTACGAATCCCCTCTGCTGCGCGGCAGCCACGTGCAGCTCGAGCCGTTGTCGCTCGACCATGTGCACCAGTTGGTGCTGGCGGCCAACGAGGACCGCAGCACCTACTCATGGACCCCCGTCCCCGGGTCTGTCGCGAACATGCGCACCTATGTCGCCGGCCTGCTGGCAGACGCCGAGGCCGGCCGGGTCATCCCCTTCGCTCAGCGCCGCCTCAGCGACCAACGCATCGTGGGCTGTACCCGCTTTCTCGAGATGCGCCGTTGGCGCGGCGGCGAGACCCCCGACGAGGTGGAGGTTGGCGGCACCTGGCTGGCCGCCTCGGCGCAACGCACGCCGATCAACACCGAAGCGAAACTGTTGTTGTTCACCCACGCCTTCGAGGAGTGGGACGTTGTGCGCCTCTCCATCTTCACCGACGCACGCAACACCCAGAGCCGCGATGCGATCCTGCGCGTCGGCGCAAAGTTCGAGGGCATCCTGCGCAGCCACCGCGGCTCGTACGCACCAGGCGAAATCGGCACGCCGCGCGATACCGCAGCGCACTCGATCATCGCCAGTGAGTGGCCGGCGGTGAGGGCCGCTCTGCACGCCCGCCTCGCCTGACGCTGCAGCCGCTGCAGCCGTTGCACCGCAGGGGCGCGAGGGGTGGGCCGGCGGTGATCAGGACCAGGCAGCGATGAGCTCATCGGAGGTCGCGATGGTGGCCACCATCGACAGCGTGTTCTGCACCATGGCCTCGCCGTACTCGGCAGGCATGCCGACCACGCAATCGCGCGCCACCACGACCTGATAGCCGAGGTTGACGGCCTCGATGACGGTGCCCGGTATGCCGAGGTTCAACGACACCCCGGCCACCACCACCGTGGTGACACCGCGCACACGAAGGAGGTGATCGAGGTCCGTGCCGGTGAACGGCGAGAAGCCGTGGTGCCGATCGGAGATGAGATCTCCCGGGTCAGCTTCCAGCTCGGGCAGCAACTCGGTGGCGGCGGTACCGGCAAGCAGGTGCTCGGCGCGGCGTGCCAACATCTTGATGAGCGGCGCATTCAGTGGCGTGCCAGACCGATCGGCCAACAGGCTGAACGTGCAGTGCACCACGGGAATCGCCTGATGACGCGCAGCGCGCAGCAGCGCCCCCGCCGAGAAGGCCGCACCGGCGGCCGACACCGCCTGGGCGATGACGGCCATGGTGGCCAGATCGCCGCAGACGCCCCGCTGCATCTCCATGGTGAGCACGGCTGTGTGCCGTGGGGCAACGGTTTCCGCAAGGGGCTGGGCCATGGGCGAACTGTAGACCCGGGCAGCGACCGGAGGTGGAGACGAGTCGGCATCTTGTGCGCCGTATCTGACGGGGCGTCAGATACTCGCTACTGTGTGGATCCTCGCAGCGCAAACGTCGGGGGCGAGAAGGGGAAGTTCCGTGGCACGCGATTACGTCATCAAGCTCGGCACGATGCTGTTCACCATGGTGGAGCCGCACAAGGGCCACGAGGTCGAGTACAACCGCTGGTACGAACGCGACCATTTCTACGGCGGCGTCCTCACCGGTGCGTGGAGCTTCGCTGGCGACCGGTTCGTGGCCACCAAGGCGATGAAGAACCTGCGCTACCCCGCCGAGACTCCCATGACTCCCGACCCGATGACCGGTTCGTACCTGGCCCTGTACTGGGTGCTCGCCGGCCACCATGACGAGTGGAACCGTTGGAGCGTCGACACCGTCAAGACGCTGCACGCCACCGGGCGCATGTTCCCCGAGCGCACCCACATCCACACGCTGCTCTACGACTTCGGCTGGTCCATCCAGAACGAACTGTGGGGCACTCCCGCCGAACTGGCGCTGGACCGCAACTACTCAGGGCTCGTGGTGAACGTGGGCGAACTGGCCGACGGGGCCACCCACGCCGACCTCGAGAACTGGACCCGCGAGACCTGGGCACCATCGGCCATGGCATCGCAGTGGGGGCCCGATCTCATCCTCAACGCCACCCCCCTGCCGTTGCTCGACGACGCGCCACCCGATGTGCCGCGGACAGCCAACGCTGATCGGCGTTTCGTCCAACTGCACTTCCTCGACCACACGCCCGACCACGGGTGGGCCGACGGCTACGCGAAGTACGGCGATCAGCTCAATGCCAGCGGCGTCGCCACGCATTTGTGGACCTCGCCGTTCATCCAGACCGTGTTCGGCACCGACACCTACACCGATCAGCTCTGGTAGAGGCACCGTCATGAGCGACACCCCAGAACAGCAGGTCCAGGAAATCAGCAGGCCGCAAATGACCGGCAAACGCGTCCTCGTCACCGGGGTCACGGGCTGGGTGGCCGGCCCCGTGGCCACCGCGCTCGCTGCGAGCGGCAACACCGTCTACGGCGCCGCCCGCTTTCGCGATCCGGCCCAGCGCGAACCGCTCGAATCAAGCGGCGTGCAGACGATCAGCATCGATCTACAGAAGGCCCGCTTCGACGAGGTGCCCAACGACATCGATGTCGTGCTCAACTTCGCCGTAGCGAAGGTGAACGACTTCGAGGTGGCATTCGCCGCCAACGCCGAGGGTCCCGCAGCGCTGATGGAACTGTGTCGGCCAGAGATGTTCCTGCACTGCTCATCCACCGCCGTCTACGCGCCCGATGATCACAAGCCCCGCCGCGAGAACGACCCCCTGGGCGACAGCCATCGGCCGATGCCGGGTATGCCCACCTACAGCATCTCCAAGATCGCTGCCGAGGTGCTGGTGAAGTACACGGCGAGACGCCTCGGCATTCCCGCCGTGATCGCCCGGCTCAACGTGCCTTACGGAGACGCCTACGGCTGGATGATGTTCCACCTGATGATGATGGAGCGGGGCATCCCGGTGCCCGTCCACGTGAACCAGCCCACCAGCTATACCCCCATCCACTCCGATGACATCGTGCGGTCGATCCCCTATCTGTTGTCGCTCGCCTCGGTGCCCACCACCATCGTGAACTGGGGCGGCGAGGACGTGGCCGGAATCGAGGACTGGTGCACCGAGATGGGCCGACTCACCGGGCTGACCCCTGAATTTGCGCCGACCGAGGCCACCATCGCCGCAATCGTGCCCGACCTCACGAAGCTGCATTCCACCGGTTTCCGGTCACATGTCGACTGGCGCACCGGTCTGGCGCGCCAGATCAGCACCACCCGCCCCGATCTGCTGAAGTAGCCGCTGCGGTGCGCATCGGCCTCACGGTGTTCCTGACGGACCGCACCATCGATCCCGTCACGCTGGCCCGTGAGGCAGAGGCCCGCGGCTTCGAGTCGCTGTACTTCCCCGAACACACCCATATCCCCGTCAGCCGGGTCACCGCACCGCCAACCGGCGACGTCGAACTGAACGACGAGTACAAGCGCACGCTCGATCCCCTGGTCGCCATCGGGGCAGCCGTGGCCGTGACCGAACGTCTGGCCCTCGGTACCGGGGTGTCGCTGGTGGCCCAGCACGATCCGATTGTGATGGCCAAGCAACTGGCAACGCTCGACCTCCTCTCTGGCGGGCGCATCACCCTGGGCGTCGGTTTTGGCTGGAACCACGACGAGATGGCCCATCACGGTGTGGCCTACGCCAGCCGGCGCGACCAGGCCCGAGAGCACGTGCTCGCAATGGTCGAGCTCTGGTCGCACGACGAGGCCGCCTTCGACGGCGAGTACGTCTCGTTCGGTCCCTCGTGGAGTTGGCCCAAACCGCTCCAACAACCACGGCTGCGCACGCTGATCGGAGGTGGCGCCGGGCCGAAGCTGTTCGCCCACATCTGCGAGTACGCCGACGGTTGGTTTCCAATTGGTGGCGCCGGGGTGCGTGAGGCGCTGCCCGCACTGCACGCGGCCTGGCAAGCGGCGGACCGCATTGGATCGCCCGAGGTCGTGCCCTTCGGCGTGGTTGCCGACGCCGGCAAGCTCGACTACTACCGCGGCCTCGGTTGCAGCGAGGTGGTGCTGCGCGTGAACGGGGCCGGCCGCGATGCGACGTTACGCCAACTCGACGAGCTTGCGGGCATGACGCAATCCTGACTGTAGACACCGCGATGGTCTGGCACTACGGTCTGTGCCGGTGGCGGCGGTGACTGAGATGAAGTACATACCTGCGCTCGACGGGCTTCGGGCGTTGGCGGTGGCGGCGGTGCTGTGCTTCCACGCGCAAGCATCGTTCGCCTCCGGCGGCTTCCTCGGCGTGTCGGTGTTCTTCACCCTGTCGGGTTACCTCATCACCTCCCTGCTGCTCCGCGAGCACTCGGCGACCGGCACCATCTCACTACAGGCCTTCTATGGGCGCCGGCTGCGACGCCTGCTGCCGGCGGCCTACGCCTGCATCGTGCTGGTGCTGGCACTGGGGTATTTCTGGACCGCCTACCAGCGCGAGCACCTGCCCGGCGACGTGGTGGCCGCGCTCACCAACATGTCGAATTGGCGGTTCGCCTTCACCTCATCGTCGTACAGCGACCTGTTCCGTGCGGCGCCGAGCCCGTTTGCGCACTTCTGGTCGCTGGCCATCGAAGAACAGTGTTACGTGATGGTGCCGATCATTGTGCTGCTCGCCCTGCGGCGGGGTCGACGCACCCTGCTCGTCACCACCATCGTGCTCCTGACCGCTTCGCTGACGGCAACGCTGCTCACCACCGACTTCGACCTCGCCTACAACGGCACCCACACCCGCGCCGCCGAACTGCTGATGGGTGTCCTGCTGGCACAGCTCACTCTCGGCCGCCAGCGCAGCCGACATTCCGCCAACCTCGCCGGGCTCATGGCGCTCGTGGCACTCGGCGCACTAGCGGCAACCACGACCGTCACTGACCGGTGGCTGTACCGCGGCGGGCTGGTTGGCGTGGCCGTGTTGTCTGCCACCGTGATCGCTGCGCTCGTGGGCGGAGGGCCCCTGGCGCGGATCCTCGCATGGCGCCCGCTCGTGGCCGTCGGCAGGACCAGCTACGGCCTCTATCTGGTGCACTGGCCCATCTTTATGGTGCTGTCCCCGGCACGCACCCACCTCGACGGTGCTGCACTGGCAGTGGTGCGCATCGGAGTCAGTCTGGCTGTGACAGCCGTTTCGTACTACCAACTCGAACAACCGATCCGCCGCCGCGATGTGCTGCGCTCGCCGCGCAGCGCCCTGGTGGCGATGGGTGTCATCCTGCCGCTGCTCGCCGTCGCTTCCGGGGTGGCCGTTCCTTCCGCCCATTACACACCGACCCAGCAACTCCTGGCCAAGGGCGCCTCGGGGCTGGTGGAGTTCACGCCAGCAGCGGCACCAGCAGCGGCACCAACACCAGCGGCGGCGCCGGCGCCAGGACCAGCACAGCCCCAACACCCGACAGCCTCGACACGGGACCGCAGGGTGACCTCAACGGCGCCACGGCGGGTCCTCGTGGTGGGCAGCGACAACGCACCGGTCACGCTGCTCTCGATGTTGGGCTATCAGGTGACCGACGGCGTTGAAACTGGCTGCCCGGTCGCAGCGTCGGTGGAGGTTCTTCTTGCGGATGCAACGATCATGCCGACCTCGACGTGCGAGAAGACAATCGATCGCTGGCCCCGGCTGATCAGCCAGATGCACCCTGATCTTGTCATCGTCTCCATTGGGCACCTCGACCGGGGGATCATTCGGCGGGCGTCCGACCCCGGGTTCCCAACGGCCGGCGAGATCAGCGTGATGGCGGGCCGCAAGGAAGCCGCATACGCCGACCTCGAGTACGGCGTGGCCCTGATCGAAGCGGCGGGTGTTCCCGTGGTCGTCGTCGATCACCGGCCAGCACCCAACGGCACCGCAGACCTCGAGCCGGCCTACCTCAACCGGCTCCGCCTCAGCCACCCGAAGATCGGTGGCGTGGTGACCACAGATCAGGACCTGCTCACCACGACACAGCAGCTGCTCGAAGCACCACGAAGCGTGGACCCCCGTGTCCACGTTCTCGTGATTGGCGACTCGACCTCGCTCGACCTGGCCCAGGCGCTCAGCGACGCTGCCCCGGACCGGCTCGTCGTCACCTGGGCCGGCGAGAACGGTTGCCCATTCGTTCGCCTCTCCGCAACGTTGCTGTCGAGCGCACAGGGGTGGCAGTCCAACCAATGCATTCCGTTCGATGCCAAGGTGCCCGGACTGATCGATTCCTTCCAGCCGCAGGTGGTGCTGATGGTCGCCAGCCTGTTCGAGTTGGCCGAACAACGGTACCCGGGTGACCCAACCGGCTATATCGCCGGTGACCCTGCGTTCACGGCATTCCATGACTCCGAGATGGCCGCCTTCGAGGCGATCCTTCGGGCCCGTGGCGTTCCGCTGCTGATTGCCGACTCCCCGACGATCCGGGCGATCATGGCCACACCCGAGCAGGCCGACCCAAGCCGTACCACCGCGTGGAATGCGCAGATCCGGCGCTGGGATGACAGCTCCCCCTACATCGGCATCTTCGACTACGCGGGCCCGCTGGTCGCCGCCGAGGCTGCGCTCGGTTCGATCCGCCCCGATGGCGTCCATCCCGAGATCGGGCCACTCACCACTCTGGCTCGAGCCGTCTACGTCGACGAGTTGATCGCCCGCACGGAGGCCATACGCGCATCGCTCGGTCTGCTGGCGGCAGGGGCACAACAGGTCGCTGCAGCAGGCCCCTGCGCAGACGCGACCGGAAAAGGGTGCAGACTGTCTCGATGAGCTTCGAGGTGCATGTGATCGTGACCTTCCGCACACCACCCCACGAGGCGGTGATGACCGCCCTGGACCATCAATTCGGCCAGGCACTCCACGAACACGGCTCGAAGCTGGTGAGCCTGTCCGAACACGTCTCCGTTGCTGACGAGACCGATGCGGTCGAGTTCGTCAGAGCACTCGTGCTCGCCGCCATTCCACCCGGGTCGACCATCACCTCGATCAGCGCCACGCCGGCCTGACCCCCGCAGCCAGCCAGCCCGCCCGCCGTCAGTCGTCAGTCGTCAGCGTCCTGGCGCAACAGCTCGGCGCTGAGCGCCAGCGCAGCCGCAAGTCCCGCAGCGCGATCAATGATGGTTGCGAGCACGACGCTGGCCTCTTTGCCATCGTGCAGCGGCGGATCGCCGAGGGACTGCAAAAGTACCGCCGGCGAGTGCGCCAGGGCAATGGGTTCGATCTCGGGGAGCTCACCGGGGCTGCGCCAGATGTCGGCGGCTCCCGGCCGCTTGGCCTGCGGCCGGCGCCGTTGGTTGTTGCGATTGCGCTGGGGTTGGTTCACAGGTCGTCCTCTGCAAGCAGTTGCTCGGGCCGTAGGCCGAGCGCCAGGCGGAGTTGTTCGGTGTTGAGATCGGCCAGCGAGCTCGAACGGGGCAGCACCAGATTGGCGATATGGCGCTTACCGTTGACGATCTCCTCGACGCGTTCGTCGATCGTGCCGGGGCACACGAGACGGTGTGAGATCACGGTGCGGCTCTGGCCGATGCGCCACGCCCGGTCACGCGCCTGATCCTCGACCGCCGGGTTCCACCAGCGGTCGTAGAGCACCACGTGGTTCGCTGCGGTCAGGTTGAGACCGGTGCCGCCTGCCTTGAGCGAGAGCACCATTGCCCCGGGCCCCTGCTTTGTCTGGAAATCGGTGACCAACTGATCGCGCGCCGCCCTGGTGAGGCTGCCGTCATAACACGCCACCGGCTGCCCGGTGCACGCAGTGAGGTGCTCGGCCAATCGACGCCCCCAGGTGGCGAAGTGAGTGAAAACCAGCACGCGCTCGCCGGCCTCGAAGACGGTCTCGACGATCTCCTCCAGACGCGCCAACTTCCCCGACCGACCGGCCAGCGCCAGGCCATCGTCGCGATAGGCAGCGGGGTGGTTGCAGATCTGCTTCAGCGCAGTGATCGCTGCCAGGATCGCGCCCTGCTTGGGTTCGCCCGTCTCCGTGGCCACGTTCTGCACAAGGTCGTCGAGTACCGCCTGATACAACCCGATCTGCTCGGGGGTCATGGTGCAGTGGTCGAGTTCATCAATCTTGTCAGGAAGCTCGCGGGCCACTTCGGGCTCGGTCTTGGTGCGACGGAACAACAACAGACCGTTCAGCGCCCGCAACGCTGACTCACCATCGCCGGACATCTGTGCGATGAAGGTCGGCCGGGGACCCACGAGGCCCGGATTGGTGAAGTCGAGGATGGACCACAGGTCGCCGAGGCCGTTCTCGATGGGTGTGCCGGTGAGCGCCAGACGGGTGTGGGCAGCGAGGCGTCGGAGTTGCTGTGACGTGTCGCTGGTCGGATTCTTGATGGCCTGCGCCTCGTCGAGCACGATGGTGCGCCATGTCGTTGCCGACAGTGCATCGATGTCGCGAACCGCTGTGGCGTAGGTGGTGATGACAATGTCGGCGCCGGCGATCTCGCCAGCCAGTTGCCCCGACGAGGCTCGCGACGCACCATGGTGCACCACGACCCGCAGCTTCGGGGCGAAGCGGGCGGCCTCGGCCGCCCAGTTACCCACCACGGCGGCGGGAGCGACGACCAATGAGCTGCCGTTGCCGGCGCGACGCGAGAGATGCGCCAGGACCGTGGGGGTCTTGCCCAGACCCATGTCCAGCGCCAGGCAGCCGCCGAGGCCCGCCGCATCGAGGAACCCGATCCAGGCAACGGCTTCGGACTGATAGGCGCGCAGCGACCCCACGAAGCCCTCGGGTTGGGTGATCGGTTCGGTGGTGGCAGCGCCCGCACGTTGCACGATGTCGTTGGCCCAGCTGTTGCCGTGCACGACGACGCCACCGGACAGGCCCGAGCCGCCGAGGCCGAGGCTGTGCTGCAGGATCTCGGCACCGGTGAGCTGGGTGATGCCCTCACGCTCGGCCAGCGCTGCGGCGGCCTGATCGAGGTCGAACCGATCGACCTCGATCCACTTTCCGCGCGACTGCACCAGCGGGCGGGCCTGCCGGGCGAGGCGCCTGATGTCCTCGGCGCTCAGCTCGACGTCGTCGAACAGCACCGACCAGGCAACGTTGCTGAGCTGGCGGGCGCCCACAACGGAATCGCCCGGTGTGTCGGCGAAGAGGCGCAGCGAGGGTTTGGCCTTCCGGCGCGACAGTGCTGGCAGGCGGACATCGAACCCGGCCATCGCCAACATCGGCCCGGTCACGGTCATGAACTCCCACGCCTCGTCCTGGCTGAGTGCCACGTGACCGCGTCGCGATGCGCTGGCCCGTTCGAGCGCCGGGAGCAGACGCCCGAGTCGCTGCCATTCGGTGAGCATCGAGCGCCGGTTCCCCTCGGCGCGTAGCGCAGCATCGATGGGCACCAACGCGTTCTTGCCGGTGGACGCCGACACCGAGACCAACCACACGCCACCCGGCAACGGCTCGTCGAGCTGCACCACCAACTTGGGCCGCGACGGGTCAGACACAGCGTGCGACCAGTGGTCGAAGCGCTTGGCCAAGGTGGTGGCCAGGCTGGTGCTCGCCCGGAACGCAACGCCGTCGAGCCGGGCGATGAACGAATCGTCGACATCGCGCGGTGTGCGCGCCTGGGGAGGTTGGGCCGGCAGGTCGATGCGTTCGATGCTCTCGGCCACGATGGCCTCGACGGTAGCGGCCATCACTGCGGTCACCGTGACCCGTCCATCGCCGCCACCGAGCGCCACGACAGCACCGGGCATGGCATGGGCCAGCGTGTTCACCATCGCTGCGTCCACCAATGCCGGCACCCACCGGACGTTGGTCTCCACCAGGCCGTCGTCGGGGCGCGGGTTCACCCGCACGGTCGGCACGATGGCCCCCTGGGCGACCAGACGCACCCCCTCGAGCGCAGTGCGACCGAGCCAGGTGACGCTGGGGCCGATGCCGTCGGGAATGCTGCCTCCGGCAAGCGCCACCAGCCAGCCGAGCGCATCCTTCAGAGGGATCGCCACTGCCTCGGCGCGCCGCCCGCCCGGCAGCGGGACCCCGGGGTGCAATCGCCAACCGACCGAGGGACCACCGATCGACTCCAGCCGGTCGGCCAGTTCCTCGTTGGTGTCGGCAGGAGCGTTGTGCCCCGCAGCCCACACCACCACCGAGCCCGACGACCACGACGCCTGCAGCTGTACCTCACCGGGTTCGTCAGGTTCGGTTTCGATCGGCGCAGCAGCGCCCTGCTGGGCAGCACGGGCGGGCGGTATGGACATGATCGTCGAGGGCAGCGGTAGCGGCGTCGGCCGAAGCTGATTGGCCGTCGCAACGAGGCTGTCGAGGGTTTCGGTGAAGTCGGCCACCACCTGATCGCGCTCGTCACCGGTGAGGTTGGCAACGGAGTGCAGATCGTCTTCGGCATCGGCGATGAGACGGTCGAGCACTATCAGCGAGGTCGACGGATCGGCGCGCAACAGGTCCATCTCGCCGTTCGATGCCCAGCCCCCGGACACCGCCCAGATCGCCTTTTCGAGTTGTTGTGAGTCCGCCATCAAATTCCCGTCATCAATCACGGCATCGCGTTGCCCGACCGAAGGTCGCCGTACACCGGATCCATCGGGCGCAACGCCCGGTCACCACCAGCGCGGCGCAACCATGTCGCGCAACCATGGCGCGCACTTCACCCTGGGCACCGACGCCCCTGCACGGCGCCGTCGCTTGGTGCACATGGTACCGGACGCGATGTCAGGCGCAATACCGAAACCACCGGCGATTCTGCAGAAGAACGACCGACGGGTTCAGCGCTGGCCGAGCACAGCGTCGCTGACGCGACGCCGGTGCAGCGAGGCGTTACCCCATGCCGGCATCAGCGCCCATGCCTTCTTCATGAACAACTGCAGGTCGCATTCCCACGTGTACCCGATGGCGCCGTGCACCTGCAGGGCACTGCGCGCTGCCTTCTGTGCCGCCTCGGACGCAAGCGCTTTGGCCATGCTGACGTCGCGTGAGCGGGTGTCAGCGCCGGTGGCGTGTGACCACGCAGCCCGGTATACCGCAGGCCGAGCGAACTCCACCTTCAGCAGAGCATCGGCCATCAGGTGCTTCACGGCTTGGAACGAACCGATGGGCTGGCCGAACTGGCGGCGGTCGCGGGCGTAATCGCCGGCGATGGCCAGCATTCGGGACGACAACCCGAGCAGATAGGCAGCCGAGGCCAGGGCACCCGCATCGATGACCTCATTGAGATCGACCGCCAGGAAATGCCCGCCGGAGTCGGTGCCGGAAAGCGTGGCCAGACGGCGGCCGTGATCGATGCCCTCGACGGATTCGGTCTGCAGTTGGGCGGTCTCGAGCGCCCGGACCGACTGGTGGTCGGCCAGCAACACGAGCGCAGCCACGTCGGTGTGGGGCACATACCGCTCGCCCATCAGCGCCGCCGTGACGGCAACGGATCCGTCGGCGACGCCACTGGCCCAGGTGGTGCCGCGCAACGCCAGTGCGCCGACGGTCATCGTCTCGAACACCGGGCCGGGAACCGCTGCGCGCCCGAGTTCCTCGACGAGCAGGACCGTATCGACGAAGTCTCCGCCCATCCCACCGTCTGATTCGGGCAGCATCATCGACAGCACGCCCATGTCGGCCAGGCGCGCCCACACGGCAGGGTCGTGGCCGGTGCCGGACTCCCACACGCCGCGCAGGTGCGCGGCAGTGAACTCGCGTTCGAGCATCTCGCGCAGGCCGGCAGCGAACTGTTGCTGGTCGTGATTGAAGCTGAACTTCACGGTGTCACCCTCATCCTCTGGGCAGGTTCAGGACGCGGTCAGCGATGATGTTGCGCTGGATCTCGTTGGTACCGGCGTAGATGGGACCGCTCAGGCTGAACAGGAAACCGTCGACCCATCGTTGATGGGCGCCGTCCATCCGTTCGGCGTCGGGACCGAGCAGTTGCAGCGCCAACTCATGGGCCCGCACGTCCATCTCGCTCCAGAAGATCTTGTTCAGGCTGGACTCGCTCCCGACATGGCCACCCTCGAGCAGCTTGGTGACCGTCATGTAGGTGTGCAGGCGATAGCCCTCGGCCTGCATCCACAGGTCGGTGACGGCGTCGCGCATGGTGTCGTCGTCGGGGTCGCCGATCCTGATCCAGAGCTTGATCAGCCGCTCGACCGCCACGTTGAAGCGTGCCGGGCTGCGCAGGCTGACCCCCCGCTCGAAACCGGCCGTTGCCATGGCCACGCTCCAGCCGTTGCCCACCCCGCCCAGGGTGTTCTCGACGGGCACGCGGACGTCGTCGAAGAAGATCTCGGCGAATCCGGTGTCGCCATCGAGTTGGGCGATGGGGCGCACGGTGATGCCCGGCGTGTCGAGCGGCATCAGGATGAACGTGAGCCCCTTGTGCCGGCTGGATTCTGGGTCGGTGCGAAAGATGCCGAAGCACCAGTCGGCCCAGGCGGCACGGCTGGCCCAGATCTTTTGACCGTTCAGAATCCACTCACTGCCATCGGCGCTGAGCGTGCCCTTGCTGCGAATGCTCGCCATGTCGCTGCCCGCATCAGGCTCGCTCCATGCCTGCGCCCAGATTTCATCGCTGCGGGCCATCGCCGGCAGGAACCGCGCCTTCTGCTCGGGGGTGCCCACCTCGATGATGGTGGGCCCCAGCAAGAAGATGCCGTTCTGGCTCACCCGACCGGGCGCACCACTGCGCCAGTACTCCTCCTCGAAGATCAACCACTTCAGGTAGTCGGCGTCACGGCCACCGTACTCGGCGGGCCAACTGACGGCCGACCAGCGGCCTTCGTAGAGCTTGGCCTCCCACTGGCGATGCAGTTCGAAACCCTCGGCCGTGTCGAAACTGGGCAACGGCTCGGCCGGCACGTTGGCCTCGAGCCAGGCACGGGCCTCGGCACGAAAGGCTTGTTCGTCGGGGGTCTCGGTGAGATCCATGGGCCTGTACCGTACCTGACCGACCATCAGAAGCAGGCAACCACAGCCCGGGTGCGGTGGCCGCGCCATCTCGAGGTCGCGCCTCAGCACTCGTTGGGCACAGACAGATGTGTCAGCATTCTTCGATGGGGACGCACGAGATCAGCACAACCGACTTCTCGATCGAGGAGATGAGCGCAGCGTGGGAGCAGTTCCAACGCCTCGGCGCCAGGGGGCGCGACTGGGCTGGTTGGTCGGCGTTGTTCACCGACGACGCCACCTACATCGAACACTGCCTCGGTCGTTTCCACGGCGCAGCAGGCATCCACGAGTGGATCCTCGGGGCGATGGAGCCCGTGGCCCCGATGACCTTCTCGGTCGACTGGGCCATCCTGCAGCCGCCCTACCTCGCGTTCAACATCTGGAACCACATGCCCGACCCGGCAGGGGGCGGGGCGCGCTACTCGTTCAGCAACCTGTCACTGCTCATCTACGCCGGCAACGGGAAGTGGAGTTGGGAAGAGGACTTCTATGCCCCCGACAGCGCCGGCAAGACCGTGATGGCGTGGTACGTGGCGGGCGGCAAGCCGACCATGGCGGCCGATCCATCCATCACCCATGTCACCATGGCCGCCGAACCCACCGACGATGACCGCGCCGGCGTTGCCGAGATGGTGCGGGCCTGGCGCGCCGGCACCCCGACGTATACCGCCGACGCCACGGTATGGGACCAGGCAACCGGGCAGGTTCCGTCAGCCGAGGCAGCCGCGTTCACAACGCCCGCCGATGTGGTGGTCATGGATGGCAAGCGCGCGTTCCTTCGCTGCGCCGACACGGGCGTTGCCCTGACCCACGGTGGTTCGGGCCGCATCGCCTTTGAGGAGCGTGCGCACAATCCCGCAGAAACCACGCACGAAACTGCGTGAGGCCACCACCGACGGTTCCACTCATCGACATCGGGGTGCTGCGCGACGGCGGCGACCCGGCACTCGTGGCCGCAGCAATCGACACGGCGTGTCGCGACACCGGCTTCTTCTGCATTACCGGGCACGGCATCGACCCCGATTTGATCGCCCGGCTCGATACCGCTGCGCGCCGGTTCTTTGCACTCTCCGAGGCGGAGAAGTCGGCAACGGCCATGGTGCACGGTGGAAGGGCTTGGCGCGGTTGGTTTCCACTCGGCGGCGAGGTCACCAGCGGTGTTCCCGACCGCAAAGAGGGCATCTATTTCGGCCAGGAGTTGCCCGACGACCACCCCCGCGTACGCGCCGGCATCCCGCTGCACGGCCGCAACCTGTTTCCGATGCAAGAACCCGGCCTCCGCGAGGCGGTGGTCGAATGGCTCGATGCCCTCACGGCGCTCGGCCACATCGTGATGCGCGGCGTTGCGCTCGGCCTCGGCCTGCCCGTCGAGTGGTTCCGCGAACACCTCACCGACGACCCCACCGTGCTGTTCCGCATCTTTCGCTATCCAATGGACGGCCCCGGCGAGTGGGGCGTGGCGCAGCACACCGATTACGGCCTGCTGACCCTGCTACTGCAGGACGACTGTGGCGGTCTGCAGGTGAAGAGCAGAGATGGGTGGATCGACGTAGCGCCGATCCCGAACACGTTCGTGTGCAACATCGGCGACATGCTCGAACGCATCACCGGCGGCCGCTACCGGTCGACATTGCACCGGGTACGGAACACCAGCGGCCGTGACCGCCTGTCGTTCCCGTTCTTCTTCGATCCCAGCTGGGACGCACGTGTGCAGCCGTTACCACTCGAACCCGACGCTGGGCCCGACGCTGGGCCCGACGCTGGGCCCGATGCTGGGCCCGATGCCCCGTCGGCGGGCCAACGCTGGGACGGCCGCAGCGTGTTTGACTTCGACGGCACCTACGGCCAGTACCTCACTGCCAAGGTCAGCAAGGTCTTTCCTGATCTCGTTCATGTACTCTGACGCCGTGTCAGAGACCCTCTCCCGAGTTCCGATCGTCGATGGCTGGTTCACCGACGACATCCACGCCCCCACCCTCATCGGCTCGAGGTGCGCGCTGTGCGGCACCTACGTGTTCCCGCCGCGCAGCGGCGACTGCCCGAACCCCCGTTGCGATTCCACCACGCTCGACCCCACTCCCTTGTCGCGCCGCGGCCGCATCTGGAGCTACACCGAGAACTGCTACGCCCCTCCCCCGCCCTACGTGGCCGCCGACCCGTACGAGCCATATGCGCTGGCCGCGGTCGAACTGGCCGACGAAGGCCTGGTGGTGCTGGGCCGCGTGGTCACGGGCATCCGCGCCGCCGACCTGAAGGTGGGCATGGAGATGCAGCTCGAACTCGATGTGTCGCACCGCGACGCCGAGCACGAGTACATGGTCTACGTCTGGGCACCTGCGACATCAACGCTGCCCGCCACTCCCGCTACGACACCCGGGGCCCACTCATGAGCAACGACCGAGACATCGCGATCCTCGGCGTGGGCATGCACCCCTGGGGTAAGTGGGGTCACGACTTCACCGAATACGGCATGGTGGCCGCTCGCGCTGCATTGGCCGATGCGAACGTGCAGTGGAACGACATCCAGTACGTGGCCGGCGCAGACACCATCCGCAACGGCTACCCG
>CAFBLP010000005.1_pt1 | contig 64497 bp, 53 predicted proteins | sample 7268181 | NCBI WGS metagenome assembly CAFBLP01 (sample SAMEA6814034, study PRJEB35770) | freshwater metagenome | biome: Freshwater; feature: Freshwater reservoir; material: water | place: Czech Republic | collected 2017-05-23 | depth 30m m | reverse complement strand
CCGTGCGGCGACCACCGATCGAGAGTCGTTCGGCCAAGGCCTGCTGACTGAATACCTCACCGACGAGGCGTGCCAACGCAGACGGGTCGGACGGTTCGAACAGCAGGCCAGAATCGCCGTCGGCGATCAGTTCTCGTACGCCGCCGAGGTTCGTGGCGATGACCGGTATTCCTGCGGTCTGCGCCTCGGCGATGGTGCGCCCGAAGCCTTCGGGGTACGAGGCGGGATGAATCAACAGGTCGCTCGCCGACAGCAGCGTCGATACCTCGGGCACAAGGCCGACGAGCCACACGTCATCAGCCAGGTTGTGGCGGGTGATGAGCGCCCCGAGTTCACGCCGATAGACGACAGAGGCTTCGCCGTAGAGATCGCCGCCGGCGAGCACGAGCAGCGGCCTGGGATGGGGTAGTTGCGCCCAGGCTTCGACGGCCACATCGTGCCCCTTGGTGGGGTGCAGATGAGCCAACATGACCACGACCCGACGATCGAGTGGCAACCCGAGTGCGCTGCGGGCCTGGGCGCGGCCGACGAACTGCATCGGCTCGATCGGGTCGTCGACCACGTAGACGGGCCGTCGGCAGTGCGACACGCTCTGCGCGGCGAAGTTGGAGGTGGCAGCGATGGCCGAGGTCGAGCGCGAGGTTGCGGCGATGATGGCGCGCGCCGTGCCGTTGGCGGGTCGCTCGCGCAACGACCAGACAACCGGCCAGCGGCGGGCAAGGTACGGCGTCAGGGCGTGACTGCGGAGACCATTGCTGTGCACGATGTCAGCATTGTAGTTGGCAGCCATTGCGCTGACGCCTCGCGCCATTCTCACCACAGCGCCTGTCATGGACGCAGCGTTCAGGGCGAACCGGGCACTCGAAGCGTGGCGATCGGAGCCGGCAAGGCCCGTATCGAAACCGTCGGCCAACACGGTTGCGCCCGCAGCACCGAATGCTGCTGCCGCTGTCCCGGCGGTCAGGCTCATGAAGGCGGCATCGTGGCCGCGGTCCACCAGCCCGCGTACCAGCAGTTCGAGGCTGCGCTCGGCACCGCCCGCAGCATCACCGCCGGGATTCACGAACAGGATCCTCACGGCGTTGCTCGGTCGAGGATCTCGCGGATGAACGCAGCCGCTTGTTGGCTGATGGTGTCGTACGAGAACGGTTCTGCGAGCGCTGTCAGCGCTGCCCCGGCCTGCAGCCGTGCCGGGTGGGCCACGAGGTCGCGGATGCGCTCGGCCAGACGATCGGGATACCCGGGATCCCATGCCCCGTGATATGGGACCAGCATCTCATCGGGGAGCACGCCCACAGCGGTCCCCACGGCGGATGCAAGGATGTAACGGCCGAGTGCCAGATACCCGGGCAGCTTGCCGGTGGTACGGACCCAGCTTGATGGGTCGTTCGTCTGGGTGATCAGGGCGACGTCGATCAGGCTCACGTACCGGCCGTAGTCGGTGTACGGAACTGGCCCGAGGATGTGTAGCCGGTCGGACACGCCCAGTTCGACAGCCAGCAGGCGCAAATGGGCGAGGCCGGGTCCCTCGCCGATCAGGACTGCATGCACCGGGAGGTCCCTGATGCGGGCGAGTGTCTGGACGACTTCGCTGCCCAGGCCGCCGCCCATCGCTTCGTGCCACGTGAAGCGCCCTGCGATGCCGATGGTGAACACGTCGGCGAGTCCGAGCGTGGACCGCAGGGAGGGGTCGGGCACGGCTTGCACGGCAGCGAGGTCGACGCCATCGGGTACGAGCCTGATGTTCGTCACGCCGTGGCCGCGTAGTACCGCCTCGTGATGTGGGCCCCTCACGACCATGCCCGCCGATTGGCGATACGCGAGTTCCTCCATCACCCGGGCCGTCCACTGCTTCCAGCGCGGCGCGCGGATTTGGCGGAAATACGCGGATGGGTGGTCGCCGGTGTCGACGATCATCGACGTTCGCGGGTGGCTCAGCAGGGCGACCGCGAGCGGAACGACGGCGAGATCGACGCAGTACACGAGGTCGGCGTCGAACGCTCGGGCGCGACGCACCAGACCAGCCGCTGACCGCCGTGAGGCTCCGTTGCGCAACAGGATCAGCGTGTCGGCGGGCTGCAACGCAGCTGCGATGCGCTCAGCACGCGTTGCAGCGGCTGACCCACGGGCCCCGTTGGCGATGAACAGCACCCTGCCAAGCATTCCAAGACCTGTGTTCTATCGGACGACGATCGTCACGTTGGGTTGACCTGCGCCCGCCGTGACAGCACCGAAGGTAACAGCACAAACCCCACGACGGGGATCAACGACACGATGAATCCGGCGCTGCGAACCAGCGCCGAGCTGTGATCGAGCGTGATCATCAGCCCGGTCCCACCGGCCATGACGAGGGCCGCCAACGCCGATACCGATATCTGCGACCATCCGGCGTCGGTCAGCTGTTGATAGGCGTGCTGACGGTGTCCGAGGCGCAGTTCTTCGCCCTTGCGTCTTCGGCGCACGATGGTGGCCCCGGTATCAGTGAGATACAGCAGGAACGGAGCGATCGCGACCTCGGTGGGCACCCCGACGCGCAGTTCGAGGATCAGCAGCGCTGCCAACCAGAAGCCGATGAAGTAGGCGCCGACGTCACCCAGGAAGATCTTGGCGACCGGCACATTGAACGGGGCGAAGCCCAACGCCGCCCCGGCCACGGCCAATCCGGCGACCGTGAGCAATGGGAAGTCCCAGCGGTGCCCGACCACTGCGATGCCCAGGCCGGCAATGGTCGCCTGCGCAACCGACATGCCGTTGATGCCGTCCATGAAGTTGAAGGCATTCACGTAGGCCAGACACCAACACGCGGCGCCGATGCCGAAGCCGAACAACCACCAGGATGGGCCGGTGAACGACTGCAGCAGGAACGGGACGGCGATGGCGACCAACACCGTCTGTGCGATCAGCTTTGCCTGTGCCGTCATCGAATGGATGTCGTCGGACAGCCCGAGGCAAGCCAGTAGGAAGGCACCCAGAACGACACCCGTCGTTGCCTGGGACCATCCATCGAGCGAGGTCGCCAGCGCAGTGATCGCAGCAGCGACGACCACAATACCTGCCCCGCGCGGGGTGACGGATTGGTGCGACGAGCGATCGTTCGGGATGTCGACCAACCGGATACGGAGCGCAACCAGACGAACCAGCGGGACACCGACCATGCTGATCGCTGCGGCGAGCAGAAACGGTGTGAGTGTCAACAGCGCCCCTTCCCGACGGCTGGTGTTGGCGAGCCGTGGGAAATGATCACGCCAGTGAAACTACCGCAATCCGCCGGTCGCCTCTAGGGGGACGGGCTAGGGGGACGAGCTAGGGGGACGAGACAATGGTCCTGCGGGATTGGAGCGGTCCGTGGAAGGCCGCTACTGGCCGGCCGGCCGGATCGAGCACATCGATGGTCCATGTCTCGGGGATGACCAGTGGCTGTGGTCGGGCGGTGAACGAGTAGGGCCGGTGGGCGGCCAGAGTGCCGTTGAGGCGAACGCTGAGCGTGCGCCTGCCACCCGGTGGCACCTCGACGATCTGCGAGTACACGTGCCACGCACCTTCGCGAGCGCTTTCCATTCCGATGGTCGTGCCGTCCAGCGAGACAGCCGTCATCTGCAACGGCGTGTACACGCTGAGGTACATGCGGTTGGCGCCGGCCGGCAGCCCGAAGGCGTTGCCCGCGACCAGCTCGGGCAGTCCCTGCTCCGGCGCGGTGTTCGTGAGCACCACCGTCAGTTCGGCCGAGACAGTGCCCGTTGCGGGGTCCTGCCTGGCGTTGTAGCTGATGTCGCGACCCGCGTACACATCGATCTTGTTCGGCGCAGCGTTGTTGACGGTGATCGCCAGGCCGTCGCCTCCGTCGAGCACGGGTAGCTCTCCCAGCATGCCGATGTCGTGCAGCATCGCCCGCTCGGCCGGATGCTCGGTCCACATGGTGATGCGGCCCTGCGAGGCAAGGGGACCGAGCACCTTTCCAACCGTGACCGGCCCGGGGATGGTACCTCCGAGCAGTTGCTCGACGGTCGTGCGTGCGATGGTGTCGAGCAGGTCCTGACGGCCGGCTCCGTCGGCCAGCTGATACTGATCGCGCAGGATGAAGTCGGCTGCGTTGTCGGCAGTGAGTTCCCGGTCGAGCCCAGGGATAGCGATGGGGCCGGTGAGCTTGATCAGCCCGGCGATACCGGCCGCGTCGATGCTGATGACACCATCGACGTGGCGACCGCCGCTCTGCGGGTACAGCTCGCTGATCACCTGTGCAGTCGAGGGAAAGTCAGGGGACACCGTGATGTTCGACCACGCCGTGTTGCCGGCCACTCCGCCGGGCTGATTGGTGAAGCCGAGCCGCCCGTAACGCGCCAGCCAGTCCGGGGGGCCGGTGACCCGAGCTCCGATGCCGGCCTGGTTCAACTCGCCGGTGCGCCCGAAGCGGGTCATGTCCAGCGATCCGTCGGTGATGGTGAGCTCTGCGAAGTTACCCATGAAGCCGCCGAGCCCGCGGGCCTCGGCTGGCGTGGTGAACGCGATGAAGTACACCCGCTGGCCACCCTCACCCAGCAGCGCCGGGGCCTGCTGCACGGCCGCGAGTGCGTTCTCGCCGCGGACACGTTGTGTGTCGATGTCGCCCTGCAGGCTCAGCAACTTGCGCCGCAGCGGCCCCGCCAGCCACGGGCTGTCGGAGGCCGCCACGCTGTGGTCGAGTTCGTCGAGAGCCAGATTGAGGCGCCGCAGCGGCTGCTCGAGCGAGCGGATGGCGCCGATGTCGATGCGGCCGTGCACCACGCGCAGGCTGTCGAGATCGATGGCGGCGAGCTCCTCGGCGATGGTGTGGCTGGTGTTGCTGGCGCCAGAGGTGAGGTCGGCAACGGCGTTGCGGTTCTGCGCCACGCCAGGCACCAATCGCGCTGGCTGGGCCATCAGCCCGCCCATGTCGCCATCGGCCCGGGCGAACGAAGCGGCCGCCTCGGTGAACGACGCTCGGGCTGCAGCAATGTCACCCTTGGCCAACTCGGAGATGCCCTGATGGGCCTGCCGGTTGCCCTGCTCGAGCGCCGGTCGCGCCGATCGGGCAGCCAGGCCGAAGCTCACCGCAGCCAAGACAGCACTCAGGCCCAGACCGGCGACGATTGCCATCGTCCAACGGCGTCGCCGCTGGGGTATCGAGGCCAGCCCGAACATCGAGAGCGCTGCCATGACCGCGATGCCGATCGCCGAACTGATGGCGAAGGCGTGCACGTTGCCGAGTCGGGCCAGGACCTGCATGATGATCCCGACAGCGATCGTCGGTGCCCATGGGGCTGGTGTGCGCGTGGAGCCGATCGCGTAGGCCAAGAAGACCGCAGCGATGGCGACGGCTGCCAAGACGGTGGTGGGTGCAGCGCCGGCTGCCACGGTGGCGCCGAGGGCGATGGCCCACCATGGCGCGCTGGCTGCACACCACACGGATGCCGTGCCTGCGATGAGCATGAGCGCAATGTCGATCGTACGTGCGCCGGTGGGTGACGGAGCAGCCACCACCATGCCCCCAGCGGCCGACACCGCAATGGCCAAGACGATGCGCCTGTTGGTGACGGTCTGGTCCATGGCGACTGGTGTCTGCTGTCCGCCCAAGGACACCGACGCTACCATTGAGGGCTGTCGCAGGACGATGCGCCGCGTCAACCGTTGACACGACGGACTATCGCTTCAGCCGTAAGCCTGCTAGCGTGTTGCACAAGTTCGCGAGGAAGGTTCAGGTCATGCGCAAAATTGCCCTGCTGTTGTTTGCAGCCGCTCTACCGATGCTCGGTAGCAGCGCCGCAGCGTTCGCTTATCCAATCAACCCTCCGGCTATCGACATCAGCAACGATGCGCCGCAGCCCGGCTCGAACGTCACCCTGTCGGTCAACGCGTTTTGTCCCGGCACGACGGTCACCTTCACGGTCAACGGCAATGTGGTCGGCACGGCTGTTGCCGACGACAGCGGCCACGCCAGCCTGGTCATCGTCGCCCCTGCGGTGGTTGGCGTCTACGTCGTCGTAGCGACCTCGCCACCGGAATGCGGTCTCACGGCCACCTCCCAGCTCTCGATTTCCCCCGTGCCCAGTACGGTGCCGCTGCCCGTTACTGGTTCTGACAGCTCGTTCCCATTGCAGATCGGCCTCGTGGCCCTGGCAGCGGGCGTTGGCATGGTCTCGGTTGCCACCGTGCGTCGGCGCAAGCCAGCATCAGCTGCCTGATATCCCCGGCTCCCGATCAGGCACTACGCTCTTGGCTCGACGCCGACTAGGTCCAGCGTCCCTGTTCTCCCCTTACAGACTGGATGCGTGTTCTGGACGCCAGAATTGTTCTTGATGGAATCCGCCGCCGCTGGTGGGTGGTACTCACCTTTGTGGCGTTGGGCGCTCTCGTCGGAGCCCTGCCAGCACCGAAGGCAGCGACCGATGCGGTCAACCACTGGAACGCGGCGCACACGTTGCTGTTGTCGAACTCGGCCGATGTGGGCACGATTGTTGCCAATCCGGTGTCGCTCAACCAGATCAAGCTGTTTGCAACCACGGGCGAGGTACCTCATCGCGCTGCCGTGAAGCTGGATTTCAAGGGATCGCCGGCCCTGCTTGCCGCGCAGATCAAGATCACCGTCGATCCCGAGAGCGGTTCCATCAGGCTCAGCACCACGCAGAATTCGGCCGAGCAGGCGGTTGCCGTGGCCGACACGTTCGCCGACGAACTCTCCAGCTATCTCGTCGAGCGCCAGGACATCCTGCAGACCGAGCGGATCAGCAGTTCGCTGAAGCGCCAGGACGACCTGAAGGCCAAGATCGACAAGCTCTCGGCGCAGTTGGCCACCCGGCCGGGCGACCCGGTGCTCTCCGCCCAACTCGACGGCTTGACGCGCCAATACAGCGCCGTGTTCGAGCAGTACGACGCCCTGCAGGTGACCGCTGTGCAACTGCAGCTCGCGACACTCGAACGTGCCGAGGCCATCCCCATTGCACGCAAGGGCCTGCTTGCGCCGTCTTCGCGCACCAGCCGCGGCGTGCTCGGTGGCATCGTCGGTGGTCTCGCCGGCATTGGCATTGCCATGCTGCTCAGCCGGGTCGACTCCACCATTCGCAGTCGCGCTCAGGCCGAGTCCATCTTCGGCCTCCGCGCCCAGGCTTCGATCCCGATGGTCAAGGACTTCCCGCAGGGCCTCGTGGCCATTCCGGGACGACACGATGTCTTGTCCGATGCCTATCGCAAGCTGCGCAGCGTGGTGTCGTTCGTCGAGCACGGGGTGGCCCAGGACGCTGGCCGAGTGCCGGTGATCCTGGTCGTGTCTGCGGGGGCGGGTGATGGCAAGACCACGGTGGCAGCCAACCTGGCCGCAGCATTTGCCGAGAGTGGTGTGCGCACCGTTGCCGTCAACACCGACTTCCGTCGACCAACGCTGTCGAAATACATCACCGGCAAGGTAGCCGACGTCGGTGGCTTGGTCCCGGCGCGCATCAGCACGATGCCACCGGCTCTGCTGCTCAATCACGGCGTCGTTGATGACCTCGTTCTGTTCGATCTGGCGGGGGTGGAGGAATCGCCGGGTGAACTGGCGCGCATCACCGCTGGCTTCCTGCCGAGAATGGCCGAGATCGGTGCGGGCGTGGTGGTCGTCGACACCTCGCCGGTGGACTCCACGGCCGAGGTCCTCGAGTTGGTGCCTCAGGCCGACCTCATCGTGCTGGTGTCACGCGTCGGACGAACTCATGCTGCTGCGGCGCACAGCACGGTTGAAACCCTGCGGTCGCTGACCGAGCGGCAGATTCTGCTCGTACTCGTCGAGGAGTCAGCCGGGCGCAACGGCTACGGCTACTCCTACTCCTACTCCTATGCGGTACCCGCCAATCAGAAGCGGCAGTCGCAGCGGCCTCGTAGAGGTGCGGCCTGACCGTGCGGTCAAAGTGGATTCCACTGCTCATCGGGGGCGCAGTCCTGTACCTGTTGTTCCTTGGTTGGGCCATGGGGAACCTGAGCTACGACACGTGGGGAGCGTTCATCGTGCTGCCGATGATGGTCGGTGTCACCCGGTTGGTGCTGCGGCGTATCTTCACCAAGCGCATGCGGTACATGTATCCCATGGCCCTCGCTGGCCTCGGTGCGAAGGTTGTCGGCTCGTTGGTGCGCTATTGGGTCACGTTCGATGCCTACGGCGGTCAAGCCGACGCTCGTCTGTACCACGACATCGCCAAGGTCATCGCCGGCGACATCCGTGACGGAAGGGTGTCGCTGCTGTCCGCGATCCCTCATTCCACCGGGACCCAGTTCCTCGAGCAGCTCGCCGGGTTGGTGTACGCGATCTTCGGGTCCAGTCGATTGGCCGGATTCCTCCTGTTCGGCTGGATGGGCTACTGGGGTGCGGTCCTGTTCCTTCGCGCTGCGCTGCTTGCCATTCCACGGCTGAAGACGCGGCGTTACGCGAGCCTCGTCTTCTTCGCCCCATCGTTGATGTATTGGCCGTCATCGCTCGGCAAGGAAGCCTGGATGATGCTGTGCCTCGGTCTGGCCTCATACGGTGCGGCTCGCCTGCTCACGGGCTGGGGCGGCGGCTGGTCTGTGCCCTTCACCGTGCTCGGTATCGTCGGCGCCGGGTTCCCAAGGCCGCACTTCGCTCTCATCTGGGCCGGTGCCCTCGTGTGCGCGCTCTTGGTCCTGGTTGTCATCGGCACGGGCACTGACTCCTCCAGGCTCACCGCAGCGGTGTTGTTTGGTATCTCTGTGGTGGGATTGGTCATCCTGATCGGCATCACATTGAAGTTCCTCGATCCCAGGGGTAACCAAGCCGGTGACGTCGGCCTGAGCGATCGGGTCGCCTCCATCCTTGAACAGACCGCCCAGAACTCACAACAGGGAGGCTCGGCGATCACGCCGGTCTCGCTGAACGGACCACTTGATTGGCCGTACGCCATTGGGCGAACCCTCACCCGACCGTTGCTGTTGGAGGTGCGCAGCTTTGGCGAACTCCTGCCGGCGCTGGAGATGACGGCGCTGATGGGTCTTGCTCTGGTGAGCTGGCGACGTATCTTGAACCTCGGTCATGTGCTGCGGCACAACCCCTACGTGGTGCTGTCCGTGCTGGTGGTGTTGACCTTCGGGGTGTCGTTCGCGAACATCTCCAATCTCGGTATTCTCTCGCGTCAGCGGTCCTTGGTGCTGCCCATGCTGTTCGTGCCGTTGTGTCTCCCGCATCGCCGATCCAGCGAGCAGCGTCTCGACGGCGCCATCCACCGTTGAGCGTTGACGGCGGTCCGTCGGTCCGTCGGTCCGTCGGTCCGTCGGTCCGTCGGTCCGATGATGGTGGCGGTTGCCGTGTTCCGGCCATACTGGTGAAGGAATGAAATCGCGGCGTCGGAATACGATCTCCACCTTCACCGCCCGCGTCGTGTTCGCTGTAGCGGTCGCCAGTGGAGTGTTGGCTGCCTTCGCCGGGTGTCGACCCACAGGGTCTGGCGTGCCCGATGCTGTGATCACCACAGCGTTTGCGCTGTTCGTCACCTGGGCGTCGGCAACCGCACCGTGGTGGGCGCTGGTGGTCGCGTCGAGCGGGGCAGCGATGGTCGTCGTCGATCGGCCGCTGCTCATCGCGATCGCATTGGCGGGGTTGTTCGGTGGGGTGTGGCTAGGCCTGCACAGGACTGGCGCCGCGCCGGTCCGGGCCCTCATCGGCGCTGCGGTGCTGCAGGTCGTGCTGCGGTCCAGCTCCGACCCATGGTTCCTCGCTTCGTTTTTCGCGATGGCCGCTCTGGCGTTGCTGCTGGCTCTCACCGGTCTGGCGCGTCGCCCGGGTTTTGTCCGTCGGCGCGTGCTGCACATCGGCATCGGCGTGGGCGTGGCCTTCCTCACTGCCGTCGTGGGCATGATGATCGGGGGTCTGGCGGCCAAGGACCATGCGAGCAAGGGATACGGCGCGCTGATCAGCGGCCTCAACTCGTTGAAGAGCGGAGACCCAGCCGCCGCGTCCGCATCGCTGCACAGTGCTGCCGTGCAGTTGCAGGCCGCTCGCGACGAGTTCGATACACCGTGGACGGCCCCAGCCCAACTGGTGCCGGTGCTGGCGCAACACCGCCAAGCCCTCACCGACATCATCGGAAGGGCCGCAGCGGCATCCAACGCCGCCTCCAAGACGCTGGCGCTTGTCGATCTCAGCCAACTCACGGTGCAGACCGGTGTGATCGATGTCGAGGCCCTTGCCTTGCTGACCCAGCCGCTTGCCGACCTGCGTTCGACGGTGAAGGGGTTGTCGGTTGCGCTCGATGCCGCCTCATCGCCCTGGCTCTTCGCTCCGTTCCAGGACCGGCTCGACCATGCCAGAACCCTGGCCTCAGAGGTCATTCGTCAGGCCGACACCAGCCTCGATGCTGCCCAGCAGGGGCCGGCGATGTTGGGAATTGATGGACCCCGCCGGTACTTCATCGCGTTCACCAGCTCGGCCGAGGCTCGTGGGCAGACGGGTCTGATGGGTAACTGGGCCGAGGTCACCATCACCAAGGGACGCCTGAAGCTGACCGCCCGCGGTCGAACGGGCGAGCTGATCACCGATCTCGAAAAGCGGGGCGGCGCGTCGCTCGTCGCCAGCGACGAATACTTTGCCCGCTACGGACAGTTCGGGGCAGGCAGCCAGGGTGGCAAGGTCATCCCGAAGTACTGGAGCAACATCACCATGTCCCCGGATATGCCCGCTGTTGGTTCTGCGATGGCGCAGCTCTACGAGCAGGCCACGGGCCGCGCCGTCGACGGTGTGTTCATCATCGATCCGGCCGGCATCGCTGCGCTACTCGACCTCACCGGTGATGTGGTGGTGCCCAGCCTCGGCGTCACGTTGTCGTCCACCACCGCCGAGCAATTCCTGCTTCTCGATCAGTACACGCGTCCCGAGTCCGAACGCGAGGACATCCTCGAAGCCGTCACCCGCGCCACGGTGGACCAGGTGTTGAGCGCACAGCTGCCGAGCCCGCAGGTGTTGGCGGCCGACCTCGGGCGGGCGGCGACGCAGGGGCACCTCTCGGCATGGGCAGTGCGCCCGAGCGAGCAGCAACTGTTTGAACATGTCGGCATCGACGCAGCGTTACCCTCACCCTCGGGCCACGATGGACTCGCTGTCGTCAACGACAATGCCAGCGCCAACAAGATCGACAGTTTCCTCAAGCGCGAGGTGCGCTACGAGGCAAGGTTCAATCAGCGCACCGGCCGTACCACGGCGGTTGCGTCGGTCACGATGACGAACACGGCGCCGTCCACCGGCTATCCCGACTACGTCATCGGTAACCGGCTCAAGCTTGCGCGCGGCACCAATCGAACGATTCTCAGTCTGTATTCGCCCCTTGCTCTGCAGGGCGTCACCCTCGACGGTGTCGCCATTGGTCACAGCTCGAGCACCGAACTGGGCTGGAACGTGTACGCGACGTTGATCACCCTGGCACCGGGTCAGCGCGTGACGGTGGCGTTCGATCTGAACGGCGCACTTGCTCCGGGTCGTTACCAACTCGTCTACCGACCGCAACCCCTCCGGTTACCCGAGCGGCTTTTCGCTGAGGTCAAGAACACCGATGGAGCAACCGTGGCGGGGTTTGCCGGGACCCTGAAACGGCGAAGCGTGTTGTCCGGCCGGGGGCTCGTTCCTTGGCGTTGAGGGTGCCGATCCTCCGCCTACACTTTGTCAACTTCGAGAGGTGGTTGAGGTCCTGAACACGGAAACGATCTTTGGGGCGCTCCGGCGTCGCTGGTGGGTGGTGGTCGCTATGGCCCTGCTCGGCGTGCTCGCGGGCGCAGTTCCCGCACCCGCCAAGCCAGCCAACTCCGCCGTGGAGACCTCCACCACCTGGACAGCCAGCCACACGTTGCTCATTTCCAGTTCGTCGTCCACCCAGAGCGTCAACAGCGACCCGGTGGCGATCAACCAGTTGCAGCTCTTCGCGATCACTGGCGAGGTGCCCAAGCGCGTTGCGAAGTCGATCGGATACGACGGGGCTCCGGCGGCATTGGCAGCGCAGGTCACCGTGGCCGTCGATCAAAACACCGGCGCCTTGCGCATCACGACCAAGCAGAGCACTGCTGAGTTGTCGGTGCAGGTCGCCGATGCCTTCGCCGACGAACTCACCAAGTACATCGCCGAGCGTCAGGACTCGCTGCAGTTCGATCGCCTTGCCGCATCACGTGAACGGCTCGACTCGCTGAAGACCGATATCGAGAAGCTCGAACCTGTTGCGGCGGCCAACCCGAACGACAAGGTCACAGCGGCGCAGCTCGATGCACTCAGCCGTCAGTACAGCGTGGCTTTCGAGCAGCTCAGCCAGCTCCAGGTAGATAGGGGCCAGTTGCAGCTCACCACGCTCGAACGGGCGCAGGCAATCGCGGTCGAAGGTCAGGGCGGTGTCAGCGGCATCTCGGCGCCCACCTCGCGCACCAGCCGGGGCATCCTGCTCGGCGGTGTTGGTGGGATGGTCGGTTTCGGGGTTGTCCTGTTGCTCGCCAAGCTCGACCGGCGAATCCGCACCCGCACCCAGGCCGAAACCATCTTCGGCTTGCGCAGTCAGGTGGCCATTCCGATCACCTCGAAGGAAGCCGCCGCTGGCATGGTCGTGGTCCCCGGCCGTCACGACGTCTTGTCCGATGCATACCGCACGCTTCGCAGCGTGGTCGGGTTCGTGGAGGGCGGAGCCGCACGGGCTGCTGGGCGGGCGCCGGTGGTACTCGTGATCTCCAGCGGATCGGGTGATGGTAAGACCTCGGTGTCCACCAACCTCGCTGCGGCGTTCGTGGAAACCGGTATGCGCACCGTTGCTGTCAACACCGATTTCCGTCGGCCGTCGCTCACCGAACGAATCCTCGGCAGGAAGTCCAGGCGCCTCGGGTTCAGCTTCGAGGACCTCGCCAACATGCCAGTGGCCGTCATGCTTTCGGCGAGCAACGTCACCGATCTGGCCATCTTCGATCTGGCCGGCATCGATGCATCCCCGGGCGACCTGGCGAGAGAGACCGCTCGGCTGTTGCCCGAGCTGTCAGCGCTTGCCTCAGCGGTTGTCATCGACAGCTCGCCCGTCGGTGCCACCGCCGAGGTGCTCGAGCTGGTCCCGCATGCCGATGTGATCGTCATCGTGACGCGTCTGAACCATTCCACCATCGAGTCGGCAACTCGTTGTATCGAGATCGTGCGGGCGCTCAGCAACGCGCATCTGGTGCTCACCGTGGTCGGCGAGGCCGCCGAGCGATCCGGGTACTACGAGTACGCCGGCAGCGTGCCCAACCCGAGTCGGTGGCGTTCGAAAAGCGCAGATTGATCGTGAGCACCCCGGCCGAGCGCACCGTGATCGGGCTCGCCGCAGCGTACGTGTTGGCGCTCGGCTGGGCGATGGTCAATGTCGGGTACGACCTGTGGGGTGCGTTCGTGTTGCTTCCCCTGCTGCTCCTGAGCCTGCTCGTTGCGGTCCGAAGGTTGTTCTCCGGCGATCTGGCGCACCTGTATCGCATCGGTGTCGTTGGCCTTGGCGCCAAGTTCGTGGTCGTGTTCGTTCGGTATTTCGTGGCGTTCCAGTCGTATGCCGGCTTCTCGGACTCGGGTGAATACGACAAGAACGCGAAGATCCTTGCTGCGGGCCTGCGCAGCGGCGCACGGTCGCCAACGGCACTCATCCCGCGGGGAACTGGCACGAGGTTCATCACCAACGTGACCGCCTCGATCTACACAGTGTTCGGCGCCAGCCGGCTTGCAGGGTTCTTCGTCTTCGCCTCAATGGCCTACGTCGGTGCACTGCTCTTCGTGAAGGCGGGGATACTCGCAGTACCCGGTTTGTCGCACAAGCGCTATGCGGCGCTGGTGCTGTTGACACCATCGATCCTGTACTGGCCAGCATCGATCGGCAAGGAGTCCTGGATCATGCTGTTCTTGGGCATCACCACCTTCGGGGTTGCCCGGCTGCTCACCGGCCGATGGGGTCTGGGTTCGTTTGCCCTCCTGGGGGTGGGTTTGTTGGGAGTGGGCTTGGTGCGGCCCCATTTTTCGGGCATGTGGATCGGGGCGTTCTTGGTGGCCCTCATCGCCGGACTGTTCACCCACCGCTCCGATCGTGGCGCAGGGGGAAGATTCGGCTCCATCGCCCTGATCCTCATCGGTCTCGCTGCCCTGTTCGCCGTCGGCGGCGCAACGGTGCGTTTCCTCGATCAGCGTGGCGCCACCGTGGATTCCACGGCCGGCGTGACAACCCAGATCTCCTTGCTGTTCGATTCGGCGACACAACGCACTGACGAAGGTCGCTCTGTCTTCAAGATCGTCACCATCGACAGCCCTCTCGACTGGCCATCTGCGATCGTACGGACCGATACGCGACCGCTGTTGAACGAGGCCAGAAGCTTCGCCGAGCTCATTCCTGCTACCGAGATGACCGCCCTGCTGCTGATTGCCATCGTGAGCTGGCGGCGGGTAAGGGCCACCTTTCGGGTCATGCGCCGTAGCCCGTACGTCGTGTTCGCCCTCACGGTTCTGGTGGCGTTCGGTCTGGCGTTCGCCAGCGTGGGCAATCTGGGCATCCTCAGCCGGCAGCGGTCCTTGATCATGCCGCTGTTCGTCCTCCCGCTGGCCTTTCCGCAGTGGGTGTCGCAGCGCGCCGTACGGCCCCGTGCCGATGCCGGTCGTGCCGGACCGGTGCGCGAGGCGTCTCGCCCCGGCACACTGATGGGAATATGACCGTGTTGAAAATCCTGACCGTGTGTACCCATAACCGCACGCGATCGGTGTTGATGTTGGCGCTGTTCGGCGAGCAGTTGTCCCGTCACGGTGTGCCCGCCCGGTTGGCCAGCGTCGGCACATTCGATCAGAACCAGCCAGCCACTGAGCCAACGGTGCGCCTCTTGGCCAAGCGTGGACTCGACGTGTCGGCTCATCTCAGCTCGTTCGTCAATGCCGAGGCAGTGGGAGATGCCGACCTCATCGTGACCGCCGAGCGCGATCACGTGGTGTTCATCGCTGGTCGGTGGGAAGGTTCGTTCGAGCGCACCTTTACCCTGCCTGAACTGTTGGTGCGAGCCGATGCCGTCGGCCCTCGCAACGGCATGCCCATGGCGGAGTGGCTTGCCCTGGTCAACGAAGGCCGCCCGCGTGGTATCGAGTACCTGTCTGACCCGACGGTCCTCGAGATTGAAGATCCCACCGGTCAGGCCCCTGTGGTGTGGCGGGGAACAATCGAACGGATCGACCTGGTCAGCCTTCGCCTGGCTCAACTGCTGGCCTGACCGCCGTGAATTCGCGCACCTTCATCAAGCGCTTGGCTGTTGCTGCAGATTATGTGGCGCATCCACCATCGGGTGTCGTGGTGCTGATCTATCACCGTGTCGGTGGCGGGTCCGCCAGCGAGGTCGATCTCGACCCCGGGGCCTTCGATGCGCAACTCAGCCACCTCGCCGAGCACCATCGTGTCCTCAGCCTTGACGACGCCATTGATGCGCTCGCCATCGGCTCACCGATCGACGGTGTCGTGCTGACCGTTGATGACGGCACCGCCGACTTCGCCGATGTGGTGGTGCCGGCTCTCTCCCGGCACAACTTGCCGGCAACGCTGTATGCAGCAACACGTTTCATCGATGAGGGAATCGAGTTTCCGTGGGGCGCGCCACCCATCTCATGGTCGGCTCTGCGCGACTGCGTGGCTACAGGGCTGATCACTGTTGGTTCACATACGCATTCGCACTGGCTGATGGATCGTCTCGATGCATCGGTGATCGACGGTGATCTCGACCGGTCGATCGATCTCATCGGCGAGCATGTCGGGCACAGCCCCGCACATTTCGCGTATCCCAAGGCCCTGCCCGGGTCCGCCGAGGCCGAGATCGCCGTGCGGCAGCGCTTCCGGTCTGCTGCCTTGGCCGCCAGTCGCGTCAACCGGCCCGGCCACACCGATCTGCACCGCCTCTGGCGCACGCCAGTACAACGCAGCGACACGCCTGAGTTCTTCGCGGCCAAGGCACGCGGTGGCCTGCGGTTCGAGGGCGAACTCCGCTCGCTCGCCGGGCGCGTGAAGTACCGGGGAATGAGCAAGTGAGACCACGGTTGTCGCTGCCGCCGAAGGATCCTTCGCGGCCCCGTCTGGTACACCTCACCACCACGGACATGAGCCTTGATTGGCTGATCGGACCGCAACTGCGTGCGTTCGCGGCGGCGGGCTACGAGGTCATTGGCATGTCTGCTGCGGGCCCGCATGTGGCCAATCTTGCGTCGATGGGTATCGCCCATGTCGATGTGCCGGCGTTCACCCGCAGCAGCAATCCGCTGCAGGACATCCGCGCCTTCGGGCAACTCGTCGGTCTGCTGCGCCAGGTACGGCCCGACATCTTGCACACGCACAACCCCAAGCCGGGCATCCTTGGGCGCATTGCCGGCCGCCTGCTGCGGGTGCCCGTGGTGATCAACACTCAGCACGGCCTCTACGCGCAGCCGAGCGATCGGTGGCAGCGCCGGTGGCCTGTGTACGCCGCCGAACGAGTGGCCGCAGCGTTCAGTCACTGCGAGCTCGTGCAGAACCCCGAAGACGTGGCGACGCTCGTGAAGGTGCTGCACATTCCCGCCCGCCGCGTGCACCTGCTCGGCAATGGCATCGATCTGCAACGGTTCAATCCCGCCGCTGCCCCGGCGGGTACCCGAGAACGGCTTCGTGGCGAGTGGGGTATTGCCGACGACGAAGTGGTCTGCGCCACCGTGGGTCGGCTGGTGCGCGAGAAGGGCATTGCCGAGATCCTCGATGCGGCACACCTGTTGCGCGCCCGTGGTACGCGTGCCCGGTTCGTGATCATCGGTCCCAGCGAGCCGGGCAAGTCCGATGCGGTCGACGAGGCGCTCATCGAACGTGCCCGGACCGACGGTGTTGTGTTCACTGGCCAACGCACCGACATGGTCGAGTGCTATTCGGCGGTGGATGTGTTCGTCACGGCGAGCTGGCGCGAGGGCTTCCCACGTGCCGCCATGGAGGCAGCAGCGATGGGTTTACCCACCGTGGCCACCGACATCCGGGGCAACCGACAGGTCATCGATCAGGGGGTCACCGGTGTGCTGGTGCCCGTTCGCGATCCCGCATCGCTGGCGTTGGCCATCGGCGAGTTGGTCGAGTCCGCAGGGCTGCGCCGGTCGCAGGGTGTCGCAGCGGTGGCGCGGGCCGCCGCCGATTTCGATCAGCAGCGCCAGATCGACATCACGCTGGCGCAGTACCGCGCCCTCGCCCGCTAGGGCAGTCGCACCGAGGTGTGCCTGGGTCGGGTGAGTTCACGTTGCCGCCGGGGTTGGTTGACAGGACGACTACGGGCGATCGGTCGGTAGGGCGTGCATCGTCACGCCCTCGGTGTGGTTCACGCCGGCCCGACCCAGAACCACGGGGATGGTCTTGATCAGGATCGACAGATCGCTGCGAAGGCTGCGGGTTCGCACATACTGCACATCGAGCGCCAGGCGTTGATCCCACTCCACGGTGTTGCGGCCGTTGATCTGTGCAAGGCCGGTCAGGCCTGGCTTCACCCAGAACCGTTCGTATTCGTCGCCGCGGTAGCGCGTCCAATACTGCTCGGGCAGGGGGCGGGGACCGACCAGGGTGATGTCGCCGCGCAGCAGGTTGAGCATCGACGGCAGTTCATCGACGCTGGTGCTGCGCAGCACCTGGCCAAACCGGGGGAGCCGCTCGGTGTCGAACTCGGGTGCTTCACGCCCGGGTGCGGGGTCGCGCATGGTGCGAAACTTCACGAGATCGAACGGACGGCCACCCAATCCGAGACGGCGTTGCCGGAACAACACTGGCGACCCGAGCCGCACACGCACGGCGACGGCGACGGCGACGAGCAGCGGCAACCCCACCACGAGCACCAGAACGGCAACGGTGATGTCGACCATGCGGCGTACTGCGTTGGCCAGCATTGGTCACCGGGTCCGCTGGTGCAGCAGCCTGGCGGGCACGCCGACAACCGTGGCACCGGCAGGAACGTCGCGGATCACCACGGCACCCGCCCCCACGGTGGCGTCATGACCGATGGTGATGCCAGGGATCACTCGTGCGCCGATGCCGATGAACGCCCGGGTGCCGATGCTGACGCCGCCGGCGATGGCGACACCGGGCGCGATGTGGGCGAAGTCGCCGATGTCGCAGTCGTGGTCGATGTGGGCGCCGGTGTTGATGATGGCGCCCTGGCCAACCTGCGTGGCTGCGTTCACCACGGCGCCGGGCAGCACGGCGGCACCCTCGCTGACCGCAGCACTCCAGGACAGCATCGAATGCCGGCTGATGGCCGATGCCATCAGCAGCCCCGATGCCCAGCAGCGTGCCATCATCTGCGCTCGGGTGGCGTTGTCGCCAATGGCTACGAACACGTGCGTGGCGGCGTGCGCCGCAGCGATCTCCTCGAGCTCGGCATCGAGGCCGAGCATCACCGCATCAAGTCCGGAAATGGCAGATCCATCGGAGCTGACACAACCCACCACGGTGGTGTCCTCGTCGTCGAGCAGCGCCTCGATGCAGACGCGCGCATGTCCACCCGCACCCACCACCAGCACCCGTCGTTGCGTCGACATCACACAGCGACGCTACCGCACGGGCCAAACCCGTTTCCGCCCAATCGGCGGCTCAACAGCCGCTGGCCTCACCGCTAGATTGCAGGTGTCGGCTGTGGTCATGTCGGAGGGAGGCACAGCGTGAGCGGTCGCTCGAAGCAGAAGGTCAGGCAGAAAGCACCGCAGGTTGCTCGCGCTGCCCGCAGAGCCGAAGACGTCTGCCTGCAGTGCGGCATGTGCTGCGACGGCACGCTCTTCCCGGGCGCCACGATCGATGAGGCTGAGATCAGCCACGTCACCTCGCTGTCGCTGACCGTGCGCCGTCGACCAACCGGCGAGGTCGAGTTCGAGCAGCCGTGCCCCGCGTTCGTCGGCGGTTGCTGTTCGGTGTACGAGCACCGGCCCAGTGTGTGCCACAAATACAGCTGTCGGCTTCTGCCTGAGTACACCTCGGGCCGCATGGGGCTCGATGACTGCCTCGACATCGTCGAAACCATGCGTGGCCTCGTGCGGTGGCTCGAGGAAGCAATGGGGATCCCGATCGGCTCGTTCTCGGCCGCACAACTCTCCACCTTCATGAAGACCGAGGAGCCCGCCTACAAACCCGAGTCACATCAGGACCTGATGGCCGCTGGACTCCGCTTCTCGAGGCTCGTCACCGAGTATTTCGATGAGGCTGCGATCGCCCCTGATGTGACCGCCGCGGGCCGCTCGCAAGTCGGCCGAGCAGGTCGGTAACCCCACGTGGTTCGTGGCCCGTGAGCCAGTAGGTCGGAACCCTGGCGACGACCCGGGCGAGCTGCTGGAGATCGCTGCCGCGGACGGGTCCGGCACCGTTCACGAACTGGACGCGACGCGTGAGTTGCTGCGCCGGTGTCTCGACCTCTCCATCGGGCGCTGCGAGGTAGCCCACCGACACCAGACCCAACAGTGGGAGTCGTTGCGGAATGGCACGGAGTTCGTCGCGCCCGATCGGCAACTGCCGTTCGATCTCCTCCAGCCCGGCGGGATCACATTGCAACGAAGGAGCCGCAGTGACGACGTCGAGTGTCTCGGCATCGACCATGGTGGCGGGCTGATCGAGCGTTCGCCAACCTGCACGGGCCAGACCCCGGTCGCCCAGTTCGAGCAGACACCCGAACGATGCACGAATGATCACCGCACCGCGATCGTGCACCATCAGCCGCCCGGTCAGCACCAGATCGTCCGTGCGCGGAACGAACCCCTCGAGGTGGCGCAGGCTGGCGCGAACCAGGCGCCCGAGGTTCGAGGTACGCACAACACGCTCGCCACGCACGGAGAGGTAGTGCACGGCCATGAGCCGCCCGGGTGCTGTGCCCACGTGCAAGAAGACGTCGGCGACCGAGCTGGGAACGCTGGTCAGCGCCGGCCCGAGCGCGTCTCGCAGCAGGTGCAGCACGGTGGTGTCGTTGGTGGCCACGCCAACACTCTGTCCGGCCACCTCCACCGTCAGCATTGTCTGCCCTGTGGTGCCATCGGCTTCCTCGACGCGGTCGATTGGTTGCTCGTGGCGGTTCGATGGGGTCGGTGGCGGCGTGGCGATGTGCAGTCCGGCATCGGTGATCATGCCCAGTTCAGCGAGCCGCGCGACGATCGCCTGTGTGTCGGCACGCACGGTCTCCAGCGGCGCCCCGACGGCATCGGCGAGGTCGGCGCAGATCTCCCCGAGCTGCGACGTACCGTCGATGCAGGCCCAGATCAGCGCACCCACCGGGTTCAGCGCATGAATCGTCTGGCCTGATTCGTCGAGCAGGACCACTTCCTGATCGAGTTCGATCGTCACGACGCTCTGGGAACGCGCTGGGATGAATCGATCGTCGATGTTGGGTGCCCAAGAGACCTCGCCCACGACGCGACCGTACCAGTGCGCTCGTCCAACGAGATCCCACCCCGGGTGCCAGAGGACGCTGCTCGTCAACATTCCATCTGCAGCAGGCGCCGACGGGTGGGCGAAATGGGTGGCCGAACCGGAATCCACGTGGCTGCCACTCGAAGGGTTACGGGTGGTTGACGGCATACGTGACGTTCGCCCTTTTCTTTTCGTACTTGGCGCGGCTATTCTGTGGCGATGAGCGCGGACATTGATTCCTCAGAAACATCTGCAACGACTCTGGGTGACCACACCGATCGGCGTGCTGCACTCAAGAAGTTGGCCGTCGGTGGTGCCATTGCATGGACAGCCCCCACGTTGTTGAGCGGTGTGGCCCATGCTGCGGGTGTCGGTACCCCCAAGTGCATCCCCAAGATCGATCAGCCCGGCTTCGGGCCCGGTGGCGGCGTGCTCGGCACGACCACGTGGACCTACGTCGGTGGTGGCACCATCAAGAACTACCGCTGGAACGTCAGCTCCGTCGTCAACTACCAGGTTCCCCCGCTGTCCAGCGGCCCTGGCGTCGAGGGTCCGTGCCATTGCAGCCCGACCGCACCGGTCGTGCAGTTCCAGTGGAAGTGGACGGCGGCGTACAAGTCCGGCAAGACCGGCTCGCCGTACGAGCTGAGCAGCAGCCAGACCACGTGGCAGACCGTCACGCCCGGCGCCTACTACTCCAAGACCTTCCCCACCAGCGGCAACGCATTTGTCGAGGGCAACGCGAACTCCGGCAGCTTCAACATGTACTCCAGCGTCTCGCTGTCGGTGCGGGTGGTGTGCGCTGGCCTTGGTGCCGTCAAGGCCTACCGCTGTGTCACGTACGTGTCAACGTCGGTGACCCCCGTGTTCAACACGCTGAACCAGGTGGTCAACGTCAACTATTCGTCGCCCACCACCACCTACGACACGGTGTTCAGCGGCGCACAGGCCTGCAGCGCGAACCTGCCGTGACCCGTGCGCCCGTTCCGGGCGCCGCACGAACCTGGATCATCGGCGCCGGTTCGGTTGTCTACATACGGTCGAATGCCTCAGTCGTCCCACTGAACGCGAGTGCGACGGCGATCTGGCTGCTGTGCGATGGATTCCGCGCCATTGACGACATCGTCGCTGAGGTGGCCGAGTTCTTCGGTGTCGATCCCGACATGGTCCGCACGGAGGTCAACTCTGCCGTTGCCGGGTTTACCCGAATGGGGCTATTGCTCGACACCGAGCACGAGCCGCCGGCGACAGATGCCTTGGCCGCACGTCCGACGGCGGCTCCGGTACCTGCACCGCCTGGGTTTGCTGTTGCGCCGGGGATGACCCGGATAGGACCGTTTGCCGGCCTCGGCTCCGCATTTGTCGTTGATGTCGAGGAGTTGGCGCTGGCGGCCTTCATCGCCGATCGGCTCGAAGACCTGTTGCTGTCCCGTCCTGCAGTGGAATCAGATCATGCGGTCGTGGTTCGTCGATCCGATGGCCCCGACGGGCAGCGCTCGTGGGCAGCGGAGATCGATGGCCGCGGGTGCGGTCCTGGTGCCGACGACGACGGCGTGCTGCAGGAGCTGCTGACGGGTCTGGTGTTCGAGACGGTGTCGAACCGTCCGGTCACGTTCCATGCTGCTGCCGTGGAGCATGGCGGCCGGGCCGCGTTGCTGACCGGCAGTTGGGGCGCAGGGAAGACCACCACGATGTTGTCCCTGCTGCGCGCCGGGTTCGGCTACATGGCCGATGAGGTCGTGGTGGTGGACCCGGCCACCTTCGTCGCTCAACCCTGGCCGTCGCCCATCTCCCAGACCGAAGAGGGCTGGCGATCGTTGGGAGTGGAGCCTTCCACGCCATCTGGCTGCGAGCAGTACGTCGGCTGGCATCAACCGTTGGCCGCATCGGCACTCGGTTTCGCCCGTCTTGCTGGGCCAGCGCCGCTCGGCGCGATGGTGATCGTGGTGCATGCCCCTGGCGAACCGACCCGACTTGAGGCGCTCGACCCGGCATACGTCGTCGCCGCGCTGCAACCGATGCTGCTGGTGGCCGCCCACGCCCGCGAGGAGTGGTGCGACGATCTGGTTGCGTTGGCCCGGGTGGTCCCCGGTTATCGGTTGACGGTCGACGATCTGGCCACAGTGCCGGGACTCATCGCGGAAGTACTCGACCGTCGATGACGACAACTCGCGCATACCACGTGCTCGGCTTTTCGTTCAGCTTTGAATCCGACGATACGGCGCTCGTGGAGGTCATTGACCGGTGCTACCGCGACCTTCCCGCAGCCGACGGCGAGCTGAGCGTTCTGCGAGCGATGTCGATGCCGGATGGTTCGTACGAGGTCACCCTGCAGCATCCGTCTGGGGAGATCGAGATGTGCGAGGGGTTCGTGTCGAGATTCGGAATCGTCGCAGTCATCGCCTGGGAGGTGAACCATCGCGCCGAGCTGTCACGGGCCACGTGGCCGGTGTTGCATGCTGCCGTCACTGCAGGGCCGCTCGGGGCCGTTGCGTTGTGTGGGCAGTCGCGCAGCGGTAAGAGCACCATCGCCGCGGCGGCAGCTCAGCTCGGTTGGCGTCATCTCAGCGACGACCTTGCGCCCATCGACGTCGCCTCGCTCATGGTGCATCCGTATGCTCGTCCGATCATGCTCCGCTCGGGCGGTCGTGGCCTGCTCGACGAGCTGCCGGACATGCCCGCTGGCCACGGCGACTACTTCGGCGACGAATGGTTTCTCGCGGCAAGCGAGCTGGGGGCGGTGGCCGAGACCTCACCCGTGCCGCTGGTCGCCATCGTCTTTCTCGAATGGAACGACGCGGCGGAATTGGTGCCGATCAGTCGCGCGGCCACGCTGCACGCGCTCGTGCTGAACTCGACGACGCTGGGCTTGTCGGGTGAGCCGGTGTTCCGGGCGCTGGAACAGCTCGCCACGGTCGTGCCCGGTTATCGACTCCGCTTTGCACACGTGTCGGAAGCGATCGAGCTGGTCCGTCCATTGGTCGGTGCATGATGCCTTTCGCCGACGAGGTGGTCAGATCGGGGTTCGTGCCGATTCCGGGTGCAAGCGTCGTTGCGGCCTATCTCGATGACGAGGCCGTGTTGTACGACACGAGCAGCCGCCACTCGGCGCTGCTGAACCGGACATCGATGGTGATCTGGTCCGGTTGCGATGGCCGGGCAACGGTGTCGGAAATCTGCGCGCGGGTTGCTCGGCTCTTCTCCTTGCCATCCACCGCCGTGGAGGCCGACGTGGAAGCCGCGATCAGACGATTCGGCGAGAGCGGCTTTCTGCACGGTGTCGACCCCGCCCCCGAGATGGTGCCGCCCGACTCGTGAGCGCCGGCGTCGGTGCCGGGCGCTATGCGCCGTCGAGTAGTCGGCGCACCTGTTGACGCAGCTCGCGGCCGTCGTCGGCAGCGCAGACGTCTCCCTGTTCGGCGAGTGCGGCGACCAATGAGAACCAGGTGGCATCGATGCTCTTCAGCGCCAGTCGGGCAACCAGATCGACGGTCGAGATTGGCTGCGGGTGATGCACGACAATGCCGGCGAGATGAAACTGCTGCCACTCTGCAACAGGTGGCTCCACTCCGATGGCATGCCACGCCAACTCTGGCAGTGGGGGTGGGATGCGCGCTGAGCGATCGCCGGAGACGGCAACGCTCCATGCCGCGAACTCGTGAATCCCGTCGACACCGAGCAAACGGTCGTTGACCAGGGTGGGCGTGTCGACCTCGACGAGCACCACGGAATCGTTTCGAATGAACGGGCGCAGTGGTACCCAGATGTGCTCTCTGGGATCCAGGCCGAGGTGAATACCGCCCAGCGTGATCGCAAAGGCTCGAAGCACGTCGTCCGGGTCGCGGGAACGGACGATGGTCGTCGCTCCGTGGCGAAGCTGTGGGACCGCCCGCAATCCACCCGGGTTTGGCCCGGTTGGGGCATCGATCGGATCGAGACGCAGACTGAACGCCGCCGGGAACGGATGAGGCACCTCGGGAGGGTTTGTTTCGATCCACTGGTGGAAGAGTGCGCGAACCCGGCTGGCGTTGGCGTCGCTGTCTACCTGTACGCCCACGAGCAGATCTCGCTCGTGGCCGACGCGCAGCACGATGGTGTCCGCCCACACGGAGCGGTTATCGGGAGTGCCTCAAGGGTCGCCGGGCCGGGGGATGATCCGGCTGTCGTCGGAGGCGTAGTCGTCGATTGACTCGATGAAGTCGGGCAGCGGCTTCTCATGACCCGCGAGGAGGCCTGCGTCAGCAAGAAGTTTGAGCGATTCGTCGATCGCCGAGCCGAGCACGTCGGCATCAACTGCGAACAGCTCGGACAGCTCGGTAGCCATGTCGTTGACCGATGTCTCGCCATCGCTGAGTAGCCACACGCTGCTGGCGACGGCGTTCAGTCGATGCACCGTCCGTGCGGCCTCGTGGTACAAGACCGCTTCGCCGTCGATGATGGCGGTGCTGACGCGACCGATGGCAGTGGGGCGGTCGTTCGCTTCGAACAGTGAGGTCGCCACGGCCCCAGCTTTGCGGACCCGTCCGGCCCCGGTCAACATGTCGCCCGAATGCGTGTGGGCGACGGGCGAACTAGCGTGAGGAACATGCGCAGAGGACCCGACCGAACTGCTGCTCGGCGGCCGTGGTGATCTGGTCGCGGGCCGGCAATGTGCTCTGGCGATCGGTGCCGGGTTATCTGGTCTTGGCTACCGACGGCGGCACCCCATCAGAGGTGTTCGGCTCCGGCAGCGAGGTGTGGGAGCTCCTGCAGCATCCTGTCGAGACCGAGGCCCTCGTGACGGCGCTTGCCGAAGCGTATTCCACGACTGTTGAGCTGGTTCGTCCAGCCGTGGAACGATTGCTCGAGCAGTTGCTGGCGGGTGGTTATGTCGAACAGACCGGCTGATCCACCTGTTCTCGTCGCAGCACTTCGGCATGGGTTGTGTCCACCGAGTCAGCTGGTGGCCCTTCAAGCCGATGAGGTCACCACGGTGTCGCATCTTCTGCAGTACGACTCGTTGTCCGGGTTTCTCGCCGTGGCTGCAATCGACAGTGCTGTGTCGATCCCTGACGAGGCGTTTCTGGCAGGTCTCATGGACCTGTGGCACCAACAACTGCGCGCCTGCGTGATCCTGGAAGCACTCGTCGTGCGGGTAGCGACGCTGCTCGATGACGCTGCGGTCGAGTGGCGGCTCACCAAGGGCGCAGCGGTGGCGCATCTCGACTACCCGAATCCCGCCGTTCGCACCTTCGGCGACGTCGACCTGGTCGTCCATCCGGCCCATTGGGACGCAGCGATCGAAGCGCTACTGGCAAGCGGTTACACGCGCCCGGCTCGCGCCCTGCCAGGCGACTACGACGACCGCTACGGCAAGGGCGCCACGTTCACCACGCCCGACGGCCTGGAGATCGATCTGCACCGTCGCTTCGCGATCGGCCGTTTCGGCGTGACATCACGCATGGAACAGGTCTTCGAGTCGCGGGACTCCGTTGTGCTCGCCGGTCGTTCCATCCCCACTTTCTGTGCATCCGACCGGCTGCTTCACGCGTGTTATCACGCATCGCTCGGCGGCTATCGATACCTGCGGGCGCTGCGCGATGTAGCGCAGCTGATCCTGGTGACCGGAGCAGATTGGGCCGACGCCTTCTCGGTCGCCCGCGACTGGAGGGCCGAGCCGGTTGTTGCATCGGCAATCATCGAATGTTGGCAGCGGCTGCAGCTCGACACTGCACATCCGGCATACCAACGTGCCATCGCAAGGCCCATCTCGCGCGCCGACCTGCGGGCGCTGGAGGTGTTCCGCACCGAGCGGCCGTTCCGCGCCAAGGCCCTGACCGCCATTGGCGCGATGCCGGTGCTCGATGTGCCCCGATACCTGTGGACCCTGGTCTCACACCGCGATTGAGCGAGAGCCCGCCAGCGCTGCAATGAGCGCCGCGATCAGTGACGCCGCGCCCCACACGGCAACGGAGGTCAGCGCCGGCGTCGCTGTCGGCTGCAGCGCGCCGGTACGGGCGACGAGGATCGCCGCCACTGCGCCGAACGCGGCGATCAGCCAGCGAAGCGCTTCGCGAGCGCGGCCCATGCGCGGCCGCACGAGCAGCACCAACGGGACGATGAGCACAGGCCACTGCGCGAAGAACGCGCCGATCAGCGCGCTCTGGCGGCCGTATGCGCCGTAGACACCGGACCAGAGCACGAGGCCGCCGGTTCCGAGATGCCACCACACCGGGAGCTGGCGTCGCCGGAAGACCTCGAGAACGAAGCCGACCATGATGACCAGCGCCAGGTCACCCATTTGGTCGCTGGTCTCGGGTACGCACGCGAACACCGCTGCGGCCGAGCTGGCGATCACGATCGCAAGCGCCCCGGGCGTGGGCAACAACCGCCAGAGCTTGGGGACGGCCTCGGTCATCACCAGGGCCAGCACGATGGTCGTGGCAGCGGCCCAGAGATGGCTGGGCTCGTGCAGCCGCGATGTCCGCCAGCATGCGGCCACGATGAGCAACCCTGCCGTCAGCGCCAGCAATCGCGTGGTCCGCGATTGCGTCGGGCGCGAGCTCATTCTCCCAGTCTGTCAGAGCAAGTAGGATCAGGGTTCTCGCAACGAACCGAAAGCGTGTGCTGACCCCCCATGTCGCCTCAACTCGAATCGCTCCTGAGTCGTATTGCTGACCGAACGGCCAAAGTGGTGGTCGTCGGTCAGGGTTATGTCGGGCTCCCGGTGGCCATGCGTGCGGTGCAGGTCGGCTTTCCCGTGGTGGGATTCGAGGCATCGGCAGCGCGAGCGAACTCGCTCGCTGCGGGCACGAGCTATGTCGGCGACGTCAGCGACGCCGAACTCGCCGAGGCGCTCGCGCTCGGATATCTGCCCACCACCGATCCAGCCAATCTGGTCGACTTCGACGTTGCGGTCATCAGCGTGCCCACCCCACTTGCCGACGGCCTGCCCGACCTGACCTACATCGAGGCCGCCGGGCGATCGCTGGCCGCTCACCTGCGGCCGGGTGCCTGTGTGATCCTCGAGAGCACGACCTACCCGGGCACCACGTCGGAGTTGCTCGCACCGTTGTTGGTGAGCGAATCCGGGCTGGCGCCCGGCAGCTTTTTCTGCGGGTACTCGCCCGAGCGCATCGACCCCGGCAACGCCCGCTACGGCTTGAAGAACACCCCAAAGGTGGTGAGCGGTGTCGATGCCGATTCGCTCGCTGCTGTCGATGCGTTTTTTTCTGCAGTTGTCGACTCCACCGTTCCCGTTGGTTCCGCTGCTGAGGCCGAGCTGGTGAAGTTGCTCGAGAACACCTTCCGTCATGTCAACATTGCTCTGGTCAACGAACTGGCCATGTTCGCTCGCGATCTCGATGTCGACATCTGGCGGGCCATCGACGCAGCGGCGACAAAGCCATTCGGGTTCATGAAGTTCACGCCGGGACCCGGTGTTGGCGGGCACTGCCTGCCGATTGACCCCAGCTATTTGGCATGGCGGGTGAAGCAGCACCTTGGCCATACGTTCCGCTTCGTCGAGCTGGCCAACGATGTCAACGAGCACATGCCCGACTACGTGCACGACCGCATCACTGCTCTGTTGAACCACGATCGCATCGCGGTGAACGGTGCCCGGATGCTGCTGCTTGGCCTGGCCTACAAGGCCGGCACCAGCGACTGGCGCGAAAGCCCCAGTGTTGCCGTGGCGAACCGCCTTGCGGCCAGCGGCGCCGAGATTCGCTTCTGCGATCCATACATCGCCGAGGTCAACGCACAACAGGTGAAGTTCCCTCTGGTGCCGTTCTCGCCGGCCGAGCTGGCCGATGCCGAGGTGGTCGTGGTGTTGGTCGATCACGCCGAGTTCGATCCAGTTGCCATCTCCACCCATGCGCGTCGCGTGTTCGACACCAAGAACCTGCTGCGTGGACACTCGTTCACGGGCGAGGTGCTGTAGCGCCGTGAGGTATTCGCGGTCGCAGGAATTCGAAACCGCGCTGGCATGGTCGGCCACGCCGGCGGCGACGAAACATGGCCGATGGGCTGATCACGCCGACGACCCCAACGCAGCCTCGGCGCTGGCGTCCCGCGGTGAGGTGCTGCGCAACGCCTGGCGCGACCCCATCAAGAATCGCACCGTGTTTCTGCTCGACCGTTGCCGCGGCAAGCGGGTGCTCGACATCGGCTGCGTCGCCCATGACATCGCGCGGATGAGCTCGCCCGATTGGTTGCACGGCCGGATCGCCGGTGTTGCCCAACGGTGCGTCGGCGTCGATGTACTCGACGAGGGCGTCGCGGAAATGAACCGGCTCGGTTACGTGGCCGTCTCGCACGACCTCACGTCGGGCCTCGGCCCGTTGGCGGTGGAGTCGCCGTTCGATGTCATCGTCGCCGGCGAGCTCATCGAGCATGTGGAGTCAATGGACATGTTGTTCCGTACCGCTGCTGTCGCTCTCGCTCCGGTCGGCGAGCTGATCATCACCACACCGAATCCCTGGGCGCCCTCTCGGGTACGAGCAGGCCAGCGGGGCAATGTGTGGGAGAACGTGGATCACATCCTGTTCGCGTTTCCCAGCGGTATTGCCGAACTCGCTCAACGACACGATCTGCTGCTGGCTGAGGCGTTCACCGCGTCCGGTTCGCGCGGTCGCACCCCGGTTGCGGTGCTACGCGACATACGCGCGTGGGCCCGTGGCCGGGGTTGGCCGGTGATGGGGTTCGCCAGCCTCGGACCGCGTCGGATTGTCCGAATTCAGGGTCGACGGTTGGCGCGTTGGATCCGTGGGGTGGCTCGACCCAGTCGGCGTTTCGTCGGCGAGACCTTCGTCTACGTCGTGCGCCGGCCGGAGCCGGATGGAGTCAGAGCATGAGCGTGCGGTACCGGATGGATCCGACAACCTGACCAAAGCGATTACCGGCGATCCACATCCAGCGCGCCCGACCAGTGCGCGTCACCACGGTGGGCACCTTGAGCACCAGCAGGACCCACGATTTCCAGCCACCGAAGCGTGGGGGCGTTGGCTTGCCGTGCTCTTTGAGCAGCTTGGCGATCAGCGGTCGATGCGATCCGTAGCTGAATCCCTGCCGCCAGAGCTGGCGGGCCTCGGCGCGATAGCGATAGTGCACGATGGCCTCAGGCACGCCGAAGATCTCGACGCCGTTGAGCCAGCATCGCAGCGAGAACTCGGCGTCGGCCAGCACGCCGTGGCGGGAGAAATCCTCGGCGAGTGGCCCGGTGATTGTCCAGACGCCACGCTGCACGCCGTAGGTGTTGCCGTGCACCGTCGGGAAGATGCCGCCGAATGTCTGCAGCCCCTCGTCGCTGGTGCGTCCACGCGAATCGGCAAGCCATGGTGGGTTGAGGCGATCGAGTTCGTTGACCCCTGTGACGACCGGGTGGTTCTGCAGAGCCTGCGCCATCGCAGCCAACCAACCCGGTGCCACGATGTCGTCGGCGTCGCAGAAGATGACGGCATCGGCGGTGGTGGCGGCGGCAACGCCGGAGTTGGCTGCGTAGGACTGGTCGGCCTTCTCGGCAGCAGTGATGACACGCAGGCGCGGGTTGGTGAGGGCAAGGTTCTCGACGAGAGCAACGGTGCCGTCGGTGGAACCGTTGTCGACCACGATGATTTCCCAGCTGCCGGCGTAGTGCTGCGACAGCAGGGCATTGAGCTGGTCGCCGAGTCGGTTCTCCTCGTTGCGTGCCGGGATGACCACGCAGATATCCATGACCCAAACTGTAATGGCTCGTCGTTCGCTCGTATCATCTCTCGGTGCTCGTGTTCGTCACCTCCATTCGTCACCCTCACAACAGTTCCTCGTACCAACGTGTGGGTCGGTTGCTCGACCAGAGCCTTCGGTCAGTCTGTCGGCAAACCGACCCGGACTTCCGAGTGGTCGTGGTGCACAACAGCATGCCCGAGGTGGAATTCTCTGATCCGCGCGTGAGCTATCACGCTGTCGGCTTCCCACCTGCAAGCACCCGTCGAACACACCGACTTGGCCTCCTCGAGTCCCATCTCGACAAGGGAGTCAAGTTGGCAGTGGGCGTGTCCGTTGCTCATCAGATGAATGCCGACCACGTCATGATGTTCGATGCCGACGACTACGTGCACAGCGGCCTTGCCGAGTATGCCAACGCCCGCGTCGGCCACCCCGGTTGGTACTTTGCCGAAGGTTTCATCCACACGGCGGGCACGTCGATGGTCAATCATGTTCCCGATGGCTTTCACCTCAAGAACGGCTCGACGGCCATGCTGCGAGCCGATCTGCTGGGGGTGCCTGACGGCATCAGGGTCGACTCGACCAAGGCCGAGGTGATCGACGCGATCGACGACGAGCATCTGTGTCATCTCCTCGGTGGGCATGGACTCTGGGAGGAGCACCTTGCGACACGGGGTCATCGCATGGAGGCGTTGCCGTTCCCAGGCGCCATGTGGGTCATCGGAACGGGAGAGAACCTCTCTGGCAACCTCGTGTCGGGGCGTGCCCGTCGTCCGATCGACGAGGAAATCAAAGCTGTGTTCGGTCTTGTCCGGCCCAGCAGATCATCGGCAACCCTGCGTTCGATGCTCATTCTGGCGCGACGGATCAGGTGGCGACTGACTGCGCCCCGTTGGAAGGTCCGACGAGAGACGGAGCCTGCACGCTGAACTGCGTTGGACCGTGCACAATTCGCAAGGGCAGAGTAGCGATGACAGCCCACGCGCCAATCTCATGGACGGTCATCTAGGATTCGGCCATGCTTGCACTTGTCACCGGTGTTGCCGGGTTCATCGGAAGCAACCTCGCCGATCGATTGGTCGCCGACGGCTGGCAGGTGCGTGGGGTCGATCGGTTCACTGCGTATTACGAGGAACGCGCCAAGCGATCCAACCTCGTCTCGCTGCACGCGAATCCGTCGTTCGAGCTGGTCGAAGCCGACCTGCTGTCCACCGACCTGGGTCCGCTTCTGGACGGCGTTGATGTGGTCTTCCATCAGGCTGGTCAGCCGGGCGTTCGCCTGTCCTGGGCCGACGGCTTCCGTTTGTACAACGAGATCAATGTCGACGTCACGCAGCGCCTGCTCGAGGCCGTGCGCTACCGATCCATCAAGCGCTTCGTGTATGCATCAAGTTCGTCGATCTATGGCAATGCCGCCAGCTACCCGACGATGGAATCCGATCCGCCGCACCCGCACAGCCCCTACGGTGTCACCAAGCTGGCGGCTGAGCTGCTCTGCAACGCCTACGCGTCGAACTTCGATGTCCCCGTCGTTTCGCTTCGTTACTTCACCGTGTACGGCCCGCGGCAGCGGCCTGACATGGCGATTCACCGCATGATCGAAGCGGCCGTTCACGGCACTCCGTTCAACGTGTTCGGCGACGGTTCCCATGTGCGTGATTTCACGTATGTCGGTGATGTCGTACAGGCCAACGTGCTTGCTGCCACCGGCGATCTGGCGCCGGGCGCCGTCATGAACATCGCCGGCGGCGCGTCGACAACGGTGAGCGAACTGCTCGAAGCTGTCGGCGCGGCCGTCGGCCAGCCAGTGCCGCTTATTTGGCAGGCCGCACAGCCCGGTGATGTCGAGCGAACCGGTGGATCCATCGAACGTGCTCGCACCCTGCTGGGCTGGGAGCCGGTCACCGATCTCGAGACGGGACTGGCCCGTCAGGTCCTGTGGCACCGTGGCAGAGAACGCTGACCCAGCCATCGAGGGGCCTGATCCTGAACTCAGTATTGTGATTCCGGCGTTCAACGCTGCGGCAACGATTCTGGATCAACTGCAGGCTCTGGCAGGCCAGCAATGGGCCCCCGGTTTTGAGATCATCGTGGCAGACAACGGCTCTACAGATGAAACAGCGGTGCTCGTCGGTGCATTCGCAGCATCGCGCCCGTTCGTCCGGCTGATCACTGCCGCCGAGCAGCGGGGCCCGTCGTATGCGCGGAACGCGGGAGTCAGCCGTGCGCGAGGGCATCTGGTTGCGTTCTGCGATGCCGACGACATGGTCGGCGATCAATGGGTCTCGGCGATGGGCGAGGGTTTGTTGCGTTCGGTGGCGGTGACCGGCCCACAGGATCAGCAGCAGCTCAATCCGCCCTGGCTGCGCAACGTCTATGGCAGCGCGCTGGCCACTGGGGCGCAGACCTTTGCCGGGATCTTTCCGTTCGGCGCCAGCGCCAATCTTGGTGTTCGCCGGGAGACCTTCCTGCGCTTCGGTGGTTTCGACACCAGCCTGTCGGTTGGCGAAGACATCGATCTGTGCCTGCGGCTGTGGCACGGTGGCATCGAATTGGAGTTCGCGCCCATGGCGGTCGTCCACTACCGCAACCGGACCAGCATGGCTGCCCTGTGGAAGCAGGCTGTGCGGTACGGCGCCGCTGCGCCGATGATCGCCCGGCGGCTTGCAGCGTTGCACCGGTCGACACCGCCGGCATGGCGCGGTCTGAAGAACTGGGTGTGGTTGCTGCGCAGGCTCGGGAGCCTCCGGTCGAAGGCCGGCCGGGCTCGCTGGGTGGTTGTCGCTGGCAATGCAACGGGTCGGCTGTTGGGCAGCATCAGGCACCGACACCTCTATCTGTGAGCATCCACTATCTGTGAGCATCCTCTATCTGTGAGCATCCACCAGCCGTTGTGCGATTGATTCGAACTGATGCGCCACAGCTGCAGCCTCGATCGCGGGTCGTTTGCTGTGCGCCAGCGCGTCGTCGGCCATCTCCTGGTACAACGCGTTGTCGGACCACAGTCGTCGCAACTCGGCGCACCAGGCATTGATGTCGTCGAGGCCAACCTGCGAGCCTCCCTTGCCGATCGCCTCGATCAAGGCCGGCACATCTGCAGCAATCACCGGGATCCCGTTTGCCTGTGCCTCCGCGATCACCCGCGGTCGGTTGTCGATGCGGTAGGGCACCAGCAGCACGCGGGCATCACGGTACAGCCGGGGCCCAGGGGGTTCGGCCCTACGAAACTCCACATTGGGCAGGTTCGCAAGGTGTGCCTCCACCGATGCCAGTTGTTCGGCGCTGAGCGGCCACGACTCTTGCGCAACAAAGGCGATGTCGGGCATCTGCTCGGCGATCTTCCAGACGGTCTCGATGCCGCGGCTCTCGATGGGGTTGATGACCAATGCGGTGTGACGCGTTGACTCCGTGACGGTGACGCCGAGCTCGATGACCGAAGGTACGAACTCGCAGGTCACCCCGAGTCGTTCGATGGCGGCGGTGAGGCTCTCGGCGTTGGCCACCACGGCATCGGCGGGATGTGCACCGTTGTCGAAATGATTCAGCGCCTCTTCCTCGCGGATGTACAGAATGGTCGGAACGCCGTGTGCGTCGCACATGGAGCGCACTTTGCGCCAGGTCAGCCGCAGCACGCTGTTGCCCACCACCACGTCGGGTCGAAACGTCTCGATCGTCTGCCTGACAGCGTTCTCAGGGATTGGGGTCGTGAGGTGGTTCAGGCCGTCGATCCACTCGGCCGTCACCGTCCGCCCCGGCATCTTCTCGAACCACCGGACCAGTTTGCCGCCGGGCCGCCCACCGATCCGGGCCGACAGGTCGGCGAGTTGCTCGTAGACCCACATCGTGCGTCGGGGTCCCCGAGCGTGGTTGACGACGAACACGACCTCGTGCCCGAACTCCACCAACCGGGCTGCCAATTCGCGTTGACTTCTACCGGAACCACCCACCGTGGTTCCCGAAACAAACAGCATCCGCACGGTGAGCAACCTAGCGCGACAGGTCGAGCCAGCCAGCCGAACCCGATATCTGCCCTGTGGGCAAGGTGCCGAGGATTCGCGGTTGCACGCTCGGCAATCGCGGGCTCGAATCTGGCCCGGCCCGACGGTGGTTGTGCTGTCTTCGTGCTTCGTGCTTCGTGCTTCGTGCTTCGTGCTTCGTGCTTCGTGCTTCGTGCTTGGGTCTTGGGTCTTGGGTCTGAAACGACCAGACGGAGCTCGAGTTCAACCTTCACCGACCCGGCCAACCGACAGGTACCGCCGGCGGACATCGGATTCTGTCCACTGCGGGCGTTCCGGCAGTGGGGATGAGCCCTCTAGGGCACGGATCTACTGCCAGTCCGACCATGGCCTGCAAGTACCGCCGGCGTTGCATGACGTTGATCAGCGCAGCACTTCGTCGTACACCTCTCGGAGTCGGATTCCGATGTGTGCGTGCGATCGCTCGTGGGCGATCCGCTTGCACGCTGCTGCTGCCTCGTCCCACTGATCCGGCTCGAGCACGCGGCGAATCGCGGTGGCGAGACCCGCCGCATCGCGAGGAGGGACCACGAACCCCGTGCGCTCGTCGCGCACGGTGTCGCCGAGGGCGCCGACGTCGGTCACGACGACGGGCCTCCCGTGGCCATATGCATCGTGCAGTACGCCGCTTTGCGATGCGAACGAGGTGTAGGGGAGCACCACAACGGAGGCTGCCTGGAACAGTTCTTGCTTCTCGCGCAGCGTCGCAAATCCGATGCTGACGTGAATGCGCTCGTCGCGTCGGGCCATGTCGAGCGCAAGGTCCTCGAGCTTCTTCTCCCCGTGTCCGGCGATCGCGAGACGGACGTCTTGACCACCGAGCAGTGACATCGCCTCATCGAGTACCTCCATGCCCTTGTTCGTGCGGAACGCGCCGAAGAAGAGCAGCAGTGGTGGGCCTTCCGGGCGCGGTGAGGGCTCGACGTCGATCGGAAAGACCTGGTGAGGCACGACGTGGATGCGCGCGTGGGGAATGCCGAAAGTGGTGTGCAACTCGTCTGCAAGCCGAGCGTGATGCACGATCAAGGCGTTCGGGCGTTTGTACATGTGGGCGAGGAGTTGGTGCTCGAGACGCGTTCCGAGGCGCGGGTTGTGCGGCATCACGTCGTGGACGCTCATGACCAGCGGAGTCGGAAACCGGGTGAAGGTGTCGGTGAAACGGTTCACGTAATGCAGATGGAACAGGTCGTATTCGTTCGATTTCCAATGTCTGCGGCGTATAGCCGCCCGCTCTCGATATGTCGCTGCCCGTGATGGAGCCCAACCCATCCGGCCGACCGACCGCTTGACGTCGGGAAGATCGCGCAGCACTGTCACGCCATGTGTTGTGCCCGCAGCGGGGGCCTCGGCGCGATCGATCACCTCGGTCACCAGGGTCTCGCCCGGGCGCAGGGTAGAGCGCGCCCAGTCGAGTTCTTCACTGCGCGCAAACGGCCAAAACCAGTGAAACTTCATTGAGCTACGCACACCTTGCAGTACTCCGCTTCAAAACAGTGTATTCGGCGGGAGCGAGAAGCGGTTTTTTCGTGATGAAGTGTTGTGTCAATATTGCGTTGAGCCGCAGCGAATGGTTGGCATTCGGAGGTCATCGCAATGATTGCGTTCGACCATTGCCTGTTCTGCGACGTATTTGTTCTCAGAGGAGCTGTTCTGTGCTTGCCTTCGTCACTGCGGTCCGACATCCGCTGAACTCAAAATCATTTTCGAGGGTGGGGGCACTCCTGGACGCAACGCTCCATTCAGTGTGCCGGCAGGTCGATCAGGATTTTCGTGTCATCGTCGTGAACAACGAACTCCCGCCGCTCAGTGTCTCCAGCCCGAAGGTGATCCCGCTTCGGGTGACGTTCCCACCTCCCACGAGTCAGCGCACTGCACGCGTCTCGTTCACCGATGGGGTGAGAGACAAGGGGTGCAAGCTCGCAGCGGGTGTGGCGGCCGCTCGTCAGATGTCGGCCGATCATGTGATGTTCATCGATTGCGATGATCTTCTCCACCACGGTCTGTCCCACTACGCCAACCTGACGCCGCAACACCCGGGCTGGTTCTCGCCCTCTGGCTTCATCCATACGGTGGGTTCCCGAACGCTTCAGTATGTGGCGACGGACTTTCATCATCTCAACGGATCCACATCCATGGAAAGTGGGCTGCCCGGCTTGATCTCCGCGGCTTCACGATGGAGCCTCTGCCGTTCGCCAGCACCATCTGGGAGATCGGGACTGGCGAGAACGCGAGTGGCAATCTCGTGTCGATCCGCCACGTCGAAATACTCGGTCGCCGTATCGGCCGCCGCGTCCCGTTCCGGGAGGGAGCCGTCCAATGAATGATGGTGCACTTTCGTACTATCGGGTCCTCGATCTGCTCCATCAGAGCCTGAACCCCCGGACCTATGTAGAGATCGGCGTCCGCGAAGGCGACAGTGCGTGTCTTGCACTTGATGTCACGACGGTGATTGCGGTCGATCCGTGTGCACGGATACTGCGGCCGCTTGCTGCTGGAGCGATCGTCGAGCGCTGCACCTCCGACGACTTCTTCGCGAGTGGACGGATCTCCCAACACCTGTCCGGCCGGCCCATCGATCTTGCCTTCATCGATGGGATGCACCTGTGGGAGTTTGCCCTGCGTGACTTCCTCAACATCGAACGCAGCGCCCACCCCGGCACCGTCGTGCTGCTCCACGATTGCCTGCCCCCAGGGGCCGTAGAGGCGCAGCGACAACGCTCCACCAATGTGTGGACGGGTGACGTCTGGAAGCTGCTGTACTACCTTCGCGAAGAACGGCCCGACCTCGAGGTCACGGTGCTCGATGCGCGCCCGACCGGCCTCGGCGTCATTCGAAATCTCGACCCTTCTCGGGCTCTGCCCGACCTAGAAGAGGCGTGGCGGAAATACGGCAGCCTCAGCTTCGACACGTTCGAGACGGATCTGCTTCCAACGTTACGCGTCGTGAAAGGCGACTGGTCAGCGATGCGGGATGTGTTCCCTGTCGACCCGTGGCAAAATCGTGGATCGGTCGCCGAACTGCGTGCCCAACGCGATCGTCGGCACACTCCGCCCGCCATGCGGTTGCGTCAGGCGAAGCGCCGCCTGGGCAAGTCCGCCCTGGGCCCGGTGCTCAAGAAGGTCCGGCGAACTCTTGTTGGTTCAGCGAAGACGAACCAGCCCTGAGAATAGAATCGAAGCATGGCTCGCACCAGCTTTCGTGGAACTGCCGTCAGCGCACGCAAGAGCGTGTCCCGGCTGAACATGCGCGGACGCCGCTCAGTTGCCAAGCAGATTGTTGCCCGGGCGCGGCGTCGCGCGGTTGACGTCCCTGAACGGCAGGGGGTCACCGTGGTGACGGTCACCTGGAACTCGATGCCGTTCCTGAAGGCGTTCCTGCAGGGGGTCCGCACATTCGGTGGCGACGATGTGGAGATCCTGGTGGTCGACAACAACTCCGACGATGGCACCGCCGAGTTCCTGGCCGCCCAACCCGATGTCACCACCGTGACGCTGCCGTTCAACTTCGGTCACGGGCTTGGTCTGGATACAGCGTTCATCAATGCCCGTACAACCCACGTGATTGCACTCGATGTCGACGCGTTTCCGATCTCGAAGGGGTGGTTGTCTACCGTCATCGAGCCGCTGGCGCAGGGGGCGGTTGTTGCCGGTGCGTACGTGCAGCGCGCGTTCATCCACCCGTCGTATCTGGCGATGCGTCGCAAGGATTTCCTCGACATGAAGCTCAGCTTCGTGCCGATCGGCGTCCGTACTCAATCGGGTGAGGCTCCGCAGGGTCTCTTCCTGGATGTGGGCGAAGCGCTCTGTCAGACCGTTGCGGTAGCGAGGGGCAGCGTCACCTTGCATCGCGTGCCAATTACATCGACCCGCGGTGACGGCATGGTTGGTTCGGTCTACGGCGATGTCGTTTACCACAACTTCTATTCCACACAGGGCAACCCCAACCTCGTCGAGCAGGCCCGTCTGGTCTGGGCTTCGGCTGTTACCGAGTATCTTCCGGCCTGACGGACCATCGCGGGTTGACTGCGCCCGACCGGCCCTCTCATCGAAACGAAAGGTGGACCATGAACCTCCGAAGGTGTGCCGCCGCCGTCAAACGATGGCTCAAACTTCAGGTGGAGAAACGCCAGCCGACGATCCAGGAGAAATACCCGCAGTTCCAGATCGGTCGCGGCACCTATGGCACCCCGCGCATCAGGAGCTGGCAGGAAGGTCCCACCGTGCGTATCGGAGCGTTCTGCTCGATTGCCAAGGGTTCGCAGATCTTCATCGGCGGTGAGCACCGTGTCGACTGGGTGACCACGTACCCGTTCAGCGTGTTCTGGCCGGAGGCCCGTCACATCACCGGCCACCCACGCATTCGTGGCGATGTCAACATCGGCAACGACGTCTGGATCGGCTCTGATGCCATGATCATGTCGGGAGTCACGATTGGCGATGGTGCGGTCATCGGTGCGGCCGCAGTCGTTGCTCGTGATGTGCCGCCGTATGCCATCGTGGTGGGAAACCCGGGGGTGGTGGTGCGCAAGCGGTTCAGCGATGACATCATCGCCCGATTGCTCGATCTGAAGTGGTGGGATTGGGACGACGAACGCATCAAGCGCCATCTTCCGCTGATGCTCGCCAACGACCCCGAGGGTTTCCTTGCTGCCGCCGAGGCAGAGTCGTTGTCCTGATCATCGCGCTCTTGTCAGCGAACTCAGTCCTCATCGAATGCGGTCATGCGCCCAGCGCTGGCGGCACTGCCATGCGAACTCGGCTTGTCGGCAGAGGTCGGACCACGCTGTTCGTCGCTTGGCTTGCTCTCGCCGTGCTTGTATCTGCGCCGCCGTCAGGATGGCGTGCTCCCTGTGTGCCAACAGGCTGTCGAAATCTGCCGTGGTTGCCCGCCATTCGGCAACCTCGCAGTCATAGAAACGGTAACGGTCGTCGTCTACGGCGAGCAGGTCGATGCCGGGCCGTTGCCGGGGATTGTAGAAACCCGAGACCGGCATGTGAATGCGATGCGCCGACGAGAGCCAGGCTGCCAGCCATGAGAACGTGCTCACGGCAATCGCGATCTCGCTCGAACGCCGGATGATCTCGAAATCGATCAGTGCTCCCTGGCTCGGGCGAAAGGTCGCGTTCGGGTATCGACGGCGAATTGCAAGGGAGTAGGGATCATCGCCCAGTTGTCCGATGAAGACCGGGTGGAGTTGCGACGATTCGATCACCTGCGACATGAACGAGAGCGGGATGGGCCCATAGTCGGGATGTACATCGCCGAGCACCTCGCCAGCTCTGATGTTGATCACGACGCAGTCAGGTCCGTAGCCATCCACCGCCAGGCCGATCGGGGGACGAAAGACCTCCCGGCCAATGTCCAGCGGAACAAGGTGTTCCAGGCGAAGGCTCACGACCCCGACCGTCAGCGCACGCAGCGCCCCACGCCGCATGTAGCGCGCGATCTGATGTGCAGGGAGATAGCGGCCCCCGACCTGGATGGCGTCTGGCGGGTAGTCAGGTGGAACCGGCGTTGATAGGCCCCACACAGGCAGGTCGTGACCGCAGACCATCAGCCCCGGTACGTGGCTGGCGATGGTGAGCGCCGCCATGTACTGCAGCATCTGGTTGCCGAGGTTGCCCTGCGGGTCAATGCGGAACAGTGGATTCGCGGGTGACGATCGCCGGTTCTCGCTGTCGGCCTTCACAGCATCATGGTAGGTCGCGTATCTAGGACCGGGTGACACTCGGGCAGCAGTTCCAGCGAATGAACGGATCGATGCCCAGGGAAATGCTGCACATCGCGATCGTGTCCGCGGTCGGGCGTTTCCGGTGACGGCTGCATCGGGTGTGGTGTGCCCCGCCAGGGGGATTCAATTAGCCTGCTCGAGGTTGACCGTTCGAAGGCCGGAGGGCAGGGGACTTGCAGAGACAGCGTTGCTGGCGTGATGGACGTGTTTTGTGAACGCACGTCTCTTCGCGGTCGCCCGTCGTGCCCGCAGCGTTGCCGGACGCTTGCGGCGCACCATCTTGAAGGCGGTTGCGGGAAGCCATTCCACGGTCCGTGGACGATGCGTCGCATTGACGTACGACGACGGGCCGGATCCTGAGGTCACCCCTCGTTTGCTCGATTTGTTGAGCGCATTTGGAGTGCACGCCACCTTCTTCGTCATCGGAGAGAAGGCGGAGAGGTGCCCCGACATCGTTCGGAGGATGATTCAAGAAGGTCATTCGGTAGGAGCGCACTCGATGCACCACCCAGACTTTGGCCGTATCTCTCTCAGTGCTGCCCGACGCGACACCGAGCAGGTGTTCTCAGCCCTGGCGCACACGATTGGCCACCCAGTCCGTCTCTATCGCCCCCCGCACGGTCATCTCACGCTGCGCACAGCGCTGATGCTCCGCCGGCTCAAGGCAGAGACGTGGTTGTGGGGCATTGATTCCGGAGACTGGCGTGAGGAATCGACGGTCGACTCGATCCTCGACCGATCGCTTCACGCACTCGACGGAGGCGTTGTGCTGATGCATGACACGACCGACAAGACTGTGGAGGCAACAAGGCTGCTGCTCGAGCGCCTGTCATCCTCCCGGGTGCAGACTCTGGCCTTGTGGGCCGGTACTTCGGGTTGACATAGCCGTCGCAGCGTCGGGCTTTGCGGGTCGATATCGTGTGAATCTGGTGGGAGGAGACGTACATGCAAGTGTCTGCGAGACGAGCGCGGGGAGCAACCGCCGAACGGAGCGATACCCCGCTGCAGTTTGTGGTACACGGTCGCCGCCCGGCACTTGTGGGGTTGGCGTTCACAGCGTTCGCCGGAGGTATTGCAGAGGCACTGTTTTTGGTCACGGTGACCAGAGCAGCGTTTGCCATCACAGATCGAAAGGGCAGGGTCGGCATCGTGGCCGATCGCTACCTCTCGGTGCATCAGACGCTTCTCCTCGCGCTCGGCCTTGTTCTGCTGCGGGTTGCGCTTGCGGCGTGGTCCAGCGTGCAGTCGGCCAATCTCACCGCGAATGTAATCGCCGACGTGCGCCATCGTTTGTCCAGCGCATTCCTGGATTCCTCGTGGGAGATTCAGCAGGCGCAGCGTGCGGGCAGTCTGCAAGAACTCCTCACCACCTACAGCGGACAGACATCAGCGATCATGCAGTCGTTGAGCTTGGCGGTGCTCGCCTCGGCCAACCTGGTTGCCCTGCTCGGTCTGTCCATCGCTGTCGACCCAGTGGGTGCGCTCGTTCTGGTTCTCTCCGTTGGAATCCTCGGCGCCTTGCTCCGTCCCTTACGAGCGGTGGTTCGTCGACGCGGGGCGCTGGTGTCGGCCGCTGGCATGGAGTTCGCGACCTCACTGAACGAGGTTTCTGAGCTGGGCCTCGAGCTGCACGTGTTCCACGTGCAGGATCAGGCGCGTCGGCGCGTCGGCACCCTCATCGAGGAGTTTCGGGTAAAGGTCGCGCGGTTCCAAATCGCCGCCGGTCTGGCCACCCCGATTTACGTCGGACTCGCATATCTGGCGCTGCTCGGTGCGCTCGCTGTGGTGGCCGAGTCGAAGGTGACGAGCCTCACCTCGCTGGGTGCTGTCATGCTCGTCATGCTGCGCTCGCTCAGCTACGGTCAGGCTCTGCAGGGCTCGTACACCTCGATGGCCGGCAGCATCCCTGCTATCGAAGTCCTCCAGACCCAACTGCAGCTGTTCAGCGATGGCAAACGTCATGATGGCGGTGTCGCTGTCAGTGAGATCGGCGAACTTCGGGTGGAGAACGTTTCCTTCTCGTATGTCGCCGGCCAAGAGGTGCTCCACGACATCTCCTTTGCTGTCGACCCGCACGAGATCGTGGGCATTGTGGGTCCCTCGGGTGGCGGTAAGTCCACGCTCGTGCAGTTACTACTTGGGCTTCGCGATCCTCAGCGGGGCAGAATCCTGGTCGGCGAACGAGACATCAGCGAACTCGACAAGACCGAATGGGCGCGCAAGGTCACCTTTGTACCGCAGACGGCGCATCTGATCGCTGGCTCGATTGCTGACAACATCCGTTTCCTACGAGACGACGTCAGCCATGCCGACGTAGAGCGGGCGGCGCGTCTGGCCCACTTGCATGACGACATCATGGGATTCCCAGAGGGATACGACCGCCCGGTCGGCGAACACGGTGGTCATCTCAGCGGCGGCCAGCAACAGCGCCTGTGCATTGCGCGAGCGTTGGTCGAGTCGCCTGAAATGATGATTCTCGACGAACCGACCAGCGCGTTGGACGTTCGCAGCGAGCATCTGGTGCGTACCACCTTGCTTGGCCTCAAGGATCGGATGACCGTCATCGTGATCGCCCATCGCCTGAGCACCTTGGACATCTGCGATCGGATCATGGTGATCCAGTCCGGTGAAATGATCGGCTACGACACACCCGAGCGCCTTGCGGCCACCAGCGACTTCTTCCGAGAGGCGCTGGAGCTCTCTGGTTTGCGCTGACGTGTCCAACGACGGCGGCGGCGACGGCGGCGCCGTCGTGCAACAGCATGCGGTGCAACGCAACCTGTTCGGCATCATGTGCACCTATCGCCGGCCGGAGATGGCACTGGCCTACCTCGATCTACTCGAACAGCAGACGCTGACGCCCAGCGTGGTGGTCGTCGTCGACAATGCCTCGGACGCGTCATTGGCCGAAGCCATCGCCGGGCGCCAGAGCACGCGCACCGAGTACCGCTATGTCGCCACCGGCCGCAATATCGGACCCGCTGGGGCCTTCCATCGCGGGTTCGACGAACTGCGCAGCATCGCCTCGGCCGAGGACTTCATCGTGCACTTCGACGACGACGACCCACCGGTGGCGGACAGTCAGATCGAGCGACTCGTGCACGATCTCTCCAATGAACTCGCGATCGATCCCGACATCGCCGGGATCGGGCTGAGCGGCGGCAGGCTCAGCTCGCGAACGGGGTTTGTGTCGCGTACCAATCCGTCCTCCCGGCTGGCCGATGTGGATCATCTGCACGGTGGCTACCTGCCGGTGTACACGGTGTGGGCCCTCGCCGACGTACAGAGCCACGATTCCACCTTCTTCTATGGGTTCGAGGAGCTCGAACTCGGACGGCGACTGCACGGCAACGGTTGGCGACTGTTGGTGCACAACGAGCTCATGCGCGAACTCGTAGGCCTGTATCCCAAGAAGTTGCCGCGACCCACGCTGTGGCACCAGTCGTTCTCGGGCTATTCAGATAGCGAGTGGAGTCGTTTCCACAAGGAACGCAACCTCATCCGGGTCCTGCGCCGCGAGGGCCTGTGGGTGGCGATTGCGGTCACCGTGTCGTCGCGGCATGTCCTCAAACCGCTCGCCGGGATGTTTCGTCAGCCGAAGCGGTCATGGGATCGCGTCACGCTCGGCCTGCGGGCCACCCGGTCGGGCCTGCGCGGGGAGACGGGTATCGACGCCAGATACCCGCCGCCGGCCTGAGCCCTTGCGGGGCAGTGCAGCACAGCACAGGGGGCGGTCGATCCTCCGATCGTCAGAAGAGTTCGATGTCACCCAGCGACAGCGACCAGTTGGGCAGCGGAGGCATGGCGGCCTCGTTCACCCGCCGCCAGGTGAGGACTGGTCCACCGCCGGGGAGGGGCGCCCATCCGTGGCGTAGATCGGGAAACCCGATGCGGATGGTGTGATCGGCGCCGAGCTGGCGGGCGGCGCCCGTGGCAAGACGGGCAGCGGCCGTGCGGTCGCCGAAGGTCTGCGCGAGCACCACCTCGGTTGCCGGGCCGCGTCGGCGCACACGGATGATGGCGGCGGACCGATCGTCGAACACGGCGCGGTAGTGCAGCAACGCGCCGCCGTAGCGCCAGGCCAGCACGTTGTCATCGAGGCGGGTGCGTAGTTCGCGCACGTCGGCCGGCTGATGGACCAGTGCCTTCCACGCGCCGGTGGCGATCCACGCCGCTGCGGGTTGGCCGATGTCGACAGGGAGCGACCAGTGCTCGGCTGCAGTGCGGGCACGAGCGGTGCGCAGTATCGCTGTGGGGCGGGTGAGGTGGGTGGCCGCCGGAACGCGTCCGACCACCTGCCAGCCCATCTTGATGTAGCCCGGCCGGCTCTGCGCGTTCGGGCTGTTGAACACGAAGTCCACACCGTCGCCCTGCATCTCGTCGAGGCCGCGCATGGTGAGTCGGGTGAACAATCCCTTGCCCTGATAGTCGGGGTGTGTGGCCGTATCGACCGCGCGTACGGCGCGCAATACGGTGTTCCCGCGTACGAACTCCCAACGCATGAAGGCGCGCAGCGCCACGATGCGACCGCTGTCGACGGCCACCCAGGTGGGTGATGGGCCAAACGCGTTCTGATCGTGTTTCCACGCGAACAGTTGCTCGAAACGGTCGTCGTCGCCCCATCCCAGGGAGTTGCGGCACAGTTCAAGTATCGCTGGTCGATCCTGAGTGGTGGCGGTGCGGATCTCGAGTCCATCGATGGACGGCCGTCGCGATGGCTTCGCAGGCTCGGGCGCCGGCACTGCCTGAGGGCTGGCCGGATGCTCTACCCGCGTGGCCACCTGCGAGTAGACCTGCTCCAAACGTCGCACCGCGCGCATCACGTCGAACTCGCCAGCGCGTGCGTCGGCCGCGCTCGCGAGCGCAGCGCGCTTCGCGGGGTCGGTCAGCACGTGCTCCAACGCGTTGGCCATCGCCACGGCGTTACCGGGCGGCACCAGCACGGCATCACGCCCGTCGCGCAGGGTCTCGCCGACGCCGCCCACGTTGGTGGCCACGATGGGCAGCCCGAGCGCGAGTGCCTCCATCAACGCAACGGGGAGGCCCTCCCATTTCGACGCCAGGGCGAACACGTCGCAGGCACCCATGAGGCGGGTGGCGTCCGCGCGAAAGCCGGTGAGCACAACTCGATCGTCCAACCCCAGCTTCGTACAGAGGGCACGCGTTTGGCCCTCCAGCGGCCCCTGCCCCACGGCGACTATGCGTGCGGCGACGCCGCGGTCGGCCAAGATTCGCGCAGAGCCCAACAGGTTCGGGTAGTCCTTCTGCTCGCGGAAGTTGGCAACAGTGCCCACGACCATTTCGTCGGGGCCGATATTCAATTCGGCGCGTACCTCGGCGCGGTGGGCCCGCTGGGCGGCCACGGCGGCGACGTCGATACCGTGCACCAGCGTCTCGGCCCGTGCCGCCATCGGGCCGCGCATCGATCTGCGCACCTCGTCGGTGACGGCGATGTCGGCCTGATCCCAGCGTCCCGTCAACCGGTTGGCCCACCGGGTGAGTCGGTGGTGTGTACCCCATGTGTTGTGTTCAGTGCACACCAACGCCGGTCGGGTGGACCGTGGCATGAGGCGCACGATCAGACGCGCGACGGCACCAGGGAGCGGTGAGTGCAGATGCACGATGTCGTAGTGGCCCCCATGGATCAGCCTGCGCAGGTGTAGGGGCCAGCGGTAATCTGTGCGCCGGTTGCTCAGGCAGTGGGTGCGCACATCGAGTTGCTCGAGACGGGCGGCGAGGTGGTCTTTCCACGGCAGCACGTAGGCGCATTCGATGGTGACGACCGACCGATCATGTGTGCTCGCCGCAGCGACGAGGAGATGCTCGGCCCCGCCAGGCCCCAAGCCCTTGGCGACCCAGAGGACCTTGAGCGGAGCAGGTGTCACCGTTGTGCCGCCTCGCACGCAACCGTGGCCACGAAGTCGATCTGATCGTCGGTCAGGACGCTGCCGCTGGGCAGGCACATGCCGTGGTCGAACAGGTACTCACTGGTGCCGTCGACCCGTGCCGATGCCTCGGCGAACACCGGTTGCAAATGCATCGGCTTCCAGAGCGGGCGACTCTCGATGTCGTTGTCGTTGAGGGCCCGCTGTACGGCATCGCGGGCGACGACATCGTCGAACACCACACACGTCAGCCAGCCGTTCCAACCGCCCCAGGGAGCGATCGGCATGAACGACAGGCCGGGCACGCCGGCGAGCAACTCGCGATAACGCTCGTTGATCTGCAGCCGTCGTTGTGACATCACGTGCAGTCGTTGCAGCTGGGCGCGGCCCAGGGCCGCGAGCAGGTTGCTGAGCCGGTAGTTGTACCCGATCTCGGTGTGTTCGTAGTGCGTGGCGGGTCGACGCGCCTGTGTGGCCAGGTGGCGCACGCGGGATGCAGCATCGATGTCGGGCGACACGAACATGCCGCCACCGCTCGTGGTGATGATCTTGTTGCCGTTGAACGAGAACACCCCAGTATCGGCCAGAGCGCCCGCCGGGCGACCCTTATAGGTGGCCCCGAGCGCCTCAGCGGCGTCTTCGACGACTGGGATGCCCAACTCGTGGCACGCCGGCACGATCTCGTCATAGTCGGCGCACTGGCCGTAGAGATCCACCACCACAACCGCTGCAGGCAGGCGGTTGCGGCGCTTTGCGGCAGCCAACTCCTCGGCCAGCAACTGCGGGCTCATGTTCCATGTGGCGGTGTCGCTGTCGATGAAGATCGGCGTAGCCCCACAGTAAGCAACAGCGTTGGCGGTGGCGGCGAACGTGAAGCTGGAGACCAACACGTCGTTGCCGGGTTGGACCCCCTGCTCGAGGAGCGCCAGATGCAACGCGCCGGTGCCGCTGGACATGGCGACAGCGCCGGGCCAGCCCGTGATCGCGGCCACATCGCTTTCGAAGGCGTCGAGTTCGGGCCCGGCCGGGGCCACCCATCCGCTGTCGAACGCGCGCAGGAGTGCCTCGCGTTCGAGCAGACCGACGTCGGGCGACGACAGGAAGATCCGGCTCATACCGAGGAGGGTTCTGCCGTCGCATTCGCCGACGCGTCATGTGCTGCGACAACGCGCATGATCTCGGCAGTGACGGTGTCAGCCGGGGCGGCCAACGAACTCGCTACTGCGAACGACAGCGCCGGGACTTCCACGTGTGTGATCAACGGATGCACCGGGCGGTTGTCGGCCTCGTTGGCTGCAATGAGGTCCTCGTGCAACTTCTCGCCGGGTCGCAGGCCGGTGTACACGACCTCCAACCTCGGATTGTGCTGTACGGCGAGTCGCTCGGCGAGATCGGCAATTCGCACGGGTGAGCCCATGTCGAGGATAAGCACTTCGCCGGATCGTCCGATGGCTGCAGCGTAGATCGTGAGTCGTACCGCTTCCTCGACGGTCATGAAGTAGCGCGTGACATCTCGGTGGGTGACAGTGAGCGGACCACCCGCTGCGGCCTGGGAGCGAAAGGAGGTGAGCACCGAACCGTTGGAAGCCAGGACGTTGCCGAACCGTACGGACACGAAGGTGCCGTCAGACTGCTTGCCGGCGAACGATGTGAGGCGTTCGGTGACGCGCTTGGCATAGCCCAACACGCTGGCAGGATCGGCCGCCTTGTCGGTGCTGATGTTGACCAGCCGCTCAACGCCCACTGCCTGTGCTGCCTCGAGCACGTTGTGGGTGCCGACCACGTTGGTCTTCCACGCCTCGCTGGGAGCTGCCTCAAGCAGCGGTAGGTGCTTCAGTGCTGCTGCGTGGAACACCACCTGCGGGCGGTGTAGTTCGAACAGGTCGCGGATGCGCTGGTGGTCGCGCAGGTCGGCCAATGCAAGATCGGGGCTGTCGAGCAGGGCGTGTCCGTGCATGCTGAGTTGTACGCGGTGCAGGCCATTTTCATCGCGATCGAGCATCACCAGTTTGGCGGGATTGAGACGGGCGAGTTGTCGGCACAGTTCGCTGCCGATGCTGCCTCCGGCGCCGGTGACGAGCACGCGTTTGCCGTTGATGTAGTTGGCCACTGCATCGGTGTCGATATCGGAGGGATTCCGACCGAGCAGGTCGGCATCAGATACCGGCCGGAGGTCGTCGAGGACCGGCGTACCGAGCATGCCGAACACCGGTGGGAGCACCAGCAGACGGAGCTTGGCAGCGGTGGCGATCTCGTCGACCCTTCGGATGAGATCGCTGTTGGCGGTTGGGATGGCCAACAACAGGGTGGTGGCACCGAACCGTCGCGCCGCGGCGTCTGTGTCGGCCAACGTGCCGACCACACGAACACCGTGCACACGCAGGTGCTGCTTGTTGGGGTCGTCGTCAAGCAGTGCCACGGGGATGTAGGGATTCTCGGCGCTGTGTAACAGCATGCGCAGCACCTGTTCGGCGCCATCGCCCGCACCGAGGATCAACATCGCCTCGGCGCTGCTGGCCGACGGCCGGGTCATGCGTGCCCGCCGCAGGCGCCACGCAGCGCGGATGCCCAGGCCGAACAACAACGCAAGTGGAGTTGCCAGCATCGCCACCGAGCGGGGCACCTCGAGGGCGGGGAGCAACAGGACCAGCGTGGTCAGCAAACCAACGACCGCATCCGTGGCCGTCAGTCCGAGGACCTCGTCGAAGCTGCCGTAGCGCCACCGCCGGCGGTACAGTCCGCCGAACAGGCCGATCAGGCCTTGTGCTGCGATGGCTACCTCGATGACGATGATCATCGACCGCGGGCCGACGTGGTGGAACGAGAACTCCAGGCGCAGGAAGGCTGAGACAACCAGGGCAACAGCCCACGCGGCGGCATCAGAGGCGAAATGGACAACCGGAAGATGCCTCCGGAACCAGAACTTCAGCTTCTTCGTCAACTGATTGCCGCCTGTTTAGCCACGTTGTACGTGTCCCTGCTCGTGGTTGAGTCGACCGAACTGTATCTGGCCTTCTCCACTGAGCGACAGGGGCATGGTGTCATGAGAACTGAGAGGGATGATGGTCCGGCCGAGGCCAAGGCGTTCGCGGCCGCTACTCGGCCTCTGGCGCTTTGCCGCGTCGGCTGATATTCTGTCACGTAATGAAGAGCAAAGGAGGTCCGATCGTGCGGAAACTCGCTGTATTGGCGTCAACTATTGGTTTTGTGCTGATCGGGTCCGTTGGGTCTGTGTCAGCCGCCACTCCGCCCACATGTCAGATCGAGTCGCCCGTGACTCAGGTAATCGGCGAGAACTGTGTGTACCCGCCTGCCCCGACCACGACCATCGAGGCACAGATCCCACCGCCGCCACCTGCCACGCTGCCCGTCACCGGCGCAGACAGCAGTAACACCATGCAGACCGCTGGTCTGGTGGTACTGGCGGGTGCTGCACTGGTCGGCGTTGCAGCAGTGCGCCGTCGTCGCCCGCAGTCGGCCTGATCACGCCCTTCGGGTCAACCGAATCGTCCTTCGGTCCGGGGTCGGTGCACGCCGCGCCGGTCCCCGGCTCTGACGTGCGCGCGCTGTTCCTCCTCGAGGGCGGCTTCTTCCGCAACGAGGCGCTTCAGGCTGTGCAGTCGCACGGCTGCTAGGTCGCCGGCTGCAATCGCCGCCAGAACGGCACATCCGGGTTCGTCTTCGTGTTTACAGTTCCTGAACCGACAGTGGTCCATCAGGTCGAACACATCGGCGAAGGCCCTCTCGATGCCCTGACCGCTGAGCCACAGGCTCACGGCGCGCACACCGGGAGTATCGAGCAACCAGCCACCGGTGGGCAGTGACACCAGCTCGGCTGCGGTCGTGGTGTGTCGGCCACGTTGGTCGCCCATGCGCACGTCGTTGGTGCGCTGCACGGCATCGCCAACCAGTGCATTGATGATGGTGCTCTTGCCCACACCGCTGGCCCCCAGCAGGGCGATCGTGCGACCAACGGACGCGTAGTCGCGCAGGGTCTCGAGCCCTTCATGGGTCACGCCGCTGACCGCATGCACCGGGACGCCGAAGGCCACGGCCTCGAGCGTCGCCACGGAGTTGGCGACCACGGCCGGGTCATCGACCAGATCGAGCTTCGAGAGCACCACCACGGGTTGAGCGCCGCTGTCGAACGCGAGGACCAGCTCGCGTTCCAGTCGGCGCTGGTTCGGTGGGCTGTTGAGACCGTGCACCAGGAACACAACGTCGATGTTGGCGGCGAGCGTATGTGCTTCGGCGCGAGCGCCCTCGTGAGAGGCCCGCCGTACGAACGCGCTCTGGCGATCGATGACCGATTCGACCTTCTCTCCATCGGCCGAGGGAATCACCCAGTCACCTACGGCCACGTCGATACCGATGTTGCGGACCCGCAGCGGTTCGGCGGCGATGCTCTGGCGCACTGTGCTCCAACCACGGTCCAGGCGCATGACCCGACCGGGTCGGCCGATCCGGCCACCGGCGGACCAGATGGCATCGAGCTCAGGTGTCCAGCCGAGGGCTGCTTCGGGGGAATCCGTCATCGTGCCCCTGACCGTAGAGAGTGGAGGACCGTTCGTCAACGCCTCGACAGCGCCAGAGCGGTTCGGCCACGTGGTGTGACGGATAACCCCCGCCGCCTTGGCGGCAGGCAAATACCGTAGGAGTGTCATCGCACCTGTCACGAGGTGTTGGGCGGTCCCCCGAAGAACGGATTTGAGCAGATCATGTTGTCTCGTCTCGCGCGCTGGTGCGTGCACCACCGCAAAGTCGTTGTCTTCGGTCTCTGGATCCCGCTGTTCGTCGCCCTCGGTGCCGCATCTGCTGCGGTCGGCTCTGACTTCCACACCCAGATGCAGCTGCCCAGCGGTGAGGCACGCGATGTGTTCCGCCTGCTCGAGAGCGTCAGCAAGGAACAGGCCGGCTTCGATTCGCAAATCGTGGTGAAGGCAACGCAGGGTGTGACCGATCCCGACGTGAAGGCAGCGTTCACCGACCTGCTCGCCAAGGTCGACAAGATCGCCGGCGTGCAGGTGACGAGTCCGTATGACGCACCGCAGCAGCAGATCAGCGCTGACGGCACCATTGCCTTTGCCCAGTTGAAGATCACCGAGCGCACCCAGACACAGTTCGCATCGCTGGCCGACGAGATCGAAGGCCTCGGCGCTGCAACGCCCACGCACATGACGCCGGGTCACCCGCTGCAGATCGAATACGGCGGCCAGGCGTTCCAGAAGGTGAAGTTCCCGGCCTCGGAAGCGCTCGGCGTGATCGCAGCGGTGATCATCCTCGTGCTTGCCTTCGGCTCGGTGCTGGCGATGGGTCTGCCCATCGGCACGGCCCTGATCGGCCTCGGTCTCGGCTCCAGCATCGTTGGATTGCTCAGCAATGTTGCCGAGATGCCCGACTTCACCACGCAGATGGTCGCCATGATCGGTCTGGGGGTGGGCATCGACTACGCGTTGTTCATCGTCACCCGCTATCGAGAGGCGTTACGTGACGGTCTGTCGGTGGAGGATTCCATCATCGAGGCCGTCGACACCAGTGGGCGAGCCGTGCTCTTTGCTGGCACCACGGTGATCATCTCGTTGCTCGGGCTGTACATCATGGGCCTGTCGTTCGTGCGTGGCCTGGCCACCGGCGCTGCGGTCGGCGTGATGATGATGATGATCGCGTCGGTCACCCTGCTGCCCGCTCTGCTGGCGATGGCCGGTCATCGCATCAATGTCACGTCCCGTGCGGCGCTGCTGTCCCTGGGGCTGCTCGTGGCCGGTGGTCTCGGAGCCATCGTCACCTCGTCGGTCGCGATTCTGCTCGGCGGCGTTGCGCTGGCTGCTGTCGTGTTGCTCGGCAGCATCGTGTACGCACCGCTGCGTCTGCCCATCCCGCACCGCGGGTCCAAGCCGGTCGAGCAGGGGTTCTGGTACCGCTGGAGCCGGTTGATCCAACGCCGACCGTGGCCGTCGTTCGTCCTCGGAGCCGGTGTCTTGGTGGTGCTCACGATCCCGTTGTTCTCCATCCGTCTCGGTTTCGGCGACACCGGCAACGCACAGCCCGACCAGACGATTCGTAAGGCGTACGACCTGCTGGCCGAAGGCTTCGGACCGGGCTTCAATGGCCCTCTGGTGGTCACCATGGAAGGCACCGACGCCGCCGACACGCAGAAGGTGCAGCAGTTCGCAGCCACTCTGCAGTCCACCGAGGGCGTGCAGGTTGCCTTCGCCCGCCCGGTGCGCGCGGATCTGGCGCTGATCACCGTGGTGCCCGCCAGCGCCCCGCAGGACGTGGCCACCACCGACCTGGTGCACCGGCTGCGCGATCACGTGATCCCTGATTCGGGCTTCACCGCGCGCGTCGGCGGTTTCACTGCGGCGAGTCAGGATTTCTCCGAGTATCTCGGCGCCCGTTTGCCGTTGCTGATCGGCGCCGTGCTGGTGCTCAGCTTCCTGTTGCTGATGGCCGTGTTCCGCAGCCTGCTCGTGCCGCTGAAGGCCGTGATCATGAACCTGCTTTCCATCGGCGCGGCGTATGGCGTGATCGTGGCGGTGTTCCAGTGGGGCTGGGGCGAGAACCTCATCGGTGTGGGCAAGGCCGGCCCGGTCGAGGCATGGGCGCCGATGATGTTGTTCGCCATTGTGTTCGGACTGTCGATGGACTACGAGGTGTTCCTCCTGTCGCGGATGAAGGAAGAGTTCGACCGAACCGGCGACAACGCCATTGCCGTGGCCGATGGTCTTGCCGTCACCGCGCGGGTCATCACTGCAGCGGCGCTGATCATGGTGTGCGTGTTCAGTGCCTTCATTCTCGGCGACAACCGCCAGCTCAAGCTGTTCGGTCTTGGTCTTGCCTCTGCCGTGTTCATCGACGCCACTGTGGTCAGGATGCTGCTCGTGCCGGCCACCATGGAGTTGCTCGGAGCACGGAACTGGTGGTTGCCGGCATGGCTTGATCGGTTGCTCCCGCGGATCAACGTGGAGGGTCATCGCCACACCGCGGCAGTGCCGGATCTGATCGCACCAGCCCTCGCTGACTGACCGCTCTGGTGGTGAGCGCGGCATGCTGTCATCCGCGCAATACGGTCGTGCGTCTTGACAACGACCCCTTCCATGCTTTAGCGAATAGGTCGCATGTCAAAACCCCTCGTAATTGTGGAGTCTCCCGCGAAGGCGAAGACGATCTCCAAGTTCCTCGGCAGCGCCTTCGATGTGCGCGCCTCGGTGGGCCATGTGGCCGACCTCCCGAGCAAGGGTTTGGCGGTCGACGTCGATAATGGCTTCAAGCCCACCTACGAGCTGACCGAGCGCGGCAAGCAGGTCATCAAGGATCTGCGTGCCGCGATGAAAGATGCCAGCGAGCTGTATCTCGCAACGGACGAGGACCGCGAGGGCGAAGCCATCAGCTGGCACCTGCTCGAGTACCTCAAGCCGAAGGTGCCCGTGAAGCGGATGGTCTTCCACGAGATCACCAAGGCCGCTATCGACAACGCAGTCAACAATCCGCGGGCCCTCGACTACGGCCTTGTCGATGCCGCCGAGACCCGCCGCATCCTGGATCGGTTGTACGGCTACGAGGTCAGCCCGGTGCTGTGGCGCCGGGTGAACCGCGGTCTCTCCGCCGGCCGCGTGCAGAGCCCCACCATTCGCCTCGTGGTCGAGCGCGAGCGCGAACGCATCGCGTTCGTGACCGCTGGCTACTGGGATCTCGAACTGCTCACCGGCACCCAGCCGGCGTTCACCGCCACGCTCGTGGCCCTCGATGGCGCCAAGGTGGCCTCGGGCAAGGATTTCGGAAGCGACGGCAATCCCAAAAAGGGTGTGGTGGTCGTCAGCCAGAACGAGGCGCATGCGTTGGTCGACGGCTTGCAGTCGTCCACTGCCACGGTGCGTTCCGTCGAGGACAAGCCATACCGCAGCAGCCCCAAGGCGCCGTTCACGACGAGCACCCTGCAGCAAGAGGGCGGGCGCAAGCTGCGCCTCGGTGCCGCCCAGGTGATGCGCATCGCGCAGGGCCTGTACGAGCGCGGCTTCATCACCTACATGCGTACCGACAGCGCGATGCTCAGCGAGGAGGCACTCGCTGCGGTGCGTGCCGAGGTCGGCCGCGCCTACGGCCAGCAGTTCCTCTCCAAGGGGCCGCGCCAGTTCACCGGCAAGATCAAGAACGCGCAGGAGGCCCATGAGGCCATCCGACCCACCACGCCGTTGCGGGCGCCCGATCAGGTGGCTGGCGAGCTCAACGGTCAGGAACTCTCGCTGTACCGCATGATCTGGCAGCGCACGCTGGCCTCGCAGATGGCCGACGCGGCGGGAACCACGGTGAGCGTGCGCCTCGGTGCCACGGCGTCGCTGCAGGGTCGCTCGCCGCAGGATTGCGAGTTCGCCGCCAGTGGTACCACCATCACCTTTGCTGGCTACCGCCAGGTGTACGTGGAGTCCACCGACGAGGACAGCCCGACCGAAGAGGACAAAGAGGCACTGCTGCCCGAGCTCAGCGTGGGCCAGGCGGTGCCCGTTGCGTCCATCACGCCCCACGGGCACGCCACCACGCCACCTGCCCGCTACACCGAGGCCAGCATCGTCAAGCGACTCGAGGAACTCGGCATCGGCCGACCCAGCACGTGGGCCAGCATCATCCAGACGGTGCAGGACCGCGGTTATGTGTGGAAGAAGGGTCAGGCCCTGGTGCCCACCTGGACCGCATTTGCCGTGGTGGGCCTGATGGAGAAGCACTTCGAGGGCCTGGTGGACTATGCCTTCACTGCGAGGGTTGAGGAAGACCTCGATGCCATTGCCCGCAATGAGCAGAAGAAGGATCAATGGTTGCAGCGGTTCTACTTCGGTGATGAAGCCGATGCGCAGCTGCCCGGTCTGAAGCGCCTCGTCGTGGAGAACCTCGACGAAATCGATGCGGCCGCCATCAATACCTTCCCCCTCGGTCACGATGCCGATGGCGTCGAGATCGTGGTGAAGCCCGGCAAGTACGGCCCGTACGTCAAGCGCGGCGACGACACCGCCAGCGTGCCAGAGACCCTCGCACCCGACGAACTCACCGTGGAGATGGCGCTCACACTGCTCGCGCAGCCCAAGAGCGACACACCCATCGGCGAGCTCAATGGCTTTCCCGTGTTCGCCAAGAGCGGTCGTTATGGTCCCTATGTGCAATGGGGCACTCCCGATGCCTTACCGCCCGGTCTCGAAAAGCCGCGCATGGCCAGCCTGTTCAAGACGATGACGCTCGAGCGCATCACCCTGACCGACGCCATCGACCTGCTCAAACTGCCGCGCACGGTGGGCATCGACCCGGCCGACGGCGAAGCGATCATCGCCAACAACGGTCGCTACGGCCCGTATGTGCAAAAGGGCAAGGACTTCCGCAACATCACCAGCGAGGAGCAGCTGCTCGAGATCACCCTCGATCAGGCGCTGTTGATCTTTGCTGCGCCGAAGGTCTTCAAGCGCGGTGGCCAGTCGATGGCATCCAAGGGACCACTGCGTGAATTCGGCGACGACCCCATCAGCGGCAAGCCGGTGGTTGCCAAGGACGGCAAGTTCGGCGTGTACGTGACCGACGGCGAAACCAACGCATCGCTCAGCAAGGGCGACCGTTTGGAGGCGATGCCGAACGAGCGGGCCTACGAACTGCTGGCCGTGCGCCGAGAGGCCATCATCGAAAAGGGTGGTCTGCCGGCGCGCAAGGCCACTGCCACCAAGCGGGCGGCCGCCAAGCGTGCTGCGCCCAAGAAGGTCGCTGCCAAGAAGGTCGCTGCAAAGAAGGTCGCTGCGCCGAAGAAGGCTGCTGCGAAGAAGGTGGCCGCGCCGAAGAAGGCCGCTGCCAAGAGCGCCTGACCAGCGCGGTTGGTTGCGCCATCGTGGGCGTCAGCCGAAAAGCATCACGCCGACTACGCCGGTGAGCACCAGGCTGCTGGCGGCGATCTCGTACCGGCTGTGACGCTCGTGTAGCCAGACGTGCGCGACCACGAAGGTGAAGAGCAGCTCGATCTGGCCGAACGTTCGCACGCGTGCAGCATTTTGGAGCGTGAAGGCAATGGCCCAGCACGCTGAACCGCACACGCTGAGCACGCCGACGATCGAACTCGATCGCCAGTGTCGAAACGCCAGACCGATCTGTTCGCGCTCACGGGCGAGCAGATAGCTGCCGTGCACGACGGTCTGGATGCTGTTCATGACGGCCAGTGTGACGATGGCACGCATGACAGTGGGGCTGTCGTTGAGCGACTTCGACGCCGCACGAATGCCCACCGCCGCCAACCCGAACAGCCCGCCGGCGGCGAGGCCGTAGAGGCCTGCGGGATCGCGCAGCATCGTCAGCGACAAGCGTTGTCCCTTTGATGCCAGTACCACGATGCCCACCATGCACACCGCAACGGCAGCCCAACCGGCCGGCCGCAACGACTCGCCCAGGAACACGAGTGAGAACACCGCGACTTGCACCACTTCGGTCTTGGAGTAGACCGTGCCGATGGCGTAATCACGGGCGTCGAACGCGCGGATGAGACAGATGGTGCCGATGATCTGGGCGATGCCCGCCCCCGTGATGATCGGCCAGAAGTGAGCCGGGATGTGTGGAAACCGAATCCCGATGAGCGCCGCCACGCCGATGGCTGCCAACGAGAGCGGTGCGCCGTACACGTACCGCACGAAGCCGGCGCCGCTCACCGACAACAGGGCGCGTAGGCGTTGCTGCATCGCAGTACGTGCAGTTTGAAAGCCGGCGGCGAAGAGGGTGACGGGAATCCACATGGGTTCTCACTGAATGGGATAAGAATATCGAAATATGATACAACATCGAGACTACCGGAACCACCCGAACGGCTCGTCACAGTCGGCGAGTGTCACCAGATATGGTGCTGGGCATGACCGCTGTGGGCCGATACATCGCGTTGGAGGGTGCCGAGGGCTGCGGCAAGAGCACCCACGCCGCACGCCTGGCAGTGTCGCTGGACGCAGTGCTGACACGTGAGACGGGCGGCACGCACATCGGCAACGAGATCCGCACGTTGCTGCACGACCCCACGAACACGCATTTGGTGGACAAGGCAGAGGCGCTGCTCATTGCCGCCGATCGGGCCCAGCACATGCACGAGGTGGTGCGACCGGCGCTGTCGATCGGTCGACATGTCGTCAGCGACCGGAGCGCGCATTCCAGCTTGGCCTATCAGGGATACGGGCGCGGCCTTGCCCTCGACGACGTCCGCCACATCAGCCACTGGGCGATCGACGGCCTGTGGCCCGATCTCGTCATCCTCATCGACGTCCCGGTCGAGGTGCTGGCCGAGCGAATGAGCAAACGCGATCTCGACCGGTTCGAACAGGCCGATGACGCGTTCCATGCGCGCGTTCGCGCTGGTTTCGCCACGATGGCAGCGGCCGATCCGCGCCGATGGGTCGTGGTCGACGGAACCCAGGCCAAAGACGACGTGGCGCATGTCATCCGCACGGTGGTCCTCGATCGCCTGGGCGTCTGATGGCCACCATCTGGCAATCCGTCATCGGCCAACCCGGTGCAGTGGCGCGCCTACAGGCAAGCGCAGCCCACCCAGTGCACGCCTACCTGTTCGTGGGGCCTTCGGGGAGCACCAAGAACGAGGCAGCACGAGCGTTCGCCGCGCTGTTGCTTGCTGGCGTCGACGACCCCGAACAGCGCGACGCCCGTCTGGCGCTGGCCGGACAACACCCCGACGTCCGGGAGTTCGCCCGCATCGGGCCCGCCATCTCGCGCGATCAGGCCGACGAGATCGTTCGCCTCGCTGCGCTTGCCCCAATCGAGAGCCGGCGCAAGGTGCTCATCCTCGATGAGTTCCACCTGCTCAGTGCCGAGGCAGCGGCAAAGTTGCTCAAGACCATCGAGGAGCCACCGGACAGCACCGTGTTCATCGTGCTCGCCGATCAGATGCCACCCGAACTCGTCACCATTGCCTCGCGTTGCGTGCGCATTGAATTCGTTGCGATCCCTGCCGACCTCGTGGTGGCGACGCTGGTGTCCGAGGGCGTCGATGCCGCCCGAGCGGCCCAGTCGGCGCAGTCGGCGTCCGGCGATCTGGCCCGCGCCCGACTGTTGGCCAACGACCCGAACCTTGCAGCGCGTCGCGAGATGTTCGCATCCACGCCCTACCGACTGGACGGAACCGGTCGGGCCGTGGTGGCGGCGGTCGAGGAGATCCTCGACGCCATCGAGGCAGCCGCAGCGCCGCTTGCGGCGCGCCACACCACAGAGATCGCCATGCTCGAGGAGCGCATCGCTGCGATGGGTGAACGCGGAAGCGGCAAGAAGGCGCTCGAGGAGCGCCACAAGCGCGAGCTGCGCCGTCATCGCACGGATGAGCTTCGCTCGGGCCTCACCACCCTTGCCGGTGCGTACCGCGACGCGTTGGTCAACGGCACGATCGGCCGCCCCGAATCGGCAGCGACGGCCATCACCCGCATCCATGGTTCGCTCGAATCGCTCGAACGCAACCCCAACGAGCCGTTGCTCCTGCAAGCGCTGTTGCTCGGACTTCCCTCGATGACCCGGTAGCGACTAGACCAACAACGTGCCCAGGCTGTCGACCGACGAAGTGTTCGCATTTCTTGCCGAACCGAATCATCTTGCGCGTATCGCCACCGTCGACGCCGATGGCATGCCGCGGGTCGTGCCGTTGTGGTTCATCATGGACGGTGACCGACTGTGCTTCACACCGCGCGAGCCTGCGGTCATCTGGCAGAACATGCTGCGCGATCCCCGCGTGGGTATCTCCGTCGATGAGGACGAGGCGCCCTATCGCAAGGTCACGGTGCAGGGCCACGTCGAGGTGCTGTACGAGCCCGGTCGTGATCGACTGTGGCAACATCTGTACCGCGCCATCGCCTCGCGGTATATCTCGGCCGGGGCCGCCAATGCCTACGTGGACAGCACCGACGACCAACCGCGGGCGCTGTGTGCGGTCGACCTCACCGCCCCGACCACCCTGGTGTCCACATGGCGCATGCCGGTCGAGGGCGAGGATCCCCGCGGCATCTGGCATCCCCGCTACTACGTTCCCGGGACCAAGATGGCCCCGCCACCCCAATCCGGGTAGGCCCCATCTCGGCTGTCCGCTAGCATTGGTCCTCACGCCCAGGTAGCTCAGTCGGTAGAGCAACGCACTCGTAATGCGTAGGTCAGGAGTTCGATTCTCCTCTTGGGCTCCAGTCTGATCACCACGTCCGCCACAGCCGTCGCCGCACCGTGGATGGGGAACCGACAAGCTCTTGCCCCCACCGAATCATGGTCTCCGGTGTCGCGGAATCAAGCCGGCTGAATTATTATCTCGGAACGCCAAAAGCCCATTCTGGCGCGTCACCATCCGGACGTCGTGCAGATCGTCGCCGTCGAAAAATGATTGTTTGGGCGGTTGCTGGTGCGGCGGTCGTTGTGGCGGCCGTCGTCGTGGTGGTCGCCGTATCGGGGAGTGGCAATCGTGCCGGAACACTGGTGAACGGATGCGACGTCGGCCCCGGTGCGCATTGCCGGGGGGTCACGCTTTCCGGTAGGGATCTCAGCGCCGAAGACCTCACCGATGCTGACCTCACCGACGCGGACCTCAAGAACATCAACCTCACCGGTGCCGATCTCAGCAACGCCAATCTCACCAACGCAGACCTGGCGGGCGCCAACCTCGCCGACGCCAACCTCACTGAAGTTGTGCTCGCGTACGTCTTGTCGGGTGGTATCACCGGCACACCGAAGGCCCTGCCACCTGGCTGGACGATCGTCGATGGCTACCTGGTCGGGCCGTGGGCCAACCTCACAGGGGCGGCACTCGCGGGGGCCGATCTCTCCGGTACGACGCTCACGAACGCCAACCTCACCGGCGCCACTCTGACGAACACCAACCTCACCGGTGCCGACCTCACCGGTGCCAACCTCACCAATGTCGTTTCGGGCGGCATCGCTGGTACGCCTCGATCGCTGCCGAAAGGGTGGACGCTTGTCAACGGCTACCTCATCGGGCCGTGGGTCAACCTCGCAGGGGTTGATCTCGCCAACAGCGACCTCAGTGGGGCCAACGTGACAGACGCAGATCTCACGGGTGCGAACCTGACGAACGCCAACCTCAGTGGCGCCGATCTCACCGGTGCTGACCTGACGAACGCCAACCTCACCGACGCCAACCTCACGGGTGCAAACCTCACGAATGCCAGTCTCCTCGGTGCCAACTTCAGCGGTGCCGACCTCACCGGGGTCGTCTCGAGTGCGCCGGTCGACCCAACTGCGTCGATACCGGACGGGTGGACGGTCGTCGACGGCACGATCACGCCCGGATGAACCGAAGAACCAAGTACACGCCGACTCATCGTCCGCCATCGCTGTGTGAGCGGCACCAACCTCGCCGCACCGTAGAAGGGCCGCCCGCATGAACACCCCAAACAAGATGCCGAACGACGCTGTGGACTCGTTCGTTCCCGCCAGCAGTGAGGTGACCCGTTCACGCTTCTCGTGGTCGTCGAAGTCCCGCGCTGAGCAGCGCAAGATCCGCAACGTTGCGATCGGCGCGGGTACGGCCGTGGCTGTGCTGGCACTTGCCGTCGTTGTCATTACCAACACGGTTGGTGGCCGCGCAGGAACCTTTGTCGCACCGGTTTCGTGCGCCAGTTCCACCGCCAGTAACCTCCGCTTCGATCCGACCACTGGTGCCGAGGGTGCCAGCATTTACATCACCGGAACCAACTTCGCTGACGTCACTGACGTCACGTTCAACGGCACCTCGGTCACTTCGTTCACCGTTGTCTCCCCGACAGAGATCACGACTGCCGTACCTGCTGGCGCCACCAACGGCCCGATTGCGATCGTGTCCAAGACGACCCCCGTCACGAGCGACACGTGTTTCGTCACGACCTCACCGGCGATCGCGTCATTCACTCCTAGAACGGGGACAACCGGTACGAACCTGACGATCACCGGTGCGAACTTCACCGGTGCGACCGCCGTGAAGTTCAGCGGCCTGGCCATCAAGCCAACCTCGGTGACGGCAACATCGATCACTGTTGCTGTGCCCGCGAATGCTGTTTCGGGTCTGATCTCGGTGGAAACACCGGTGAGTACCGGGGTCGCGACCGGCACATTCGCCGTTGCGTCGCCAGCGATCAGCAGTTTCTCACCCGCGCTCGGCGCCGCAGGAACCACGGTCACCATCACCGGCGCGAACCTGTCGGGAGCAACAGCCGTCCGTTTCGGCGCTACCCCTGCTGCGTCGTTCAGCGTCGTGTCGGCGACCACCATTAGAGCGATAGTGCCAGCCAACCTCATCAGCAGCCCGATCAGCATCACCGCTCCTGCGGGAACCGCAAGGTCGAGCGCTGACTTTGCTGCTCCTCCCACGATCAGTTCTTTCACACCCACCACCGCCTCACCCGGCTCGACGGTGACGATCACCGGCGCCAACCTGACCTCGGTGAGTTCGGTGGAGTTCACCGGCACGACAGCGAACGCAACCTTCACTGTTGTCTCACCGACGCAGATCACAGCAACGGTGCCGAACGAAGCGTTGAGTGGACCGGTGTCGGTTCGCGGTACGGCGCTCGCAGTCAGCACCACAGCACTCATCATCGGACCATCGGTGACATCGTTGTGGCCGATCAGTGGCCCGGCCGGAACCGTGGTCACGATCACCGGATTCAATTTGAGCAGCCCCACTGCCGTCACGTTCAACGGGGTCACCGCCCAGTTCCAAGCGGGCTCAGCCACACAACTCACTGCCACCGTCCCCGCCGGCTTAACAAGCGGCATCCTGACGGTGCGCACTGCGACGGGAAGCGCCAACAGCCTGGAGGCCTTCGGCACCGTCAGCCCACCGACCCTGGTGGTCGAACCCGTCGGCCCGGTGACCGTCGCTCGCACACCTTCGGGCACCACCACCCCGACTTCGGCCACGCCTGCCACTGTTGCTGCTCCAACAACACTTTCCGGCGGCCAGATCACGCTGTCCGCTCAGGTCGGCACCTCGGTTCTCGATGCATCGGGAGTGCCGACGTGGTCGGGTACCGCGCAGGCTGCGTTCGGAACACTGCGTATCCCCGTGTCACTGACCTATACGAACGACACCACCTGGACACTGCTCCCGAACGCAGCAACCGCAACGGTCGCGATCCGCGCGGTGAACCTCTCGATCGGCTCACTCTCGGGTTCCATCACCGCAACACCGAGCGCCACCGTGTGGGACCTTCGCGGGACACTCAGCGCGCCGGCCAGTTTTGTGGGCGATTCGGGTGCCACGAAGAACGGCAAACTCGCGTTGCTTGGCGGCACCGTCTCCATCAAGCCAACATGCCCAGCGTTCGCCACGTCCACCTCGCTCTGCTCAGCCAGTGCCGCGACCACGTTGTACCTGAGCATCGCTGCGGACGGCACAGCGGCCACCCCGGGCTTCTTGGCGAACCTGGGAAGCGGCCTCCCCCAACAAGCGTCCGGTAAGTACGAAGCAGCGCTGAACCTGACCTCGAGCGCTTTCGTGTTGGAGGGTCTCTTCGACGCCACCGCCGCCGCCAGCTTGGTGACGGACACGGGCAACATCGCGATGAGCGACCTGAGTATCCGGATTGCGGCCGGCGAGACCACCTTCGCCGTCCTCAGCGGCGACATCATCGTGGACAGCGGTTCGGCCAACGGTGGCTTCGATGTTCTCGTGCGCGGCAAGGGTCGGATCAGCGTCCCCAAGATCGGTGGATGGAACATCAAACAGCTCGCGGTTGCCTACGTCGACGGCGGGACGGTGACGGTTGGCTCAATGGGTAAGGGGCCGAAGTTGGGCGACGCCGTCATGGGGAGCATCGCGTTCTTCTCTTCCCAGCAGGACGTCTCGGCGAAGATACTCGGCACCGTTGTGCGTATCCCTCCGCGCACGTATGCGTTTGCCGGTTCACTACCGACCCCAAAGTTGCTGAACGAAAACCTTGGCATTCCGAAGGACAACTTCGGTGCCTATGCCACGTACACGTCCTCCGGCTTGATCAAACTCAATGCGGTGATTCCGGCCAGCATCAAGCTGCCCCCGATTCCGCACGTCAAGACCACCATCACCAGCTTCGTGTTCACTGCCATCATCAACGTGGAGCCGACGGTCGGCTCAGAAAAAGGGTTCCAGCTGGCAGCGAACGGAACAATGTCGATCGACGGCAACAGCCCGATCGACATCGTGCTTGCTGCGAGAGTTGCGAGCGCGTGTGCTGTCGTTGGCCCAGCGAGCGTCCCACCGGGAGTCGTGGCACCTCCGGTGTGCTACGCCGAGAGCTCGCCGTACTTCACTATTTCAATCTCTGCTGTCGGCACGAACGGTGCGAGTGTCTGGCCGAACATCTTTGGTGTCACTGGACTGAACCTCAACTCGGTGGCGCTCCAGATCGGGCTGACCCCCGGCATCTTCCCGTTCGTTTCGGTTAGCCTCGCTGGCGCCGGAACGCTTCCTGGCAAGTTGCGCGAATACATGGGGATCGACTCCAACGAAAACATCCCCGTGGCATTCGTGATGAACCTTTCATCCATCAACCCGTGCTTGTCCGTCAACGTCGGCAACCCTGACAGCGCGACGCCGATCATGGCTCTGCCTCCGAAGTCGCAGGTCGTGACCGCGACTTTCTTCAGCCTGCAGGTCTCTCCGACCGGTTGCTCGGTTGGAATCTTCGATGTCCCGGCGGGTGTGCAGATACGCGCCAAGGCGAAGGTGTTCGCTGCTTCAGTTGACCTCTTCGCGGCCTACAACCCAAACCCCGGCGGACCACCAGGGGCAAAGACTCCGCAGCTGCGAGCGTGGCTCACCGTCGACAACCCCAACACCAGTGCGAACGTCCGAGTCGACGGCTCGCTTCGCGTCCTGGCCGCCGCCGGTGGCTGGAACCCACTTCCAAAACTCGAAATCAGCGGCGGGATCAAGATCGGTAGCGCTGCACGCATCGACGTCTTCGGTAGCTGCGGCGTCATCACTGGCTGTACGGGAACTGGCACGGGTGCAGTGTCGATCGGCGGGTTCAACCTCACCATGGCGGCGACGGTCAAGAATCTCGGCACAGCGCTCTTCTCCGTCGAGGCGTCTGGAGCGCTGAGTGTTGCCGGTACGCAGGTTGCGCTCAGCGGTTCGTACCAGCCAGCCACCAACTCGTACTCCTTCGGTGGCTCCGGCACGTTCCCCAATGGGGGAGTTCTCAAGACGTTCGAAATTGCCTTCGGCCAGGGAATCGACACCAACTACCTCCCGAAAGGGGTGTTCCGCGCCTCGGGTTCGTTCGGTGGCAGATTCACGTCGGCAACGGGCGTCAGCGGCGCGTTCAACACCTCTTGGGTCGACCTGACGCCCAACATCTCGAATCTGAACCTCGAGATGAATCCGAAGATCGACCTGGGGCTGATCACGGTTCCGGCAAAACTCGGCTTCGTCGTCTGCCTCTCCGGTCCCTGTGCGGGCACGGTGACTCCGAAGTTCAACTTCTCCTCGACCTTCAAGGGAGTCCCGTTCAACATCCCGGATACCGCCCTCGACGGCGGCTGGGGTTTCAACGCCTCTACTTCGGCGTACTTCAGCGGGTCCGACCAGGTCGGTAGCAAACAGGCCGGCCTCAAGGGCAACTTCTCGGGTGACGTCATCCTCGCCATCTCGTCGGCAGCAGGTTTGACCGTGGACAGCAACGTGAGAGTGAAGGCACAGTTGGGCGCCGGCACGTGGACCAACTTGGGAACCTACGACGCCGACGTCGACTTCTCCGGGGCCGCGTTCAGGTTCTGCAAGAACCTGAAGGGCAAGAAGATTTGCATTCCGTGACGTCGGTGACGTCGGTGACGT
>CAFBLP010000004.1_pt1 | contig 69393 bp, 60 predicted proteins | sample 7268181 | NCBI WGS metagenome assembly CAFBLP01 (sample SAMEA6814034, study PRJEB35770) | freshwater metagenome | biome: Freshwater; feature: Freshwater reservoir; material: water | place: Czech Republic | collected 2017-05-23 | depth 30m m | reverse complement strand
GTATACCTTTTCGCCGCCGGTGTTGATGCACTGGCTACCGCGACCCAGCAGCTTCACGGCGCCATCGGCCTCGACCTCGGCGAAATCGCCGGGGATGCTCCAACGCACGCCCTCGAACGTGACGAACGTGGAGGCCGATTTCTCGGGGTCCTTGTAGTAGCCAATGGGGGTGCGGCCGCGCAGCGCCACGCGCCCGCGCTCGCCGCTGCCGGGCACGACCTCGCGGCCGTCGTCGGTGAGCACCTTGGTGTGGCCCGACAGCACGAACGTGGCGGATTTGCCGGCACCGTCGGCGGTGGTGGTGTTGTTGGCCATACCAATGGCCTCGCTGCTGCCGAGGCTGTCGATCATGATCAGACGTGCGTTGTGGCGCAGCAGGCCGGCTTTCGATTCCGATGACCACATCACGCCGCTCGACACGATGACGCGCAACGACGAGATGTCCCAACGAGACGGCTCTGCGTCGAGCGCACGCAACAGCGGCCTGGCGAACGCGTCGCCAACGATGGACATGCTGTTGACGCGATCGCGCTGGATGGTGTCGAGCAGCTCGACGGGATCGAAGTGGCGGCCCTGCATGGTGACCACCGAGCCGGCCAGCGACAGGTTCCACATCGCGTTGAAGGCCCCGGTGCCGTGCATGAGCGGTGCGGCGGGCAGGTTGCGCGGGCCGGGCTTGGAGACTCGCTGCTCGAGTTTGTCCCAACCGGGCACATCGGGCAGCGGTTGCTTCGAGGCGGCATCGAGGCTGCCGATCACGTCGTCCTGGCGCCACATCACACCCTTGGGCATGCCGGTGGTGCCACCCGTGTACAACATGTAGAGATCGTCGGGGCTGCGCCCCCATGGAGCGACGGTACGCGTGGTGGCCGAGGCAGCAGCGGTCTCGTAGGGGATTGCCCAGCTGGGGCATGGATCGGTGCCGTCGTCGACCCAGATCCACGTGTGGATGGCGGGCATCTGATGGCGTAGCCCGTCGCAGCGTGTCGTGAACGTGCCGTGGAAGATGACGCCGACCGTGTCGGCGTTCTGCCACAGGTAGCTGAGCTCGTCGTCGGTGTAGCGGTAGTTGGTGTTCACGGGCACCAGGCCGGCCTTGTACAGCCCGAACATGCTCTCGAGATACTCGGGGCAGTTGTACAGGTAGTGCGCAACCTTGTCCTGATGCAGCGCACCACCCGCCAGCATCGTGGCGGCGATACCGTCGGCGCGGCGGTCGAACTGGCCCCAGGTGTAGGAACGGTCGCCCTGGATCTGTGCGACTGCATCGGGGAACCGATCAGCGTGGTGTTCCCATATCTCGGCGAAGTTCCAACCCGGTGTGCTCACGCCCCGAATCTAACGGGCAACAACGGACCAACGGACAGCGTCGGTCAGCCGCAGATCTGCTTCGCGATGTGGATCCAGAAATCGGCGGCCAGGCCCAGAGATTCGGTGTCGATGCGCTCGTCGTTACCGTGGAAGCGGGTGCCGAACGCCTCGAAGGTGACCTGTTCGGAGAACAGCCCGGTGCCGTATGCCACTGCACCCCGGTCGCGGAAGAACCGCGCATCGGTGCCGCCGACGATCAGGCCGGGAATGAGCTCTGCGCCGGGGTAGGCAACCTGGGTGGCGCCAGACAAGGCATCCCACAAGGCATTGCCTCGCGGCGACTCCGTGGAATCGTGTTGCTGCACGGCGCTGATCTGCACGTGATGGGCGAGCTCGCCGAGGATCTCGTGCAGTAGGGCATCGACGTCGGCCTGGGTGGTGCCGGGCATGGTGCGGATGTCGACTTCGAGTTCGACCATGTCGGGGATGATGTTGGTCTTCTGCCCGCCACGCACCACATTGGGCGAGAACGTGGTGTGCGTGTGCGCATGGCAGGTGCGGGCGAGCGCAGGCGGCAACGTTTCGATGGTCTCCCAGATGCGCGCCGGATCGAGCAGGCCTGCCTTCAGATCATCAGGTAGGGCCATGGCGGCGACCTGTGCCTTCCAGATGTCGCCGATGTGCGCAGCGGGACGGTACTGCGACAGGCGCCGCACGATCTCGGCGGTCTTCACGAGGGCGTTGTCGGAGCCGAACGGCATGGACCCGTGCGCCGGTGTGCCGGCGACGCGAAGGCGCCGCCAGGCGATGCCCTTCTCGCCGGTGTTGACCACGACGCGTCGCACGTTGTCAGGGCCCACGTTGGACCAGCCGCCCATCTCGGTGAGCACGAAGTCGCTGCGTATCGCGTCCCAGTGGTTGTCGCACATCCACTCGGCACCCCATGTGCCGCCGGCTTCCTCGTCGGCGACGCCGAAGTAGATGAGCGTGCCCTTGGGCTTCCAGCCGCTGAGGGTGAGCTGGCGGAAGGCAACGGCCATCGATGCAGTGATGTTGAGCATGTCGATGGCCCCGCGACCCCACACCTCGCCATCGATCAACTCGCCACCGAAGGGATCGCGCGTCCACGTGGCCGGGTTCACCGGCACGACGTCGGTGTGGCCCATCAGGCACAGCGTTGGCGCAGTGGGGTCGGACCCCTCGATGCGGGCGACCATCGAGCCGCGCCCGGGCCGCGAGGCGAACTGCTCGATACCCACGCCGGGGCCCTCGAGGTAGGTCTGCAACAGCTCGGCGTTGCGGATCTCGTCGCCGGAATCGGGCGTGCCGTCGTTGACGCACTGGTTGCGGATCAGGGTCTGCAGCAGCTCGGTGGTCTGCCCGGTGAACTCATTGGCCATGCGCCATCTGATCGCGTCCGTGTTCGTGTTTCAAGCCAGCCGTGTTTCAAGCCAGCCGTGTTTCAGGCAAGCAGGGGCGGGCCCTCGCGCAGCCGGTCCACCGAGGCGGCCACGGCATCGGGCCCGTGCATTGCGTCCCACAGGCTCTCGATCCACCATGTGGCGCCGGTATCGGCCCACGCCGCAGGGGAGTGTTCCTGCATGCTGCCCTCGACTATGATGTCGAACGGACGGTCGCCGATGGCGGCGCGAATCGAGGGCATCGCAGCCGTCAGTTCCTCGAGTGTGGCCTGACGGGCGATGCCGTTGTCGACCACTTGGGGCAGCAGACCATTCCACCGCAGGGCCCGCTGCATCGATGTGGTCGAGTCCAGCGCCCCCACGCACCACACCGGCGGATGCGGTTGCTGCACCACGTGGCGGATGGCCGGGAAGTCGCTGGGGGTGAGTTGATAATGGGTGCCATCGAATGTGGCGGGACGACCGGTCCACAATCTGCACATGATGGCCAGACCCTCGTCGAGCAACTCGGCACGCGTGCGGCGATCGGTCTGCTCGCCGAAGTTGGCAAAGCCGGTGTCGGGCGCACCGAGGCCGACCGACAGCGTGATCCTGCCGTGCGACAGGCGGTCGAGCGTGGCCACCTGGCCGGCGAGTTCCCATGGTTTGCGCCGCGAGACGGGTGTCAACAGGGTGCCAAGTCGCAGGGTGCTGGTGCCGATGGCCGCAGCCGTCAACGAGACCCAGGCGTCGACGCCGTAGATGCCCTCCCAGACGAACAATCCGTCCCAGCCGTGTTGCTCGGCCAGCACTGCCATTCCGGCAATGTCGGCGGCATCGCCCCACGGAACCACGAACCCGAACTCCATGTGTTCATCCTCGTCCTGTGCCACCGCCGGCGCAACCACCAGACCCCGGTGCGCGGAACTGGGGGAAGGCACAGTGCCGACGCGAAATAGGGCAACATGGTGAGGTGACCGACACGGTGGAACCATCCCTCAGTGCATACCGGCTCAGCGATCGCTACGAGCGCGAGACGGGGCGCGTGTTCATGTCAGGTGTGCAGGCGCTCGCCCGGTTGCCACTTGAGCAGATGCGGGCCGATCAACAGGCAGCGCTCCACACGGCAGCGTTTGTCTCCGGATACCCCGGCTCACCGCTGGCAGGATTCGATCGTGAGGCCGATGTCGCCGCCCGGTCCGCCGGCGATTTGGCGTACGTGCATCAGCCTGCGCTCAACGAGGAACTCGCAGCAACCGCAGTCATGGGCAGTCAACTTGCCGCCGAGCGCTCCGATTGTCGTTTCGACGGCATCACGGGTTACTGGTACGGCAAGACCCCGGGAGTTGACCGCGCCAGCGACGCATTGCGCCATGCAATCTTTGCCGGGGTGCATCGTCGCTCCGGTGCCGTGGCCTTCGTGGGCGACGACGGTGCCGCAAAGTCATCGACGCTGCCGAGTTCGTCCGATGCCACTCTCATCGGTCTGCACATGCCCATCCTCACGCCGGGCGACGTGCAGGAGGCCCTCGACCTCGGTCGGCATGCGGTGGCGCTCTCACGCGCCAGCGGCCTGTGGTCGGCGATCAAGATCGTCGCCGCGGTGGCCGATGGCACCGGAACCGTCGACCTCGGACTGGACCGGCTGGTCCCGATGATTCCTCGAGTCGAGTACGACGGCAGGCCTTTCGTGCCCCGAGCCGACGGCCAGCTCCTCACGCCGCACACGCTCGATCTGGAGCGCGAGGTGTTCGAGGTGCGCCTCGAACTCGCTCGCCGGTACGGCGCTGACAACCGGCTCAACACGATCTCTGTTGATTCCCCACACGCGTGGATCGGTCTTGCCGCATCCGGCCACACCTATCACGAGCTTCGCCAGGCGCTGGGCGTGCTCGGCCTCGTCACCGATGCCGACATTGCCGATGCCGGCATTCGCCTGCTCCAGCTCCGCATGCTCTCGCCCATCGATCACGCCCTGCTGCGTCGCTTCGCAGTGGGTTTGACAGAGATCATGGTGGTGGAGGACAAGAACCCGACCCTGGAGTCGCTGTTGAAAGACGCGCTGTGGTCGGCTCCGGACCGTCCGTCGATCACCGGTAAGGCCGATGATCGCGGTGTTCGGTTGTTGCCTGCGCATGGTGCGCTTGACGCCGACGCCATTGTCGGGCCGTTGCGCTCGCGTCTGGCACAACGGTTGGGGGACGACCGCTTGGCCTCGTTGCCAAGGTCGTCGCCGCAACGCACCTTGATACCGCTCACCCTCAATCGCACGCCGTACTTCTGCAGTGGCTGCCCGCACAACGTCAGCACCGAGGTGCCCAGCGGAGCACTCGTGGGCGGCGGTATCGGATGTCACTCGATGGTGGCGATGATGGAGCCCGAACGAGTCGGCGACATCGTTGGGCTGACGTGCATGGGCAACGAGGGGGCGCAATGGGTGGGGATGGCACCCTTCATCGAGACGCCGCATCTGATCCAGAACCTCGGCGACGGCACCTACGCGCACAGCGGCCAGCTGGCCGTGCGGTGGGCCGTGGCCGCCGGCGTCAACATGACCTACAAGATCCTGGTCAACGGCGTGGTCGCGATGACCGGCGGGCAGGACCCCACGGGTGCGGCCGATGTGCCGACGATGGTGCGGATCTTGTTACTGCAGGGTGTCCGTCGGGTGCTCATCACCACCGACGATGTCAGCAAGTATGCATCGGTGAGCCTGCCCGCTCAGGTCGAGGTGTGGGACCGCACCCGCATGGTCGAGGCCCAACAGCTCTTGGCAGCCGTGCCCGGCGTGACCGTGCTGCTGCACGATCAGGTCTGTGCCGCCGAGAAGCGTCGGCTGCGCAAGCGAGACCGCCTCCCCACGCCCACCGCGAGGGTGCTCATCAACGAGCGCGTGTGCGAGGGCTGCGGCGACTGCGGGCAGCAGAGCAACTGCCTGTCGGTGCAGCCGGTCGAGACGCCGTTCGGACGGAAGACGCGCATCGACCAGAGCTCGTGCAACCTCGACCTGTCCTGCCTGCAGGGTGATTGCCCCAGCTTCGCCACCGTCACGCCCGCCCGGCGCGCGGCGAAGGCGAAGGCGAAGGCGAAGGCGAAGGCGAAGCGCAGCTTCCCAGCAGCTCCGACCGTTCTCGCCGACGCAGCCATTGCGGTGCCTGATGAGGTGTTCACCATTCGTATGCCCGGTATTGGCGGTACCGGAGTGGTCACGGTGAGCCAGATCCTTGGTACGGCGGCAATGCTCGATGGCTTCCGGGTTCGTGGCCTCGACCAGACCGGGTTGTCGCAAAAGGCCGGCCCGGTGGTGAGCGATTTGTGCCTCAGCCGCCACGACCTGATCGGTTCCAACAAAGCAGTTGCGGGTGGGGTGGACGTGATGCTCGCCTTTGATCTGTTGGGTGCGGCGTCCGAATCGCAACTGCGCGGAGCGTCACTCGAGCGGACGGTCGTCATCGGATCGGTATCGCCCACGCCAACGGGCAACATGGTGCTCAACCCGTCGATGCCGTATCCCGAGCGCGGCGACCTGGAACGCAGACTCAATGTGTGCAGCCGAGCGACGGAGAACCGGTATGTCCCGGTGACCGAGCTGGTGTCCGGATTGTTCGGGGACACGATGACGGCCAACGTCTTCTTGCTTGGCGTTGCTCATCAGAGCGGTGTCCTGCCGGTGACCAGCGCCAGCTTGCAGCGGAGCATCGAGCTGAACGGTGTCGCCGTGGACCGCAACCTGGCTGCCTTTGCGTGGGGCCGCCAATGGGTGCTCGCCCCTGCAGAGGTTGCCATGGCTGCGGGCATCTCCGCCGATGCCACCGTGGTCTTTGCCGACACCGATCCCATTGTCATGCGCGCTGCGGATCTCATCGGCTACCAGTCCCGCCGGTACTCGCAGTGTTACCTCGCCCGAATCGAGCAGGTACGCGCCGCAGGGGCCGACCCCGACGTGGTCGAGGCCTTTGCTCTGAACCTGCACAAGCTGATGGCGTACAAGGACGAATACGAGGTCGCCCGACTGCTGCTTGCCCCCGAAGCCCGGGCTGCCGCCGAGGCCGTCGGCGGCGTGGGCGCCCGAGTGCACTGGCGGCTGCATCCGCCGTTGTTGCGATCGCTCGGCGTGCACCACAAGATCAGCCTTGGTCGTTGGGCCACGCCATTGCTCGTGGGCCTGCGTGCCGGCCGACGGCTGCGTGGCACGCCGTTCGACCTGCCGGGCTGGACGCATCTGCGCCGTATCGAGCGGGCGCTGCCGGCCGAGTACACCGACGCGATCACCGCTCTGCTTCGAGATGGCGCCGATCTCGATGTCGTGCTTGCCGCAGCCGGGTTGCCGGACCTCGTTCGCGGCTATGAGTCGATCAAGCTTGCCAACGTCGACACGTACCGTGCCCGCCTTGCGGAGCTGCGCCGCGTGGCGAGCAACTCGGCGAACGTGGCAGGGTCGCGAGTATGAGCACAGTGAGCCAGTCCGTTGTCGGCGGGGATCGTTTGGTCGTCGACCTACTCGACCCCGACTTCTACTGCACCAACCCACACGACGCGTGGGCGTGGATGCGCGCCAACGAGCCCGTCTACCGCGACCACCGCAACGGGTTGTGGGGCATCAGCCGTCACGCCGACCTGATGGAGGTGGAACGGCGCAGCAGCGTGTTCCTCAGCGGCCAGGGCTACCGCGCCATCTGGAACCCCGATGAGATCAACATGATCGCCCAGGACGACCCAGCGCACCGCCAACAGCGCATGCTCGTGCAGCACAAATTCACGCGCTCCGCAGTGGCCGATCGTCGGGTCGAGATCGATGTGTTGGTGGCTGAGTTGATCGACAACGTCATCGCCGATGGTGAATGCGACCTGGTCGATGCGATCTCCGGCCAGCTGCCGGCGCGGCTCACCTGTCGGCTCCTGGGCTATCCGGAATCGATGTGGCGCGAGCTGAAGAGCTGGAGCGAACGGCTGATGCGCATCGACATGCGCGAGCGTGACGGCCACATCTTCACCGAGTTCGTCGACGCCAATATGGAGTTCGTCGGGGCCCTCGGCGAGATTGCCAAGGACAAGGTCGGCTGCCCGGCCGACGACTTGATCTCGATCTGGTTGCACAGCCAGGTCGACGGGCGCCCGCTGTCGCCGGCCGCCATCGTGCACGAGGTTGGCCTGTTCATCTCCGGGGGCGCCGAGACCACCCGCACGGCCATCAGCCACGGCGTGCGCGAGTTCTGCAATCACCCCGACCAGTGGGAGGCGATGGCCGCCGATCCGTCGTTGGTCCCGTTGGCCGTGGAGGAGGTGTTGCGCTGGGTGACCCCGCTCAACAACATGTTCCGCAGGGCAGGCGCCGATGCCGAGATCAACGGCACGCAGATCGCCCGGGGTGACCGCATTGTGTTGCTGTACCCATCGGCCAATCGTGACGAGGGCGTATTCGACGACCCCTACACCTTCGACATTCGCCGCAACCCGAACCCGCAGATTGCCTTCGGGTTCGGCACCCACCTGTGCCTGGGTAACAACCTGGCGCGCGCCACCCTGCAGTCGCTGTTCACCCAGTTGTCGGCACGGATCACGCAGCTGCGACCAATCACCGAGCCCGATGTCGAATCGAACATCTTCGCTCGTGCAGTGCGCAGCTTCCAGCTCGGGTTCGTGGCGCGATGAGGCCGTTCCGTTTCGCGATCCAGTCCTTCAGCGCCGATTCGCCGCGTGAGTGGCGTGACAAGGCCCGCCATGCCGAGGCCCTCGGGTACTCGGCATTGCATCTCGCCGATCACTACATCGGGCCCGGCCCGGCGCTGACCGCCACCGGCCATCCGGTGCAGGGACTCGCCGCGGTGCCGGCCATGGCCGTTGCGGCCGAGGCCACGTCCACGCTGCGTATCGGCTGTCGCGTCTTTTGTATCGACTATCGGCCGCTCGCGGTGCTGGCGAAGGAAGCGGCCACGCTCGACTTCTTCAGCGAGGGTCGACTCGAACTCGGCCTCGGTGCTGGGTGGCTGCAGGGCGAATACGAGGCCATTGGTCTCACCATGGATCCCGCACCGCAGCGCATCGCGCGTCTCGCAGAAGCCGTTGGCGCGATGAAGGTGTTGTTCTCGGGCGAGCCGGTGGACATCGACGGTGAGCACGTGCATCTGCACGGCTTCAGCCAGGTGCCCCACACCGTGCAGCGTCCACACCCGCCGATCATGATCGGCGGTGGTTCGAAGCGGGTGTTGTCGTTGGCCGGAGCGCAGGCCGACATCGTCAGCCTCAACTTCAACAACGCCAGCGGCAAGATCGGTGCTGCTGGGGTGAACAGCGGAACCGCCGAGGGCACCGCCACCAAGGTCGGTTGGGTGCGCAACGCCGCTGCCTTGGCCGGCAGGGTGCCAGCGGAGATCGAGCTGGAGATCGGGGCGTACTTCACGTTCGTCACAGATGCTGCGCGCAAGAACGCCGAGGGCTTCGGGAAGATGTTCGGCCTGTCCGCCGACGACATGCTGGTGCACCCCCATGCCCTGTTCGGTACGCCGGCCCAGATCGCCGATGAGCTGATTCGCCGCCGCGAGCTCTACGGCATCAGCTACATCACCATCAACGATTCGGCGATGGACGCGTTCGCTCCGGTCGTGGAACAACTCACCGGCACCTGACCACCCGACGGATCACGCCGGGCCGACGGTGTTCTTCTCGTAGCGGCTAGGGCCTGGCCGGTGACTCGAGTGTGTCGACCAGCAGCGTCAGCGCGGCGATTGCAAATGCAATCATGTTGTCGGTGCGGCCGTCGAGGCCGGTCAGGATGTGCCGTGTTGCATCCGATGGTCCGCTGACCGCCACCCAGGCATGTCCGGCAGGGTCGCCATACGGATTCGCAGGACCTGCCGCCCCGGCCTCGCCGATGCCCCACGTCGCTGCCATTTTGGCGGCGGCTGATTGCGCGAGGTAGCGGGCGAACTCCTCGGTGGCACCACGCATTCCGCGTGGCACCTCGATGGGGCCGGCCATCAACGCTCGACCTGCCGCCGCTGTGTAGACGATTGCGCCGCCGATGTAATAGGCAGAAGCCCCCGGCACCGAGAGCAGCGTTGCCGAGATCAACCCGCCCGCCGACCCTTCGGCAACGGCCACGGTTTCGCCGCGGGCACGCAGCAGTGTGGCGATGCGCGTTGCCATGTCTGTCAATGCGGGTGTGAACACCCGGTCAGCATGCTCCACTTCGCGCCACCGATCGTCAGCGGGCGTACTGATCGTTCGGTCAGGGGCAGCCGACGCCGTGCAGGGCTGCGCAGGGTGGGCACAGCCGGGCGGGGCCATCGCTGGTGCTCCAGGTGCGCGCGTGCGGTGTGCCACACGACTGGCAGGCGTTCGATGGATCGTGTCGCTGCGCCGTGCTCGAATCCTGATCGCCACCGTTGTTGTCGAACTCGGCCATGGAGCAACCGTATCCGGTCTGGCCGTCGCCAAGTTGAGCCGTTGCCGTGCCGTGCCCGTCTGCATGGGGAATCCATCACCGCCTGACCAGAGCAAACGTTCGTTGCGGAGTGCAACCAGCTCAGGCGCCCGTGCCGATCAGGGCGGCGCCGTCCACGTCGATGCTGCGACCGCACCAATCGTTCTGCATCATGTCGGCCATCAGTTCGGCATCGGTGGTGGTGACCAGGCAGCGTGCACCGCTTGGTGTTTCGCCGATCACGATGCCCTGAGCGGCCGTGCCCTTGTCGCAGGCGACGGTGTAGCTGAGCGTTTGCGCCCGGCCGCGAAACGATGGGTCGACCTGGGCCAGCGCAGTAGCAGCCGCAGCATCGCCGGTGACGTCGATCGCAGCGAAGGGCTGAGCGGGCGGTGCGCACGACCACAATGAGGCGCCGAACTTGGTGAGCATGCCGCTGACGTTGGTGACCAGTCCCTGCGCGGCCGGATCGGCGCGCAATACCCCCACCATCGTTGCGACGGCCTGCAGCGTGTAGTTGTTCAACGGGCCACCGGCAAAGGTCATGCCACCGGTCACCGTGAGAGGTCGGTGCCCGGTCAGCCCGAGCTCGGCCATCTGCACCCGCACGGCTGCGGGGAAGCAGCTGTAGATGTCGAGGTGCGCGACATCGGCAGGGGCGATGCGGCAGTGCTGTCGTATCGCCTCACCCACAACGGCGACGGCGGGTGAGCGGTGCAGATCGGCGCGACGTGTGAGCGGGACCATCAGGTTGGATTCCACTCCGGTGTGCGCAAACACCCAACGGTCGCGGGGAATACCGTGGCGCTCGGCCGTCGCCGCGCTGCAGATGATCAGCCCGGCCGCTTGGTCCACGTTCCACTGCGAACAGTGCAGCTTGGTGTAGGGCCAAGCAAGCATCGGGTTGGCAGTGGAGGGTTCGGACAGCGCAGACGGGGCGATCTCGGTTCGTGACCAGGCATCGGGGTTGCGTGCGGAAACTGCGCTGAAGCCGGCCCAGAGTTGGGCGAGCAGCTCGACGTGCCCTGCCGGCGACAGGCCCTGGGCGCGGCGCAGCGCAGTGTCGATGATTGCGTACTGTCGGGCGGGCACGGGAAGTCCACGGGCGATTTCCTCGGTGGTCAGGATCTCGTGCGCTGGTTCCAGACGCTCGGTCGGCGTGCCGTGCGTGGCCGTGTCGGTCGTCAGTGTCCCGGCGATCTGGGCGCGCAACGCGCGGTATTTCGTTTCGCCGCCACACACCAACGCAACGTCGGCGGAGCCATCGGCCACCATCGCGCATGCCCGGCTGAGCAGCGTTTGTTGCAACACCCCGATGTCGGCCACGATGCTGCGCAGCGCCGGATTCCATGGGGCGACGATGGCGGCAGGGTTTGCATATGGCCAGGTGCCACGGGGCATCAACAACACATCGCCAGCATCGAGCAACGCACGTGATCCGGCGTCGTCGGCGGCACGTTCGAGGGCAAGACGCATGAGCGCGCCAGCTTCGACGGCAAGTGCAGGGTCGTCGAAGCGCTGTTGCGCCGCACCGGCGCCGACGATGACCACTGCGTTCGGTTCATGGGTCATGGGTGGTTACCGGCCAAGATGGAGGGACAAGAACGAGAGGGAGTTCAGCATGGCTCAGGTCGAGGTCGCAACTGAAGGCGCAGTGATGGTGGTGACGCTCAACCGTCCCAAGCGCTACAACGCGATGACACTCACGATGTTCGCGCTGCTGGCCGACGTGTGGCAGGAGGTCAGCGACAACGACGACATCCGCTGTGCCATCCTCACCGGAGCCGAGGGCAACTTCTGTTCGGGTATGGACCTGCGTGCGATGGCCGGCGATGTCGACGAGGTCGATGCCATCGACGTTCCGACGCGCATGAAGGAGGACCCCGGGTTCATCTACCGCGGGTTGCTCAAGACCTATCAGCCGAGCAAGCCGATCATCTGTGCTGTCGAAGGCGTGGCCATCGCGGGTGGCACCGAGATCCTGCAGGGAACCGATATCCGAGTTGCCGGCGAGAGCGCTCGTTTCGGTGTGAGCGAGGCGCGTTGGTCGCTGTACCCGATGGGCGGCTCGGCGGTGCGTCTGCGTCGACAGATCCCCTATGCCGCTGCTGCCGAGATCCTGTTGACCGGGCGTCATCTGCAGGCACAGGAGGCCAAGGATCTCGGGCTCATCAACCACGTCGTGCCCGATGGCCAAGCCATCGACAAGGCGATGGAGATTGCGGGCATGATCGCCGCCAACGGGCCCCTCGCAGTGGAGGCGATCCTCAAGACGCTGCGTGTCACCGAGACGATGTCAGAAGCAGAGGCGTTCGAATGGGAGAACGCCCATGGAATGGCTGTGATGAACAGCGCCGATAGCAAGGAAGGCCCGCGGGCGTTCGCCGAGAAGCGGCCCGCCAACTTCCAGCGCCGCTGACGTGGCGCACGCGCTCAGGTGCGTGGTGCGATTTCGCTGCCGTCGGGTCGGTAGTGGTGCCAGCCGGTGTGGTCGCGTGTGACGGTGAAACGGCCGGTGTGTTTCTTGCGGTTGTGGATGGCGCACATGGGTGCCCCGTTGAGGGCGTTCGTTTCACCGCCACCGCCACCGCCACCACCGCCACTGCGGGCCCGACCGTTGTGGTGGTCGCGGCTGGGTCCGGTCCATGGGGTGAGGTGATCGATCTGGATGAATGGCCCGCGCTGTTCGCAGCCCGGCCAGCAGCATCGGTCGCCGGACAACAACACGGCCTCGCGTGCGGCGCCGGTGAACAGGCGTTGCTTTCGTCCGAGGTCGACAACGCGACCGCTGGCGTCGGTGACGACCCGGCGGACCTGGCCGAGCAGGGCGGCGATGATGAGGTCGTGCGGGTCCACGGGTGCCCCGGATGCGGTTTGGCACATCCATAACCGTTCGGACTGGCCGGGATCGCCGAACTCGTCGCCGAGCCCGTTGCAGGTGTTGTCGCCGAAGTAGTTGCGGATCGCGTAGCGCAGGGTGGGTTCGTTGGTGAAGATGTTGATCACGGCGTCGGTGTTGCCGTGGCCGTCACGGCCGGCGCCTTTGAGCATGACAGCGACGAATGCGTCGTAGCGGCGTTGCTGTGCAGTGCGTGGTAGGGGGTGTTGGGCGGCCTGGTCGCCATAGGTTGCAGATCGCCACGCCAGGTCGTTGTCGAGTTCGGCGGCGGCGTGTTGATCGATGATCTCGCGCAGCGTGTCGCCGGTGAGGGCGTCGCCCTGGGCGTGGAGTTCGTGCCCGGCGCCATGGTTGATCGAGCGGACCGAGCGATGCTCACGGGACAACTGATGCTCCCTGTGAGCGCCATCGGGGTCGGCGTGGGCTAGCCACCGTTGGCAGATCTGGCGGAACTCGTGGAGCTTCAACGTCTTTGCGTCTTCCAGCAGCAACGCTTCGGAGCCGGCGAGCAGGTGCCCGCAGCGCGGGTTGGTATGCAACCCGACCAACAACCGCACCTGATCCGGGCCGACCTGACCCGCAGCGGCGGCGGCCGCCAACAACGGCAACTCAGCGAACAGTCTGGCAACGTGCGTGTGGTGCAATGCTGCGCCCTTGGACGAGTTCGTGATGGCCTGCACCCACGATGTGGGTGAGTGGTGTGCGTCGTCGAGGTACGAATACGACACGCTCACCTCGTGCACCATTGCCGCCTGCACCGCCAACAGACGGCGGATCTCGCGTTCGACACCCATGAACGCCGCGTCGCGCGCATACCCACGCAACTGGCGGAACTCACCGACGACAGTATCGGTATCGGTCGGGTCGGGACCGGGGGCGTAGAAGAACGGGTCGGTATCTGCTTCGCAGGACACAACACTCACCTCCGCATACACTCGAATGCTCTGGACAACCGTGATGAAACCGTTGTTACGAACGGGACAGAGCGAATCTGTCGAGAGCACCGGGGAAGATCGGTAGCCGCAGACTACCAGAACATATGTTCTACCGCAACCCCATCATCAAAGAAATCCAACTGCCTCGTGCGGCCGTACGGATCAGGCGGGTTCGGGGCCGATCACGATCGGGTCCTGTTCGTGGAGGTCGACAAAGGTGTTGGGCCCAATGCGTGTGGTGGGCGCATCCCACACCAACACTCCGATGCGGCAACGTTCGATGTGGTTGTCGATCACGGCCGTGTCGGTGGCGCCGAATTCCACCAGCGCACCGCTGTCGCCATCGGCCACCCAATTGCCGGTGATGACCGACCCGTTGCCGGCCTCGACATCGACCGCACGCATGGTGTGCTGCATGTTGTTGTCGACGACCTCGACATGATCGCAGTTGACCAGATGTACGGCCCACCAACGACCCTCGAAGCGGTTCTCGGTCACCAGGCTGGCGCTGGCATCGCGTAGGCGAACATTGCACAGGTGATCGACGAGCTCGTTGCGGTCGATGACGTGGCCGGACCCGCCGGTGAGCTCGATGCCGACGTCCCAGCGCATGCCCTTGAACGTGCACCGCTCGATCCGTGTGCGCTCGGACCAGCCGACCACACCGATGCCGGTGATGGATTGGATCACGACGTCGTCGGCACCAACGAGCACGTGCCCATCACAATGGCATCCGACGAGGGCAGCACCTGCGCCGAACATCGCGACGGCAGGGGCGTGAAAGTTGAAAAACCGTGCTGGCCCACCGGACACGTGGACATGTTCGAGTCGCGAGTCAACACCCAGCTGAACGACCAACGCTGCTGCGCCGCGCACCTCGGTGCGATCCCACCCCATGCCGCGCAACGTGACGCCGTCGGGCACGGTGATCGGCCCCTCGTAGACGCCGTCGGTGATCTGCACGATGTCTCCGGGCGCCGCAGCGTCGAGCAGCGGCTGGAGCGGGCGCGGCAAGCCGTCGCGCTCGTCGAACAGGCGGATGGTCTCTGCTGCGGGGCGAAGCCCGACGCGGTAGACGCCAGCGAGGCCGGTTGGTGAGCGGTCGATCCGGCTCAGGGTGACGCCACCGCGATGCTGCTCCCAGTGAAGTGCCCCGCCGTCATCGGCCTCGACCGATGTGACCTCGTAGCGATCTGGCGTGATGCCGGAGAGTGCGACCTCGGATCCTGCCGCCAGATCGACCGCGATCAGCTCATCGCCGACGCGCACGTAGCGAACCTGTGCATCGCCCCATTGGTCGAAGGGGCGGCTGCCGTGAATCACGTCAGAGTGCTTGTTCACCCAGGCGCCCACCTCGCGGATGGGGCGCTGCTGGAGTTCGGGAATACTGCCGTCGACGGAGGGCCCCACGTTGAGGAGCAGATTGCCGCCCTTGGCGATGACCTCGGTGAGCAGATCGAGCAACGCTCCGGTGGAGAGCAGGTGCTCGGCGCGTTCTACGCGATTGTTGCAAAAGGAATGACCGACGCCGCGGCACAGTTCCCATGGACTCAGTTCGATGTCGGCGGGCGCGTTGTACTCGTAGGTGGTGACGTGCGGCGAGGGATGCCACCAACGGTCGTTCACCAGCAGCTCGTGGCCCTGCGATGCGGCGATCTGCTGCGCGCGTTCGACGAGCGCTTCGCTGCGCCACAGGTCGGGCCCGTGACCCCAGTGGCCGTCACCCCAGAGGATCTGTGATCCGTATCGCTCGACGAGGTCGAGCACGTGCGGGTGGAGTACCTCGTCGACGTACGAGGCCGAGGGGTAGCGATCGTCGGCCCAATCGAGCAACGAGTAGTAGGTGCCGAACAACACGTCGTGACGGCGGCAGGCATCGGCCAGCTCGGCCATCACGTTGCGCTTCGGACCCTGCAGGACCGAGGTGCGTTGCGCTCCCGGGGCGTCCCACCAGCAGAATCCATCGTGGTGCTTGGTCACGTGGACCAGATAGTTCATGCCGCCGCTGGTAGCGAGTTCGAGCTGTTCGTCGGCGTCGAAGCGGTGGTAGGTGAGGAAGGGGATGAACCCGTCGTACTGCTCGACATGCGCCCACCGGTCGCGGTGGTAGGCGAGCACCTCGGCCATCGGCTTGGGGTGCAGCGCCACATCTTCGAGCTGGTCGGTACCCATGTGGCTCCAGTACCAGTCGGCGTATTCGCCGATGGGCGCAAACGAGGGCACGGTCGCGATGTTGGAGTGCACGAACAGTCCGTATCGTCGTTCGTTCCACCATCTCGGCACTGTCACAGGGGCCAATCCTGCCATGCCGGGCGGCGTTCCGCATTGGAAGTCGGCTGTGGTGCTGCGAACATGGGGCAATGAGCATCGGCGCAGGCACTTCGATCGACGCAGTATCGGCCGCGCTCGACGCGAAGTTGACGCTGCTCGACAACGAACTGCGCAGCCTCGGCAAGGTGGTGGTGGCGTTCAGCGGCGGCGCCGATTCAGCCTTCCTCGCCCATCGCGCCCTGCAGGTGCTCGGAGCCGACGCAGCGCATGCGGTCACGGCGGTCTCGCCGTCGTTGGCGGGTGACGAGGAAGCCGATTGCCGGTTGCTCGCCGCCGAATGGGGCCTGCGTTGGACCCCTGTCGCTACCGACGAGATGGCCCGCGCTGCGTACCGCGCCAACGACATCGATCGCTGCTACCACTGCAAGGCCGAGCTGATGGACGTGGTCGGCCCCATCGCTGCGGCCGAGGGCGCCACCGTGGTGCTCGGCGTGAACCTGGACGATCTCGGCGAACACCGCCCCGGCCAGGCCGCAGCCGACGAGCGGGGTGGGCGGTTCCCGATGGTGGCCGCCGGTATCACCAAGGCCGATGTGCGGGCACTGTCGCAACGCTTCGGGCTGCGCACCTGGGACAAGCCGGCGGCAGCATGCCTTGCCAGCCGCGTGCCCTACGGCACCGAGGTGTCGGTGGGCATCCTCAGCCGGGTCGATCGCGCCGAGGCTGCGCTGAAGCGGTTGGGTCTGCGCCAACTGCGGGTGCGTCACTACGGCGACACGGCGCGGCTCGAGGTGGACATCGTCGATCTGCCCACTGTGCTGCAGCACCGCGAGGCGGTCGTGCAGGCGGTGAAGGCCGTGGGGTATCGCTATGTCACGCTCGACCTCGAAGGGTTCCGGTCCGGAAATCTCAATGACGGTCGCGTAGGGTCGCGGTCATGAAGCTCTCAATGATGATCAACTACGCAGGTGGGTTCAAGCAGGCCGTCGATCAGGTGGTCGAACTCGAAAAGGCCGGCCTCGATCAGGTGTGGATCGCCGAGGCGTACAGCTTCGATGCCGTGAGCCAGGTCGGCTACCTCGCCGCCAAGACCGAACGCGTCGAGATCGGCACCGGCATCCTCAATGTGTACAGCCGTACCGCAGCGCTGATGGCCATGACCGCAGCGGGCTGCGACTACATCTCCGACGGCAGGTTCATCCTCGGCCTCGGGGCCAGCGGTGCGCAGGTGATCGAGGGCTTTCACGGCATGCCGTACGAGAAGCCGATGGTGCGTATCAAGGAATACATCGAAGCCTGTCGCATGATCTGGAAGCGCGAAGAGCCGTTCAACTATCAGGGCCAGGTCGTGCAGGCCCCGCTACCCGCCGGTCAGGGCACCGGCCTCGGCAAGGCGTTGAAGATCATCAACCATCCGCTCCGCAGCGACATCCCCATCTGGTGGGCCAGCCTCAAGGACCGCTCGGTCGAAGCTACCGCCGAGATGGCCGATGGCTGGTTGCCGATCATGTTCATCCCCGACAAGTTCCAGCAGGTGTGGGGCAATGCGCTGAAGGCCGGCACGGCCAAGCGCGATCCCTCACGTAAGCCGCTCGACATCGCCGCCGGTGGCATGTTGGCCATTGACGACAGCCTCGTCGGTGAGGCCCGTACCAAGATCCTCGACTACGGCCGCCCCAACATGGCGCTGTACGTCGGCGGCATGGGTGCGCGCGGCAAGAACTTCTACAACGACATCTGCCGCGCCTACGGCTACGAGGAAGAAGCCGTCAACGTGCAGGACCTGTACCTGGAGGGCAAAAAGACCGAGGCCGCCGCCGCACTGCCCGGCGAATGGCTCGAGCTCGCCAACCTCGTGGGCCCGAAGAGCTACATCAAAGAGCGCGTCGGTGCGTTCAAGGAGGCCGGTGTCACGGTGCTGTCGGTGAACCCGGTCGGCCCGAACGCCGTCAAGACCATCGAGACCCTGCGCGAGATCGTGGACAACGCATGATTGTCATCGCTGTCACGGTGCCCATCAACGCCGACAAGCACGATGCGGTCGTCGAGGCCACCGTCGCCATGCGCAACGCCACGCTGGCCGAGGACGGCTGCTTCGAGTACCGCTTCTCGTTCGCCACCGACGATCCCGGCATGATGCTGATCTTCGAGGAGTGGCGCGACGCCGAGGCGCTCACGGCGCACTTCAGCGCCCCACACATGGCCGTGTTCCAGGGGGCGTTGGGACAATTGGTCACAGGGGCCCTGGTGGGTCACCGCTACGAGGTCTCGAGCAAAGGACCGTTGCGCTAGACCGGCTACCTTGGTTGCATGACCAACATCAAGGGAACGGTCGCACCCGGCTGGGAGCCGGTGCGCGACGCTTTTGCAGCAAACCTCGCCAACACCGAGGAGGTGGGTGCGGGCATCTCCGCGTTCCATCGCGGTGTACAGGTGGTCGATCTCTGGGGTGGTTGGTTCGACGAAGCCAAGACCATTCCCTACACCGAGCATGCATTGCAGTTGGTGTTCAGCACCACCAAGGGCATCACCTCGATTGCGATCGCGATGTGCGTGGATCGCGGGTTGCTGTCGTACGACGCACCCGTGGCGCAGTACTGGCCCGAGTTCGCCGCACACGGCAAGGCAGACGCCACCGTGGCGCAACTGCTGTCCCATCAGGTCGGCCTGTACACCGTCGATGGGCCCATCACGCTTCCTGAGGCGCTCGACTGGTCCACGGTGACTGCCCGTCTGGCCGACACCGCGCCGCGCTGGCCCATCGGTACCGCACACGGCTACCACGCACTGACCTTTGGTTGGCTGGCCGGCGAACTGGTGCGGCGCGTCGACCCGCAGCACCGCAGTCTCGGTACCTTCGTGCGCGAGGAGATCGCCGAGCCGCTCGGCGTGGAGTTGTTCGTCGGGTTGCCCGGCGATCTCGTGTCACGCGTGTCGCCCATCCTCACCTCGCCGCCCACCGATGACCCGGCGGTCGCCGCGATGATGGCGCAGTTCGTCGGACCAGGTACCCCCGCCGGTGATGCGCTGTCGTTGAACGGTGCGTTCAGCACCTCCAGCGAGCCCGGTGTGTTGGGCGCCAGCGTGTTCAACACCAGCGCCGTGCTGGCCGCCGAGATCCCCGCCGCCAATGGCGTCAGCAACGCACCATCGTTGGCCAAGGTCTACGCAGCCACCATGGCGCCCGTTGACGGCGTGCGGTTGATGAGCGACGCCGTCCGCAACCGGGCGCGGATCACGGTCACCCCCGAGAACGAACCCGACAACTGCCTGATCATGCCCACCACGTTCGGGATGGGATTCATGACCGCTGGTCCGTTCTCCATGTTTGCCGGACCTGGCTCGTACGGCCATCCGGGTGCGGGCGGTTCGGTAGCGTTCGCTCAGCCCGAGCGCGAGTTCTCCTTCGCCTACGTGATGAACCAGATGGCGGCCAACCTGGCTGCCGACCTCCGCGCTCAGGCGCTCATCGACGCCTGTACGGCCATCATCGACAAGGGCTGACCGCACCGCACCGCACCGCACCGCATCACATCACATCACTTCACTTCACATCGCAACGGACCGGCTCAGGCGGTTGGTTCCATCTGCAGCCTGCGCCGGAGTTGCCGGGTGGCCAGCATGTACACCGCCGAGGCCAGGCCGGCTGCAGCGGCGAACACGGTGATGGCCCAACGCACGCCGACGGCCTGACTGACCACGCCCGCCAGTGCGCTGGTGATGGCCAGCATCAGCGTGACCAGCGCAAAGTCGCCGGCCAGAATGCGGCCGCGCATTCCGTCGGCTGAGCGCACCTGTAGGCCATAGGTGGACAGGGTCCATTGGGCTCCTCCGCCGAGGTGGGCCAGCGCAATGAACGCCGCTGCCAGCAGCAGGTAGGGCGACCATGCAGCGGCTGCATAGCAGGCAGCGAAACCGCAGCTGGCGACACCACAGATCCACAGCACACGCGACAGGTCCTTGCCCACGTAGCGCGCCGCGATGATGGGCCCGAGCCCGGCGCCGACGCCTCGCGCCCCGATCATGACACCACGCGCTCCGTCGCCACCGTGGAACACGTCGCTGGCCAGCACGGCCAACTGGCTGACCACGCCGGCACCGACGGCGAAGGTGGCCTTCGAGGTCAGCAGCGCCAGCAGCACCGGGTCCCGTCGGGCCTGGCTCAACGCTTCTGCCATGTCGGCGAGTGGTCGGATGCGCCGGCCGATGAGATGGTCACGTGTCTCTTGCATCGCCCCCCGGACGAACAGCACCAGTCCGGTCGCGATGACGAACGACACGGCGTCGGCGATGAACGCGGCGTTCCGGCCGAACGCGGCGCTGAAGGCGCCACCGAGCGAGGCGCCGACTGCCAGCATCACTCCCCAGCTCGAACCGAACAGGGCGTTGGCCCGGTTCAGTTCGTCGGTGTCGACCGCCAGGTTGGGTACGGCGGCCTCGATGGCCGGGCGCACGAAGGCGGCAAGCCCGGAGATGACCGATTGCGCGGCGAAGGCGATCCAGATTCGGCCAGGCCCGGCGCCCAGCAGCCCGAGGGCAGCCACCGACTGCAGCATGGAGACGACAATGAGGATGCGCTTGCGATCGAAACGGTCCGCTGCGGATCCGGCGAGCGGCGACATGAGGAACGAGGGCAACGAGAACGCGACAAGCAGCATCGACACGAGCAATTTCGACCCGGTGACATCGGAGATCAATCCGGCCAGAGCCACATAGCTGAACCAGTCGCCGAGGTAGCTGATGATCTGGGCGAAGAAGAGCAGGCGAAGGTTGCGGTTGTTGCGCAGGACCTTGATCACGTTGGATTGGTTCGGTGCATGTGGCTCATCGGCGCAACGACACGAGTCGGTCGATGCTGCGCTCAGCCTCGGCCATCATCATCCGCACGATCTCCCCAGCAGGGATGATCTCGTGGATCGCGCCAACGCCCTGACCGGCCGGCATGAACTCTTTGTTCGCATCGACCGCTGTGCCGGTTGGGTAGCCAAGGTGGTTCACGCCGGCGCGCGCCGAGGCGCTGGCCTGAGCGGGGAAGGGCTGCAGTTCCTCGGGGTGTTCCTCGAAGTGATTGGTCCAGTCGTTGCGTACGACGCGGCAGGTCTTGCCGGTGTAGCTACGGCTGATGACGGTGCCGTCCTCGGTGAGGCCGAGCAGCGCCTCCTTGTAGCCGTTCACGGCCTGGGCCTCGGGCGTGGCGATGAATCGGGTACCGATCCACACACCATCGGCGCCGAGCGCCAGCGATGCCGCCAGTCCGCGGCCGTCGAACAACCCGCCAGCAGCGACCACGGGAACCGTGGCGCCCACGGCATCGACCACCTGGGGCACCAGCGCCATCGTGGCCACGGTGCCGGTGTGGCCGCCCGCCTCGGTTCCCTGGGCGACCACGAAATCACAGCCACTGGCCACGGCCGAGATGGCATGGCGCACCTTGCCGGCCATGCTGCCCACGAGGATGTTGTGCGAATGCAGCAGGTCGATGACCTCACGCGGCACGCCGAGCCCGGCAACGAAGATGCGTGCACCGCCATCGATCACCGCCTGGATGCCCGCCTCGACCTGCCCGGGGAATGCGGTGAGCAGATCGACGCCGAACGGCTTCGATGTGAGTTGCTTCAGTGCATTGATTTCCTGCGGGAGCTCTCCGGCGCCCATCGTGCTGGCACCGAACGTGCCGATACCGCCGGCTTCGCTGACGGCGGCGACCAGGGCGTGATAGCTGACGCCGCCCATACCAGCCAGCATGATCGGGTGCTCGATGTCCAACAGCTCGGTGAGACGTGTGCGCATGGTGCCTACCGTATCCCTGGGTCAGTCGCCGAAAGCACCCGGCCGATGGAAGAACCGCCGGTGCCAGCGTGATGGCGTGAACAGCACGGCGCGGGGCTCGTCCTCGAACATCCAGCGCGCAAAGTTGCGGCGTGTCCATGCGCTGGTACCGACAACGCGCACTGCGCCACGTGCGCCCCATGGCTTGGCAAGGATGCGGCTGAGCAACAGCGACATCTTGTGGTCGGCGAACAGGTGGTGGCGTACGGCGTGCTCGTAGTGCGTTCGAGTTGCCTCGGCCGAGAGTCCGCTGGCCGCAAGGATCGCGTGCGCTGCGAGGCGGCCTGTCAACAGGGCCTGGCCGATGCCTTCGCCCGTGAGTGCATCGGTGGCGGTGGCGGCATCGCCGACGAACAAGACGCGATCGTGGGTGAGCACTGCGTGATCGATACGCGCCGGGATGGGCCACGCCGTGTGGCGACCCTCGAACACCACGTCCGGGCCGAGGGCCTCACGCACGTGGGGGCGCTGGAGGATGTCGGGCCACTGGGTCTTCATGTCCTGCACGCGGTGCGTGCCGCCGCGCAGGATGCCGAACCCGATGTTGACGCGGCCGTCGGGCAGCGGGAACGACCATGCGTACCCCGGCAGGATGTCGTCGTCGAACCACACGTACAGGCGGTCCTTGGCCGTGCCGGTGACGTGGCTGGCGTATTGGCGGAAACCGTGCCATTCGCCGAGGTAACCGGGAACGGCCAGGCCGAGCGCCTTGCGGACCGGGGACCACATGCCATCGGCGGCGATGAGGTGCCGGGCGCGCACATGGCGGATCTGGCCGTCGTCACCGGAGATCTGCGCGGTCACGTGCTGCGCCGTCTGCTCGATGATGTTGATGAAGCCGTGGCCGTCGAGCACTGTGGCGCCGGCGGCGCGGGCGTGTTCGACGAGCGCATTGTCCAGTTCGATACGTGGGGTCACCGCAGCGAACAGGCCGGGGCCGTCGAGTGGCAGGCAGACCTCGCGGCCGCTGGGTGAACGCAACCATGCTGCGCGTACCGGGGTCCAACTGGCCACGGTCTTCGGGTCGAACTGGAGCTCGTCGAGTTCACGCAGCGCCAGGGTGGTGAGGCCATCACCGCAGCACTTGTCGCGGGGGAATACGGCCTTGTCGATGACGACGACATCACGACCGGCGACAGCGAGCACGCGTGCGGCCGCGGCGCCCGCCGGGCCGGCGCCGACGATGAGAATGTCGGTTTCGAGCAGGTTCTCCAACACGCTGTGCAGGCTACGGGGCAACACGGCCAAGACGCTGGGCGTGGTAGACGCCGTTCTCGGGCGGCGTTCCCATCCAGCCGAAGCGCTGCAGGTTCACGCGGTCGCGCAGCCCGGTGGTGAGCAGCGAGTACACATGATCGCCCGGGCATTCGGTGTACGACATGTCGCGGTGGCCCGCAATGGTGGGGGTGGTGACCAGGGTGCCGGCCCTGTAGATCTGCGAACCGCGGGAGATGAACGAGGTGGTGGCATCGGGATAGGTGTCGATGCCGTAGCGGATGGCGAGCCAGGCCAGTACCCGCACGAGCGAGTCGATCATGGCCGGGGTGGGATCGACGGTCGTGAACGAGCCGATCAGGCACACCAGTTGGGCAAAGCCCTGGCTGCCGCCGGTGGCATCGGCCATCACCGGCCCTGCCAGCGCGCCTGCTCTGCCCTCCCAGACGACACCGTCGTGATCGACGAAGAACTCGTAGCAGACGTCGGCCCAGCCCTTGGTCCTGCTGGTATGCCATGCGTATGCGGTGCGGATGACCTCGCGCGCCCCACCCGAGCCGTAGTTGTTCGGCGAGTCGGTGTGGTGCACCAGCAGGAACTGGGGCGTCTCGGGTTGGATTGCATACTTGGGCGGCAGGTCCGCCCCCCAGGCGTCGCGGGGGTTCACGAACAGCCCGGGCATGACCTCTACGGGTGGCGGTGGCGCCGCTGCAGCGGGTCGTTCGGAGCTGCTGGTCAGTGCGGCTGCGGCCAAGAGCCCACCGGCGATCATTGCTTCCCGACGCGATAAATGAGAGTCACACACCGCGACCACTTTATGATGTCCAACGCTGGACTGTTGGAGGAGATCTGAAATGAGCAATCGTCTGTGTGAGGGCCGCGTCGCCATCGTCACCGGAGCAGGTCGTGGCATTGGCCGCGAGCATGCATTGAGCCTGGCCAGCCAGGGCGCCAAGGTGGTCGTGAACGACCTCGGCGGCAACATCGACGGCTCGGGCGGCGACCAGTCGCCCGCCCAGCAGGTGGTCGACGAGATCAAGGGCATGGGCGGCGAGGCCGTGGCCAACGGCGACAACGTCGCCTCGTGGGAGGGTGCACAGCGCCTCATCAATACCGCCATCGAGACCTTCGGCGAACTGCACGCGTTGGTCAACAACGCAGGCATCCTGCGCGACCGCGTGCTGATCAACATGACCGAAGAGGAGTGGGATGCAGTCATCGCCGTCCACCTCAAGGGCACCTTCGCCCCCAGCCGCTGGGCCGCCACGTACTGGCGCGAGCAGAGCAAGGCCGGCAAGCCGGTGGATGGCCGCATCATCAACACCACCTCGGTCAGCGGCATCTACGGCAATCCCGGCCAGACCAACTACGGCGCTGCCAAGGCTGGCATTGCCGCCTTCACCAACATTGCGGCGCTCGAGTTGTCGCGCTACGGCGTCACCGTCAATGCGGTGGCACCGGTTGCCCTCACCCGCATGACCGAGGGCCTCGGGCCGGCGCCCGAGACCGATGAAGAGCGCGAGATGCGCTCGCCGCGCTGGATCGCCCCCATCGTCACTTGGCTGGCGTCGGCCGAGTCCGCCGGTGTCACCGGCACCGTGTTCGAGGCCAGCGGCCAGACCCTCGCCATTGCCGAGGGTTGGCACCGTGGGCCCCGCGTCGCCCCGGTGGAAGACCCCACGCAGCTCGGCCCGATCGTGGCCGACCTCATCAGCCGTGCCCGCCGCAATGCCGGTATGGATGGCGAAGAGGGCACCTGGCCCCAGCCGCGTCGCTGACCCACTGCCCGAGCGCACATCTTCAACCCATCGTCCCAACTCGTTTGCCCAAGGAGTCACCCCATGCCGTTGAACCCAGATGCTGTCGGATCCGTATCCGATCCCACCACCGTCAGTTGGACCAGCAAGGACGCACTGCTCTATGCCGTCAGCGTCGGCGCCGGCGTCAACGAACTGCAGTACACCACCGAGAACACCAAGGACACTCCCCAGCAGGTGCTGCCCACGTTCCCGGTGGTCATCCCCGGCGCGGGTGGCGCCTTCTCCTCGATGGGCACGTTCAACCCGGCGATGCTCGTGCACGGCTCGCAATCGGTCACGCTGCACCAGCCGTTGCCCGTGGCGGGCACCGCAACGGTGGTCGGTCGTATCGCTGCCATGTACGACAAGGGCAAGGCTGCGGTGGTGGTCACCGAGACCGTGGCCACCGACGAGTCCGGTGCGCCGCTGTACACCACCGGTGCCTCGCTGTTCATCCGCGGCGAGGGCGGATGGGGCGGCGATCGTGGCCCGAGCGGCCCGCAGAACGTACCGCCGGAACGTGGCCCCGATCACTCGGTCACCTATCAGACCTCGGTGGATCAGGCGCTGGTCTATCGCCTGAACGGCGACCGCAATCCGCTGCACAGCGATCCGTCCTTCGCCGCAATGGGTGGCTTCGATCGCCCCATCCTGCACGGACTCTGCACCTACGGCTTCACCGGCCGCGCCCTGTTGCACTCGGTCTGCGGTGGCGATTCGTCACGCTTCACGCACATCGAGGGTCGTTTCGCCTCACCGGTGATCCCTGGCGAGGCGCTCACCATCAACATCTGGGTGTTGGGCGATGGCGAGGCGGTGTTCACCACCTCCGCTGGCGACCGCGTCGTGCTGGATCAGGGTCTGGTGCGTTTCGCCTGAATCAGGCGGTCATCACGCGGGTCGGCACTGCCGGCTCGCCGCGTGAGAGCGACAGGCCCTCCCACGGCAGCGTGCGCAGTGTTGCGCGCAGCCGTTCGCGGGCGTCAGCCAACGTCTGCGTGCCGGCCTCGGTGATGGCGCCGTCGTGCATCAGCGTCTGCTGCAGCGCACGCAGGTTCGCGTACTCATTGCCGAGTTCGGCAACGACCCGTTCCGGTGGTCCGGCGATCACGATCTCATCGGTGGCCGTACCACTGGCACGATGGGCGCGTCTGGCCACCTTCGCTCCGCCGTTGGTCGTCTTGCGTTCGGACCGTTTCGCCACCGGCCGACCATCGACCTCGACCAACTTGTAGATCAGCCCCGCCGTCGGTGCCCCCGAACCGACCACCACTGCGGTGCCGGCGCCATACATGTCCACCGGTGCCGCAGCGAGGCCGGCAATGGCGTATTCGTCGAGGTCACCGCTGACGACGATCTTGGTGTTCGGGTTGCCAAGTGCATCGAGCTGAGCGCGGGCCTGTTGCGCGAGCACGCCGAGATCGCCGGAGTCGATGCGGATCGCGGCCAATTCGGGCCCGGCAGCAGCGACCGCGTTGGCGATGCCCTGCGTGATGTCGTAGGTGTCGACGAGCAAGGTGGTTGCGGCGCCGTACAGCGCCACTTGCGAGCGGAAGGCCGAGATCTCATCACCGTGTAACAGGGTGAACGCGTGTGCCGCCGTGCCCGCTGTCGGTATCGCGAAGGTGCGACCCGCCGCAAGGTTCGAGGTCGATGCGAACCCAGCGAGATATGCCGACCGCGCTGCGGCAACGGCAGCGAACTCGTGCGTACGGCGTGAGCCCATCTCGATGATCGGACGATCGCGGGCGGCGGTGACCATGCGTGATGCGCCAGCAGCAACGGCTGCGTCGTGATTGAGGATCGACAGGATCACGGTCTCCAACACGACAGCCTGCGCAAAGGTGGCGTGCACGGTGAGGATGGGCGAGTCGGCGAAGAACACCTCGCCCTCGGGGTAGCCAACCACCGTGCCATCGAATCGGTAGTTGCGAAGGAACGCCGCAGTGGTGTCATCGACCACTGCGTTGTCGTTCAGCCACAGCAGTTCATCGGCATCGACACCGAACGAGGTGATGGCTTCGAGCACCCGAGCGGTGCCGGCGACCACGCCGTATCGACGACCCTCTGGTAGACGGCGGGCGAACACTTCGAACACACATGGGGTGTGCGCCGTGCCGTCGCGCAGCGCAGCCGCGAGCATCGTCAACTCATAACGATCGGTCAACATGCCCGTACTCGTGCTCATCCGCACAGTCTGACGTGATGTGGTTCGACGCATGCATTCGACGCCCCATCCCTCAACATGCAGGGCCTCGACGCTTGAGTGCGTTCCGGCAGTAGATACGCGCCCGACAGGGCTCACATCTACTGCCAGATCGACATTTGGCCGACGTCGCGGCGAAGGCGCACGACCGAACGGGAGTGGGTCAGTGACGGATCCCGCAGATGTCGAGCAGGTACGGCACGATTTCATCGACCGCCACGTCGGTGCGCTCGCCGCTCTTGCGATCCTTGACCTCGATGGTGCCGTTGGCCAAGCCTTTGCCGACCACCACGATGGTGGGGATGCCCAGGAGTTCGGCGTCGTTGAACTTGATGCCGGGCGACACGCCAACGCGGTCGTCGAGCAGCACACGGGCGCCCGCTGCCTCGAGCTGTGCGGCCAACTGCTCGGCCGCTGGACCCTGCGGGTCGGCAGGCTTGCCGGTGATGACAATGTGCACGTCGGCGGGCGAGATCTCACGCGGCCAGCACAGGCCCTTGTCGTCGGCGACGGTCTCGGCGATAGCGGCAACAGCGCGGGAGACGCCGATGCCGTAGCTGCCCATGGTGACGCTGACCTGCTTGCCGTTGTGGTCGAGCACGGTGAGCCCGAGCGACTTCGCGTACTTGCGGCCCAATTGGAAGATGTGGCCGATCTCGATGCCGCGGGCGATCTCGAGCGATTCGCCACAGGTGGGGCACGGGTCGCCCCCATGGACCTCGGCCGCGTCGATGGTGCCGTCGGGCGTGAAGTCGCGACCCATCGTGAGGAACATCACATGGCGCCCGGGTGCGTCTGCGCCCGTGACCCAGGTGGAACCGTCGACCACCCGCGGATCGACCAGATAGGGGATGCCAGAGGGCTTGTCCTTGCCGAGCGAGCCGGGTCCGATGTAGCCCTTGACCAGTGCCGGGTTCTTGGCGAAATCCTCGGCCTCGAAAGCGACCACCTCGGCCGGGCCGACCTGGGCCTCGAGCCGCTTGATGTCGACCTCGCGGTCACCGGGCAGGCCCACGGCCAGTGCCGAGAACGTGCCATCGGGGTGCTTGAGCTTGACGACCACGTTCTTGAGGGTGTCGGCGGCGGTCCAGTCGCGGTCGGGGTGGCGGAGGTCGGTGCGCCCATTGAGGTCGGTGCGCCCATTGATGAGGTCGACCAGGGTCTGGATGGTTGGGGTGTCGGGCGTGTCGGCCACGACCGCGGCCGGTGTGGCCTCCCACGAAGTGGGCTCGGGCGGGCGCACCTGCACGGCCTCGGTGTTGGCGGCGTAATCACAGGCGGTGCAGCGCACGAAGGTGTCTTCGCCGACCTCGATGGGGGCGAGGAACTCCTCGCTGGCAGAGCCGCCCATCGCGCCGCTCATGGCCGAGACGATGACGTAGGGCAGGTGTAGGCGGTCGAAGGTCTTGATATAGGCGGCCCGGTGCTGGTCGTAGCTGATCTGCAGGCCCTCATCAGAGATGTCGAAGCTGTAGGAGTCCTTCATCACGAACTCGCGGGTGCGCAGCAGGCCGGCGCGTGGGCGCGCCTCGTCGCGGTACTTGGTCTGGATCTGATAGATGTGCAGCGGCAGGTCCTTGTAGCTGCTGTACAGGTCCTTCACCAGCAGCGTGAACATTTCCTCGTGCGTGGGGGCGAGCAGGAAATCGTTGCCGCGGCGGTCCTTCAGGCGGAACAGGTTGTCGCCGTACTCGGTCCAGCGGTTGCTGATCTCGTAGGGCTCGCGGGGGAGCATGGCCGGGAAGTGCACCTCTTGGAAGCCGGCAGCGTCCATTTCCTCGCGCACGATGCGCTCGACGTTGCGGTAGACGATCCAGCCCAGTGGCAGCCATGTGTAGCCGCCCGGGGCGGCGCGTCGGATGTAACCACCACGAACGAGGAGGCGATGACTGGCCACCTCGGCGTCGACGGGGTCCTCGCGTAGGGTTCGAAGGAACAGCGTGGACATTCGCAACACGGGGGAACCTCTTCTGGTCAGCGACAGCCCGTCAGGGCTGATCGGCGGCTGTCGCCGTGGTCAGCGGCGTCTCACGACTGTATCGGCCCGATATACTCGCACCGCCCGAAGTTCGCACAACGACAGCAGGCGTGGGTCCAGACCCACGCCTTTTGTTTCAGGTGGAGACGGTTTACCCCGGCCCCGCTGTAGCGACCATCCGAGCGCCAGACCCGTTAGCCAGACCCGTTAGCCAGACCCGAGAGCCAGACCCGAGAAGAGGTGACCATGACCAGCACGCCCGTCAACGAAAAGATCCTTGCCCTGGTGACCCCCATGGTCGCTGACCTGCAACTCGACCTGTACGACCTCGAGTTCAACGGTGGCATCCTGAAGATCACGGTGGATACGCCTGCGGGCAGCGACGGTGGTGTCACGCTCGACAAGTTGGCGCTGATCACCCGTTTGCTCAACCGCGAGTTCGAGCACAACGACCCCATTCCAGGCAACTACACCCTCGAGGTCTCCAGCCCCGGGCTCGAGCGCACTCTGCGCACGCCAGCGCATTTCCAGCGTGAGATCGGCAAGACCGTGGCGATCCGCCTGCGCGAGGTGCTCGATGGCGCCCGTCGCCTGCAGGGAGTGCTCATTGCCGCCGACGCCACCACCGCCACGATCCGGCTCGACGATGCCGCGTTGACCGAGCGCGTCGTGCCGCTGGCCCTCGTCGACCGTGCCCGCACGGTGTTCGACTGGTCGCCGGCGCCCAAGCCGGGCAAGGCCCCCGCCAAAAAGCCGGGCGCGCCGAGATCCGGTGCGTCGACCACGAAGAACGCTGTCGGCAAACTGGCCTCCGGGCCATCCGACGAACTTGATTTCCCTATCGCACACGAGGAGGCGACCGCATGAGTGGTCTCGACATGGCCGAAGCCGTACGCATGCTTGCTGCTGACAAGGGCATCACCGTTGATGCCCTGTTGCAGGTGCTTGTGGATGCGCTGGCAATGGCATACAAGCGCCGTCCAGGTGCCGCTGCCGAGGTAGATGTGCGCATCAACCCCGACACGATGGAGATCACCTTCATCGCCTACGACATCGACGACGAGGGCAACTGGGTCAACGAGCGCGACGACACGCCCGATGCCGGTGAGTTGGGTCGCATTGCAGCGCAGACCTTCCGCCAGGTGATGAACCAGCGCATCCGTGAGGCCGAGCGTGATCGCAAGTTCGAGGAGTACGCGAACCGCGAGGGCGACATCGTCACGGGCATCATCCAGCAGACCGACAGCCGCTACACCCTGCTCGACCTCGGTCGGGTCGAGGCATTGCTGCCCCAGGCCGAGCAGGTGCCGTTCGAGCGCCCCGAGCCGGGCGGCCGAGTCAAGGCCTACATCGTCGAGGTCCGCAAGACCGCCAAGGGCCCCCAGATCGTGGTCAGCCGTACTCACCCGGGCCTGATCAAGCGCCTGTTCGAGCTCGAGGTCCCCGAGATCGCCGACGGCATCGTCGAGATCAAGGCCTGTGCCCGTGAACCAGGTCACCGCACCAAGATTGCCGTGTGGAGCAACGACTCCAACGTCGACCCCGTCGGCGCCTGCGTGGGCGCCCGTGGTGGTCGCGTGCGCATGGTGGTCAACGAACTGCGCGGCGAGAAGATCGACATCGTGCCGTTCAGCGAGGATTTCCCCGACTTCATCGCCAAGGCACTGTCACCCGCCAAGGTCACGCATGTGATCGTCAGCGAAGACGGCACCCAGGCCGATGTCATCGTTCCCGACCATCAGCTGTCGCTCGCCATCGGCAAGGAGGGCCAGAACGCCCGCCTCGCAGCCCGCCTCACCGGCGTGCGCATTGATATCCGTGGCGAGAGCCAGCCCATGGATCAGGGCGACATCGAGGACTACGCCGAAGGTGAATGGGTGGAAAACGCCACCACCGGCAAGATGGAATGGCACAACGCTGACGGTACGGTCATCAGCGCTGACGAATGGGAACAGGGTGAGGGCGAGGCTCTTGCGACTCCTGAGAACACCGAATCCGTCGACATCGCCGGTGCAACCGACACCGTCGATACCACCGATACCACCGATACGACTGCTCCGGCCGACACCGAAGCGCCCTCTACCCCGGAGGCCGAGGGTGATGTCGCCGACAGTTGACACCACTGAGCCCCTCCGCACCTGCGTCGGGTGCCGCACCAAGCGGCCCCAATCAGCGCTGGTGCGCTACGCACTCACGGCCGACGGCACGCCTGTCGTCAGCCGCACGGCTGCGGGTCGAGGGGCCTGGTTGTGTGCAGACGGGGCAACCTGCCTGCAACAAGCAATCAAACGACGTGGGTTCGAGCGGGCGTGGAAACGTCCGGTTGCAGCCACAGGTTTCGAATCTCTCCGAGTCGCCGACGAAGCGATGATGGCGAACATGAGTAAGTAGCAAGTTGCTGGCCGGTCTGTCGGTTCAGCACAACACCACGAAAGGCTGTACTGGTCTTGTCGAAGAACATGCGGATGCACGAGCTGGCCAAAGAGCTCGGGATGACCAACGCAGAGATTATGGATCTCTCCAACGCCATGGGCGTGGGAGCAAAAAGCCATTCCTCCACCATCATCGAGCAGCAGGCTGACCGTATTCGGCGCCGTGCCGAGCGCGATGGCCTCACCCGGGCCGATCAGCCCGACGAGGCCAAGCCGGTCAAGAAGGGCGCAGCGAAGAAGTCTGCGGCCCCTGCCAAGGACACCGAAACCCCCGCCACAGCGGCCACCGCAGCAGTTGCTTCTGCAGCCGTTGTCCCGGCAACGCCGGCGCCCAGCGCCCCTGCGTCGGAGGCCGAGGCGCCCGCTGTCGAACCTGTGAAGAAGGCGGTTGCCAAGAAAGCCGCTGCTCCACGTGAGGTTGCTGCTGAGGCTGCTCCCGCCGTGGAGACCCCGCCCGCAGCCGCCGCACCGCCCGTAGTCGCCGCACCGCCCGTAGTCGCCGCGCCGGCCGTCGTGGAGACCCCGCCCGCAGTCGCCGCACCGGCCGAGGCGCCCGCAGCGCCAGCAGCCGTCGAGACGCCTCCTGCTGCTGGCCCGGCCCCCGTAGCGCCGACCGCGCCGACGGAACCCGAGCACCGGGTCATCTCGAGTGGCCGCGCCACCGAGGCCCCGCGCGCATCGTCGGCTGTCGCCGCGCGGCCGTTGCCCCCACAGGTGCCGCAGCCGTCACGCCCGCCGACCGCACCGTCGCCGGCCGCACCATCACAGGGCATGCCGCCCACGCGTCCGCCCGCCGGGCCGCCCCCGGTTCGCCCCACATCCACGTCGGGTCGGCCCATTCCGCCGCCCCCCGGCGTCGCCCGCCCCGTGTCGGCTTCGGGCCGTCCCATCCCGCCGCCTCCCGGTAGCGCCCGCCCCGGTGCCGGTGCCACCCGCCCCGGTGGGGCCAGCTTCTCGCCCCGTCCCGGTGGTCCCAGTGGTGCCCGTCCCGGTGGCCCCGGTGGTCCTGGTGGTCCCCGTCCCGGTGGTGGCTTCGCGCCGCGTACCGGTGGTCCCGGTGGTCCTGGTGGTCCCCGTCCCGGTGGTGGCTTCGCGCCACGCACGGGTGGTCCCGGTGGCGCCCGCCCCGGTGGTCCCGGTGGCGCCCCGTCGGGTGGTCCCCCCGGTGGTGCCGGTGGTCCCCGTCCCAGTGGCCAGCGTCGCGCCCCGCGCAAGAGCAAGAGCCGTCGTCGTCGTCGTGACTTCAACGAGCTGCAGCCGCAGTTGTCGGGCAGCTACACGTCCAGCGATGCCCCGGTCCCTGATGGCACCATCGTCATCGAGCGTGGCGTGTCGGCCCAGGAGTTCGCTCCCAAGCTGAACCGCACCGCTGCCGACGTCATCCGTTTCCTGCTCAACAACGGTGAGATGATCACCGCCACGATGACCCTGGCCGACGAGCAGATGGAACTGTTCGCGCTCGAGGTCGGGGCCGATCTGCTGTTGGTCGAAGCCGGCCAGCAGGAGGAAATGGAACTCCAGGCAATGTTCGACGACAGCGACGACGACGACGAGACGCTGCAGGCGACTCGCGCCCCAGTCGTGACCGTCATGGGTCACGTCGATCATGGCAAGACCACATTGCTCGACAAGATCCGCCATGCCAACGTGGTGTCCGGCGAGGCCGGCGGCATCACCCAGCACATCGGCGCCTACAAGGTCATGACCGATGGTGGCCATGAGGTCACCTTCATCGACACCCCGGGTCACGCTGCCTTTTCCAAGATGCGTGCCCGCGGCGCACAGGTCACCGACATCGTGGTGCTCATGGTTGCTGCCGACGACGGCGTGATGCCCCAGACGATCGAGGCCATCAACCATGCCAAGGCGGCCGATGTGCCGATCGTGGTGGCGTTGAACAAGATCGACAAGGACAACGCCGATCCTCAGCGGGTGCTCGCCCAACTCGCCGAGCACCAGCTCGTCCCCGAGTCTTGGGGCGGCGACACCATCGTGGTCGAGATGTCCGCCAGCCAGAACCTCGGTGTCGACGATCTGCTCGAGCAGCTGCATGCTGTGGCAGAGATGGAAGAGCTCACGGCCAACCCCACGGGTCGGGCCAAGGGCATCGTGCTGGAAGCCAACCTCGACACCGGCCGTGGCCCTGTTGCCACGATCCTGGTCGACAAGGGCACGCTCAAGGTGGGCGACCCCATCGTGGCCGGTGCTGCATGGGGCAAGGTCCGCGCCATCATCAACGATCGTGGCGAGCAGGTCAAAGAGGCCGGCCCGTCCACCCCTGTGCAGGTGCTCGGTCTGTCGTCGGTGCCCAATGCGGGCGACGAGTTCCGTGCGGCTGCCAACGAAAAGACGGCACGTCTCGTGGGCGAGGCCCGCGAGCAGCGGTCGCGCCTCACCAGCCAGCGCGGCGATGCTCGCGTGCAGCGTGGTGTGAAGCTCGAGGACATCTTCAGCCAGATCCAGGCCGGCGAGGTCGCCACCCTGAACCTGGTGCTGAAGGCCGACGTGCACGGCTCGCTCGAAGCCGTCACCGAGAGCTTGCGCCGCCTCGAACGCGAGACCGTGAAGTTGGCCTTCGTGCACCGTGCCGTCGGTGGCATCACCGAGAACGACATCACCCTGGCTGCTGCCACGAACGCGACGCTCATCGGCTTCAACGTGCGCCCCGACCGCAAGGCACGCGATCTCGCCGCCAGCGAGCACGTCGAGATCCGCACCTACGAAATCATCTACAAGCTGCTCGAGGACATCGAGCGGGCGATGGTGGGTATGTTGGCGCCCGAGTTCGAAGAAGTGGTCACCGGCGAAGCCGAGGTCCGCGAGGTCTTCCGAGTGCCCCGCATCGGTGGCATCGCCGGTTGCCAAGTGCGGTCGGGTTCGATCACACGTGGCAGCAAGGTGCGCTTCCTCCGCGATGGCGTCATCATCTGGAAGGGCAGCATCACCTCGCTCAAGCGCTTCAAGGAAGATGCACGCGAGGTCCGCGAGGGCTTCGAATGCGGTATCGGCCTGAGCGACTTCCAGGACCTCAAGCCGGGCGACCTCATCGAGACCTTCGAAGAGCGCGAGATCCCGCGCTCGTAATCCAAGGCGTGCAACGGGTCACAACCGGAGGGGTCGCGCAGAGCGGCTTGTAGCGTTCAGCTCATGGCTGATCTCGAATTCTTCTTCGATCCGGTGTGTCCATGGGCATGGATCACGTCGCGCTGGGTCGCAGAAGTGCAGCAGTTGCGCGACTACGACGTCGAATGGCGTTTCATCGCCCTTGCCGTCGTGAACGAGGACCGCACGTCTGATTGGTACACGCCCGCCTATCGGGCGGGTCACATGGCCGGGATGATGTCGCTACGCACCGCCGACGCAGTTCGTCTGCAACACGACAATGCGGCCGTCGGCCGTTTGTATACGGCCATCGGAACCGCCTTCCACCTCGACCAGCGGCGCGTGGAAATGCAGGACGACCCGCTCGCCTTCATGACCGAGATGCTCGGCCGCGCCGACTGCGATCCGTTGCTCGCCTCGGCGGTGCACGACGAAGTGCACGACGCGTACATCCGTGCCGACACCGAATTGGCCTTCGAGCGCACGGGCAGAGACGTCGGCACGCCAATCATCACCTTCCACCCGGGAGCAGACAACGAGGCCAGCTTCTTCGGCCCCGTGATCGCGAAGATCCCGCGCGGCGATCACGCGCTGAAACTGTGGGACGCGATCCAGGTCCTGGCCACGACATCGGGGATGGCCGAACTGAAGCGTTCGAACCGCGGGTCGATCGACTTCACCTGAACTGGACTCGCCCGCGAAACCCCCGGGACCGTGTGGGCGGGTGCCGGTAGGCTCACAGCCGCAGTCGAATGTTGAACGGACGTGAAGAGTCATGAGCAAGCCAACTCGCAAACGGGCCAGTGCGCCGAGCCAGCACCGCTATCCGCGCGAGGCACGGCTCAACCAGTCGCTGCGCCAGGTCATCGCCGAGTCGCTCACCGAGATCGATGACGACCAGCTGGATCTGGTGACCATCACCTCGATCGATGTCGACGCCGAGATGAACAGGGCCATTGTGTTCTTCGATTCGCTGCGCGGCGAGGATGGTGATGCGGGCATCCTCGAGGCGCTCGCCCGACACCGGGTGCGCCTGCAGAGCGCCGTGGCCCGTCAGATCAGGTCGAAGAAGACACCGATTCTGGACTTCCGCCCCGACGAGGTCATCCGCGCCGCCGAGCGGATCGAGCGCATCCTGCGGGACAACCCGAGTCCAGCTCGTCCCGATGCCGATGCCGATGCCGATGCCGACGCAGATGTAGATGGCCAGGCGTAGGCCACCCACCGTCCATGGCATGACGGTGATCGACAAACCGAGCGGCGTCACCAGCCACGACGTGGTGAACCAACTGCGCCGGCACTTCGGCGAACGGCGCATCGGCCATGCCGGCACCCTCGACCCCGATGCCACCGGCGTGTTGGTGGTCGCCGTGGGTAACGCCACGCGCCTCATGCGCTTCCTCAGCGGGTGCGACAAGACCTACGTCGGTGAGATCGTGTTGGGTTCGTCCACCTCCACGCTCGATGCAGCGGGCGCCGTGACCGGCACGTTCGACATGGGCGATGTCACCATCGAGCAGGCGCGCCACGTGGCCGCCGAGCACCTCACGGGCGACATCTTGCAGGTGCCGCCGATGGTGTCGGCGTTGAAGATCGACGGCCGCCGCCTGCATGAGTTGGCACGCGAGGGCATCGAGGTGGAACGGGCCCCGCGCCCGGTCACGGTGAGTCGCTTCGATCTGGAGGCCACCGACGACCCGATGGTGTTGCGGGCCACCGTGGAGTGCACGTCGGGCACCTACATCCGAACGCTCGCCGACGACCTCGGGCGGCTGCTCGGAGGTGGGGCCCACCTGCGCAACCTGCGCCGGACCCGGGTGGGTGAGTTCACACTCGAGCAGGCCCAACCGCCCGACCAGGCCACCCTGCTGCCGGTGTCCACGGCGGTCCAGCACCTGCCTCGCGTGACGGTGGACCAGACCACCAGTGATCTCATCGCCAACGGACGCGTGTTACCTGCGTGGTCCGGCGAGGGACCGTGGGCGGTGTTCGCTGAAAGCGGCGATCTCCTTGCCGTGTACGAGCGATTCCACGGCGCCGAGGCCAAGCCCGTCGTGGTGCTGATTGGTGCTGAGACCGACCAACCCCGCTAGCGTCGGTTGACGTGCAAGTGATCACCGATCTCACGCAGCGACCGTGGGCCGACCAGCGTTCTGTCATCACCATTGGCGCCTACGACGGGGTGCACCGCGGCCATCGGGCGGTCATCGGCGAGGTGAAGCAACTGGCCGAACAGCTGAGTTGCCGCTCGGTCGTGGTCACCTTCGATCGTCATCCGGCCAGCATCGTGCGGCCCGAATCTGCCCCGAAGCTGCTCACCGATCTCGATCAGAAACTCGAGCTCCTGGCGCTGACCGGCGTCGATGCCACGGTGCTGGTGCGTTTCGACGAGCGGCAGTCGTTCGAGAGCGCTACTGACTTCGTCGAGCGGGTTCTGGTGCAGTGCCTGGCCACGCGTACCGTGGTGGTGGGCGCCGACTTTCACTTCGGCCGGCAGCGCTCCGGCAACGTGGCGTTGTTGCGTGAGCTCGGCCTGATACATGACTTCGACGTGTTCCCGCGCGAACTGGTGCCGCGCTCCGATGGTGTCGACGAGCCGATCAGCTCGACCGCCATCCGGCGCGCTCTGGCCGGTGGGCTGGTAGAGATGGCCGGTGAGATGCTCGGCCACGCCTACGAGGTGCGTGGCTCAGTGGTGAAGGGAGACCAACGCGGTCGCCAGCTCGGCTTCCCGACGGCCAACGTCGAGGTGTCGAACCAGATCTGCATGCCTGCCGACGGCGTGTATGCCGGATGGTACGAGCGCCCCAACGGCGACGTCCACCCGTGCGCGATCAACCTTGGTCGGCGCCCCACCTTCTACGAGCACGCCGACCACTCGCTGCTCGAGGCGCATCTGCTCGACTTCAACGGGGATCTCTACGGCGAGACCGCACGAGTTCGCTTCACTCATTTCCTTCGCAGCGAGCGCAAGTTCGATGGCATCGATGCCTTGGTGTTTCAGCTGAAGCACGACATCGAGCACGCCCGCGCCTCGATCTCGTCGTTGCCGCGCTGACGCCAGCTGCGCCCCGGCCGCTAACGGCCGAGCGTCACCAGCATCATCAGGCCGCACAGCACGACACCACTTGCGCTGAGTCGTCGCCGGGCGTTGCCCTCGCCGAGGTACCGCCAGCCGATCAGCGCAGCCAGCACCACACTTGATTCGCGGAGGGCGGCCACATAGCCAACCGATGCATACCGCACGGCGATCAACACCAGCGTGTAGGTGAGCAGCGACGCGAACCCGGCCAGCGCGAAGCGGCGCCAATCGGTGCGCAGGACGGCACGCAACGCTGCGGTGCGTCGCGTTGCGACACCGTAGGCCGAGCTGGTGACAGCGGTCATGATGCCCGTCGCGAACGCGTACCCGAGCTTGTCGGTGCTGCGCGAGCCCTTGCTGTCCAGCAGCGTGTAGGCGCAGATCGTCAACGCCACGCCCACTGCGGTCAGTACGGCCGGCCCCTTCCACGTGCCGGCCAACAGGCTGAGACCGAGCGCGATGGTGACGATCGCAACGATGCTCCATGCCCGTACCGGGTCGTGCAACAACACGATGCCGCCGATTGCGGCGAGCAGCGCACCGCCACCGCGGGCAATCGGGTACACCTGCGAGAAGTCGCCGTGGTTGTAGGCCCGGGCGAGCAGCAGTAGGTACGGCAGGTGTACCAGGCCGGAGAGCACGGCCCATGTCCATCCGTTGGCAGCCATGCCGCCGCTGATGGCCAACCCGAACAGGGCGAAGACGCCGCCGAACAGAAACTGTGCCCACAGAGCGACGAAGCGTTCGTGGGGCGACTGCTTGACTGCCAGATTCCAACCAGCGTGCAGGACTGCTGCGGAGAGGGCGAGCAGGGTGGCGGTCAGCACAGGGACATGAGGTTATGCGCTTGCCGCACGGCGTGAGTCAATCCCGCGTAACCTGATCCACGGTTATGGATCGTCCCATTGGCATGTTCGACTCGGGGTTTGGTGGGCTCACCGTTGCGCGTGCGCTCATCGATCTGCTGCCCGACGAGGACCTCGTCTACATCGGAGACACCGGCCGCTACCCGTACGGTTCGCGGCCCCAGGCCGAGGTGCGCGAGTTCGCCCGTCAACTGGCGTGGAGCCTGGTGAACGACCATGACGCCAAGGCCATCGTGGTGGCCTGCAACACAGCGGCCGCGGCAGCACTCGACGAGCTCGTCGATGAGTTGCCGGTGCCGGTGATCGGCGTCATCGAACCGGGTGCCCGTGCGTTGGTGGCCGCAACGCGCACTGGTCGCGTCGGTGTCATCGGAACCGTCGGCACCGTGATGTCAGGCGCCTACGACCGGGCGGTTGCGCATACCGGCGTGGCCGTGGTGCTCACTGCTGCTGCATGTCCCGGGTTCGTCGAGTTCGTGGAACGCGGGCAGACCAGTGGCGACGAGATCGCCATCCTGGCCGATCGCCTGTTGGCCCCGGTCAAGGCGGCCGGTGTCGACACGCTGCTGCTCGGGTGCACCCACTACCCGTATCTGGCGCGCGTCATCGGCCAGGCGATGGGCCCAGCGGTCACGCTGGTCAGTAGCGCCGATGAGACAGCGTTCGCTGCCAGCGCACAGCTGCGCGAGGCCGGTCTGTTGCGCTTGTCATCGACACGTCCTGCGGTGCACCGGTTCCTCTCCAGCGGCGACATCGGCTGGTTCGCCGATCTCGGCCGCCGTCTCCTCGGACCCGAGCTGGCCCATGCCGGTTCGTGGGAACCGCCCGTTACCGCTACAGATGCCCCTATCGTCTCGCACTGATCTGCGTATCGATCCGCAATCCCCACCAAGGAGCCCTCATGGCCCGTCCCGATGGCCGCCAACCGAACGAACTCCGCCCGATCACCTTCGAGCGCGACTACACCGACATGGCGGCCGGCAGCGTGCTGGTCAGCTTCGGGCGCACCCGCGTGCTGTGCACCGCCAGCATCGACGAGGACGTGCCGCGTTGGATGAAGGGCAAGGGCAAGGGTTGGGTCACCGCCGAGTACTCCATGCTGCCCGGGTCGTCGCCCGAGCGCGTCGACCGTGAGGCTGCCAAGGGCAAGCAGAGCGGGCGCACGGTCGAGATCCAGCGACTCATCGGCCGCTCGCTGCGTGCGGCCTGCGACATGCGCCTGCTCGGCGAACGACAGGTCGTGGTCGACTGCGACGTCCTACAGGCCGACGGCGGCACGCGTACCGCCAGCATCTGCGGTGGCTATCTGGCCCTGCACGATGCGCTCACCCGCCTGGTACAGAACAAGGCCATCAGCGCACAGCCGTTGCATTCGTACTGCGGGGCCATCAGCGTTGGCGTGGTCAATGGGGTTCCGGTGCTCGACCTGCCCTACATCGAGGACAGCCGTGCCGAGGTGGACATGAACGTGGTCATGTTGCAGCGCATCGCCAACATCGGTGGCCAGCCGGCCGAGCCGCAGTTCGTCGAGGTGCAGGGCACCGCCGAGGGTGCGCCGTTCAGCCGCAGCGAGCTGGACGCGTTGCTCGGCCTCGCCGGTGACGGTCTGGCCGAGATCATCGGCCTGCAGATGGAGATGATCGCATCGCCGCCATCGCCGCGTTCGCTGGGCCGCTAGGCCCGGATCACAGTCGGGAATGACCACGATGGAACGGTTCGTGTGCGCGTCGGCCAACCCCGACAAGGTGGCCGAGATCGCGTCCGTACTCGCCGGGCTCGTCGAACTGGTGCCGCGTCCGGCGCACGTACCCGAGGTGGTCGAGGATGCCGACACGCTTGTCGGCAACGCTCGTTTGAAGGCCGCAGCGCTCTGTGTCGCCACGGGTTGTGCCGCCATCAGCGACGACACCGGGCTGGAGGTTGATGCGCTCGGCGGCGAACCAGGGGTGTCCACGGCGATGTTCGCCGGCATCGGCTGCAGCTATGCCGACAACCGGGCCAAGATGCTCGACGTGCTGCGCGACGTGGTGCCGCCCCATCGCACCGCGCGCTTCAAGACGGTGGCCATGGTGGTGTGGCCGGACGGACGCGAGCTCGCCGTCGAGGGTGTGTGCGAAGGCGGCATCGCCACCACCGAACTCGGCGAGCGCGGCTTCGGGTACGACTCCATCTTCATTCCGGCCGAAGGCGACGGCCGCACCTTCAGCCAGATGAGTGAGTCCGAGAAGAACGAGATCTCGCACCGGGGCCGAGCGTTCCGCGCCCTGTTGGCGGCACTTGCCGACCGCGCCGGAGAGGCGTGAGGAATCGGGGCGGGAAACCCTTACCCTTGAGTAACTGTTGGTAGGGCTTCGGCTCGGCAATGCGTGATTGTGGCGCCATCCACACTGGAAGTCGTGAGGTCATGGGTGTGAAGTTCAAAAAGGGCGACACCGTCATCTATCCCCAGCACGGGGCATGCCTCGTGCAGGGCACCAAGAAGGTCGTTGCTTTTGGGGAGACCCAGGAGTACCTGATCCTGCGGACCATCATCAACGAGATGACACTGTCGGTCCCGGTGGCCCGCGCCGCCGACGTGGGCGTGCGCCCGCCGGTCTCGCCCGACGAACTTGAAGACCTGGTGTCGGTGCTCTCCAAGGCCGACCCCCGCGTGCCCAGCAACTGGAGCCGCCGGTTCAAGAACCATCAGGAGAAGTTGAAGAGCGGCGATGTGTATCAGGTGGCCGAGGTCGTTCGTAACCTCGCCGCCCGCAACCGCGATGCATCGCTGTCGGCGGCCGAGCGCACCATGTACGAGCGGGCCCGCATCAACCTGATCAGCGAGATCGCGCCCGCCCTGAAGGTGAGCGCCGAGGAAGCCGAGCGGTACCTCGACGACGCGCTGGCCAAGGGCGTGCTGAAGCCGGCCAAGGAAGTCAAGAAGAAGGCGTAGGCCTTCGCCCGATCAGGCCCTGTGGCCGCCGGGTTGACGGAAGCATCGCTGAACGCCCCCATCCATCTAGGGTGCGGGGTATGTCAGCACGAGTGCACGTCACCAGAGAAGAACTCGAACGCAAGATTCGTGGCGGAGAGATCGACACGGTGGTGATGGCGTTTCCCGACCTGCAGGGCAGGTTGGTGGGCAAACGTACCTCGGGCCGTTTCTTTCTCGATCACGTGGCCGATGACGGCACCGAGAACTGCGACTACCTCATTGCCTGCGACATGGACAACAACCCCGTGCCCGGCTATCGCTTCACCAGCTACGAGCAGGGCTACGGCGACATGCTCGCCGTACCCGACTGGGACACCATCCGGATGATTCCGTGGGTGCCACAGACGGCGATGATCATGTGCGATCTGCTCGATGTCGACACCCGCGAGCTCATCGAGGTGGCGCCGCGTACGGTCTTGCGTCGTCAGGTTGAAGCTGCCGAAGCCCTCGGGTTCTTGCCGATGGTGGCCAGCGAGATCGAGTTCTATCTCTTCAAGGACACCTACGACGAGGCCCACGACAAGGGCTACCGCGACCTCAAGCCGCACAGTCCGTGGCTCGAGGACTATCACGTGCTGCAGACCACCAAGGACGAATACATCATCGGCCAGATCCGTCGTGGCCTCGAAGCCGCCGGCGTACCCGTGGAGTTCAGCAAGGGCGAAGCCGGTCGCGGCCAGCACGAGATCAACCTCGATTACACCACGGCCGTCGAGATGGCCGACCGCAACGCCGTCTACAAGAACAGCGCGAAGGAGATCGCCGCCCTGAACGGGCGCAGCATCAGCTTCATGGCCAAGTACGACTTCAACGACACCGGGTCGTCGTGTCACATCCATTCCAGCCTGTGGAGCCTGGATGGCAAGACGGCATTGTTCGACGGTCACGACGAACACGACCAGAGTGGGGCCCCCGCCGACAACCACGGGATGAGCAAGTTGTTCCGTCATTACCTGGCCGGCCTGGTCGCCACCTCGCAGGAGTTCGCTCTGCTGTGGGCCCCCACCATCAACAGCTACAAGCGGTTCCAGCCGGGGTCGTGGGCACCGACGGGTATCGGCTGGGGCATCGACAACCGCACGCTCGGTTATCGCCTTGTGGGCCATGGCAAGGGCACCCGCGTCGAGTGTCGCGTTCCTGGCAGCGACGCCAACAGCTACTTCGCATTTGCCGGCACGCTCGCCGGTGGCCTCTACGGCATCCGCAACGAACTCGAGCTCGGCGAACCGTTCTCGGGTAACGGTTACCAGGCGGCCGACATCCCGCGTATCCCATGGAACATCCGTGATGCGATCGACCTGTGGGAGAACAGCACGATCGCACGCGAGTGCTTCGGCGATGATGTGCACCATCACATCCTCACGATGGCCAAGGGTGAGTGGCTGGCGTTCAACCAGACCGTCACCGATTGGGAGCTGCGCCGCTACTGGGAGCGCGTCTGACGGCCCACCGCACTAGCCTTCACGCCTGAGTCGTTCGGTCTTGGAGGCATGTGTGGGTCGGTTGAGTGGCAAGGTTGCATTGATCACGGGTGCGTCATCGGGGCTGGGGCGCGTCGGCGCCGAGCGCTTCGCCCAAGAGGGAGCGCAGATCGTCATCGCCGACATCAACGATGGCGACGAAGCGGTCGAGGCCATTGCTGCTGCTGGCGGCGAGGCCACGTTCGTGCGCTGCGATGTCACCGATGAACAATCGGTCGAATCGGCCGTGGCGCACGCAGTCGAGACCTTCGGCGGGTTACATGTGCTCTACAACAACGCCGGCGTGATGCTGGGCGACGACGACGGCCCCACCAACACCTCCATCGCCACGTACAACCTCACGATGGACATCAACGTGAAGGGCGTGCTGCTGGGTTGTCGTTACGCCATCCCGGCCATGCTGGCCAGCGGTGGTGGCTCGATCGTCAACGTGGCCTCGTTCGTGGCGCACATGGGCGCCGCCACGCCGCAGATTGCCTATACCGCTTCAAAGGGCGCCGTGTTGGCGATGACCCGCGAGATCGCCACGATCTATGCCCGCCAGGGCATCCGTGCCAACGCGCTCTGCCCGGGACCGATCATGACCCCGCTGCTGGCCAAGTTCTTGTCCGACGACGACAAGCGCAACCGTCGTCTGGTGCACATCCCGATGGGCCGCTTCGGCGAGCCGATCGAGATCGCCAACGGTGCACTGTTCCTGGCCAGCGACGAGAGCAGTTGGATGACCGGCCAGTCGCTGATCATCGATGGTGGCATCACCAGTGCCTACGTGACACCTCAGTGACGCCATCGAGCGGTGACATCAGTGTGGTGCTGATGGCCGCAGCCTGACAGACTCGTCAGACTATGGGACAGGTTGGATTCATCGGTTTGGGAGTCATGGGCGCGCCAATGGCGCGTCATCTGAGCGGTAAGGGCAACGACGTCACGGTCTACAACCGCACCGCCTCGAAGGCCGAGGCGTGGGTGGTGGCCAACGGCGGTTGGTCGGCGGAGTCGCCCCGCGTGACCGCCCAGGAGGCCGATTTCGTGTTTACCTGCGTCGGTAACGATGACGACCTGCGCTCGGTGGTGCTCGGCCCCGATGGCGCGTTGGCAGGTATGGCCCCCGGAGCGATCCTGGTGGACCACACCACCGCGTCGGCCGATGTGGCCCGAGAGATCGCTGCGGCTGCTGCAGCGGTGGGGGTGGGATTTGTCGATGCTCCCGTCAGCGGGGGCCAGGCCGGCGCCGAGACCGGATCGCTCACGGTGATGTGTGGCTGCGACGATCTGCTGGTGTTCCGCAAGGCCAAGACGATGATCATGGGCTATGCCAAGGCCTGCGAGCTGATGGGTGGCGCCGGCTCGGGCCAGCTCACCAAGATGGTGAACCAGATCTGCATCGCCGGCATCGTGCAGGGCCTTGCCGAGGCGATCAACTTTGCCCAACACGCCGGGCTCACCGTGGACAAGGTGGTGGAGACCATCGGCAAGGGTGCCGCACAGAGCTGGCAGATGGACAACCGGGCCATCACCATGTCTCGTGGAGAGTTCGACTTCGGGTTCGCTGTCGAGTGGATGCGCAAGGACCTTGGCATCTGCCTCGACGAGGCGAACCGCAATGGCGCTCGCCTGCCGGTGACCGCACTGGTCGATCAGTTCTACGCACAGGTCGTTGCCCGTGGGGGCAAGCGTTGGGACACCAGCAGCCTGATGCATCTGCTCGCCAACGACTGACAACCCGCTGGATCAGCCCGTTGTGGTGGTCGCTCCAGCACGGTTCGTTGGCCAGAGTAGTGGGTTGCCGGGTCCGTCGACCAGGCTTCCAGGTTCGGCCCCGCCGAGCCACATCGCTCGGTCGAACGCACGGTACGGCGAGTCGTCGGGTCCTACGCGGGTGCCGTCGGCCACGTAGATGACCGTCATCACCGAGCGCAGCAGCGGAGTGTTGTTTGCCGGAGCGCGGTGCAGGGTCCAACCCATGTGAAACGTCGCGTCGCCAGCGCGTACGGCGCCATGGGTGCTCGTTGGGAACCCGCGCTCACGAACCATTTCGTCGAAACGTGCTTCCGATTCGTCGCCGATGACCCACTTGCCGAGGTCGCCGTGTTGGTGACTGCCGTTGGCGAAGGTCATGCTGCCCACGTCGGCGGGCACATCGACGAGCGGCATCCACATCGTGATGGTGCGGTCAGTGTCGAGTGGCCAATAGGTCTGGTCCTGATGCCACGGCGTGTAACCACCGCCAGGCTCTTTGAACAATGCCTGATCGTGATAGAGCCGAACGCCTTCGACCTCGAGCAGGTCGGCGGCCACCTTGGCAAAACGCGGCGCGAACGAAAACGTCTTCGCGGTCTCGTCGTTGAAACAGATGTTCGGCACCTGCAAGAACGCTTTGCCGTAGGTGTCTCGCTTGTCGAGGTCGGGGTGGCGCGCTGTGGCGCGCTGCACTGATGATTCGATAGCGGCACGGTAGACATCGATCTCGTCGGTCGAGGCCAAGCCGCGAACAACCGTGTGGCCGTCGCGTGCAAAAGCGGCGATCTGCTCGGCGCCGACGGTGACCAGCGACGTGAGTGGTGGCACTGATGAGTGGTCGTGTTCGGTGCTCATTGCACGACCGGAATCGCGCCGGCATGTTTGCGCGGGGCGTTGGGGTCGGCCTCGGGGAGGTGTAGCGCCATGCTGCCTTCAAGCCCTTCTAATCGAGCGACTGCTTCAGAAATCTCGAAGAACGCATCGGGGTCGAACAAGTGCGGATGATGTGGATCGTGGAGGCGCTTGTCGAGTTCGGCCAGTGTGTCGCGCCAGCCCTCGCGGCCATATGACGGCCACTTGATTCCGGCTTGCATGAACACGATGTCGATGAAGTAGCGCGAGGTTCCCTCGCCACCGGGCTGTGGACGGCGCGCATGCACCAGCGCCGAATGGGCGAACACGACCGAGCCCGGTGCAAGGTTGTTGAGCACCACCGTGCCCGGGATTTCTTCAGTGCCACAGAACCACAGTGCATCGCGGCGCATCACGGCGCGATGACTGCGGCGCAGCAGCAGCATGTCGCCGATGGTTCCGTTGAGGCCGGCCAGATAATGCAACACGTGGACCTGGGTATGGCTGCGGTTCACCTGTGGGATCTGCTCGTAGTCGTGATGCCAACCCACGCCCGCAAGGCCTGCGTGATGGCGGGCGGCGTGGCAGTGGTGCAGTGCGTAGTTGGGGTCACCCATGAGCTGGTCCATGACCGCGAGCGTCTGTGGATGGGTGATGAGCGAACAGAGTTCGTCGTACTTCCAAATGTTGCGGCCATCGAAGCGCGGCTCGGTATCGGCGTACCGGTCGACCTCTTCGCTTGTCGCGCGAACCTGCTCGGGTGGCAGGAAGCCTTCTCGCACCACAAAGCCGTCTTGATGAAACTGAAGAACCTCTTCGTCAGTCAACACGTTCAGGTCGGTCTGCATGGGCGGATCGTACGACATTGGTGAGCTGTATGTTGTCAGGGTCGGGTGATCAATCCGTTGAAGGCAGGGGTGGGCTCGTACTGTTCGATGGGGAGATCACCCCACACCGCCCACACCGAGCCGGGTCGGTTGGCCTCGATGGCGGTGATGACGGTGTCGGCAACCCGTTCGGGCGACATCATCGGTACGTTCATCAGGTCGAGCATGGCCTTCATGTCTGCCGACACGATGTTGGTGTCGGCAAATCCAGGGCAGATGGCGCTGGCGCACACGCCGCGCGGGCCGACGAGCTGACCGAGTGATTTGGCGAAGCCGACGACTGCGTGCTTGGTGAGCCCGTAGATGGGATCGAACGGTATGGCGCCGAGCCCTGCCATCGACGCGGTCATCACGATGTGGCCGCTGCCGCGTTCGATCATCTTGGGAAGCACGGCACGGGCGCCGAATACCACGCCGTCCACGTTGGCGCCCATAATGCGCCGATAGGCCGCGTCGGTCACCTCGCTGAGCGGTTCGTCCGATGGCTCATGGCCGGGGAGCCGGGTACTGACGCCGGCGTTCAGGAAGACGATGTCGAGGGCTCCGTGTGGGGCGATGAGGGCCTCCCATTCGGCAGAGCTCGACACGTCGAGGTGGTGATACTCGCCGTCGATCTCGGCGGCGACGGCCGCACCTGCATCGTCGTTGAGGTCGGTCACGATCACGTGTGCGCCGAGCGAGGCGAAGCGGCGTGCGACGGTGGCACCGATACCGCTGGCGCCCCCTGTGACGAGCGTGTGCTGTCCGGTGAGATCGAGTGTCATGTCAGCCCCTGGTGCCTGCGTCGTCGACACCCGTGTCGACACGACGTTGTGCTGGCGAATGTATCGACTCAATGGCCCATGTTGCCATCATGGGCCGACACGCTCAGGGCCGCCGCAACGACCGGCGTCGCCGAAGTGACCGGCACCGTGTTGGTTGGTCCCGTGACGGCGGGGTGGGCGGCCTCATCACCGGTGTGGCACATGTGCGATGGCATCTGCTTGTGGTTCGACGTCGGCGCTTCATCACGTGGTCCAGAGTTCCTGCGAATGCTCAGAGCGGCCGGGCGGTGAGGACGAGTGAGAGCATTGCGACCAGGGCGAAGGTGACGAATGCGATGCCAGGGAGAAGACGAGTTTCCACGTTCTTTGTATCGGCGGTGTCGGCGCAGACTTGACTGTTTGGGTGGTTCGTTGCGCTGATGCGGTGGCAGCGGCGCCAGGCGCGACCGTTGTGTCGGCCGGGTACGCCTAGCGCGTGGCGGCCGTTGCGAAGATGTCGAGCAGACGGTCGAGTTGATCGTCGGTGATCACCAGCGGGGGGCAGAACGTATTGGTGTCGGTGTTGAGGGCGCGCACGATGGCACCGTTCTTCAGCATGTGGTCGCGGATGGCCATGGCGTTCTGATCGGGCTTCAGCCCGGCGGCCCACACGGCGCCATCGCCGCGGGCGTGGTCGATGATGCCGTCGGCGGCGAGCGCCTGTAGTCCGGCACCGAGCCGGGCGCCAACGTGGGTTGCCCGTTGCAGCAGGCCCTCGCGCTCGATGATCTCTACGTTCTTCAAGCCGGCGACGCAGACGCTGGCATGGCCGCTGTAGGTGTAGCCGTGGCGGAGGAAGAAGGTGGGGTCGGCCTCGAGCGCCTCAAGTGGCGCACGCCCCACGAACACTCCGCCGAGCGGCTGATAGCCCGACGTGACCGCCTTGGCGAAGCCGAGGAAGTCGGGCGTGACGCCGTAGTGCTGTGCGGCGAACCACGACCCGAGGCGGCCGAAGCCGGTGATGACCTCGTCGAAGATCAGGTAGGCGCGGTGCTGATCGCACAACCGGCGCAGGCCCTGCAGGTAGTTCTCGGTGGGTGGGAACACGCCGCCGGCACCCTGGAGCGGCTCGGTGATGACGGCAGCGATCTCGGCGCTGCGCTCCTTCATCAGCGTGGCGAGGGCTTCAATGTCGTCGCTCGGTACCTGCACGACATCACCGACCAACGGGCCATAGCCGGCCTTGTTGGGTGCGATGCCCTGGGCGCTGGTGCCGCCGTAGTTGGTGCCGTGGTACCCGCGGGTACGGCTGATGATGAGCGTGCGCTCGGGATGCCCGGCCTGCACGTGGGCCAGTCGGGCGAGCTTCATCGCAGTGTCGACCGATTCGCTACCGCTGTCGGTGAAGAACACGCGGGCACCCTCGAGCGGGCTGAGCGCCACGAGCCGTTCTGCCAGTTCCTCGGCCGGGCCGTTGGTGAACGGGTCGAAGCACGAGTAGGTCTCGAGGGTAGTCATCTGGGCATGGACGGCATCGGCCATCTCGCGCCGGCCGTGGCCGATGGCGCAGTACCACAGGCTGGCCATGCCATCGATCAACTCATTGCCATCGGAGTCCCACAGCAGCGCTCCCTCGCCGCGAACAATACGGATGAACGATTCGCGGGTGGTGGAGGCAAAGGGATGCAAGAAGGCCGGGCGCATAGGGGCAACGGTAGCGGTTGGTGTACCGGGCAATCGGCTCGGGTCGGCGTTCAACGGACGGCGGTGACCTTCGCCCCTTGTGTACGTGGCACTGCGGCAGCACGATCGAACCATGAGGAACGGACACCTGTTGGCGACGCTGGTGTTGGCCGCTGGTGGGGTGGCCTGTGCGACATCGACGCCAGTGGGCACTCCGCCGACCGGCACCGTGGCGACATCGATCCCGGGTGTCACGGTTGTCGCGCCGGGAGACACGGTCGATCCCGAGACGTCGACATCGAGAACGTCCACGTCCACGGCCACGTCAACGGCCACCACCGTGGCCGAGACCCCCCTGGCGCACCCCATCACCCCAACGGGTGACCCGGCTGCGGACGCAGCACTGCTCGGCGCAGCCCGCCTGGTGGAACGAGAGCGGGGTCACACCTTTGCCACGGCGGTCACCGTGCAGCTGCTCGCCGACGTCGACTTCGAGGCGGTGATCCTGCAGGACTTCGCCGACGACTTGTTCGTCAGATCGCTCCTTGCCCAGGCCGAGTTGTTGACGGTGCTCGAGCTGATCCCGTCCGGTACCGACTACGTCGGCATCGTGCGCGCCCGGATGGGCGAGGGCATCATCGGGATGTACGTCCCGGCCAACGGCGAGTTGTACGTACGGGGCACCACGATGACGCCGTATGTCACGTCGACCGTTGTGCACGAGTTGACCCATGCGCTCGATGACCAACGGTTCGAGTTGGACTCGAAGGCGATTGCCGACGGAGACGCTGACCGGTCCTTCGCCCTGTCGGCGCTGGCCGAGGGGAGCGCCCAGATGGTCGAACAGGCATATCTCGATGCACTGACCGTCGATGACATGGCGCAACTGATCGGCGAGCAACGCGACTACGGGCGTCAGATGCACTTCCCCGCTGCGCCGATCTCGGTGAACGAGCTCATGCAAGACCAGTATTCGCTGGGCCTCACGTTCGTGGACGGGCTGGTGCACCGCGGTGGTCTGGCGGCGCTCGATGCAGCGTTCAGAGACCCGCCGGAATCCACCGAGCAGGTACTGCACCCCGACAAGTTCTCGGCTCGTGATCCCATCGTCAGCGTGGCGGTCCCACCGAGCGACGGCACGGTGCAGGCGAGCGGCACGATGGGGGAGCAGACGTTGATCGAATTGCTCAATGCCGAGCTGGCGCCGGCGACGGCCCGAGCCGCTGCGGCGGGTTGGGGCGGCGATCGGTACGTGCTGTTCACCACCGCCACTCAGGAGTGCGTGCGCATTGATGTCGCCAGCGACAGCGTTGCCGATGCGCACGAGCTGCAGGCCGCCTTCCGGTCGTGGGCGATCCGCCAACACGATGCCACCGTGACGGCACCGGGCACGCAGCTCGTGCGTGTCACCGCGTGCCGTGCGATGGGCTGACCTGACCCGCCTGAATGTGGCGTTGGACTCTGGCCGGAGCGAGTTGCATGGCGCACCCTGCAGAGAGGCGCAGCGTGCGCCGAACGGAGGTGATCTCGATGACTGAGTTCCCAACCACCACAGCTGACCGAGCCGAACCCAACGGGAGCCGCGCCGCTGGATCCGGGGGGGTCCTCCTCGGTGAGCCGCCGGCCGCCCCCTCGGCCGCGTCGCCCGCCCCCAGCCGGTCCGGTCCCTCCGGAACCGTTGTTTCCGGTGCAACTCCCGCATCGCCATGGCGCAAGGTTGCACTGTTCAGCGTGATCGCACTGCTGGTCGGTGTCGGCATCGGATTCGTTGTCGGCCTGCCGGGCAAGAACAGCATCGCTGATCAGCGCGACACCGCCCGAGCCTCGGTCACACAGCTGACCAAGGATCTGGCCACGGCGAATTCCAGTCTGAGTGCGTCTCAGGCTGATCTGGTGACGGCGAACGCCAAGTCAGCGCAGCTGACCAAGGATCTCAGTTCGTCCGCTGCGGACCTGACAGCCGCGAACGGTGAGCTGGCATCGACCAAGACCAACCTCGACCACGCCGTGACCGTGAAGGATGCATGCTTGGCCGCATCGACGGCCGGCGTGGATCTGGTTGCCCAGTGGGAGAACCTGTGGCTCGACTTCGACAACTATCTCGGCACCAACTACGGCTCGGCAGCCGAAGCACAGATGATCTCGCATCTGGACGAGCAGGTGCAGAAGATGGATGCCCAGCATGTCGAGATGGATCGTCTGGCTGGGATCTGTGTCGCCGGGTGAACCACGCTGTACCGCAACGGTGTCGTTGGTCAGTGACCAGCCACCGTTGCGGTGGTGGCAACCTCGCCGGCCTGGAACAGCCCGAGGGCACCCTTGCCCACGTTGGCGAACTTGTGCGTCACGATGGGATACAGGCCCGCTGCATCGAAGGTGAACTCGACAAACCCTCCCTGAGCCGGTTGCAGGTCGAGCGCCTGCGAACCGCCCTGACGGGCATCGGGCTGCAATGCGTAGCTGCCCTCCTTGAACACCGTGTCGAAGATGGTGCCGACGATATGGAACGACGAGTTCTCGGACGGGCCGGCATCGACCACCCACACCCGGACCCGCTCGTTGGGTTCAACCCGGATCGGGCTGAACTTGTACTGGCTCACGTAGCCGTTGAAGACCACAGCGTCTGCCTGCTGGGCCATCATCTTGGTCAGGTCTGCCGGCTTGCCCTCGGGGCCGGTGTAGAGCTCGGACTGCACCAACAGGTACTCATGGTCCACGGGGGCCAACACGGGTGGGTCGATGATGATCGCGCCGTACATGCCGTTGCCGATGTGGTGAAGGGCCGGAGCGGTACCGCAGTGGTACATGAACGCCCCGGCGAACTTGGCCTTGAACTGGTAGACCAACGATTCGCCGGGCTTGATCGAGCGCATCTCCACGTTCCACGCCACCTTGCTGGCGTGGAAATCGATGGAGTGCTCGATCTTGCCGTCGTTGATGAGCGTGATCGTGAACAGGTCGCCGACCTTGCCGCGCAGTGTGGTGCCCGGCACGATGCCGTTGAAGGTCCACATCTCCTGGGTCACGCCGGGGGCGACCTCGATCACCTTCTCGATCGCGTGCATCTCGATCTTGTGCTCGGTGCCGCCGGGTGCGGGCTGCAGGGTGGGGTCGTAGGGCTTCCACTCAGCGCCCGGCTTGGCATTGAAATCGATCGTTGCGTCGGCGCTTGCCGCAGGCGTGGTCGTGGCTACCGCCCCGCCCGTGCCGGTGGCGCCGGCCGACGTGCCGTTGTTGCTGCGGCCGAGGGCGATGGAGGCCATCAGCAGGGCCCCGATGCCGAGCAATGCGGCAATGCTCCACATCGTCCATCCGACCGGATCGCGTCGTGGTCGTGACGACGTGACAACAGCGTCTTGCGGCGCATCGGTGGTCTCGGTGTCGCTTGCGACAGTTTCTGCTTCGCTCATGCCCGGCCGTCCTTGGTGTGGCTCAATGGCCCAAGGATGGTCTTCTGACCGGGGTGGCAGTAGGGCCATTGGTCACTTCAACCAGACCCATTGCGCGATGTGGTCACACCGGGGGTGACTCAGCGATGACCAGCTCGATCTGGGTTGCCTGCTTGCCGCCCTCGCTGATCCAGATGGCCAGCAGCACCAACGCGCCGCCGTATGCGTGGCGCAGGTGCAGGTGCTCGCCGACGACGAGCCACGAGAACATCACGCCCAGCAAAGGGGTGAGGAACATCGAGACCGCCACGCGGTTGGACGGCTGGTTGGCCAGCACCGAGCACAACAGCAGGTAGCCAACCGCCGACCCCACGCCGAGGAAGACCACAGCCCACACCGCCTTGGGGTGCACCCCGGAGGAACGCACCATGCCCTTGCCGAACAGGTCGAGCAGGCACGCCGGGATCACGAAGAACAACGCTCCAACCTGTGTCATGGCGGCAACGGCGAGCGGGTCGACGCCCTGGCCGGCACGGCGGACGAAGGCTGTGTAGACGGAGAACGTCACGACCGTGCCGACCAACAACAGCATCGGCAGGATCGCTGCGCCATGGCTGCCCTCGGTGACGATGCCCGACGCGGCGATGACCCCGAGGATGCCGAAGGCCAGCGCCAGCAGTGACCGTCGCGAGGGTTTGTCGCCGACGATGAGCGCGCCGGCCAGCGCCACCCCGATGGGTTCAAGGCCGACGATGATCGAGCTGATCGTGGCCGAACCCTTGTCCACCCCGACGCCCAGGAACACCGCCATCAGGCCGATACCGAACATGCCGATCAGGATCAGCTTGCGGCCGTGGCCGCGTGCCGAGGGCAGCCGTCTGCGGGCCACGATCACCAGCACGCTCGCCGCGATCACGAAGCGCCCGAGGTTGGCGGTAGCCGGGCCGAAACTGTCACCGGCAAGCTTGTAGGCGGGCATGCTGCCACCGAAGAAGGTGACCATCAGCAACAGCGCCAGGCGGATGCCCATGGTGGCCGGCTCGACCGCCGGCTTGTTCGGTGCGGTGTCGGTCACCCTGGGGTCACCACTGGGGTCACCACGGGGTCACTACGGCGCGACCGCGGAGGCGTCCGTTGTGCAGGGCGTCGTAGGCCTCGGCGACGTTGTCGAGGGTGAACAGGTCGGCGTCGCTGCGGATGAGGCCCTGCTCGGCCAGGCGTACGACCTCGTGCGCATCGGAGACGCTGGAGCCCTGGAAGTTGATGACCTCGCCGTCGCGCGGCAGGCCCCCGTACCACGGCCGCTTGAACGTGCCGCCATTCGAGCCGATCACGGCGTAGGTGCCGTATGGCTGCACGGCGCCCACACCCATCTCGATGGTGGCGTCGATGCCGACGAAGTCGAGCACCGCGGTGGCTCCCTCGCCGTTGGTGAGACGACGTACCTGGCCTGCGGTCTGCGGATCGACACCCGTGGCGGTGTGGTGCGCGCCGAGCTCGGTTGCGTAGCCGAGCCGTGCGGGGTTGTTGTCGATGGCAATCACCGTGGCGGGGCTGAGCGCACGCAGGATCTGCACGGCGAAGGCGCCGAGGCCACCGGCACCGATGACCACGGCCGTGCTGCCCGGCGTGAGCTTGTGCAGGACCTTACGCACGGCGTGATACGAGGTGGCGCCGGCGTCGGTGAGGGGTGCGGCATGGCGCGGGTCGAGCGAGCCGATGGGCACGACATCGCGTGGCGCGCGCGCTGCAACGAACTGGGCCAGGCCTCCGTCGCGTCCGTACCCGCGTCCGGCAAGACCATGTGGGCAGGCGCTGTCGCGGCCGCGCAGGCACAGCCCACAGGTGCCACACGAGCTCGGTGACACCAGCGCCACGGCCTGGCCGACATCGAAGCCGGTGACGTCGGCGCCGATGGACTCAATCCAGCCGCCGACCTCGTGCCCGAGCGTGAACGGCATGTGCCAGCCGATCATCTCACCGATCGATCCGGGGATGGCCATCATCGTGAGGTCGCTGTGGCACAGCCCGTTGCCGGCCACCTTGACGAGCACCTCGCCCGGGCCGATACGTGGCACGTCGACCTCGACCAGCTGGGGCGGCTGTTGCCACTCGAGCAGGCGGTACGCGAGCATCGTTGAAGGCGTTGCCGCGGTCGTCATCGTGCAGCCGGCCAGTCGGTTGCACGCAGTGCAGCATCGGTGCCGCCGTCCATCACGATGAAGCTGCCGACGAAGAACCCGGCCAGTGGCGACAGCAGATAACTGAGGAGCGCAGCGACCTCGGCGGCCTGACCGGGCCGCTGGATGGGCACCGGGTAGATGTCGCCGAGGGCGAGCACGAAGTCGATACCACCCTCGGTCATCGGTGTCTCGATGAGACCAGGGGCGATGGCGTTGAGGCGGATACCAGACCCGATCCAGTCGGGGCCCACAGCGTGGGTTCGAACCCAGTGCGCCAGAGCGAGCTTCGACGCAGGGTAACCGCCCATCGGCGAACCGGCAGCGGTGGCGCGGGCGGCGTCCTCGTCGTCGGCCAGACAGGCCTCGACGGTTGCCAGGGGGATGCCCATCTGCGCCGTTGTGCTGTTCGAGCTGATCGCCACGGCGCTCGGGTTGGTGCCTCGGGCAAGCATCGGCCGGAGCCCATCGAGCGCGGCCACCGCGCCGAAGTAGTTGATGGAGACCACGAGCTGCTCGTTCGAGCCGTTCGAGCTGATGCCGGCAGCAGCGACCAGACCATCGAGTATTCCATCGCACTCCACGCCGACGTCGTGCACCATCGTGGCGCGACCCTGAGGCGTGGACAGGTCGGCGATGACCTCGGCGTTGCGTACATCGACGCCGATGACGCGGTGACCGTTCGTCTCGAGCAGGGAACGGGTGGCAGCACCGATACCGCCCGCCGATCCGGTGATCGCGACGGTGCCCATGGTCAGGCCCCGACCAATTCGATGCGGGCGGCATTCAGGCCGTAGACGAAGGCGTTGGGCAGCTCCTCGACAGAACCCTCGACGATGCTGAACGAATCGACACGCCGCACGAACTCCTCGAAGAACGTGCGGATCTCCAGACGTGCGAGCGCTGCGCCAAGGCAGAAGTGAGTGCCGAAGCCGAACGCGATGTGGTGGTTCGGCGTACGTGTGACGTCGAAGACTTCGGGGTCGGCGAAATGCGCGGTGTCCCGATTGGCCGACGAGTACATGAGCACCACCTGGTTGCCGGCGGGGATGACCGTGCCGTGCAGGTCGTAGTCAGCGTTGGCGACGCGGCACATGTTGTGGATAGGGGTGACGTAGCGGATGAACTCCTCGACGGCCACGGTGAGATCGGCACCGTTCTTCAACCGTGCCCACTGCTCGGGATGTGCGTGCAAATTCAACAACGTGCGCCCAATCACGGTACGCGTGGTCTCGGCGCCGCCGTCGAGCAGCAGCAGCGCGTCGGACACCGCTTCGTCAAGCCCGAACGCATGCCCGGGGATGGACGCAGTGGTGTACATGCTCATCAGGTCGTCCATGGGGCACGCCTGCTTCTGCTGGTACAGCTCGGAAGCTGCGACGGCGAACTCGATTGCTGCGTTCATGCCGTCGTCGTTGAAGAAGCGTGGCCCGCCGCCCAGGGCAATGGTGCGCTCGGACCAGTCGCGCAGCTTCGGCCAGTCGGCGTCGTCGAATCCCAACAGGCGTCCGATCATCAGCGCTGGCAGTGGCGAGGCGAGATCGGCGATGACATCCACGTGCTGGCTGGCCAGCGCAGCATCCAGCAACCCGGTGACCACGGTTCGGATGGCGGTCTCTTTGTCAGTGACGGCCTTGCGCGTGAAGTGGCGTGACACCAGATTGCGACGCAGGGTGTGCAGCGGATCGTCGAGCCCGATGATGGCCTGATCGGCGGGCAGGTTGGGGCGGTATCCGCCCTTCACCGTGTCGCTGTTGATGAAGATGTCCTTGCGTCGTTCGATCTCGACGATGTCGTCGTAGCGCGAGATTCCCCACAGCTCGTTGATGGAATCCCAATAGGCAGGCGCAGAATCGCGCATCCACGCATACGTGGGGTAGGGATCGTTGATGTAGAAGTCGCCATCGAGAAGGTCGACAGTTCTGGTGCTCATGGGCCGATGGTATCTGACGCGCCGTCAGATATCGGGAGCCCGGGTTGCAGCTCGGGTCGAGCCAGCGGCTCAGTTGTCGAGCACGCTCGGCGAGGGCACCAAAGTGGCGTCGAAGAACGCGAAGAACTCCTTGGTGGAGCCCGTGAGATAGCGCGACGGGTTGCCGCCCATGCGCTTGTCCACGAAGTGCCCTGTGAGGTTGCCGGCGGCGTCGGGGCCGAAGGTGAAGAACACTGGCCAGGTTCCGTTGATGTCGAGCTGCATCGCCTTGACACAGCCGATGTTGATCAGCGACTGGGCGAGTTGTGTCGCATTGACCTTGCCCACCAAGGCATAGGCCAGGCGGCCGTCGCGCATCTCGCAGGCGGCTGAACGGGGCACATACACGGCGTTGCCATAGTCCGCGCCCCACCACACACCTTCGTTGACGCCCTTCTGCACCTGCGACTTGGCGTTATCGACGATGAGGATCAGGTTCTGACGGAAGCTGATCCAGGAACCGTCGTCGTTGATGTCGCGTCCGAACTCGCCGAGGGCGACGTGGCCGTCGGTGCCGACCGCCAGCGTGGCATCACCCTGCTTGAGCGGCTTCACCTCGATGCCCTCGGTCTTGTAGCCACCCTTGATGTGTTCGAAACGGAAGCCGCCGTTCATCGCCGCCAGCAGCGCTGGCTGCAGTTCGCCGGGCACGCGGTTCGCGCGCTTCCAGGTGCCACCAGGTTCTTCGGCTCCGTTGAACAACCCGGTGCGCAGGTCGGTCTGATCGATCTCCACCACGGTGGCAACCACGCCACCTGCCTCGGCGAGCGGCCGAACGCTGGTGGCCCAGATGGTGTCGTGCCCGGCGGCGCGGGCGATGGGTGTCCACTGGCCCTCGCCGGCAAGGGCGGGACTGATCTGTGGCGCGATGGGTTCGGGTGCCACCGGGGCCGGACCGATGGCGGCCACCGGAGCGAGCGTGGTGGTGGGTGCAGGGCCGGCGGGGGTGTTCGGCTTCTGTCCTGCGGGGGCCGTGGTGGTGGTGGGGTCCGGCGCGAGCGTCGGAGCTGTCAGAGCGAGGTTCTTTGCCGGGTCCTTCGACGGCGGCGTGCTGTACACACGCGTTTCCATCCAGTCGATGAAGCTGCCCATGTAGTGATTTCGACCCCAGGTGGCCATGCGCTGCGACGTGGTGTCGCCGTTGTCATGGGCCACATAGCGAACGAAGGAGACGAGGTTCCACACCACGAAGACCGCAACCAACGACTTCGCAACCACCCAGAGATCGTGCATCTGCTTCTGGAACGGGCTGCGCACCTTGGTGCGCCTGGCGCTCAGGCGGGCACGGCGTCGCTCGCGGCTCCACCGGTGCAGAAGGCTGCTCATCTCCGCAACGGTAATGGGCAATGGTTCTCAACGACCGTCAGCACCGTCTGGGCGTCATCCAAATCTTCCTATAGCGCCCCACTACGAATGGTGCTGTGACCCGTTGAGCCGTTTGTACATCGAGCGCTGCGACGCGGCAAGGCGGGTGAACTCTGCATAGAGACCGCTGTGCGCGGACGATGCTGTGGGATCGGGCTGGAAGACCCGTGCCGTGGGCGTGAGCCGGCTGATCTCGTCGAGCGTGACATGGCCGAGATGCAGGGCGGCGAACCACGCTGCACCGCGCACGTTCACGTTGATGGGGTCGGCAACCTGATGGATGGGCCGGCCGATGACATCGGCATGGATCTGGCACCACAGATCGGATTGGGCGCCGCCACCAAGCAGTCGCAGGCCGTCAAGCGGTCGGCCGGCGAACTTCTCGGTGGCCTCCAGCAGCCAGCGAGCGTTGTAGGCAACGCCCTCGAGCACGGCGCGGATGAGGTGGGCGCGGGTGGTGGACAGCGACACGTTGAGGAAGCTGGCGCGCAGGTTGTGGTCCTCGACGGGGGAGCGCTCGCCGTTGAGCCAGGGGCAGAAGATCACCCCACCGCTGCCCGCCGGCACCGTCGCAGCCAGCGCGGTGAGTTGGTCGTAGTCGATCTCGGAGTCGGGCCCGCCGATGATGGATTCGCGTAGCCAGCGCAGCGCGGCCCCGCCCGTCTCGTGGTTGTTGGCGATGAGGTACGAGCCCGAGCGCACCCCGGGAATCGATGCCATCTGTCTGGTCACATCGGTCTTCTTGAACGGCACGGGGGCCGACACCCACGCAGTGGTGGAGATGGCGATGTGCCCGGCAAAATCGGCGACCGCCCCTGCGCCGATGGCGGCGGTGTGGAGATCGGGTGCACCGCAGACCACCGGTGTGGCTGGGTTCAACCCGATCAGTTCTGCCACCGACGGTTGCAGCGTCCCCAGCACACTGCCCGTGGGGACCAACTCGGCCAGCTTGGTGGTGTCCCGCCCGGCCAATCTCGTGAGTGTGGCGTGATAGGCAACAGGTGCGTCGGGGCGGTTGTCGGTGAGCCAGGACAGCACCATCGATGCGGGTGTGGCGGCAATGCGCCCGGTGAGCCGAGCTCCCACATAGTCCATCGGCTCGATCAAGGCGTGTGCGGCGGCGTAGATGTCGGGACGGCGGCGCTGCAGGAACTGGGCGTGCCCGGTGGGGTCGGCGCCGGCGGGGCTGGGTGCGCCGCCGGCGAGCCGGAGCCAACGGGCGATCCGGGTCGGCCCGTATCCGGCCACTCGCACGGCGCCGCCCACCAGCTGTTGCGACCACGGTCCGCCGCGCCGGTCGCTCCACAGCAAGCATGGTGCAAGGGCGCGCCCGCCGCTGTCGACGGCAACGGTGGAACCCCACTGGCCGGTGATTCCGATGCCGGCGCAGTCGGTGCCCTGGGCAGCGGCGAGCATGACCTCGCGCGCCGCATCGGTGATCGCCTGCCACCACTGTTCGGGGTCCTGCTCGGCCCCGCCGTCGGCGCTGTGCGTGGTGTCGATCGATCGGAACGCCCCGGCCAGCACCTGCCCATCGCCGGCGACGACGGCCACCTTTGCACCGCCGGTTCCGAGATCGATCGCGAGATACCAGCGTTGCTGCATGGGGGCATTCTCGCGTACGCCCGTGTTCTGGTGTGACCGGCAGTGCAGCGCAATGACGGCCGGTGCCACATGTGCCAAGCTCGCTCCCATGAGCAGCTACCCCTATGCCGATCGTTATCCCGTCCTGCGTGGCATGCCCGATGAGGGGCGCGACCGCGAGACCGTGCTCGCCGAGCTACGCGAGATGGCCACCGAGGAGGACTCGTTCTGGCGCACCGGCAAGGCCAGTGGGTCGTTCTACTGCGGCGACATGGAGCACTACGCGTTCATGGGTGAGGCGTTCGGTCTCTACGGCCACATGAACGCGCTGCAGCGCGACGTGTGCCCCAGCGCCACCCGGTTCGAGGGTGAGATCATCGCCATGGGGCTCGACCTGTTCAACGCCACGGCCATCCCGGGTGGCGATCCCGTGGGCATGATCACCAGCGGCGGCAGCGGCAGCATCCTGCACGCCGTGCTTGCGTATCGCGAACAGGCCGTCGCCGCGCGCGGGGTCACGCGGCCGAACTTCATCAAGCCCGAGACCGGCCACCCGGCGTTCGACAAGGCGTGTCACCTGCTGGGCGTGGAACTGCGCGTTGCCCCCATCGACCCGCTGACGGCGCAGGTCGATGTGGCCGCGATGGAAGCGCTGATCGACGACCAGACCATCGCGATGATGGGCTCGGCGTCGAACTACGGATACGGCACCATCGATCCCATTGCCGAGCTTGGCCAGATCGCGCTTGCCCACGGTGTGGGCCTGCATGTCGACGGTTGCCTCGGTGGGTTCATCCTGCCGTTCGGTGAGCAGCTCGGATATCCCGTGCCGGCATTCGACTTCCGCGTTCCCGGCGTCACCACCATCTCCGCCGACACACACAAGTACGGCTACGGGTTGAAGGGCACATCGCTGCTGCTGTTTCGCGAGCGGGCGCTGCGCAACGGCCAGTACTTCTTCCAGACCCAGTGGAGCGGCGGCAAGTACTGCTCGCCCGGCATCGATGGGTCACGGTCCAGCGGGTTGCTCGCATCCACGTGGGCGGGCATGGTCGCCATGGGCCGCTCTGGTTACCTGCGCTACGCACGGGAGATCTTCGCCACAGCTGCGGCGATGCAAGATGCCGTGCGGAGCCACCCCGAGCTGCAGATGATCGGTGACCCCACCTACCTGTTCGCCTTCACCTCGGATCGCTTCGACATCTACCACGTCAACGATTCGCTGCGGCGCAGTGGCTGGCGGATGAACGGGTTGCAGTACCCCAACGCGATCCATTTGGCGGTGACCCGCCCGCAGACTCAGCCCGGCGTGGTCGAGGCATGGGTGGCCGATCTCGCCACGGCGGTCGAATACGCCGTTGCCAACGCTGACAAGCCGGCCAAGAGCAGCGGTATCTACGGCGGTGTCTCGGGCGGTTGGAGCGAGCAGGCCGACGATTTCATCCGCGGGATCATGGGCGACATGCTCGACCAGCACCAGGGCCTGCCGCCCCGGTGAGCGTGGAGGTGGTCGCGGCGCACGACGGGAAGCGCACGAGCTATGTCGAGCTGTTCTTCGATCTCGTTTTCGTGTTCGCGATCACCCAGCTGGCAGGTCTGTTGAAGCACCGTCATGATGGCGCCGGTTGGGTGCACGTCGCGCTGGCTCCGCCGCCGTGCTGTACGCGTTCGTCGGCCATGGTCGGACTGGCAGTAGATCCGTGCCCTACAGGGCTCATCCCAACTGCCGGAACGCCCTGAGCCGGCGTTCTGTACCCAGAAGGGGTATCCGACCTCGACGTTCGGTCAACTGCCTGAGTTGGTCCAAGACTGAGGGTGGAAAGGGCGCGGTGGGTTTGCAGACTCTTCGGATTTCAGGGTGGGGTGGGGTGACCATCCCCGTGCGAATCGGCCGCCGACACCTGGACAACGGTGGGGTACCCGGCAACGTGACCGCTGGTCCGCCTTGGCGTGGGTCTCACCCCTCGCTGCTGACGCTGTCTACAGGACGATGTTGCCGTACATCTCGCCGAGTGGGTCGCTGATCAATTCCAGGCGCACGCCATCGGGATCGCGGAAGTAGATGGACGATCCATCGATGTGCGCGTACTCGATGCCGGCGGTGTCGAGCTTGCCCTTGAGGTGCGTCCAGCGTGCCGGTTCCACCGAGATCGCCAGGTGGTGCAGGCCGCCGAGCACCTCGGCGTAGGGGCCGAGGTCCAGGCCGGGGAGGTCGAAGAAGGCGAGCCCGTTGCCGTTGCCGATGTCGAAGAAGAAGTGCGTCGAGCCCTGGTAGTCGCGGTTCTCGAACATGTCGGTGAGCGGGAACTCGAGCAGGTCCTGATAGAAGCGGACGGTGCGTTCGACGTCGGCGCACAGCAGTGCGACGTGGTGCACGCCGCGAGCGGACGACGCCGGGCGCTGGTCGCGCGGGACGAGATGCGCGGTGCGGATGCGGTCGCGTTCGGCGGTGAGGGCGGTGCGGTCGTTCATGGTGCTCCTGGGTGGTCGGGCAGATGGGGCACCCAGTGGGCGCCGTTGATGTGGCTGCCGCCGTCGACGAACAGCGTATTGCCGGTGAGATAGTGGGCGTCGTCGCTGGCCAGGAACACGGCCACCGGCGCGATGTCGCGTTCGGGGTCGCCGAGGTAGCCCATCGGGTTGGCGGAATCGGCAGTGGCGACGAGCTCGGGGTTGCGCGCAGCAACGGCGCGGAACGCTGCGCTCTTGGCCGCTGGGCAGATGACGTTGACGACGATGCCATGCGGTGCCCATTCGCGCGCCGAGGTACGCGAGAGCGTGCGCAGCGCCTCTTTGGCCACGTTGTACTCGGCCGTACCGATGTGTGCGTTCACGCCGTTGAGCGAGCACATGTTGATGATGTTGCCGCGACCCTGCGCCTTCATCAGCGGGAAGACGGCCTGCATGGCCCACATCGGTCCGTAGAAGCCGACCCCGAAGCCGCGCTCATAGTTGACATCGCGTTTGAACTCGACCCGGCTCAACGAGCCGCCGCCCCATGCGTTGTTGACGAGGATGTCGACCGTGCCCCACTGGGCGCGGGCGGCCTCGATCATCGCGATGACCTGTGCCTTGTCGGACACATCAGTGGGCTGGTCGATGGCGTCGATGCCGAACTCGTCGCGTAGTTCGGCCGCCACCCGTTCGCCCGCTTCGGCGTTCAGATCGGCCACGAGCACGTTCGCCCCCTCGGCGGCGAAGCGCCGCGCGATGCCGTACCCGATGCCGTCACCGGCGCCGGTGATGACCGCTACCCGATCTCGTAATCGTGTCATGCAAGCCCCCGTTCGAGCGGCGCGGTGCGCGCCTCGACATCATGGTAGACAACCGCCGTCAGGCTGATTGTGGCCGCCCCAGGGTGATCAGCCCGCCGATGGCGAAGACGGGCAACACCACCGTTGCCCAGGCGAGGCCGGCCATGTCTGACAGTACGCCGAGCAGCAGCGGTCCGAACGTGACCCCGGCGCCCGAGGCGAGGGCGGCGACGCGGCCGAGCGCGTTGGTGTCGTCGTGCAGCTCGAAGATACGCGTCACCGACAGTGGGTAGACCGGCGACAGGGAGATGCCCAGACCGGTGAGCCCGATGATGCGCACGGCCAGTCCCGGGCCGATGAGGAACGGGGCGAGGAACCCGAGCGAGCCGACGAAGGAGAGTATGAGCAGCAGCTGCTCGTCGATGCGTTCGAGCAGTCGGCTGAGTGCGAGTCGGCCAGCAAACATGCCGACGAAGAAGCCGATGGTGAGCGACGCTGCAGAACCCTTCGACGCATGGCCCAGATCGTGCATGATCGATGATGCCCACGTGACCGTGCCGATCTCGACCATCACACCGAACACCAGCACCAGCCAGCGCCGTCTGATGTGCGCCACGCTCGCGACCTCGCGCAATCGAGCGGGCTCGGGCACTGCGGTGCCGGGCACCGGGGATCGGCCGGCAATCACGGCGATGGCTGTGCCGATGAGCAGCAGTGGGGCCACATAGGCGACGCGCCAACTGATCGTCGCGGCGGCGGCGGCGCTGACGGCGAGCGGCAGCAACGTGGACGAGATCATCGGGAACGCGTTGAGGGTGGACATGGCGTGCGTGGGGGCCTGCGGTTGATGGGCGAACACGACGGCGGGCACCACGATGACCATCAGCGCCGCCCCTGCACCGGCGATGCCTGCGCCGGTCAGCGTGAGTACGGGTGAGTGTCCGAACCCGAACAGGACGCCACCACTCACCATGCCGGTGACGCTGCAGCCCAGTGACAGCCGGTTGGGCATCCGGGCCAAGATGCGACTGCCGAACAGGGCCATGATCAGCAGGCAGAAGCCGAACATCGAGCCATGGAGCGATGCCAGACTTGCCGACAGGTGCAGGTCGTCACGGAGCTGCGGCAGCACGGTGCCGTAGCTGAGGCTCCATGCCAGCAACGTGTATCCGAGACCGATGCCCAGTGTCAATCGGTCCCAACGCATCCGTTGGAGACTAGGCCCCAGCCGGGCAACCGCCCACTCTCGACGCTTTTCCGCTAGCATCGACAGTGCTTCGTTGCCGATCCCGGCAGCTTGCGGTCGAGTGCAGCGCCCCCCAGCGCACGATTTTGTTCCATTGAGCGGACAGCCATGCATCAACGGCCAACCGAACTGGAAGGAAATCCATGACCACCAACACCCCCTCATCCGGCGCGTCGCGTCGCAATCCCCGTCGTCGCGGACCGCGCGACAACGCGTCCGGTGCATCCGGTCGCCCATCGACCCCCGGCGCATCGGCGCAGCCAGCGACCGGCTCGGTCGATCTCTCGCCCTCCACTGCGCCGGTGCCAGATGCTGCTGACTTCACTGTGCTTGATGTGCCGGCGCCCATCGTGAACGCCCTGGCCCGCCTCGGCGTGACCGCACCGTTCCCCATCCAGACCGCCACCCTGCCCGATTCGCTGGCCGGGCGCGACGTGCTCGGCCGGGGCAAGACCGGCAGCGGCAAGACCATCGCCTTCGCCATCCCCACCGTGGTGCGCTTGGCCACATCGGGCGGCCGCCGCGAGACCAAGCGCCCCCGTGCGCTCATTCTGGTGCCCACCCGCGAGCTCGCCAATCAGGTGGCCGAGACCCTGCTACCAATCGCCAACGCGATGTCGCTGAAGGTCACCACCGTGTTCGGTGGCGTCGGTCAGGGACCCCAGGTCACGGCGCTGCGCCTCGGCGTCGACATCCTCGTTGCCTGCCCCGGCCGTCTCGAGGATCTCATCGCCCAGCGCCACTGTCGTCTCGACCAGGTCGAGGTGACCGTGCTCGACGAGGCCGACCACATGGCCGACCTCGGCTTCCTGCCAGCAGTGAAGCGCCTGATGGACCTCACCCCGCAGGAAGGGCAGCGCCTGTTGTTCTCCGCCACGCTGGACAACGGCATCGACGTGCTCGTGCGTCGTTACCTCACCAACCCCATCGTGCACTCGGTCGACCCCGAGGTCGCACCGGTGTCCACCATGACGCACCATGTGTTTGCTGTCAGCGCCGCCGACAAGCCCACTGTCATCCGCGAGCTCGCCCAGGGCGAGGATCGCTCGCTGCTGTTCACCCGCACCAAGCACGGCGCGAAGAAGCTGGCCAAGCAGCTGACCGCCGCTGGTATCCCCGCGGTAGAGATGCACGGCAACCTGTCGCAGAACGCCCGCGAACGCAACCTCGAATCGTTCTCCGCCGGCACCACACGCGTGCTCGTGGCCACCGACATCGCTGCCCGTGGTATCCATGTCGACGACATCGCCCTGGTGGTGCATGTCGATCCGCCGGCCGAGCACAAGGCGTACCTGCACCGTTCGGGTCGCACGGCACGCGCCGGAGCCGAGGGCGTGGTCGTGACGCTGATGACCCCCGAGCAGGTCGGTGACGTGAAGTCGTTGGCCCGCGCCGCGCGCATCGAGCCGATCATCACCCGTGTCGCCCCCGGCCACGCCATGCTCGAGGCACTCGTGGGCCCGGCCGCTGCATACGTGAAGCCAGCCGCTGTTACCTACGACGAACCCGTCGCCCGTGGTCCCCGCCAGCCGGCCCCGCACCGTGGTGCGCGTCAGGGGTCGGGCCGTCAGGGTTCGGGTCGCCAGAGTTCGGGACGCTCGCGCTGAAGTTGGTTTCGCCCTAGAGTCAGGGCATGGCCATGTCGTGCGAAACGCTGATCTGGGGCGTGTGATGCACGTCCCGCCCGATGGTCCGAACGAGATCGAAGAGATCAGCGATGGCGACACCGTGTGGCGCTTCGAGCGGGCGTTCCTGACATCGAACTGGACATGCATCTGGGGCCGCGGCTGTCAGGGCATCCTGCCCCAACGCGCTGAACAACTCGGCCAGGGGTGCTGCTCGGTCGGCGCCGAGATCGATGGCGACGATGAAGCGCGCCTGGTTGCCGCCAGCACAGCGGCGCTGCAACCCGAACGCTTCCAGTTCCACGCCCAGGCCCTGGCCGGTGGAGTGTTCAGCGACGACACCTGCTCGAACACCCGCGTCGTCGATGGAGCGTGCATCTTCCTCAACCGTCCGGGCTTTGCCGGGGGCGAGGGGTGCGCGCTGCACATCGCGGCGGTGGCCGCTGATGAGTCGCCCATCGATTGGAAGCCGTCGGTGTGCTGGCAGCTGCCCATCCGGGTGGACTGGGAGATGCGTGACGACGGCATCGAGCTGGCCGAGGTGCGTGGTTGGCGGCGTGCCGACTGGGGTGCCGACGGCGACACGATGGCGTGGTGCTGCACCGAGGAACCCGAGGCGTTCGTTGGCGATCGGATGGTCATCGACTCGCTCGCCGAGGAACTCGAGGCCATCGTCGGCGTTGCCGTGGTCGTCGAGCTGCGCCGCCGCTTGACCGGCGCGTAGGCCGCCGCCGTCATGCGTTCCGTGCACGACAGCGATATCGAGCTGCTCGAGCTCTCGAGCCTGCTCGGGCGATGGGTACGTGCTGCCGATGGCCGTCGCCTCGGTCGGGTCGTGGAGGTCACGGTGGTGGCAACCGAGGGGCACCCCCGGGTGGATCTCATCGGTGTCGGTCGGCATCGCTCGGTCGATTTCGTGTTCATGGTCGGCGACTTCGACGACCTCGGCGGCCGCGACCTGCTCCTGGTCGAAGGTGCAGACATCATGGCCGCCGCCGATGATTGGGCCACGGCGCGCTTGCGTCTGAACCGTGACGTCCTCGATTGCCAGATCATCGACCTCGCCGGCAAGCGCGTGGCACGCGTGTGTGAGGTGCTGTTGGCCCGTGTGGGCGACGAGCATCACATGGTGGGGGTGGAGGTCGGCGTGGCCGGGGTGTTGCGCCGGCTCGGCCTGCACCGGCTGGCCAACCGCATTCCTCGCGAGGTGGTCGATTGGGCCGATCTCACCCTGACCGCCCAGCGTGCCCGCACTCTGCAGTTGGCCGCCACCGCTGCAGCAGTACGGCGGCTCGATCCCGATCAGCTGGCGGCGGTGCTGGCGCACATACCGGTGCAGCACGCCGTGGAGATCCTGCGCGTTGCTCATCCCATCGATGCGGCTGGCGCACTGACGGCGGCGCATCCACACCTCGGCACCCGCTTGCTGCATGCGCTGCCGACGACGGATCGCGATGCGGTTCTGGCGAGCATGGACACCGACCGCGCCGACCTGCTCCGCAGGGCCAACGCCGGGGTTGCCGGCGGCGACCGCGAGGCCACTCGTAGCCAACCCGGGCGGGGCCGGTTCTCCGGCGTGCGGCGCGGCCGGTCGCGTCCTGTGCCCCGGGGCCACACGGGCCACCGGGGTGGGTCGTGAATCTGCGACGCCGGTTGGTGCTGCTGACTGCGGTCGCAGGGCCTGGACTGTTGGCGGGTTTGTCCGATGACGATCCGGCGGGTATCACCACCTACTCGTCGTTGGGGGCCGAGTACGGCTACCGGCTGCTCTGGGTGCTGCTGTTGTCCACGGTGGCGCTCGCCTTGTTCCACGATCTGGGCGCTCGGATGGGCATCGTCACCGGCCAGGGCCTGGCCGGCCTGATCCGCGAGACCTACGGCGTGCGTCGCGGCGGGTTCGCCCTGGCGATGCTGATCGTGGCCAACACCGGCACCACCTGCGCCGAGTTCGCCGGTATCGCCGCCGGCTTCGAGCTGTTCGGGGTGAGCCGCTACATCAGCGTGCCGATCGCCGCCGCCGGCGTGTCGTTCCTGGTGCTTCGGGGCAGCTTCCACCGCGTGGAGCGCGTGCTGCTGGGGGTCAGCGCAGTGTTCGTCACGTATGTGCTGTCCGGCGTGCTGGCCCATCCCGATTGGAGTGCGGCGCTGCATGGTTCGCTGGTGCCGTCGCTGCCGACGACCCGCTCGGCGGTGCTGCTGGCCACGGCGACGGTGGGCACCACGTTGGCGCCGTGGGGACTCAGCTTCATCCAGTCGTATGCGGCCGACAAACACCTGACGGTGAAGGACCTGCGCCTCGAGCGCATCGACGTCATCGTCGGGTCGGTGCTCACCGGCGTGATCGGGTTCTTCGTGGTGGTGGCGTGCGCCGCCACGCTGCACCGCGACGGCCTGTCCATCCACAGCGCTGCCGATGCAGCGCTCGCGTTGAAGCCGTTGGCCGGCCGGCTCGCCGCCGATCTGTTCGCGGTGGGGCTCATCGGAGCAGCGATCCTGGCCGCATCAATCCTGCCGCTGTCCACGGCCTACTCGGTCGGCGAGTTCGTCGGCCGCGAGACCGCGCTCGACGACGGTCCGCGTGAGGCGCCGTTGTTCTACGGCACCTACGCCGCCATTGCGGTGGTGAGCGCCGGCGTGGTGCTGCTGCCTGGGGCGCCGTTGATCCCGATCCTGATCCTGACCCAGGTACTCAACGCGGTGCTGCTCATTCCGCTGCTCGGTTTCATGTACGGCATCTCGCGCGATCGCGAGGTGATGGGCGATCACGTGGCCAGTCGCAGCGCCGCTGCCGGCTATCTCGTGGCGATCGCTGCGATTTCGATCTGCATCGTCGCGCTCGGTGTGCTCAGCCTGACATGATCGAGCCGTGAACGTTGCCGACCTGCTCCGCAGCCGTCATGCTGCCAGCGCCGACGCGCTGCTCGAGCATGTGGCCCCCGGCACCGATCTGATCGTGCCCATCGCCAACGGCGAACCGGTCACCCTGCTCGATGCGGTCGAGCGCCACGAGGCGCAGTTACAGGGCGTGACGGTGCACCAGATGCACGCCCTGCGCGACCGGCCGATGATGCACCGGGCCTTCGGCGACCGACTGGTGCACCGCTCGTACTTCCTCTCCCATGTCACGCGACCGTGCTTTCTCGCAGGCACCGTGGATCTGGTGCCGAACCACTTCTCCGAGGTGTACGACGTGCTTCGTCGTCGTGCAGCGCAACCGCTCGTGATCGCTGCGGTGTCCCCGCCCGACCGGCACGGCAACTTCTCGCTCGGGGTCAGCGCCGACTATGCGAGCAGCTTCATCGGGCGCGCCCCGTTCTTCGTCGAGGTGAACCGGCGGATGCCGTTCACCACCGGTCGCAACCAGATCCACATCTCTCAGGTGCTCGGGTGGGTCGATGCCGACTACCCGCTGTTGGAGGTGCCGCCCATCGAGCCGAACGAGATGGACGAACGCATCGGGGCGTTCGTGGCCGAGCGGATACCCAACGGGTGCACCATCCAGGCCGGCATCGGCGCCATCCCCAACAGCGTGCTCGCCCAACTCGGCAGCCATGTTGACCTCGGTGTGCACACCGAGCTGATCTCCGATGGCCTGATCGACCTCATCGAACTCGGCGTGATCAACGGTGTCAACAAGGCGAACAACCGGCTGAAGGTCATCGGCACCTTC